>Ga0065720_1018946_pt1 | contig 52978 bp, 43 predicted proteins | sample Thericmetagenome_FD_59107 | JGI IMG/M metagenome (GOLD analysis project Ga0065720, IMG submission 59107) | Thermophilic microbial communities from the Joint Bioenergy Institute, California, USA of rice/straw/compost enrichment - eDNA_2 v2... | ecosystem: Engineered > Solid waste > Grass >... | reverse complement strand
CCCCCCAAAAGCAGACCGAGTGCTCTTGCCCTTTAGAAGAATCCAGACACTGGCAGATATCAAGTAATTGAGCAGAACACTTAGACAAGCAGGTATCCAGTGAGAGCTTTGAGCGAACATGACAATAATCCTTGGGCAAACTAAGTCATGACGAGTATCTTGACAAAGTGAAAAATGGAGTGGAATATCGCATACAGTGCCTAGTCATCCAAACAGGGCTATGAACCAAGGGGTAAAGCGATCTACTCAAAATTCCATATCCAAATTCCGAACTCTGTGCTCCTGGTGTCTCGATCATCCCCAGTTTAAAAGGCTCGCCAAATTTACAACCTGGAAGGTAACCTATAGTTCAAATTCCCACAGCCAAATGTTATACCAAGCTTCAAGAATCTTCAACTGAACCTTCTCTTCCCTTTATCCTCACCGCTCACCGCCATGCCTGCCTGCTGAAGAACTGAAGAATCCTCACCAGCTCCCTCCCATCCCTGACCAGAAGCAGCACCCGACATAAAGCTTTCTGCCTCTGACTTATTAGCAAGCCATCTCTGCAGCGCAATCTCCCCCTCCATAATCTTCTTCGCAATCGCCCAGTTCTCCATAGCCATTTGCAACAGCGTCAAGTTCAACATCCCCTTCACATACCGATCATGCGGCGTTGAGATCCCCACACCCTGACTCTTTTCCTTCCCTTTTCTCTTTGAACCCTCCTGTCCCTGAGCCTGTGATTGTCCCTGGCCCGAGAGACTGGGGTCAACCGCACCCTCGGAATTTACATCTCTCCCGGCAGGAGTTGATCCAAATGCTTGTTTCCCCCGACAACTGATCGGTAACAAGATCCAGTTAAACACCCCCAACAACGATCGCCAGGTAGACAGTGGCACGTGCCAAGCCGTGGTCCACAAGTTTTGGAACTCTTCTGCCGTAACGACCTGGCTAAACGGCTTCCGCGCGATGATGGCCTTCGTGTAGAGCAATGCGGCTTGTCGGACAACTTGGTAGATATAATCTTGTTCTGTTGGACCGTTGCTGACGGAGGAGGGGGTTGTTGGGCCTGGGCTCGGGCTAAGAGGAGGAGGAGGAGCAGGGGATGAAGGGGATGGGCTGACAACGGCGATACCACTAGAGACGGAGGTGCTGGAGAGGATGGGAGACGGGACTGGCGAGATGGAAGGGAGAGGGGAGGGGGGCTGAAGGTGAGGACTCAGAGTCTGCGAAAAATCTGGTCCCCGCCAGTCTGGTTGTTGTGGGCCAGGGAGAATAGGCTGCCGGATGGGCTGCGGAGCGGTTAGACTGATTCCTGGGGCACCAGGAAGCGGCTGTTGAGTGAGGGGCGGAGCAGCAGGTTGAGGGGTTCGAGAGCGACTCGCGCTCGTACGATGAGGCTGAAGACTCGGAGATGGGATGTTGGTGCTGCCAGGTGATGGGGTACCCGGACTAAGCGTGGCAGATGGACGATGGCCCGTGATTATGTCGGTTGGAGCCTTATTCAGGCGTTCCTGGACGAACAGAGCGGTTGAGCGCACTCTCTGGAGCTCCTTCAAGTCATAGGGATTCTCTAATGATTTGTGGACAGCCTTAAGAAGAGTGCGGATATCTTCGAGAATGCTCGCCACTGGTTCTGCAATCCGTGCTGGATGTGCTGGGGCCCATTGGGCAAAAGCGATGGAAGAAAAATCAAAAGGGGTATTCTGTGTAACACGGAAGGGGGCCTGGGTGTTGTCGTCGAAGTCGAATACGGGAGATCCTCTAAGGGTTGGCTCGTTCTCGAAGGAAAGAGCAATAGCCACATCTGTCCTGCGTCAAAGTCAGGCCCATGGTCTACGAGAGACGGGACCAGTGCCGCTATGGCAGCAAGAACTTACGTGACTGCATGTTTGCTGATCAGCCCATGTAAGCCGAGAGTGTTCAAGCCGCCGCGGGTCAGAATTAGCTGTTGAAGACAGTTCCTGTGAGTCTGGAGGAGTTCGGCGCTACCCCAGAGCCTGTTTTCTGGTTAGTTATTTTTTTTATTTCCAGAGAAGCGGGTACCCAACGGGACGGCTCAAGAACACATACCACTCGACCACAATTAATTGCAGCACAGCAGCAATCATCTCGTCGCTGGCAGATACCAAAAGCTGCCGGTTGAGCAACTGAATCACGCGATCCTTGTGGCTCTGAGCAAACGGCCGCTCGACATGGCCGGTATCACTTAGGAAACAAGCCGCCCAGCAGATAGCCATGTGCTGCATGAGCTCCGACTGCTCGCAAAACGGGACATAATACTTCAGATATGGGCTCGAAGCGTCGGGGTTCCCATCTAACGAGGCCGTAAACTGGGAAATATACTTAAAGTCTGCTCCCACAGGGGAAGAGGATCTCTGTTAGTATCCATCCTGATCAGCCGCCGTCCCCACGCATCCGCACATACAAACCGATAAAAGCTCAGCATCTCCCATCAATAACCGGGGGAGCTGATTGGAAAACTGGTGTACAGGACTTGCGGTTGGCCAAGATATGCCACCAGATCCTGACGGTATGGGGCCAAAACTCCATGTAAAGTTGCTAGGGTTCCAGCTTGCGCCGGAAGGTATATTGGGAACCGGCCGATAAGCGCGAAGCATCGTTATAGCCTCATGAACTTGAGTTGAATGCTCAGTGCAGCCTTCTCTGCAGGGGAGAATGCACATGGAGAGCGTATCTTGACTGGTATTCCATGCATAATGCCCTGCAGGCGGAGGAGACGCCGGAGTCGAAGGTTGAGGAGAGGGGACAGAAAGCCCCGGCCATTGTAGGAAGGCATTAGTCAAATCGGCACTGTTACGGTGCCCCCATTGTGCTGGAACAGGTGATATTTGCGGCGCCGGAAGAGGGGAATGCTGGCTGATTGCGGAGTTGAATCCCTGGTTCACTGGATTTACTGGGAAAGGGGGGGGTTGATATGAGGGAAACGAATAGATGGGTCGTTGGGATTGCGAGGGAATAGGATGAGGACGCCTGGGTCTCCATATCTATTAGCTAAGTTCTCTTCGGGAGAGGTTGTCTTGTGTTTGGGCTTTTCCAGGGGGAGCTTCAACTTAGACAAACCTTTGTTTGTATTCGCATACCGGCGGAGGGAATCTCCGTGCGCAGTTGCTGCAAGGCTGGCCTTGATTGCACTGTGGAATACACCGTTTATGTCAGCACAAGGCTGTTTCTTAGGTGGCATTCCTGCTGTTATGTCTCTCTCTCCCGCGGCTTTCCAAGTTCTAGCGGTGCCATGTCGTGCTGTAACATGTGACATCGACCCGAGGGTTTGGTAGCTGTGTCTTCTAGATCTTGACCTACCTTCTGCTTCCTCCTTCTACACTCTCCACATGATGTCGTCATTCGCTCTGCGCGTGGGGGCCGTGGAACCGGGGGCTGCATGGAATCGGACATGGCTCGGATCGGTGCGATAGCTAGGAGATTCCAGGAGAAAACACGGCGTCTGCAGGTTGGTTGTTGGTCGTGGCTGTAGGGCCGTAGGGCTTACTGACTTATAGGATGTAGCCCAGATCACTGAGACTGAGTTGTGGAGGGAAATGGCGATGTCAGGCGTTGATCTGCAAGGATTCGGATTTGAGGACTGGGTTCGCATTAGCGTGTAAGCTGGCAGCCGGGCCTTGGTGGCTCAGGGTGGCACTGGGGTCACTGGGTAATTCTCAGGATTTAAAGGTCCCCTAAGGGGAGTTGCCCCACAGAGGCGGTATGGAGGAGGAAATCAAGGAGCGGTCCAGTGATGCTGGTTGGTGTGATGGTCGAGGATGATACTCCGCGTCCAATAAGGGATGTTCCTCTACTAGATCACGACGCTTGCGGGCGCTTTCCTTTGATCGCCTTCTTCTCGGGAGGGTCGGTCGATCGTGTCCTTTCGGGGTGTTGGTAGCAGTTGTTGAATGTCACTGTTGGGGAGGGGACAGGAAGCCGGCAAGTAGAATTTATGGTAATTCATCCACAGCCATCACCATAAGCAGCAAAATACTCTGTCACTGGGGAAGCAGAGTGCCCATCAAAGCTTGCATTATGGCAGTGCTAGCTCGCATGTCCCGCGGTGGGCGATCTGTAGAAGCGGATAGGGTCCTGGGGAGGAGGTCGTCTGTGACTGATACTTTTCCTAGTAGCATGTAGAGGAAGGGTAAGGACAAAGAGTGGTCCAGAGAGAATGGCTATGTCGCTGGATGAGCAATGCATAGGTTGATTCAGCTATCCAGACGTCAATAGCGAGAGAGGGGCGCTACATGCCGAGATAAAAAAAAAAAAGAATTCGCTGACAGGCAGCGGTAAAGTGCTACTTAAAACAACCGAATGACATCACGCCCAAGACACTTAAAACTTCAATCCACATCGCACTACGGTGCTGCTGCCTCGTGGAGGGCATAGCCAAAATCGATCACAAGAGAACACATGCTATCGAAATCCGAGCGGCGTGACTCAATTCGACCAAAGATGCTGCCCGTGTGGCACAGTCCCCAAGCTTCCAGCTCGTCGGATCCCAGGTTCTGGGGACTTGTGGTCACTGGTCCTGGATTCTGGGGTCTGGACTGCAATGATGGCAGTCCGCTTTGCGTGTGTAGGTAGGCAGGTAGCCGGTGGCTCTGGTCTTGGTTCGCTGGTTCTCATGGAAGCCAAGAGACAATTGTGCGAGCCCTGGAAGAAGCCGAGCGGTCTGAACCCGGGCTTGCCTGAAACAAAGTCAAGAGGCAACGCGACCATGGAACCCGAGAATGTGGATGGCAGGACACGGTCCAATAGCAGCTGGGCGGCGGCGGCGCACGACGCCACGGCCCCGGGGAGCTGGCTACCTGTGAACGGACAACAAAGACGCAGAGGCGCATCCACTGATAATTTAGAAGATAGAAGGCGTGGATGGGGACCACAGCGCCCTGGCACGAGGTCAAATGCCGTATCGCCACCTTTGTTGGGCCAATAAACGGCATCGAAAGGGAAGTTGTCGAGCTTGCCGTCCGACCAGCTTCGCCAATTTTTCTTCAGCTGGGCTACTGGGAGCTTGTTGAGGCTGACCGTAACGTCTGCGGTTAGAAGGCTATTGTTGATGTTACCTACACAAGGAGCGTCTTCTCTGAGGCCTTCCGTAAAGGCCGGGCCCAGTCCCTTACAGTTAGGACTTGTATGCATCCCATGATCTTGTCTACGAAGTGCAGTGGCTGATCGAAAAATCCCCGCAAAGCCGGATGCGACCTTTCGTCAAATCAGCAAAATGGCGATTGCAGAAAGCTTAGCAGCATCCCAGAGAGCCAACGAAACCGCGAAGGTGTTGGAACCAATGTAGAGAACGAGTGTAGAGAATCCGACAAGCTGTGGATTGGCTAGAACGGTCTGCAGCCCCCTCACTGGTCAAAGTCGGTCAAAATAAACTGTAAAAATAAACTTTGGTTAAGACGGTGGCAGCCGATGGCTGGTGGGTTTGCTTTTGCAACATCGCGTCACAGGGCTGATCAGACCCACACTTCCAAAGATCCCGCCAATCACACAGTATTCAGCTAGCAGCCTTGGCACGCTAAACAGGCATGGAGGATCAGAAGCTTCTTGCGTCGGGTGGGTGTGCCCAGTTGGGCTGAACGGCGAAGGCTTGGTGGGCCTTGTTTCGTGCTCCCTGGTCCTAAGGACCCTGACGAATGAACCGCTATCTTCTGGGCAGGCACTCAAGCTTTAGACTACCTTCACTGCGGACGCGAAGCACGAGCCTCGCTAGCAGTGCAACAAAAACGAGATCATGAAAATCACGAACTGAGAAGGAGCCGATCGTGGGAGCTCAGCCTTCCCCCAACTATATTTGGTATCTGGTATCCTAAAACCCATGGGTCACATCGAAATTTCGAAACCCAACCCCATCAAAAGATCACGTAGCAAGCTATGACGCTCGACGATCATCGTCCATTCATTCCCATCCAAGGCCTGTCCAGCCCTCAGCCGACAACTCCAAACGCCTAACCCCTGTTCCTGCCCGTATCCAAATCAACCAGAGAAATGGCGACACATCATAACATAGCATGGAGACATCACTCATTACATCACTCATTACATCATTACGATGATAAAAATAAAACACCAACTGGAATCGGGAAGAGATGGTTAGCCATGCCCACCGCCACCGTCCATCCAAACAGGCAGACGGTTGTCTAGCCAACCGTCACGCCAACTTTTGAGACCTTTGATGCTTTTTATTCCTGTGGTAAAAAACGGTCTGTAATGACCTGGGGAAAGAAGACTGTCAGGTTCAGCACGCCAGTGGGCGATTATTGAGATGTATACCTCGGTTTTCGTGCCATATTCACCATCGGCGGCGGCTGCTCGTCATCATCGAGAGGGTAAGGAGGCAAGGGAGCAGGCGCCGGTACTGGCGCGGTCATTTTCCTGCCTGGTCCCTGCTGATGTTCTGGAAGCGGCGTCTTGGGAGGGCGTGGAGGGGGCTCCAGGAAGGGAGGAGCTTGTGCTGGCGGCTCCTGTGGCCAGTAGGGCCAGTCGTCTGGTCCTACAACGGTGATCTTCTCCACAGACGAGGCAAGACGATACTGCGATGGTGTAGGCGCGTTGACAACCAGGCGATCTGAGTCATCGGATGATGGGAGACCAGGCACTCCTGGGCCAACTTGCTTAGGAGGCCGAGTGGGTGGTGCCTGTGACGGGGAACCAGGCATAGGCATTGACGACGGTGGGGGAGGCGCAGCAAGTTGGAACGGCTGCGCGCTTAAGTTCGGAGACTGCTGTGGTCGCTCGGCCGAAGTCCTTGGCGACGGGGTGTGGGTGCGCACTGGCAGCGAGTCGGTGCCCGAGTCGAAGGACTGCCTGCTTGGTGGTGTAGATGGACGAGGCGGGGCAATCGTGGGAAAGTCGCCGGGCAGTTCAGCAATCATAGGGATTTCTATATCTGAAACAGGAACATACGGCTGGACCGCGTTTGGCGCTGACGCCGGCACTGTCGCGTTCTCTGCTCGCTCTCTCCTCAATCGAGCAAAGTGAATCTTGGCCAGCTTCGCCGCTGCGCTTTGCACCATCCGGTTTTCCTCATCTCTGGAGAGGTAGTGCTTAGTGTTGGTGCTAATGTCGGCCAGCCGGTTCCACTCGTTCATGCCAAACTCCCCCACGCCGACTTCGACGTTGAACCGGTAGTAGTTCTCTGGATTGACGCCCCGGCGCGCCAAGTGCTCTTTCTTCATCTTTTCGTGGATCTTTTCGCACCCCTCGATCTTCGCAATCAACTTGCGCCTAGCCTCAGCAAATTCGCCCAGGAAGCCTTCATACCACAACGCCGAGTTCGCGTCACTGCCCCTTGGTCTCTTGCCCGTGCCGAGGCTGATGAAGACGCCAACTTCACGGCCCGGCCACTCATTTACCACAGCCTCGTCCAGAGCAATCATGGAGGGATTGAAGTCCCCTGCACCGTCATCGTGAAACACGGACTGGCCAATCTGGATTGGCTTAAACGCAAGACCGATAGCGCATGTTGCTCGGCCAGCCTCCCAGATCTTGCAGTCAAATTCCGGAGCAGGCTCACGTCTCGAATCATAGGAGCGCAATAATGCTGGAGCTCCGCCCTTTGGAGTTCCTTTGTAAATGGCCGTAACGGCGCTGATGGTCATCATCAGTAATTGAACCCGCATTAACCAGCAGTGGGATGAACTCACGTTTTTGTCCTGTATTCTCTCTCATCATACAGTCGCGCTTCTGGATCGCCCAAACGCCAAGTGTACGGTGGAGGCCTTGTGTTTTGCAACTGTGGGCTACGCGAGCTGAAGCTGATAACGCTGGCATTGCTGGAATGCCTCCGCGGTCGTGCAGCGCTCGAACGCGACACCGGACTCAGCGGGCTAAAGATAGTAGAACCATCGTTTCCTTCCGTTTCGTTCACTGTGTGCTCGCGAACGGCCTCTTTGATGGCTTCCTCCAACTTCGTCGCCTTGAAGAGGGTAGATCGGTAGGGTATTCCGGCGATCGTCTTGTCGGTCTCAAAGACCATGCGTGTTAGCCGGACGTAGAGCTCTTTGCAGGTCTCGAGGTCGAGTCGCAAACGACCAAGCATCAGCGCAATCAGGCCGCCGGTACCGGTGCCCACAATGAGGTCGAAGTGGTCGCATGGTTTGGGAATCTCGTGCCGTCGCGGCGCTCGTCCCTCGATCTCGACAAAGGTCTGGTGCATAATTTGCTGTAGGAGGATGAACATCGAGTAGCCGCGCACACCACCGCCATCTGCAAGGAAGTCAGCACTGGCCCCATTACTACCAGTGAGAACCGAGTCTCTCCAGCTGACTCACCGAGCGACAGGATACGCAATGGAGGGCCCTTGGTGGTGTCTCTGCGGCGCAAGCCTTGGGAATCCATGGTGCGTTAAAATCGTGGCTGACTGAGGGAAGCAGTTGCGGATGGCAGAATGCGCCCAGGAATGATTTTGAATACGGCTGTGGATTCGCAGCCTCGAGCGAGCCCAGGAGTCTGCGTTGTGATGTCGACCTTTGATGGGGTGCTGCACGTTTGCCGCCAGGAGGCCTGGGCCGTTGCGGGTGGCAGGGGAAAAGGTGACGCACACTGCACAGAGCCTTAGGTCAGACTCGGGCTCGATCCCCAGCCCAACGATTTACCAGAGCGCAGCCAGTGTGACCTAAGAATAATTAAGGTAGAATGCCGAGCCACAAAAGCGAAACTGGACCGTTGAAAGAGTAATACAGCTTGATGATGTACCGGACAAGATCAAGCGGATGGAACCTCAATAGAGAGGATCGCGGTGGCAGTGTCAACATTCGTCGAGTCCACAGGCACGGATGTCGCGGGGCCGGCCCCACTAAATTGCTTTGCCAGCCGGGATCCTGTTTGAACTTCGCAAGCCGCAGGCTTGCTTTTCATCCCGTCTTGACGGTCTTAAATCCTGAAACCACAAAATAGAGTGCCAAGGTTTGGAGCGCCCACCTTTCAAAACCTGTCCTGCACAGAAACTATACGCTGTCCAGAGCAGACTGTCAAGCACTGATGGTTGGCATTGGACGCCGTGCGCACATGCTTCGCTCCGTTCGAAGCTTCGTGACATAAACCCAGAGACGCGGCCAGCAGCGGTCACAAGAACTCATCAGTTGATTGGGAGGATACCTTTCCAACGGATCCAGCCATTTGATTCGACGCCACACGACAAGATCCGAGGTGGTGGAGCGTCATCTACACCAATATGTGGCTGTGTTGAACTGATGCACCAGTTAGCAATCAAGTCTGTCGCATTCGTGTTCTGCGTGAGCACTTCAGCTCAAAATTGAGATCTCACCAAGAGCTAGGCCGATCTGATGTTGCGACCTCTTCTTGATCTTCAGCTATCTTCTTCCTTTCTTGTAAACTTCCCGTTTCCCGTGTATCTCTCCAGCTCTCATTTATTGTACTCCTACTGTTCTCATTTCTCTATATTTTCGATTGGCCATCGATCATCAACGCGGGTCTTGCTCATTTAAAATCACTAACCGGATGCCCGCTGTTGCTGTGCTGACGCATGCCAAGGCTGAAGTCAGAGTCGTCAACGTCATTGTCACCAATTGAGGACTGTACAACCATGACCAGCCATGAGAGCCGGTTCGTGCTTGTGGGTACACAGTCCATCGGGGGCCTTGTGCCGCCGGGTATAGAAACCCTTCACCATAGTTACTGTAATCCATATTCATGAACTACAATACTTTCCAGTATCTCAGCCAGATAGTCCAACGGGTATACAGCTTGAAGCATTTTGAATAAAACATTTTGTAGCAATCATGTTCTCCTGTTTCGGACCTGGCCATCGCCGGCGGTCTGATGAACATCAGCCTCTATTGCCGCAATACGATGACGAGACCTCGTTGCAGCGCCGTGTACACCAAAAGTTGCATTCGTATCAAATAGTTCGCGCCCTGTCCAAAGGATTCATGCCATCAAGCGAGCAACTCGTCGCCAATCTCCGCACGCTGCTCTCCTCGGCCATTCTCAATCCAGATGCGGGCAGTGTCTCACTCAGTGATTCAGGCCAAGCCCTAGTACACTGCTTCAAGCTCTGTATAAAGCACCTGATAGATCTGCTCGTGCATAAGAATGCCGACGATCAAATCCAGGAATTTATTTGGTATCTGACTAAGGCCAAGCTATCCGTGGATGTCGAACACCTTGCTGAACGCGCAATGAGAGCAAAGACTGGAGCAGATAGAGCCGCCGGTACGCTGCATTCAATGGCGTGATATTGGTGCTCAGGAATAATAATGATGAAATATAGTCTATTCTAGCCTGCAGACGGTTGCATCTTTGCTTCTTACTAACTCCAATTTTCGCCTATTTCTCAAGGATCTTAATGTCATTGCGAGGGAGGTCTTCAGAGACACTGCCTTTGCTGTGTCAGAAGCTTCACGAGAGGCAGCAGAGCGCATCAAGCCGTCCGCCGAGGAACAAGAATCGCTGAAGCAACCATACCATGACTCACACAGTAATTTCTCTCAACATGACGTGTTAGAGCAGACTGCTGAGCTCAGCAGGGTCTTCAGCGGGACAGCTTCCACTGTTGTGGGCGAGGCAGAGAATAGCATTGTCCGCAAGCTTAGCGGTCCAGAAAAAGATACCTTGGTTCACCGCCTGAAAGAAGCAGTGCTGAATCTCCGTCAGCGACCTACCTACGTTGACTCCGTGTCAACCCTGTCACTCCTTTTCAAGCGTTATATCGTGATCTATTCTCGGATGGCTCGCCATACGATTGAGGCTGCTAGCGAGGATATTGACCATAATCCTGAAGCAGAGGCAGCGTTAGCAAATTTCTGGGGTTTCTTAAGGTCGTTTGGCGAGCCAAGGGAATGGGAAGAATTGCAAAACCGCGCTAGAGCGATCGCGGAACACGGTTGCGAAGACCCCAAATTTGAAGAGCTCGCCATCCATATAGGCAATATCCTCCAAGAGATGTTGACTGATCCAGCATTCTTTGACAGCATTGAGCAAAGCTTCCAGGAACTCCGAGATCAATCAAAGCAACTAACCACCCACTCTTCCCTTCGGGAAGACGTTGATGCCTTGCTCTTGCAAGTTCAGTCCACCCTCACCTCAGTGGTGAAGGACAAGGATATAGCCAACCTGGCCAAGACTTCTGCTGCTATCGCCAGTATCCTGTCTCCAAGTGGGCAGTACGTGAACTCTGATCTTGTGGCCGATGCCCTCAACGTCTTTATCCCCTTGCTTGTTCAGTCTATTCACTACATCCCTATCCCACGAGCCGAAATCTCAACGCCTAAGATGGACCTCCTGCTGGAGAACCTGATCCTGGAGCCTGGAGTCACCATCAACAACACTTCATTCTTCCCCTACAAACTGCGAGTTAAGACCCTCACAGACGTCGAGATCCACAAGACAAGGTTCCGCACAACATCAGCAATTAAAACTCTCGTCCGACTTCACATCGACGGTCTCTCTCTACGTGGAGAGGAAATTGGCTTCTGGCTACGGGTACACTCAGGTCTTTTGCGGTGGGCAGACGAAGGTATCGCATCATTTGCTCTCGACGAACGCGGTATGGATGTTCAGCTGGACGTTGAGGTTGGTCGCGATAGGATGGATAAAATTTTGACCCTCAGGGGAGTACGCGTACGCATCCATAAGCTAGACTGGACCTTACACAGGACAAGGAGCAGCTTTGGATTCATCTCCTGGCTATTCAAGCCTTTCCTCAAGCCGATTGTCCGTAAAATGGTAGAAATAAGGATGGCGTCTGCAATTGCCCAGGCTTTCCAATTTGCCAACCGGGAGCTGCTTTTCGCGCGGGAAAGGTTACGGGCCACGCGAATTGCGGATCCGCAGGACTTGAAGACGTTTATCAAGGCTGTGCTGGCTAGGTTGACGCTTCCTGAGGACCCTGATCTCCACGTGCGCGTTGGCTTGACTGGATCAGGACAGGGTGTGTTTGAGGGGGTGTATACCCCTGGGAGCATTGTCAAATTGTGGAGAGAGGAAGCGACACAGGTGTCACAGAGGATTCGTGAGCAGCAGAGGGATGGATGGAGGAACAGTATTTTTGACGTCCAGGGCGCGGTGCCAGCTTACTGAGGCATTAAAATCCTCGATAGCCGGCTAGGATGGCACTTCCGATGTAAGTTATGTCGATGGCAGGTTTCCAACAACAAGTTGCTCACCTCGCTTTAGTGAACATTTGGTTCGTCCTCTGCTTTGCTTTTCACACTCTTTCAATAGCTTTGCCAAGTTGTTTGGGTTGTTTAAAATCCTCCGACTAAAGCCCTAAGTCTCAAGCTTCGATGAGGTTACCCATGACAGCGTGTTGTATGACATATAATACCGTTCCTTGACAACCAGCATGACCGGTTAGGACGCTCCACATGCTTGAGTTGGCAAGGCATCGCAGCGACAACACCCAATGTGCTGTCACTCAGCTTCTCTGAACCTGATCTCATGTTGCTTCATACAATTCGCTGGTTGGTATTACTACTTCAACCCATAGATCCTCTGCTCGCCTACCTGCTGTCATTCCTGCCTTATAACCTCTAGAGATATTCTCAAAGCTACCTTCAATCTATTTCAGCACAGATACCCCCATGCAATCACAATGTCATTCATAAGCAGACACGAACTCCTGTCCATCGCCCTGCGCGTGGTCCAGCTCATCTTCGCCGTCATCGTCGTTGTCCTCAACGGCATCTACCTGCACTACTTCGACAGCCCGTACTACCATGCCCACTTCTCAGAGGTTTTTCGCTCCGGCTACGCAGTGTTCATCGGCAGCGTTTCCATCCTGCTAATCATCGGTATGGCTGTATTCCACCAGATGAACCGCCGCCTGGCTATTTTTGGGTCCTGGATTGTTGATTTGATCGTCGGCATCAACTGGTTTATCGTGTTTGGAATGTTTTTGGGCGCGCATGAGGCGTATGAGGAGACTTGTGGGTGAGTTTTGAACCTCTGGATCTGGAGGCATGACTGTCTTGAAAGACGGAGCGACTAACTGAGAGGTGCAGATCGGCTTTTGACTGGAATGATATCTCATTTTCTGGTGTCGAAACCTGCTCCCAATGGAAGGCTAATATCGCATTTTGCTTCCTGAGTGGCATATCATGGGTGGTTACTTCTGTTCTTGGGCAAGTAATAACCTCTCGAACAAAACCCGTTTGTTCTTCAGGATCTGCTAACAACTGCTGTCCGGACAGTTTTTACATCCTTCGCCGCTACTATCGACGCTGGTAAAATCTGCTGCATTAATGTGTTTTGCCGTTAAGAGGTACTAAAGTTTGTATCTGTTTATTATGGTTCTCTACGAAAACTGAGATTGCTTACAGTCGTTCATTCAAGTGTCTCTTGAAATGGCTCTTGGGACGATTGAACTTTGATATATGTGGTTTATTCGTACAATAGATAATCAGCACCAGAAGCCGGAACATTTTTCCTTTGCATTCTAACCAGTCGGACTCTACTCCTGTCCTTAAAATGTTTGTTTTCTGCTAGTAAGATCCAGAGCCGGACCCAGAGGTCAGCCATGACGTCAAGGGCTGTTTCATGCAGCAACATGTGGGGCGCCGTTACGCTGCGGTGGACCTGGCCCGAGCCGGTGGACGCCGGGTCAGGGGGCCGTCCCACATCAAATTGCCGGCCTTCCATCAACCTGGGCACTGGGGAGCGACGGGGTGCTTGGTTGTCAAGAGAGGGGCAGACAATGTGGCAAAGGAACCGAACTCCGGGAGCAGAAGGGCTTTGTTGATAAACAAGGCAGCAGGAGGTTATTGGAAGTTTAGCGCTTTGCTGTGAGCTGGGCACACCGAGCCATGGGGGAAGAACGTTATTTGCTCTATACGCACGATCGGTTAAGTCAAGGCGCCCTCGTGCGTCTTGAGATATGACTTGGGGGGCCTTATACCTCAACGTCTTCTGAACCCTGCCAGCGTGAAGAGATCGTTTCCGAAATTCCAATTGGAGCATAGCCAACCATTCGGTCCCCTACGGAAGAGTAGGGCGACGCGTCAAGGCCCCTAGGACCCAGGAATTCCATCCAGCTTTGGAATTCGGGCTTTGAACATCATCCGAACTAGAGTAATGGGCCGGGGCTAGAGACATTGCAGCGGCATTGGAACCGATGAATTCGTAGATGACCCACTGAGAATTGTTTTGCTAGAACACTGGACTCAGCCAGCTCCGGGCCTATGGCCGACTTGACCGGATGCCCCAACCGGCAACAGCATCACACGAAACAATCACTACGCAAACTTCCAGACTGGATCCGTTGAGTTGGGTCAGAAGAGGGGCAGCGCAGGCTCACCAATAAGAGAACTAAGCTCGTGCAGAGAGTTGCCATCTTGGGGCAGATGCATTAGCTGAGGGTCACCTCAGGTCCGCGGCCGACGAGTGAACGGACATACCGAGACTCCACCGATGTGGCTCAGTCCCGACTCCGAGGCTTAGTGAAGAGGCATCGCAGGCTGACTATTGCCCTGCCTGTCAACTAAGGAGAACGATGGCAATCTTCTGGTTGATAAGGAATAATGTCAGGTTGCACCACGAAACGCTCACAGGATTTAAGGGACTCTGTCTCATAGAAGCGGACGACTGTGCGTACCTTAAAGGTAGCTCCCGGGAAGATTTCTGTCCTTGTCCTCTGTAACTTGAACCGTTGTTGTGTACAGCAACTAGCAGAAGCCTTCCCGCGTTACCCGAGTGCAACGCGAAGTTGCGACATTATCAGACTGAGTCTTCTGTAACGGAAGTGGTTGTGTTGAGAGGGAAAATGCAGCAGTGCGGAACACGCAAGAGAGGAAAGATCGATCTGGTTCATGAGACTGCGATTAGGCTCCAGACATGAAGGCAGCTGTAGTTGGCTTAGTGGTCCGATGCTCTTGGCTGGTGAAATGCGGAAGAAACGACCCGGTTATGGCGTCTTCTGTTTGTTGATAGTTTACACTGACGACGAAGACGCGGTGTCTCATGTGCCGAGACACAAAACTCATGTGAGAGCGAATGAGAGATCGGAATGGAGGAGACAACTCGAGAGACCTAGAACAGTCACCAATGTGGATGGTGACAGCAACATAGCCGGCAGCCAGCCATGCGACTAGCTCGCGAGCTCTGTTTGGGTGGAGTGCATACGTATCGCTTCATGATATGGAGAATGGCTGAGTTGTGCCAATCAAACGGCGCAGGCAGACGCAGGGAGGGTCGGCGTTTCCAATGAGCATACAGCTGCCGAGATACTGCAGTTTTGGCGGAATTTGGCCTTGTCGTGCATGAGCTCATCACTGGTCCGATTCGTCGCCTTTGTCGGCAGCCTAGAGTAGCACGGGGGAAGGTAGACGGTTTAACCTAGAGAGGGCCAGCGACACGGGCCAAATGGATGGCAGCGAGGGTTGGGCAGAGACGCATGGATGTGACGATACAGTTACCGTCAAGGCAATTGGGCTTGCCTACTGGGGCAACGCAGAGAAAACCCGAGACGTTATTCGGCCATTCAGTGACGACCCCAGAAGGGCAAGAGGCATTTCTCTGGCGTTTGTGTGTGAGCGAGTGTGTGTGGCCGAATGGCCTCTCGCAGAAGCTCCGCAAAGGGTATTTCCTGATCCGAGATAGCCATAGTTTGCAAGACGCATCATCGCCAGCCCATTACCCGCCACGGAGCAGGCACAAGATTCTGGAGCGGGGAGGGGCAAAAGGAAGAGAGGGGACTGACGGGTACGGGTTGTTGGTGCTGCATCACCTCTAGTCAAGGACAAGAGAAGGCCGTGGGCGGCACAAGGGTCAAGAGTCAGGACAAGAGCCGGGGAGGCTTGGGGAACGTGGGAAACGGGATACAGCCGCGAAGTGTGTTTGTGTCCATGTGCCCAGAACCTATATAATCCAAATGTTGGGAAGGCTGCTCTGAAAATGCGCAGGAAATCTCAAGATTGTCAGGAATTGATAGCTGCTGATAACAGTGCGCGAGACTGGGCAGCGCGAAAACGAGGAAGGGCTGGGAGCAGGCTTGGTCAGGGTTCATGGGTTGTTTAGATTGCCCGACATTCATGTGCCTGGTGTGGCCGCTCGCTGCTTGCTGCTCGCTGAGATGAGGATGCTGCGTTGATACGCCGATTCCCTGTTGCCGTGAGCCCGTCTAAGGCGCAGACCTGCACTTGGTGCACCTGGTGAAGCCTGTGCATCAACGGAGGTCATTTGGCAGCGCTTGAGTGGTGCGAGGCAGATCGTCAGCCCCGCTTCCCCCTCTCGCCTCCTGCCGATGGCTCCACTACACACGAACCCAAGCCCTCCTTTCTGACCAATTGTCATCCGTTATCGCCCTGTCACAAGGCTAAGCTAGAGCCGAGTGGTGCTTGCAGCTCGCAGCGCAGCCTTACCTGCCTCTCTCACCCATCTATCCCACGTTGCTCGCTGCCCACCTTCCCACCCCGTGCTGCCTCACCTCGAGAACTCCCGCCTCGTTCTAATTTCGTCCTTTCATCGGTGATATTGTGGTTAATTCGCCCTCTGTATCTGCCCCATTCCCCATTCTTGCATGTCTCAACTGCTAGGTTCCGGAACAGAAGGCTGAACCATCCATCTGCAGCCTGCTGACACCCCTCGCCTGCGACCTACCTACTCATCGTCAGAATACCTTTCCGTGTCTTGCGACTGCCTGTCTTGAACTCAGGCACGATAACGCTTTACACTTCTGTTTTCGACCTTCTTCGCGAGCTTACGTTCTTTGCTTCTTCACAATCCCCATGGAGCCCTCGTCGAAACGAAGGCGGCTGGCCCCTAAGGTGCCAGATCCTCCACTCCTGTCTTCACTGCCACCCGCGCAGCAGCCCTCCCAGCATGCCTTTTCTCAAGATCAGGTAGGTAGATATGTTGATTTGGCCTCTGTGTTCCATTACGCGTCGTGTATTCCTCGTGATCTCGAGCCTGACGCTAACAATGCCTTCAGATCCCTCCCCAACACTATCCCCATGGAGATATGGCACCGCGACCCCCTGAACGCGACGAGTTCGAGGCCTTTGCGCGGCATCTCCAAGACGCTGCTATCCATATTCAGCAGCAGACCCTGAGACCGAAGCACACGAGCGTGTCCGTTCTGATGCTGAGATGGGAGGAGGATATGTCTGTCGAGCAAGATCTGTTGCTGTTGGAGAACGTCTTTCGCGATCGATACCACTATCACACTAGCAAGTGGGCAATTCCAACAGTGCCAAATCCCAGCATCAAATTGGGTGTCCAGATGGCTTCATTTCTGGAGAACGCCCGTCCGGATCACCTCTTGATCATCTACTACGCTGGCCACAGCTATGTTGGGCCAGACAACCAACTGTACTGGGCGAGGTGGGTGATGAGCTGGCTTTTGAAACAGGTTTCCCCAAGCTAACTCCTGCCTTGTAGCAACTCTCGTGAGGACGCGGCTAAGTTGAAGTGGGATGGTGTACGATGCCTTTTCGAAGATGCCCAGTCAGAGATCCTCCTTCTGCTGGACTCCTGTGCCGTCCGAGATGCTCCGATGGCTGGGAGCAATGGCGCAAAACAAGCCATTGCCGCTTACACCCCGGATCAAGTCTCATTCGAGCTCGGGCCGCGGTCCTTTACAGCGTCATTGGCGGACACACTCCAAAAGCTCAGCACCTCCGGTCGGCCATTCAGTGTCCAGAGATTATACGATGAGCTGCGGCAGCAACGGCAGCAAGAGAGCGCACAGGCTCTAGCACGTCTGGCCAATGGATCAGCCAAGCCCAGCCTTCCGCCGGAGAGGACGCCGGCCTTCTTCACTCTCACCCCTGCTAAAGGCCAGGGAATCATTCTGGTTCCTCTAGATCCGAAGCTCTCGCATCTTCAGCCATCTCCCCATCCCACCGATGCAGACGGCCAGAGTGCTCGGAGGCATGACCAACTCCTCAGCCCAGAGGAAGTGCTGGACCTGAGTTTAGACGAGCAGAGGGTCTTGGTGTGCACTACCTTTGTCGGAGATGCAAGCCCAGACATGATGTTTTTCAATCAGTGGCTGCACAACATGCCGCCTTCAGCCTCGAAAATCACCGTTGAGGGTATGTTCCTCGGCCCTCCCACTATGCTTCTGATTTCCATGCCGCATCAGATCTGGAATATTGTCCAGCATGACAAAGTATGCTGCTTCCTGGGCTATATCAGCTCTCATAACATGATACATCTATACCAGAGGCTTGTCAATTCGGCTCTGGGTGGTTCTGGTATCAAGCTTGCCGAGCCGTCTTCTTCCCTGCAGAAAGAGATCCCCGGGCAACCCGCGAACCAGCTTTCACAGACCGCGGCGGCTGCCGGGTCTACGGCCTTGGCTCGCGGTAATCCCAATCAGCCTCTAGGTGCTGTTACCAAGGACGACGTTGAAGATTCGGCTGAAATGCAAGAGGCTGCTGAGCAGCTCAAGGCCTTGAGCCATGTACGACATCTGGGAGCTGAGGTGCCAGCAACTCTTGATCATCAAGCTTCACGGCTTGGAGATAGCATTGCCGTTAAACATGTCGGCGATGCAGGCTCGCCTCCCCAGGGCGAAGGTCTCGACGGAGGTCTGTATGCGGCGCAGATTGGCACGCCGTCAGTCAAGACAAAAGTTCGCAGGCCACTCCAGAAGCAAATACCCAAGCAGGAAACACGGTGCGCGCATTGCAGTCATGCCCCCTTCAAGGACCAATCGTCTCTGAAAAAGCATGTCGCGGCTGCTCATACTCGGCCGTTCCCCTGTGCCTTTTCATTTGCAGGCTGCCAGAGCACGTTCGGATCCAAGAACGAATGGAAGCGGCATATTGCTTCTCAGCATCTCTGCCTAACGTTCTACCGGTGCTCTGCCTGCAAACAAAGTACTGGGGACGGCAAGGGCAATGAGTTCAACCGCAAGGACCTGTTCACTCAGCACCTCCGTCGGATGCACGCACCTTTCGCGATCAAGAAGTCGATCAATAAGGCCGACCCAAAGCTGCTGGCTGACTGGGAAAAGCATGTCAAGCAGATGCAGACATCGTGTCTTGTTATTCGCAGACAGCCACCTCAACGCTCATCCTGCCCCAAGCCTGGCTGCCAGAAGATCTTTGAAGGTCCTGGCTCATGGGATGAATGGATGGAGCACGTTGGTAGGCACATGGAAAAGAACGAGGCCCAGCTGCTCGGTGTGGACCGGCTCTTGGCAGAATGGGCCTTGGAGGAGGGTATCATTGAGCAAGTTGGCGATGGCGAGTATAGGCTCTGTGGCAGTGGTGGTTCGACTGCGAACGACAAAGAGCCGATGAGTAATGGAAATGGCGACAGCAAGCCTGCTGATGAAGTAGAGAAGAAGGAAGATGAGGAGGACGATGCTCCTTCTATAACTGTTGCTATTCCACAGGTTCCTGTTCTGGCTTCGGAGAGCATGGAAGTTGACTGATTCAGGGCGGGGTCATTGCCATTCTGATTTCAGGCTGATTTGTCTGATTCTTTCAGCTTTCTTCATATGATCATAACTATATGGGTCGGGTCACTATTCGGAAACTGGCAGCAACGAGTAGGTAGGCGGATCAATTTAATTCACTGGTATCATAGGGCTGATTCGGATTGCAAGTTATTTTTTTGTAAGTCAAGCCGTTATATCGGGTTTGTTTGGGACATGAGGAGAAAGAGCAATATGCTAGCAGTATAGGTTTTGCATAATTGCCAGCTCGTTGTCCTAACTTACTTACTCTGTAAGTCCGCAGTGAAGTTCGTCCTTTCGTCCATCTCCAACAAGCCTCGTCATCGTCCTCGGACAATGACCTCCTTCAACCGCCGGCCTGGTCAACTATTCGGCATTCCCATCGACATCCGAAGCCGAACTTACATTGAACAGCCCGGTCTTGAAAAGTCCTAGTCTTGTCCCAGCGACCTCATCGGCCCAACCCCATCCATCCGACAGCTTGGCATCCACTGTCCGGTCGGCATTCTTATTGACTCCAGCCCCACGAGCAGCCTGACCCGGTGGTTGCATGTTCCCCGCAATCGGCCCTATCCAGCATCCTGTGGTAACGTACGTTGTTTGACTGTGGCCGGATGCCTGGCCGGGATCCACTGAATGTGTAACCTTTCTGCAACCTGAGTCGGGGGGTTGGCTTGTTAAGGTTTAGAGAAATGCAGGCACCGAAGGAGAGTGTGGCGAGGTTGGTAACGAGAGATGAGGGTTAGGGCTAGGACAGGTAATTACTACATAAATACACTGCTTGAATCACGTTCGTTCTAGAGTCATAGACATGTTTATTTCTTACTGCTTTTGATTTCGTTTGTGCAGGTCTTCTAGAAGCCAAGAGCTCGAAGCCAAACATTGACGACGCAACTGTAGCTTGCTTGTTAGGACGGTACGGATATGCGTCTCGTTTCTACAGCAAGGCACGCTTCAAGGGGCCTTGGCATGTGCCTAGACATGAGAGCCTACGAATATGACCAACAAAGGATGGGAAGATAATAGGGATAAATACAAGCGGAAAATGAAAATCGAAGGAAACATGAAAGGGATGGAAAGAAGGAATGGAAAAGGGTATGAAGAAATGAAAGAATGAAGGACTTGACGAATCTGCAGGTGAGTTGTCGTTGGCCTTGTTACTGGCCGAGTACCGCACTAGCGGGCAAAATCAGGGCCGAGCTGTAAGCCTGTATGACGTGAAAGGGGCGCACTTGAAGAGGATGTCGGACCTTGGATAGCATCACTAGTGTATGCTGACACGAAAAACGCGAGAGACAAGACGCAAAGATGCACCATGATCGGCCCGCTGCAGAGCAAGCTTTTAAACGGCCCTTTTGTCTTACCATTCGGCACCTCGGATATGTGGGGTCCATGTCAACGACGTCACCCAAGAAACGGGAGTAGAGCCGTCGAAGGCCGCCGTCCAGCATCCCGGTGTCCGGACTCATATTTTTCTGGCAAAGGCATGCGTCCAAGGGGTCCACCATGAACGTCGGCCATTACCATCACTAAACAATTGCACCCAATATGAACGCTGGCACGGGACTGGCAGGTCCACACTTGGGACTTCAGAGTGCTGTTAGCACGCGCATGCTACCTGTACTACTGCGCTACCTGCCCTGAGAAGAAAAGACAAGCCAGACTGCACGATGATCTCATGTGCAATAAGCTTGAGGGTCGGGTCGTGCCGCGATTCGGGCCTCAGATTCCCAGCTCCGTCGTGCTGCAATTTGCAAACATAAAAGAGGCATGTCTCCCTTCCCCCGGGAGAAGAAATGTTGGCGATCAGTAGCCGCTTTGGTATATCTCTTGTCTGTCAGGACTAAAAAGCGTGGGACAAGATGGTTGGTCCCCGTCTTGCGGGTCTCGGCCTATTGACGAGCAGTTTCTGCTTGGCAGCTGTCGCCGCCGCTGTGAACGGACTTCATCAGAATATTACAGAGCGGCCCCTGAGCGAATGCCCTGGCTACAAGGCCTTGAATGTCAAGTCCACTTCCACGGGTCTTGTTGCCGACCTGGAGCTCGCCGGAGCTCCTTGCAACACCTACGGCACTGATATAACCAAGCTCAAGCTGGAGGTTACGTATGAAGATGGTGAGTGCTACGCGCAGAGTAAACTGGCAGCAGCTTGCTAATCACATTAAACAGAATACCGCCTCCATGTCAAAATCCAGGACGCCGAGGAACGTGGATATCAGGTCCCTGAATCGGTCTTCCCCCGTCCCAAGAACAAAGGGACGTCGGCGAGCAAGTCAGCCTTGGTGTTCAAGTACACGGTTAACCCATTTTCCTTCACCGTCTCGCGGGCCAAAACTGGCGAGGTTCTCTTTGACACATCTGCCGCACCCCTCGTCTTCCAGTCGCAGTATCTGCGTCTAAGGACCAAGCTCCCCGAGAACCCGAACCTGTACGGCCTCGGCGAGCACTCGGACTCATTCCGACTCAAGACCTCCAACTACATCCGCACCCTCTGGACCCAGGACTCGTACGGCATCCCAACTGAGTCCAATCTGTATGGCGCACATCCGATCTACCTCGAGCACCGTGAGACCGGTGCTCACGGTGTCTTCTTCCTGAACTCCAATGGCATGGATATTAAAATCGACAAGGACCGATCCGGTCAATTCCTCGAGTACAACACTCTGGGCGGCGTCTTTGACTTCTACTTTGTTGCTGGCCCGACGCCCGTTGAGGTCTCGCGCCAGTATGCTCAAATCGCTGGTCTTCCGGCCATGATGCCCTACTGGGGCTTTGGCTTTCACCAATGCCGGTATGGCTACCGCGATATTTTTGAAGTGGCCGAGGTAGTCTACAACTACAGTGTCGCGGGCATTCCGCTGCAGACGATGTGGATCGATATTGACTACATGGATCGGAGACGCGTAAGTTACGAGGTTGTGTATTTGTGTATATCTGGTCCTCCAGCTAACGAGAAGCAGGTCTTTTCCAACGATCCTGAACGTTTCCCCATGACCCTACTGCGGAAGTTTGTCGACCATCTCCATGGTAATAAGCAGGATCACATCGTGATGGTCGACCCAGCGGTCGCTTATGCCGATTATGCTCCCTACCACCGTGGCATTGAGAGCAACGTCTTCCTCAAGCGTGACAACGGTTCAGAGTGGCTGGGTGTTGTCTGGCCTGGTGTGTCTGTCTTCCCTGATTGGTTTGCGTCCAACATCACTCAATATTGGAACAACGAGATTGCCACATTCTTCAACAAGGAGACCGGCCTTGATGTTTCCGGTATCTGGATCGATATGAATGAGCCGTCGAACTTCCCCTGCTACTTTCCTTGCGATAACCCGTGGGCTGCGGCCGAGGGCTTCCCTCCCACACCTCCGGACGTTCGTACTCATGCTCCTCGGCCCTTGCCTGGCTGGCCCTGCGAGTTCCAGCCTGAGGGCACAGTGTGCAAGCGCAGCACTATTGAAGCTGAGGCTCCGAAGAAGCGTGAGGTGATTGATACCCCCGTTGAGGTTACTCGTACTCTCCATACTCGCGCCGACGGAAAGTGGCTGGGTCTCCCAGGACGCGATCTCTTGTATCCCAAGTATGCCATTCACAACAAGGCAGCCTATATGGACTCGTGGAACGCCGAACATGGCGGTATCTCAAACAAGACCGTCAACACCGATCTCATCCATCAGAATGGCCTGGCCATGTATGATACGCACAACATCTATGGTTTAAGTAAGCCTTTCTCTCTTACCAAAACTTCGTATTACCAAGCTGACGCTTTCCTCAGTGATGTCTCAGCAAACCCGCAAGGCTCTGTTGGCTCGTACCCCTGGAGAGCGCCCATTCATCATCACCCGTTCGACCTTCGCCGGCGCCGGCGCCACAGTCGGCAAGTGGCTAGGCGACAACTTCTCAAACTGGGAGCATTACCTTCAGAGCATCCGTGGTATTCTGAACTTCGCTTCAATCTTCCAAGTACCCATGGTCGGAGCCGACGTCTGTGGTTTCGGCGGTTCGACGAACGAGAAACTCTGTGCCCGCTGGGCTATGCTCGGCGCCTTCAGCCCCTTCTTCCGCAACCACAACGAGTACCCGCCGGCAATCTCTCAAGAATTCTACCGCTGGCCCATCGTCGCAGAGGCCGCCCGCAAGGCTATCGACATCCGTTACCGCCTGCTGGATTACATTTACACCGCTTTCTACCGCCAGACTCTCGACGGCACGCCCATCCTCTACCCTATGTTCTTCCTCTACCCGAACGACGTCAAGACCTTCGGTCTCGAGCTCCAGTACTTCTACGGCCCGGGTCTTCTCGTCGCCCCTGTTACGGAGGAGGATTCTAGCAGTGTCGATGTCTATCTGCCCAATGACATCTTCTACGACTGGTACACGCACAAGCGTATCCGCGGCCACGGTCGTACGATCCGTGTTGACAACCAGACCTTGACCGACATCCCGCTCTTCCTGCGTGGCGGTGTCATCGTGCCGGCTCGCGTCAAGTCTGCCATGACTGTGGCCGAGCTGCGCGAGCAAGACTTCGAGCTGCTGGTGCCCCTGGGCGCTGATGGCACTGCGGAGGGCCGGCTGTATCTTGATGATGGCATCAGCTTGAACCAGCAGGGGATCACGGACGTCACTTTCAAGTACAAGAATGGTATTCTGACCGCCAAGGGTACCTTTGGCTACAAGACCAAGGCCAAGATCGCCAAGGTTGTCGTGATTGGTGCCAGTCGGAAAAGGGATGACAGCGAGGTTGAGCAAACTGAGGTCCATGTCAACCAAGCTCTGGACGGCGAGTTCACTATCAAAATTGACGGCTCTGCGTAAACTCGGAGATCTGTACCTTTTCTTCTTTCCTCGTGTATTAGATAGTTTCAGATTACGTTAAAATTTACAACTTTTTATTGCGAGCACATCCCTTTCTCTTCCGTTCTCTGAGGTCCCCGCCCTGTGTAATCTACACAATCTGACACAGTTTGCTTGTTAGCGAGGTGCCAGCACCGCAATCAGATACATACATGAAATAGCAGCAAACATACAGCCAATGGTAGACAAAGAGAAGATCGCTGTTATCATGAACGAATGATAAAGTGGGGAAAAAATGAGTGACGACAATAAGACAAGTAGGGGATACAATCTGTCCGATTCATCCTGGTATCTTGGTAACAAAACGGCCATGCCCTGCGTTGTGTAGGAGACCATTGTTTTGTGAGCATTAGGTAACAACACCAGTGGATTAACCATAACTTTGCCGGGCCGCATTTCCTCCTCGGATTATCTGAATCATAGTGAGACAAAAAGATCTCGTCAACATCTGTTTCTGGGCTCAAGCTCAATACCGCTGGTTTCCCGGTCCTTGAAAACTTTTTCGAGAAAGGAAATGAACTTGTTAACATCATCCACATTGGAGGCCAAGCCGAACGAGACCCTGGCCGCCCCAAGTGTGGTTGCACCAGTTAACTTCTTCATCTCTTCTGAACTCCAAGAACGCCGTTTGCTGGAAATCTTATTCAGTCCATGCTTGAAGTCGCCCTCGGTGATCTTTTCGCCGACTCCCGGATTACAGAAGCACCCTGTGCGAAGGGATATCTTCGCTACCGTCGCCTCCATCTCCACAAGCCGTTCATCCACCAAACGGCCAGACATATCGATTAGGTTGAAGGCTACTGTCCCTCCACGCATTGTCATGTCCGTGGGTCCGTAGACTCGCGCCATGGGCATGCCGTTGCTGTGTCTTAAGGAGAGCAAACGGGTCAGGAACCAGCCTGTCAGGCACCGTACCCGGGTAGAGATAACAGGGATGCCGATTTGAGAGATCCAGTCGAGTCCAAAGTGGATGTCTGGGATTGAAAGGAAGTTGAGTGTCCCATCCTCAAACACTTCTTCGATCCGAGAGGCCGTGAGATGCCAAGGATGGGACACCAGCACGACCTGGACGGTTCCCCCAGAGAACCAGGGTCGGCGTGGTCGGAGGTACTCGAGGGCATCTCGCCTGGCGATGAGGCAGCCAAGTCCGGTGGGATACCCAAAGAGTTTATACCAGCTGACCAAAATATAATCGGGCTTCACCTGGGAAAGGTCCAGCTGTGAAGTGGGCAGGTAGGCCGCGGCATCGAGTAGGACATGATAGCCACGCTTCTGGGCGACATCAATCCATGACAAAGGATGTTGCACCCCAGAAAAGTTGCTCTGTGCCGGATAAGCGAATAGTCCGTTGGGCTCGGCAGTGGTCCTCCGATCCTGCGAGCACCAGGTCATGAACCTGCGCCTGCTGGTCTTGGGCGTTAGGGCAGCGATGACATCTTTATCGTCAATGCGGAGGTCCGACTTTTGCAGAGGAATGTAAACAGTTTTGGCGCCGCCTGCCCGGGCGAACTCACGGATGCCCTGGACGGAGTTATGATTGTCCTCCGTCAGCACGAACCGGGAGCGGGGCCGGAAGGGATAGGCCTCAGCAACAAGACGGGCCGCGCCGGTAGCATTAGGTGTAAAGACAACGGCGTACTCAGACGCAGGGGCGTTGAAGTAGGAGAGAATACGGTCTCGGGTTTGGTTGATGGCCTCGCTGGCGGCCAGACTGGTAGGGTTTGTGGAGTGTGGGTTGCCGTAGACGTTCTTGGTCAGGCGTTCTTGATGATGGCGATGCTGGGAGTTGGCAGCCAGGCCTGAACCGGTGTAGTCCAAGTATATATGGTCCTGCTGGTCAAGGTAAGAGTATTCGTTTGCCCTCAGTTCGTCGAGCTTGGTTGTGGTACAGTAGTCTGGGTAGAGCGTGTTGATTGTGTCGAACATGATGAGCTTGAAGGATGATTCAGGCTTGGTAGCTAGGGCAAATATACGGAAGTCTCGCTGCTTAAGTGTGTCCCAGGTCATATCGTTAGGGTAAAGGGAAGATCTGGGGGGTAAATATGAGCGGAAGCTTCATGCTGTCCCTAGCCGGCGATATGCGCTTGGATTATTCTTGCCTCCGACTGTTACTGACCAGTCATAGCTGGTACTGAGATATCAGCGGGGCTTAGTGTGCAGGGGCATTCTGTTGTTTTGGCACAGATTGGAAGGGCTTGAAAGGTCGGAAGTGGGGATAGGTCGCTTGACCTCATCCACACCAGGGGGTAGTCTTTTTGGGCGGACAACCGGCAACTTTCGGGCAGGAAGTACATCAACACCCACAGCCGCGTGTCATAGAAACATCGTTTCTGGCTCTTCATGATCAACACCAGATCTCTTCTGCACGCCACGTGCTGAATGCCGTTGCCAGTATTGAGCTTTCCATTGGATCACTGTGAGACATGATCTCCTTTTCGACATTATAGCCTATGCCACTCAACATAGGCATGGCTGTTTCGACGTTTTCAGGAACCCCGAAACTGTCTGATAGATATGTTCCTAGTGATGAACTAACTAATACGGAGTTTAGACGCTCTGACTGGCTCGGATTGGGCAGGAAGAGGAGTTGGCTTTCCAGCGGTGGCAAGTCTCTTTTGACCTAAAGGAGATATGACGGTTGATGAGACGGAAAGAAACAACTTAGATGGAGATATGAAGGTTGATGAGATGGAAAGAAATAAGTTCATTGATTGTCGAACTCTGTCAATCCTGGGGGTAATTGAGTTACGCCAATGTTTGCCTTATGCTCATCCAACTGCATTAGCCTTACTCACGCCTGACACTAAAGTCTTGGGTATAATGATGGTATTCCAGTAGCTAATGTTTGAGTCCGGGTACGGTCCGCGAATCCTAAGGTTCTCCCTGGCGTGTCACAGCCATCCAAGGACAACATTGCGGCTGAACCTTTATTACGGTATCACCGACTCGACAACAGAGATCTTTTTACGAGCAACGAATTGGTCGCCGCCAGCATGCTGCTTTCGTGTCTCAATTGCCAAGAAGTGTGGCTACCCAGCTGTTTCCGCGCTGAATAGGAGCCACAGCTGTAACCTATAGGAGCTGAACTCAGACCCAAGAACGTTAGCTCCTAATAGCTTAAATCCAACAAAGTTGTTGGGATTGGAAAGCTGACCCGTGGGACCGCGTTGATGCAGTCAGCAGCGACCATGACTCCCCACTCTGTCGGGACGTCCGACGACCAATCCGGATGGTAGATAGCATCCCACATACACGTTAGTGCGCACTTTCTGCCTACAGTCGCAATATCTTTATGACTGTTATTGTGCTTGATGATGCTTTCTATTCTCCGGGTTAACCGGGTCGTTGCTTTTTTTGGGGAAACAGATGGAACCATACATATCAACATGCACAGAGCTAGAGTAAACTGTGCAGCGCCGAATTTGCATTGAGTCTCCAACCGTCGATTGGGCTGATAAGCTACTGAAACTCCCACGGGACGGCACGGATGCTGTAGACTGGAGAGACTATCAATAGGCAATCATAGGTTTTGTAGCTCCAAACGGTTTCGTAATAATCAGATGCATCTCAAAGATTCACAGTGCGAGTGAACGGAACCCTGGAGAACGCCTTAGCATTCTCTCGAGTTGGCAATGCAAAAGGCTGGACTGTTGAATGTGATAGATAGTGGTAACAAATTCCCTCTCACAAGACGCAGCAGTCGGGGTGAAGTGGGCAGCAACTCTATATTCTTCTGATATAAAAAGTTGCCATATCGGCAGCAATCAGCGGAATCTTTACCACATGGGGTTTCCTCGGTGACCCTTCGTTGACCTGTCAGAGTTGCAGCGAAATGCAAGGTTCTCTCTGTTCACCATAAAGTCCAGTTTGAAAAAAAGTCTGCTATAGTACTTGATATATCATATTACAGAAGCGGGTAAAAGACATTCTGTGCTGTACTCTGTGTAAGGGGTAATCCGCCACTGGCCCATCCCCGACGGTCGGAGAATTTTTATACCGCTAATATGAATTAAGACAGATACACTGTGCTCAAGTCCTGTTAGTTAAACATTGGCTAGAAAACAATATACCACAGCCCAGAGAATCAACATTTTGCTCAGCCTTGAAAAAACCGCAGCTTATTATCTGCACCAATCAGCGGCAGAAACTGCACTCACCTCACCTTACAAAAGTCCAGTCATTAGGGTAGTTACTTGCTTGAGATTTACTCATTCGCACTGGAATTAGGTCGGGCGAGCGCCCTAGATAGGAGTAAGGTAGCACAAGCCACTACCAAACCACTGATTGCCCAGTCGCCTAGTGCTTTCAGCCCTCAGTTCGTAAGCGAGGTCAGCGCGGAGATCTTGGCTAGAGAAGATTGCAGATCTGCCGGTAACTATTCTTCTGATGGCCAGTAACTAGCCTCTGTAGTGCTGACTTGTGTCTAGCTTGAATGAGTAGATATGGTACTGTTATATTAAAATAAAGGATTGTAGCCCGCATAAATGTCTCAAGCTAATGGATAACGGCAGGGCTGCACCACTGCTGTATTACAGAGAATTGCATAAGTGTGGTGGCGAAGCAGTAACCTACTGTTAGCCTCATTAGGCAGGCCACGCCTGTTACAGGTTGCCTAACATCTTAAAATATAAAACGGGGTTTCTTGCGCTAACTTTAAGTTTTCTATGACTCCTCATTATGAGAGTCACTAGCAGGCTGCCTTTCTGTTTTGACCCCCTTTGCATAATGGATTGAATCCTTGAGCCCTTAGAGTTGGGACATAGCTGCTACTATGGATGAGCATGTCTTTCGGACGTATTTAGACCGATGCACATTTGAAGAAGAACCGACTAACTGTCTTGAAATACTCATCTACTCAGTAGGCAACCCCACTAGTCCCCAGTGATCAAAATCTCGATTCCAAACGCCAAAAGTACTTGCCAATAATAGAACCAACTTGTTAAATGACCGAATGCGGCTAGCCCGCAGAAATTTATATCATAAATCATACTCTGCTAACGATATCTACGGGCGATAATACATTAGGATTCCACTTTCAATGTTATTCATGAGCATCAGTTCAGCTCAGATGGATTGAACGATGAATTTACCAACTTTCTTTACCGTCGTGGTACCCTTGCACCACCGACAGTACCATCGAAAGCTAGATTGCTTGGTGGACTACGCATGATGTACGCTTGGGCAGTTAAGTTCTTCTTTGTTCTTCCATTAGCCTAAGTGTGATGCTTGTTAGAGTTACAGTTGAATATATCGTGGTAACTAGATTATTAACTATTATAATTGTGCTGGCGACAATATAAACTTCGTACCCTTCGATCTTCGAGACATATATTGTCGATGTTTTCTAACATGCTACATCTTGCTGGTCTGCAGAAAGATTCCGAAAAGCCGAAACATATGCTCCTCGACATATATCCTTAAGACCAGAATTATACGAGGAAATGCTGAGGACTTTGGCACTGCCTTTGAAGAGTCTTGAGCTACCGGCTCTGTTGGGCCTCTTTTCTGGTCAGCATACAACCATAGCCCGGACGGGCCATACCTGCATAGGTGTTGTTCCTCTATACCATAACGGACTTTAGACTTTGAGCTTCAGTGCCCTAATTGAAATGGAAATAGAGGCAATCTTCCGAAGACCGGTGCTAAGAAAAAGGTATACTTCTCTAGCTTTACATAACGACTTGAGTTTCATTTGCTTACTCATCAGTTTTACTCTAAGGCAAAACTGTAAAATGATACCTCGGTTGACCGTATTAGATTTGTCTTTTATAACTTCCATTGCTCAGTGATTAAACAGCGTGATTGGGAGCTTACCCTTGCACACTCGTTCCGTAATGGTATCACAACGGCATATTTCAAATCCCTAGCAATCTCCCATATAGGCACCGCGAGCCTTGAACTCTTGAGAGCCTGTATAGCAACACCCTCCCAAATCCCGCATCACCTACTGTTACCGATCATCATTTTTGGCCATGAAATCCAACGTAGCGATGAAAAGCAGCGAGATGTTCGTGAGTGGCTGCGTCATATACAGTTCGCCGTTTCACTAGGCAGGGGGCAAATACCAGAGCACCTTGAAGATATCTACTTTCGCTACAGCGATCGAGGCACGCTCAACCTTGAACTCATCGACGGTGATATTATCGAGGCTCGTAATATGATTATTTGGAAACTTCCACAAGCATATAAGGAAGTTTTTAAGGTATTATGCACTGCTATAGATCGATTTTTGTCAGTGGCTAGTACTAGGGATCGATATGAGGGATACGGGGGTGAAAGTAGCGAGATAGAGAAACTACATCACAGCTTGCACTCAGGACTGGAACTGTACAGGGTCCAGCTAACGGGGATCGAGCATTTTTTTTAATGACACACTGGAATGGCTAGACATTTATCGGGCAACAGTACATTATACTCGCTATGTTAAATTTTCAAACATTTCTAATACTAACCCTTGTACCTCGATTATAGGTTTACAACTATATGTCCCAGAGGAAGTCTAAACTCAACCTGCAAATGGCAGGTGAACAGCGACGTCTAGCACATAGTGCTAGAAGAGACAGCACCTCAATGAAAACACTCTCCCTATTACGTGCGGTTTTTCTCCCAGCTACGTTTATCTCTTCTATCTTCAGCATGTCCTTTTTCGAATTCATTCCCGATGACCCTGATAAGCCTACTACCCTCGTATCGCCACGAATTGGATATACTTTGCGAGCGGTATGGAAGGAGAGATCATGGAGTCATTGAACAGGCGTGTCAGACCTAAAATTAAATATAGTCAGGACTGAAATGGAGGGAATACTTCGGAGTCCAGATAAAGAGAAATTCCATTTTTTCTTTTCATTCGTATAGTCCATTGTTCTTTCTCTTTTTTGATGGACATTCGGAAGTTGAAAGTAGCAGTAATCATTGGAGCATGTTATTAGAAGTGCGAATGCTCAGAATGACTCAAACACTGTTATTCTGTTCAATTACATGAGCATGCTTGGCTTAGATCACATCTGATCTGTGCCAAGGAATGTATCCCCCCTACGCACGCAACCCCAACCCCACACGAGCATCGACCCCGACACCGATTCGTCGGAATCGGAGTCGGAGTCGGAGTTGGAAATCTACATCCCAGAATTCGTACAAATGTGAACCTGCCATTCAATCTAAGACACAAGACTCCCCCCCTTCCCCAGCCCCCTTGGCTTACACCGGTTTTGCCCCAGTGCAGGCTTTTCCTCCGATGTTATTTGTATATAGGTTAGTTGATAGCTATTGCTCGCCGTCGTCATGGGCACGACATAGCACCCTCAGGGGCGGACCCGGTCGAAAAATAGAATAAAAATAATAATAATGCAGAGAATCTGATGACTACCTGCTGCAAGGTAATCCATGACAGGAAATTATACATGAGAAGAGATAACTATGGATTGGATAGCTCGGAGTTCAATGGAACTTTTCACCTAGTGCTTGCTCGCCTCATCGCATCGATCGCTGTATCGTGTCACTTCAGCTGTGTCGTGCCATAAGATCCTTACAGCATGACACAATGCTGGTGAATGATGTCACTGTATAGACTGCATATGATAGGACCAAGTATAATAATGAGAGCTCTCAGTGATTATGATATAACAAGATTCCGTTGTACAATCTAGCCATCTACCATGATTCCTGCTCTTCTCGTAGGTTCTGACAGAAGTGCATGGCATAACAGTATGGTAGATCATGGTAGTGATTATACCGCCTTTGGTAATTGAGCGGCCTTGGTGGATGGTGGGTTAGCCATTTTGAGTCATCATAGGCGCTTAGACTTTCGGACTGATCACCGCTGATTTTCTAGAAAGATATGCTATATGTATCACTCAGTGGCAATGTAGAAAAATCCTCGTACCCGTAACGCACTCCAATGAGTTGACCATGCTAGCTTTGAATGGTGGCCACGGAGTTTGAAAGACATTTACTCCGAAGCCATGCTCTAGGCATTTCTTGAATCACATACTACGATGGTCTTTCATTATGAAGTCCACCCGGGGTTCAGGCTTAGGTCTCACACCGAACCTCCTTTGCTCGATTCAGAAGGGGTTATAAAGCTGAAGGTGGATGAAATCTTCCCATGATTTGCTATGGGAAAATGAAGTGTCCCTGAGTCTGCTAATTCCATGTGAACAGAAGGAAAGGGGCTAGTTTGCTATCGTGTTCATTTGCGAGAAATGCTTGGACCCTAGGTACATATATGCTGCCTTCTCTGCTTCCTCTCTGCTGGGTTGCTATGGATATCAAGCCGCAAGCCAGCTAATGCACACCATTTGCCAGGCTCTTAAAAGCTCCTCATTGAACTGTTCTATATACAGAATGAGTTAACGGTTCATCCCTCACAATTGTGTATATAGACCCAAATCCCAGTATTTGCGCCCCTTGTAGGCCCTCTTCCATTTCACAACTCTTCAATCTCCACTTCGTTCTTTCTTTTATTTTTTGATATTTATCCATTCGTTACATCCTCCACTTCTTCATTCATTTATTCATTTCTTTTTATTCCTTCTTCTATTTCTTTATTTAATTTTCCATGTTTTCTTCCATTTATCTATATCTCTTCGTAACACCCTCGGCGCATTTTCGTGAATGCTGCTATCATTGACCAGAAATTAAAGCAGGGCCGTAAACGACGTTGATTAGTGTTTTACAAAAGTAAGAACGATCTACCCGAAGCTTTGACACATGAACATCTTGGCCGAAGAGACCAGAACCGTTGTCATTTGACTCTGTTTGCTGTGGAGGTTCTCGAGCAAAATCCGAGAAGACTGTTGGTGGATGACTTGGAAATCGTGTTCTGGATTTAACACCTTTTGTTCGTCCGTTTCAAATGATCTTGAAGGCCCTCTTCCTACTCGAAATCATGACCGTAAATGCTGCAAGCTTGAACATCACACACCCATGTCTCCTCAGACATATCCTAGTCAATTTGTTCCTCAGGTATACCTGTTTCGTTGTACATGTCAAGCTAAAGATGGCGTCAAAGACGTGCATCGACATCCTGGAGAATTAAATTGTTGATCGAACCATCGGCCTCATCATCTAATAGTCAAGCCAACATCAGAATCCATGTTTAATGAGTTGAGAAGTTATCGACGAAACTGTATACTGCAGGAGGTGTTAGAAGCATGTTAGTTACCTTCAAGAACGCCTCGGTCCACAGGTGTCTCGGTAGAAGAGGGGGTTCTGGGCCTTCCGGTTCATGATTTGGCCATGTAAAGCCGATTCCCATGCCAACCCTATCATGTACCCATCAATCCCTGTTGATGCAAAAAAAAAAAAAATGACGAAAGAAGCAAAAGGGAGCAAATTGGAGACAACTGGATGGTTACATGACTTGGAATGCTGAACAGAGCAGGTAGTTCTGTTGAGCGCGGAAAGTGAAAATGCGGACGGACAGGGCAGGATAAAATCGATCATTCTGTGCTTGTTGGCGTTTTTACTTTGGTCCAACTTGAACCAGTGTGGGCAACAGTTGCTTTTGAGCAGAGTTCGCTCTTGCCATTTCTAGGGGAAAGGTTGGAACATGTCAAAAGGATTGATTACATGAATATTAACCCCGACTACCACAATGGCCTCAAGGGGTATGACTGCGTCGGATGAAAACGGAACGCATTCGTTGACAGGACAAGGTGCACGGCAGCATGAGCCAACTGGCAATCCAAGATGCCCATGCAGCTGGAAAGCTTGACAAGCTGTTGTGATATCCGGTAGTACACTCACTAAGGCTTCATTACAACCCTCGTGGACCCCTGACATAGCATCATGGTGGCGGTCAAATAAGCCTCAGTCTAGCCTGTGTGATGGCCCCTCAGCTAAACCCTTCCTCATTCTCTTCGACAGAAAGTGTCTGGCTAGATGGGTCGCGGAGGGATCTGGACACGGAAATTTCCTAGAGTACCATCTCAGGTTCAACCACCCTCCGAGTGCGATCAAAACTTGCCCTTGTGGTTCAAGGGCCTCCAGAGACCATTTCTTGAGATGCCCCATTTCGTCCTTCAATAACCCTATAGTAGGGCATCTGGACCCCAAAGCCTTCTGGCACTAGCACCAATTTTTCGATAGAGGAGAGTACAACTCGAGTTTCACGGCTCCGCCCGAGATGAACATACGTGGCGAACTATTCCCACCTTACGCCGCCCTGTTTTCTCTCTTCGCTTGGTACAATATCCCCAAAACCTTCACCTCCCCCAGCGACTCATGATCAGATCCAGAACTGTCTGGTTTGGATATTCGATTCCCGGGATTCTCCCCGCTTAACCTCATTCCCCATTCTCCATGATATCTCTCTACAGCAACACACAAATATTTTCACTTTTTTCGTTTTTCCCGCATGTATATAGTGTAGTCTAGGTAGCCCATAATCACCTCTTGCCCGCCACCGTCGTGGGAACGACCAAGTACCCTCAAGGGTGAGACGGGTCGAAAATACAATACAATTCAATTCAATTCAAGCCCGCTGTCTGCCACCAGACGGGTGAAAGTAAGGGAACCTCGAGTATCGCTGTATCAGATCGAATATTGACTTCATGAAAGGTAGATGAGGACTAAGATCCGAGGATCAGCCCCATGACAGTCTGTCGGAAATCTGCTGGTCCTATTCAAGGTATGCCACGTTAAGGCCGAAAACAAGCTCTTTATATAATCTGGAACATCAGGGCATCATTCAGCAAAAATGGAACATGCTTTATCAAATGCGGCCAGTTTGGATAAAATATGTCGTTTTGTATTGCAGCCCCTGGATGCAGCATACTGTAATACTTGACTCCCAGGCCCCATTCGAACGACCGCTCTATAACAAGAATATCGATCTTTATAAAAGGGATTTTGATATGGGCTAAACCATAGCCATTCAGCTCTAGATGAAAAAGAATGTTCTCTGTATGTGTGGCTTTCTATAGTTCCTACGCTCCATGAGTATATAGAGAAAGGCACTAATCGATCTGCAAGTCTATGACCTTACGATATCCTGCTGGACATGCAAGATGATAAAGCACCAGTGCATTTCAACGCCTCTAGTGACCTTTCTGTGGGTTTGAGTTGATGATCCCAAGGAAGGTCCTGGCAATCACATGGGAATGGTTGGATCAGGGAAGAAAACTATACCATATCATATCCCCAGGATAGGCCGGGTGAAGTCCGCCGACTGGTGTCATCTGTATCGATGTCGGAAGAACATGAGGCGATGGTCTAGGGGATTGACGAACCATTTGGCTGGAATACTCTCAACTATAAAGTGGAAGAGAATGGAAAATTCAGAAAAGAGTGGCTGCGAACAGAGATGACCAAGAGGAGAATCAGAAAAGATAATCGGCATAAAAACAGGGCATGGCTCATGGTTAATTAGCCACCCAGAGCTAAAGCTCTGTCCATGCTAGACTGAACAAATAGCTATATATTCCAAGTCAATCAAGTTCCAACCGTTGGCAGTGAGTTATCTGATGTTTTAAAACCTACCAGGTGATTAGCGTGGGAGAGCATTGCCATTGCTGTCACATGGACACGGCAGTCCAAGGAGAAGAAATATCCTTGACAGCTAACATATCGAATACCTGTGACACATGCCTGAGAAGGGCATATTTGATTGGTAGAGCCCGGGAAATATAAGGGGTACTAAGAATGAGTTAGATATCCTTGCCACGACGAGGAAAACCCCTGAAGATCCCAGGGAACCGCGAGGTGCTCATAAGGGCAAAAGGGTTTTAAAAAGGGAGCTACTTGAACACGATGAAGGATTTCTCTTGCTTTTCCTCTCCCCAACACAAGGACACTGAGGACCAAGATAGATTATTACACGTAGCACTTGACTTCGTTTTGCACCCCACATCGTCAGCGGCCATCATTTAACCCTTCGACCCATTATCGATCCCTGTCTGCACCAGATCAAGTCACCCGTTACAATTGCTATGTGGCTGCCTTGGTGCTCAGGCTTGCGGGATGATGGTGGGGGACGTCAGCTGTTGCCCGTATCGCGTCGCGTCTATGTCAATCCTGCCGAATTGGAAATCTTCCAGCAGGTTGCGGTAGGATGGCAGTTTATGGCCTCTGGGGTGCTTGATCCAAGAGTTCCCTTCTGCTATTGAAAAACTCGACCCATTCTTTTTTTTTTTTTTTCAAAATGGGTCATGCCGACCGCCGCGTTCCTTACTACCGGGAGGCAGTGATCTTTCCTCTTTTGTTCAAAGGTGACGACCTCGCCTAGTCGGACCATGCGCCGGTAACAAGGCCACGCGAGCCAACACTTCCGCCGCCCGCAGACCGCATGGACTAAGAGGCTCTAGCAGGTTATTGAAAATTTCACTCTACCTACTGTCTGGCTGATATTCAGAACACTCTCTGCTTAGTCTGCCCTGTGGCCATTAATAAATTTCTGATGCGTTTTGAGTTAAAACACACTCTAAATTGCTATATTTGTGTCTTGCCTACAGTAGTTATTGACTGCTTCTCTCTCCAGACTGTAGTTTGCGTTTTCAATTCCCGTGGTTACAGCCTAAGAGCTTATTGTTTGAGCGGATGCCTTCTCGTTCTTTACTCCAGAGGCCTTATTGCACCCTGGTAATAGGTTTGATGAAGTCTACTTGCACTGTGCACAATTAAATGCTTCTTTTGTTTCCTGCTGACCATCCTCAATCCACTTGCGCTGTACTTTCAACCATGCAACATGACCACTAGAGAGTATCTCAAGATGGCATCCATATGTTTGGATCAATCTTAACACTGTTCACTTGAAATCATTGTCTGTCTGGAGTAAATGGACTAAACAACGTTTCCGGCTGAACTATTATTGCTTTAATTATGATGTACAGCTAATTTATAATTTGGTTAGATCCCAAGGCCATCCATCCGATGTACAAAAGGGTAATTCATGAGTTTGGCATACAGATGTTATGCCATACACAAGAGTTATATCTGGCATAAGGTATATTAACTGGCATGTGTTCGATTATCCATATACATGCCGTATGCGGGGGTCCCCTTATTACGAGAGAGATCTTAAACACAATGCCCTATTTGGCAATCACTTGAGGAACTGAGAGCACAAGGTATGTATTAATGATACTATCAGTTACTGGGCTCTGATTGTTAGTCACTGACGTGCATTGTAGCTATTGTTACAAAAACCACCACAGCCAACACTTTCGGACAACATGGACAACGGACCTTTCGGGCCGATCAAACATTTTCCGCAGCTCTCAATGGAGTTATATACTCACCCTTCCCAAAACTGAAGAACTCTCGCCCCAGGACTTTCTCGGAGAGGAGATAGAGGGGGAGAGAGGACGAGCGCATGCCGGTGAAACGCCGGCTCAAAACTCTTCCGTGATCATGCCGAAGAGATTCGGATGAGATCTTCGCTGAGTTGAAATCCGCTTCAATGTTGCTCTGTTAGCTTAACACTAGCTTAAACTTTATACCACGGACGGGACATAGGACTAAACCAAGTCACTGGTGGCTACTTTTAAGTGGCTATATATTATAGAAATGTGACAGATATATTGTTATCTACAGTGCTCCTGAGAAAGAGGCACGTCTCGAAGTGAAATATGTACAAGAAGAGTTTAAAGCAGGTTGTTTCTCAGATGTATAAATCCGCTTTAATCCACTTGGTGAGTGGATTTTGATAAGCAGACTTGAATTCCGCTCTTCTCACCGCCTTCCGGTATCTCCGCTTCCGTTCAGAACGGAGGGTTGGCATTGATGAGCAGCTGTTCGAAATAAGCCTGGAACCATTGGCCAGCCTCAGGCGCCGGAGTCAGTGCGTCGGAAAGGCCGCAGTGATAGTCATAACGAGCAGCGCTGGTGTCGCTGGTGCCGTCGGACTCGCCACCGGGCTTGACCCACACGAAAGCATCAACAAGTTCATGCCCAGTGTTAGCAGTAGGGCGCACACCGAAGCCAGTTCCCTTGACATTGCACCAGTGACCCCATTCAAGCTGGCCAGTGGGCTGCTTGCCGTTACGGCCGGTGTCGACGATGAACTTTGCGTCGAAGCCCTGGTTGCGGAGAAGAGGAGCAAAGGCCTCAATATAGTGCTTCTCGTCGTAGTTCGGGTTAGGAGAGGTGTAGGACGGAGGGCTGGCGATCGACCAAGCATTGTAGTTGGCAACGTTGGTCTTGATCATGTTAGCAACTGTAGTTCTAAGGGTCGTGGTCTCAAGAGTTGTCTTACCGCAAGACCGCGGACAGCAGCGGGCCTGCCAGCGTCGCGGTAGATTTGAGCAAAGAGCTCAGCAGCAGGCTGGATGTTGGCGGGCCAGCCAAGCCAGCCAGCGTGGCCAGCATCCATGTACATGGCAACGTGAGGAAGATTGAGCTGTTTGAGGGCATAGACAGTAAGCTCCTTGTAAGTGGAGGCAGCGTTCGAGCACTTCTGGACGTTCATGTTGGTGACCATGTTGGCCAGGGAATCAGGTTCAATGACCAGAATAGTGCGGATATCGGAGTACTGGATAAGGAGCTCACGGATCCGGTCGATGTAGCGCTTGTAGTTGTTGGCACCATTGTTGGCGATAGACCACTCGCCGTTCGAAGCAGCAGCCGCGCAATCACGGTCTGGTAAGTCATAAACCACGAAAATGCCGGCTTTTTTTAGTTAGCATCGGAACAATTCAAAATGTTCAAAAATGAGATCAGAGATAGTGAGGGGTGACAGAAGAGTTCATATGCTATAAGGGTTAGGGTTGCAAGCAACCCCACAAAATCTGGGTTCCACCATAGTGGGTCTCGGGTTTTTGAATGTGCTTACCATAAGGCGGGTTGGCACCGCGCTGGTTGGCGGCGCGGATTTCGGCAAGAGTGCCGGAGAAGAGAGTGTCAACAGTCACATTGCGGTCGAGCCACTGGAAGCTGGGAACCTCAGCGACCTTGGCGGCCTTGGCAGCCAGCTCAGGAGACAAGCTGGGGATGGCCAAAGTGTGCACCTCGGACGAGTAGTAGGTGTTGGCCCAAAGTTGGACACCCGAGAACGGGTTGCCGTTGTAGCTGGCCGTGCTCGAGGCGCCGCCCGGGATGGTGGTCGTCGGGGGAGCAGTCGTCACAGGGGTATTCGAGGTGGTCGGGCGGACCGACGAAGTGCTGGTGGTGCTGGTGCTGGTGGTCCGAGCCGTGGTGCTAGTCGTGCCGGGCTGAGCCTGACCGGGAATGCACTGGCTGTACCAGTCATTCAGGTAAGTGCAAACACTGCCGGACTGGCAGCAGGTCGGGCCGTTGTAATTGATGCCACCGCATTGACCCCTAAGACACAAACATGTCAGCATCAGCATCCATGATCGAGCAGATCCCGAATCCTCAGACCCGGGGTTGAGACATACCAGACGGAGGAGCAGCTCTGGCGCTCCTCAAGGAGAGGGGCAGCCAGCGAAGTGGCCGCAAGAGCGGCAGTGAGCAGCAGCTGCTTAGCCATGATGAACTTCTGACAAAGACGACCAAGCTTGTCTTGACTCTGTTGTGGCTGTTGGAGCTGGGAGATGGGAAGCTCTCGAGAGCGAAGATACGCCCTCTTTTATGGTCCAAATGACTGCGGCCTCTGGTTACCTACGCATGAGAGCGGTGTTCAAAGCCGGAACAGCCGGAGCGCTGAGCCGTGAGATTCGCATCTAAGCAGGACGACAACCGCCCTTCGAGCAAGTGAACCCCCTAACTTCCGTTCTTGGCATAACGCTCGAGCAGCGCCAAGTTCAGGCAAAATCGTGGGGATGCGGCGGCTACACAAGGAGCGACGTCCCGCGAAGGACTGGAAGAACCTGTCGAACCCCTTTGCAGCCCCATGGCGTGCCTGGTTTCGTTGATTGACCAAACGGCCAGATGCGACCCAAGACAGGTGAGAGTGGAGCAACAAACTGCAAAACCGAGCCGTCGACCCTTTGTTTCCCGTCTGGGAGAACCAAAGACAATCTCCGCAGACCGGGTCAGGAGGAAGGCCAAGAGCATGGAACCGGGTTACGGTCGGCGTCCTTAATTGACGCGTGGAGGGCCAATTCTCGGAAGCCAGGTTCCTGGATAACCTTGATGGGAAGGGCGCGGCTCTTGCTGCGGGGTGGATGGCGAGGACAGGGGCCGTTGCATCGTTGGGCGTGCCGAGTCTGGGCGGAAGAAATGGAAGATCATTCCGGAACATTGTTGCATTCTCGGTTCTTGGCTCTGCCCACTGGGGAAATTGGCGGGGCCGCCCACGATGCTCGAGAGAATACAGTCAATGCGGTTCTCCGACCAGAAGCTCCCGGAAGCCCAAAGAAGAAGCGGAACAAATGAGTGCAGCTCGTCACACGACGTCGCGGCACGTCTATGCCACCGGCGGCCCGTCTACAGCTCTCACTTTGACATCCAGCCTCTAGCTCAACTATCCGACTACTACGGTTCCTCACTTCCTGCCTATCAATTGTCCGAATCAAACACTACGCTAAGTCTACCTTCCAAAACATCATCAAGTCCACCTCGGATCTGCTCCGCGAGCTCACGACTGTGGAACATAACACCCAGTTCCTGGCTCGTATACCAGCTGGCTCGGTCCATGTTCCCCGAGCCAAGCATGACATACTCGTCGTCAACGATCATCAACTTTAAGTGCGAATGAACGGGCTCCTCGCTGTCAGCGCTACTCGACACTGCATGCGCTCCTGACTCGTCATGGTAGACAGAGTCTACGGGATGTGACCGAGAGTGGAAGTACGCGACTCGAAGCCGCCCAGGGCAACTAAGCCTAGCCTCAAGTTCGCCAACTTCTACGCTGTCGCTGTATCTTGCTTTGATCTGACCGTAACGACGAATTAGCGACCGGAGCGACCAAGCCGTGATGGTCCCGGCGGTGAGAAGCTGCTCGAAGATCATCATATGGCGGTTCGTCACGACGGTCACATCAACCCCACGCTCAAGGGCCTCCAGCAAAGCGATCACCACCGGCTGAGACGTAAGATTTGGGGTCTGGACGTAGATAGACTCCCGCGCCGACTCGAACAGCTGGAGAAGCGCCGCATTGAGCGGTGTCGCAGGAGGCGCAGGGTAGCTCTGCCAAGGTAACGGACGAAATCGTGGGTTACGGTGATGAGGAGATGGCAACACGAACGTGAGGATCGTCGCGGACAAATTGCGAAGAACGGCCTTCCAATGGGCAGTGCTTCGAACCAATATTGAACTTGACTGACCAATATCAGGAAGTTGGTTCTCAACTCCCTCAGACCCAGGATCATAGGAAAACTCAAGAGTGTCTCCCCATGTCAAGACGAAGAAGGACAGCAGCCCTTTCAGAGCGTCACCAGTGATCTCCACGCACCCCTCAAGCCATGGTTCCCAGCTTATGTTGCAACTCGGGATAAACGCTCGTTTCCTGTCGACGATGATGTACTTCGGATGCATCACACTGAATGGAAGAAAGAATAGACTCTTGACCTGCAGCTTGATTCTTCCAGCCTCGAGCAGTGCCGGCTCAGGTAGGCCAAGTTTGCTGGACCATGACGAAGGGGGATAGACGTACCCACGGCGCGACTGAGGATGCAGCAACTTCTGAAAGAACGAACGCGACGAGAAACATATTCGAATAGTTAGAGACGGAGGGGCAGGTTTCCCTCTAGTGACTGCATCATTGATAAACGCGCGGCGGTGTTCAGCAAGCGCTTTCAGGGCGTCGCACAGAGCCGTCAAGGTCGCAGATGGTGCCCAAAAACACGTTACGAGGATGACCTCGAACTGAGCTGATATGATGGCAGGAATCAAGGTGCTGGTGAAGATAGAAGCCCCTGTGCCGAGCTGGAAAGTCTCTGGTTTGCTGCGCGTTACAAGCAGGTTGCGAACGGACGCGTCGTTCAGGTCGTAGATGGGTAGTTCATTGGTGCAGACGCGGAGTCGTGGAACGCTAGCACATTGAGTCTTGTCCACTAGGCCCTTCAGGAATTCATCGCGAAAAGCTTCAGTCATATTGATGCCTTCACCTTTAAACCCTAATGATCTGACGAGCAGCGTGTATTGGCAAAAGATTTGGAGTCAGTTCAAGCGTCGAATTACCTGGGCACAGAATACATTTGACTATGAAAGATTCTTTTTAAAATACTTTTTAGGTACTTGATCGGCCATAATGTTAAGAGTGGTTAAGAGTACCTTTTGTAACACTGGCGTTCGGACCGTCCTTCGTTTGGTCAGGTGTCTGCCGTTTGCCAAGAAACATCCCAACCAAGAGTCACGGGACCATTTCGATCAACGGTTGCCCAGACGCTGGCCCACAGGTATCGGGAGGAGCCGATCGGTAAACAGCTTCGGTTTGTCAGGCGGGGTCATCTGAAGCTGGACAGCTGTCAACAGCCGACTGAACCCCTGCTTCCCCCGCAGCGAGCAACTGCCGGAACCACAATAGTTCTGTCGCCCAGGTTATCAGAAAAGGTGTGCCACACATTTGAAAATTGTGGGTACGGGCCAGGGAGTGCTGAAAGAGGTCAAAGTTGGCCTATGATGTATTGGCCGGCGCAGGGGGCTCAGGGGCTGCGCGCCCAAGCAGCCCTCTGGGCAAATATCCTCACCATCGCCAAAGCCAGTCCGTCCTACGAGACTATCTTCTATCAAGGGACGGCCTGGCCGATATGATCTTAAGATACTTGATCTGCAATGGTGGATGGATGGATTCAGGGATAGTCTAGAACTAAAGCGCTAAGTCTGGTAGAGTAACTTTGTGATTTACGACTTACGCTTAGTGACTTATCTCGTTGAGCATGTCTATGCTATTATGACTTTTTTTCGTCTTATTGGATAGTAGATCACTTATAGTAACAGCACAGTCACTGAGCTTTAACCGCGATCCCTTAACGCAGTTCCCCAGAGTACAATCCTTCGGTTCTTACGTAATATATTTTTACCTTAGCTTCTAATTTGTGGTGAGTCAGCTCAAATTGGCTTGTTTTCCTGTGATTCCTCTCTAGTTCTTTGTCTTCTTCCTTTTCTTTACTTTCGCTTCTTTATCTCTTGCCTTACGAACTGCGAAAAGGAATGAGATGACACATGGCTAATAATATCTTCTCAGACTACTGAAAACGGGTACCATGGACATCGATATACTTCTGTCTGCAGAGCACTCGAGACTAACAAACAGTTCGAGGAGGACCTACTCCAGTTTCCTTGTACTGGCCTTGCAAAGGAGGGCTGTAAAGGAAGACCACAACAGGGACTATTCAAATACGTATGTACTCGCTCGAACTTCCAATCATGACGAGTTACCCTTTCAAATCACATAATCGATTGTTGAACCAATCCATCCATCCACCATTGCAGATCAAGCATCTCAAGACTATATCGGCCAGGCCGCCCTTGATGGAAGATGGTCCTGTGGCCCGTAGGAGGAACTGACGTTGGAGATCGTGAGGATACTTACCCAGAGGGCTGCTTGGGCGCGCAGCTCCTAAGCCTCCTGCGCTGGCCAATACACCATGGGCCAACTTTGGCCTTTTTAGTGCCCCCTGGCCCGTGGCCCCAATTCTCAAGCGTGTGCCACCCCTTCTCGTGACATAGAGCTAGTTCAAAGGCTCTTGATGTGGTCTGTCATGCAAGGCCTGCTGCCCATAAGATTCCCCCATAGAGTTGCCCTAAGAACCACTCATCTTCATACGCCTGATCAAAGTGTCCGAGAGAGGTGTAGAAACACCGGCCGCCATCAAAGATCTGACACCAGGCAATGGGGTGGTCCACCCCAAGCTGCCCACCAGCGTACGATTGTTCGTCCACACTTAGGAGGACACGAATGCCTTTTGACGCTTCGCGTGGATGCTTCTCAAAGTTGTACCACTCATCGAACCACACTCTTCCCGATCCCTGAATCTGATGCTTTGTCGCCGAGGTCTGTGACTCTGAAGCACCTATCCCGGGCAGGCGAGCAAGCATGATCGGATGCTCACCATCAACAAGTCTAACCTCGCCAAGTTGTGGCTCAGGATGATTGTCAAATACACCGCCAATTAGCTGCCCGTACCACTTTGAGGACTTCATCGCAAAGCTTGCGCAGTGGACGGCAACAACGCCACCACCAGATCGAACAAAGGTTTTCAAAGCATCCAGTTGGTTGGGGTTAAGAAACTCGCCAGAACACTGGAGCAAGACGATGACCTTGTATGCTGATAAAGAGGAAGGGTTGAAGATCTCAGCATCTTCACTAGCGTCGGCTGTGAAACGTGGTAGTGGAGACGATGCTGAGTCCTCAGCAAGCTTCTTCAGCGCGCGAATGCCGGCGGGAATCGATATGTGCCGGTAGTCAGCAGTTCCACTGAAGATCAAAATTCTGAATGCGGGCATGTTTACGGGCGAAATGTGAACTGCGTATCTTATTAGGCAGGTTGATTTAGTGGTTTGAGGAGAATTCGAGGTTCTCTTCACCAGATAACCAGCAGCCCCACTTAGCCTGAACATCAGTCCGGACCGTGGTTTTCCAAAAGACTGAAAATATATTTACACTTCCACGTCTTCTTCTATTCTTTTCTCTATTTATTCTTTTCTTTCCGTATTTTTTCCATTTTCCCTTTGTTTATCATTTGTAGCGACTTGTTAGCTTCTCGTATGGTATGAGTACACCTGTAAAACTCGTTAGAGCGTAAGTTGACTTTCGTACTAGTTGACATATGTTAGCTGGTTGTAAGTTAGATTCCAAGTTCGTGAGAGCTCGCAAGTTAGTAAGTTCATATTTGTATTCTTTCATCTAAGATGTCGTTTGGAAGCTTAGCACTTTGCGACGTATGCTCGCAGCGGTTGTCCCATGCGCCATGCCACCGCAGCTGCTACAAAGCTTGACAAATACAAGATGAACTGCGGAAGCCTGATTCGTATTGTTGCACCTAGCGAACATAATGATGTACCTAAACCAAAACCCAGCAAATTGCCCACCTTACCAGAAGCACGTATCTGTCATTAACAATTAAATCCATAAGCACTCTATAAGAGAAGAAAAGACTTGCGAAGAGAGATGAAGCCAGCAAGTCCGATCGAAATTACATGCGGATCCGGAAGAGATAGCGCAGGCGAACCTGCGCAACGTCGTAGCAGATGTACTCATTGTACCAAAGGCTAGCATCCTTGACCTTGGTGTCACCAGGAGGAACCGAGGTATCGGGCTGTATTTGGTTTAATCAGCGAAACTCCTGCCGGAAGAATACACGGTTGGGACTCACCATCATCACCCCTTCCAATGACGGGTGCACACAAGCTGCTGACTTCCACTTGAGGGGCCCAGTACGACCTTTGCCCCATGTTGCAATCATACCCTTTTGCTTGGCAGTTGTGGCTGCATTATATGCAGCATTTGTGAACTCTTGCATGGGATCTCCAAGTTCTGCTTCACACAGGAGAAGCAGTGCGGTCCCTCCGGAAAGATAGGAATGGCAATAGTTGGCCGATTTCGATGACATATCGGCAAGATAAATACCCTTGTCAAACATATAGCCAGTAGAAGGAGCCTCCTAAATGACGTTTTAAAGCGAGCAGCGTTAGCTTGATGACGATGAGAGCGACGGATGATTGCTGATAAAAGAGAAGGGATGAGAATAAAGGACAGAACGAGTGGGCCACAAACATTAGGGCAAGGGTTAGGGTTCAACTATAGGAAGGTGCAACTAGGCCACAAGGTGCATGTGCTCCAGCATCGTATATGTGGATAGGGAGGATGAAGGATGATGGGAATCATACGTACCGGTGGTGCGATTCGGAGACCTTGGCTGAGAATACCTCCAAAGTTTGTAACACGAGACCCATGCCATAGCAAACGACGATTCTTCTTCATCTTGCCGAAGAGGCTGTCGAATCGTTCGTGTTCACCCTGGCGCTCAATCCTAAAGATCTCCTCAATGCGATAAGAGTGGCCGTGCGTAACACCGCGGCTTTCGTTGAGATAGTTCTGAAGCTGAATGAACTCTTCGCTCGTCGGGTCAAGAGGTGTCATTTCCTTCATGTTCAGACCGCGGTACTGCCTCTCAAGCGGATGTATATCGTCCTCAACGGTCTTTTCCAGTTTCATCAGAAGATCCGCATCTTTCATGTCGCTCAAGCTCTCTAGAAGCTCAACTTCTTTTTTGATCATTTGCCGATCCCTGATCACTGGGGGACGGTTGCGACCGAAGGCATGCGGAATGATGGAATAGAATGAGTTGGAGAGTTGTTCAATTGCTTGAGGGAAAGGCTGACCATAGTTTGAGGCCAATGACGGATCGTCAATGAGATTTGACAAGTCCTTAAGTACCTGGAAACCGCGACTGATAGTTGCCTTGCTGAGTTTCCCGAGCGGCAGCTTGTTTGAATCATAATTTAAAGAAGCCATGGTCGCAGCAAAGTACTGGGCGTTGAAGATGAGCTCCATCAGTCGTTGAACAGCAGGGTGGAGGGTACACTTGGGAGGCTCCCGAGCAATCTTCCCGTTTCCGTTACCCTCCTTTTTGAACTTGGCTTCATATTCCTCATCGGAGTCGTCCTCATAGTTGCGTTCGACAAAGGCGTACTTGCCAGGCTTCGGATTCTCGCCACGCTGGCTCCAAGCAAGACCCGACTTGTCCTTGAACTTTTTCTCGAACTGCTTCAGAGCATTCTCCTTGGTACCCTCAGCGGCGACCTGTGTTTGGCCGCGTTCGCCAACGCGACCCCAGCGAGTCCAGGTTCTGAAAGTGCCAGACGGGTCAACGAGGACCTATGGGGAGCATTAGCGACGAAGGCAAATCTACCAGGATAACAATTCACCCACCTGAATGCGGTAAAATTTGTTATTATTCTTTGACGCGTCCGTCTTGTTCAATGACACATCATAGATGACACCATCATCGTCGATGTAAACCTTGGACGTGATATAGGGGCAACCCTCATCGAGGGGTACTTTGAGATCCTTGCTCTTAGCAATCTGTCCTTCGCCAACGGCCTTTTCAGCCTTCACCTTCTCATTCTTCTTCTCGGAATCGGCGCCAGCAGCGTTGTCGGCGTCTTTCATCTCAACATCTTCGTTCTTCATGTCTGCCTTCTCGACCTTGGCAGCCGCATTCTTTCCCCGCGTTCGCTTGGTCTTGGGAGCCGCAGTATCCTTATCATCTGAAATGTTCGCATCATCGGAAGAACGCTTCCTTGACTTTGTTGCGGCAGTGTCGGAACCATCGGCCTGTGAGTCCTGAGCGACAGGCTGAGCAGAAGTACCATTTTGTGCCGGGATGACAACACCCGGGACATAGTCTTTCTCCGTTGGCTTAGCGCTATTCTTCTCGCAGGTCGTAAGCCATTCCATACTCACAACAGGAATGCCGAGGGAAATGGCCTGCATCACTTTTGGTTCGCGCTTGTTGTAATGGGCCTCGGTTGCAATGAGATGAGTGGTGTCGTTGGTTACTGTATTTGAGACAGTCGCTCCAAGCGTCTCTGCCTTGGCCTTGAGAGCAGCTTGCGATACAACGCGAAACGCACCGCTAAATGCGAGCTTGCAGCCTTCGAGAGGGGGTGGCTGCGGCGCGCCCTTCTTACCTCGTTTTGGCGGCATTGTTTTGTCCTAGTTAACTTGAAGTTGGAAGAAGAGAGCTGAAATGGTTAAAGAGAAAGAACACTCAAGGAAGAGTGCTTCAGTTCGATCAAGATAAGCAAAACTGAAGGGTCAGACCGCCAGACGCTTGGGCAGACTCTCTTGGTTGGCTCTGAGGTAAGCTACGGATGTCGATCGAGGAGAGAAGCGATTGAAGAGTTAGAGGGCGCCAAGAACGGTGTGACTCCAGGAACTACGATCTGGTGCTGGGGGTTTAGTTGATCGCGCTCACCCACTACCCTCTAAATAGCTCAAGAGCTAACAAAGTGCGCCATCAACTCAGACCGCGTCGAGCAGGCAACAACGCCCAAAAGCCAGGGGTATCGCGCGTTGACACGGGACTGGCCCAGGCACCAAGCCGCTAAGAAGTGTAGTGTTCCACAAGCAGTTAGGCAGCCACAGCGTCTCGCACATCAGCCCTGCAGAAGCGAAATTTCGGACTTGAAAAATCCCCAACATCGGCTCTTGCTGCACCCCTCATCGTGCTCTTTTAGATCACAGCGAAGGACTCCAAATGCTGGAGAGTTGTGCCATCCGCTCATTCTCCGCTCTGCCCTGCATAGGTGCTGCGAACCAATTTGTTAGTGGGATAGGCAATGGTTAGCAGTAGCATAAGCTGCCAAGCCTAAATTTCCATGCGTTTCTTAGCTGATGGATCGCCACCCAGCTGCTGGCTTGATTGATGACCCTCATGATTCCCAACCAACTCTCGAGTTCGCATTCAGCAATGGAACCTGTTCATGGAATGTTTCTAAGAGCGCCCGACCACCATCTACGCTGCCGACATGGCTGATGCAAGGTGTTGTTGGACCTTTGTACACAATGTCTTCTTGCAACACCATACGAACCAGGATAACCTCGGCTAGGAACCAGGAAGAATCCTAGCGCCTTGGCACGTTCCATCCTTGGGAGGCAACTTGTTTTGGCACTACGGCCAGATTGCCGACACCTAAACAGGTAGATAGGATCCAGTGATGGTGTATGTTGCTCTACCGAAACTAAAAGGACTGATTCTAAGCGAAACTATGACCTTTGCGCAATTGACGCAAGTAATAGCGCTCTTACTCCCCATTTGGTCTGTACCACATCTCCGTTCTTTCTAAAACTTACATCCACTCATTCTTCCAATCTTCTTCAGACAAACACTTTTCTGCTACTGCATTGTTCGCTCCATCAGGACAGGATCATCAGAGGTTGAGTTTGACAAGGTTAGGTGGTTTTGTCACCCTTGCCCTAGAAACTTGGACACCAGATGACTGGATAGCATCGCTCCCTATGGGCATCGAATTCGTCTGCTTTGTTTCTCGCTTTGCTTTGCTTGCGAAAACTACCGAGTTCCGGATTAGGTACAGACACTACAATGGCTGTGTGATATCAATGGTTCTTGCTTAAGCCCATCATAGGAGCTGTTTTGGGGATCCTCCTCATGACTGCTGGTACCTTCATGACCATCTATATGCTCTATATTTATTGTATGATACTGATCTTAGTTTTCAACCTTTTCCATGATAGGCCGAAGATATGCAGCTGTCAGTCGTTTTGCGGTGAAACAATCCCATAGGGCTGAGACACTTGGGTGCCAAGGTGTGCCAAGACTGCGGCATTTGAAGTTGGGGACTTGGTGGCACCCACACCCACATGGCGCCATGTAGCCATTCTGCGGGTACCGTACCCGAGAACAACTCCAAAACACACCTCACTGTCGCCACTGGGTAGAAAGGTAGAATAATACAAAGGAACTGCGATTGGTAAAGTTTACTGGTCTTTCCTTTGTGCTAATTATCTTTTCATATACAAACATAACTCGAAAGTGAACTTGGATCGGTGGCTGTTCACACTTCCTAGGCGCAGTCACAGCCTGGAAAGCCCACTGCTGGATTTACGATAACCAAACTTACAATCACTCTTGATTTCCTCCTAGTTGCACTGGATAAGATATTATGAGGTCTGCATCTGTTTCTTACTCGTTGCTGCCAGTGATGTTTCCGAGTCTTGCATTGCTTAATAAACAATGGCCGACTGCAGGGATGCAAACATTGATGATGCCGCTAATGGAATTGATCAAAGGCAAATTGGAAGCTTCAGAAAACAGCCAGTTAGAATTCGGGAAAGTAGGGGAAGGTGGGGGCAGTTGTTTGTTTAAGCAGTAGGCGTAGGATAAATGTCAGAACATCAGATCAAAAACCTCATCGCTGTGGCAGCCAGGCACAAAGGCGCACACCTGCGAAATGCAAACATGCATTGACCAACCCAACTCCCAAAATGACTTCTGCTCTCCCTTCGCTCTCTTTTTCAATTTCTTTTCCATATCTTTTCGTTTGCTTTGATCCTGCATGACAGTTTTCCCCTACAAGAGACGGAGTCTCTGGCGTTATTTTTTATAAAAGAGCATTCGGCGCATATGCTTCGCCTCGCTCACCTCTTCTCGCGCTGTCCCTGCTTTCATTCTCTCCGCTCTTCTGCTCTCCTTTCCCGCCCTATTTTCCCACCCCATTTTCTCTTCATTGCCGACCAATCTCCCACACCCCGACCGACGCTCGAGATGACAATAATGTCACCATGTTCGGTATCTTCTCTCTGCTTAGCCTGACTTCGGCCCTGGTCGACCTCTAATTTCTCACGGAGCAGAAGGCCATCCAAAATTTGCCATTTTTTCAGTTTCTCAACATTTTTTCCTTTCTTGCCCTGTCCCTGCCACAGCCTCTGTGTATCTTCAGCGTGGTAATTTTTCCCGTTTTTGCTCATTGTGCTTATCCCAGCATCACGCATCTTTCTCAAGCCGGCTCCATGTCATTTGTGATGGAATCTCCAAGTCTGGCCGTATTTAGCATTATTTCGATGTGCTTCCGATGGCTCTGATCAGATTTTTTTATCTGTGCTCTTATAGCTTATGTCACTGACCCACTGCGTTTACCTTGATGAACAAGTCTGGACTCTGCGCCACTCTGTTGCGGAGAACAAGCATCGCATTTGCCAAGCCCAAGAAATGCTCATCAAGTAGAAGCAGGTGCTGCTGGAGCTCAAGGGCGGGATCGCGGTGCATACACGTGAGCAGACTTGACAGCAGTCAGACTTGGAGGAGCTGAAGCGGTTTCACCATCTCAGCCCTTCGCTCAGCGCTCTTCTGCATAAAGTCATCCACACTGTCCTCCTAATGTTGACAACCCTTTGCTAACATCTTGCATACAGTGCTCTCACGCCATGCCCACTGTCCAGGAAGTCGGCCGGCTTGATGGAGTCCCATCCTAGTGGAACTGGAAACCTGAAGCTCTTCGAATTGAGCTGGTCCAGAAAGAGGCTCCAGAGCTCTCACTGCATTCAGCGAGAGTTTCCAGCACCTTTCTCGTCATCCGTGGGGAGGACCAAATGGATCCCGCTCCTCTTCAGAAGCACATCCTTGGGTGCTATGAGGCTCGGGAGAAGGTTTTGGGTGTGTTCTCCGCACCGGAACTTTCAACAACCCCTCTGGTGCCCATCGAGCTGGAGCAGGCTGAGGTCTGCCACTCTGGGGTGTTGTCCTTGGTTTCCACGCCAATCTCAGAGCCTGCTGAGTTGGCCACCGAGCCTGAGGTGATCGATATCAGCATTGTGGACGCTCCAAGCTTGCTCGACAAGGAGCTTCCTGTTGTCCTCTCCCCCGTGATTGGGGTTAAGTATGATGAGCCTACAGCCGCGGCTCCATTTGTGGACGAGCTTGGCACTGTCATGGTCGACGCTGTTGGTTCCCTTTCGTTTTCTTTGCGTTGATCATTGGCTAACACATACGCAGCCACATCTCGGGTCTGGATCTCCAGTGCCTGCGGCCCAGCCCAGCCTGGGTAAGATAATCGCTACCCTTTCGCTCCTCATGTCAACTTCCCACAGTGTCTGCCGCTGCCGGAGACATTGTGCCCATGGACGGAGGGGTCGAGCAAGGAGTTGAGCCCGTCGAAGTAAGGTGTAAGTTTTCCCCTTTTCTTCTCCCAGCAAAGATTCGCATGCTGATATCATATCCACAGCAGCCATTTATGAAGGTCATCTCTCTGGTAGCTTCGAGCTGCCTGTCGCTACCGAGCCGAGCGCTCCGACTGAGTTTCAAACCGTCCCGCCCGCGGTTTCTGCCGTGGCCAAAGAGACTCTCAGCTCCCCCATCCCTGAGCAGCTGCTACTGTCGTTCCCTCTTACACCCCAGCAGAGAGGGGCAGCTTCTGCAGGAGCAACTTGACAGCAACAGCAGTAAGAAGCGCCAATCGAACAGCCAGAGCTGAGTCTAGGTCCTGTGTCCACTGAGACTGCGACCCAAGATGCCCCGGCATCGATGGCTCCCGAGGAGTCTGCCGAGCCCGCATAGGATGAGCTCCAGATCAGCTTCGAGTTCGAGGCTCCGAACACGGCGACTCGTCCAGCCGAAGCCCCAGCTGGCCAAGCTGGAAGCTCGGGAGTTGGCAGTTGAGGACTTTGCCTGTCCTTCGCCGCCTGAGCCCACATCGGCATCGTCATTGTCCGCGCCGGTCCCCCGGATGCAGGAGTGCAAGACTTCAACGGTCAAAGATCCCTCGCCTGCCCCGGCTGGCACTTCTCGCCTATCGACTGAGGGGAATGGCAAGGGCCGCTCTCTGCCGCTAGCAGAGGAGCCGCCGTTGCCTGGAACCTGACCGACACCAAACGACGAGGAGATACTTGATTTCTTAGTCTTCGACTCCGAGAGAATCGAGAAGTGGTGCCAGGCTTGGATCGACAACCGCGTCGCCTTTATGCGGGACTCTTCGCTCTGCGGCAACATGTTCCAGGGTTGGGTCACCAACCAGTCCAGAATGTCCAAGATTTATCTCCGCTAAGATTTACTGGGGGAGCATGATGAGCTGTTTTATGGCGATTACGCCGCCTTTGTGGAGCGGTTCTTTGTCCAACAATTCAACCGTTAAATGGATGGCCCGACTAAGCTGGGCGAGGAATGAGTGCTCCGGCACCTCTCTGAGCTTGCTTCCAGGGAAGAGAATTTCATGGGCCCCATCTTGCTAAATTGAATGTTGGACTGTCATGAACTTGGAGCTAGTGCTTGGAAGATCTTGATTTCGGGTGAAGAAGGTGTACACAGATGGATGGATGGATCTGGGGGATTACTTGGTGCTGATGGTGTGTGGATTGAATTGTCATGTATTATTGATACTGTACTGTTATAGGTTTGGCGTTCGGGCGTTGGGTTCTGGTTTGTCTTCCTGTTTTTCTTTTTTTTTTTTTTTTTTTTTTTT
>Ga0065720_1000211_pt1 | contig 53083 bp, 47 predicted proteins | sample Thericmetagenome_FD_59107 | JGI IMG/M metagenome (GOLD analysis project Ga0065720, IMG submission 59107) | Thermophilic microbial communities from the Joint Bioenergy Institute, California, USA of rice/straw/compost enrichment - eDNA_2 v2... | ecosystem: Engineered > Solid waste > Grass >... | reverse complement strand
AAAGATGCGGCGGCGAGCGCCGCCTGCGGACATCAGACCGAGTAGTACATCTCGAACTCGACCGGATGCGGGGTGTGCTCGAAGCGGATCACCTCCTGCATCTTGAGCTCGATGTAGGCGTCGATGAAGTCGTCGTTGAAGACGCCGCCGGCCTTCAGGAAGGCGCGGTCCTTGTCGAGGGCCTGCAGGGCCTCGCGCAGGCTGGCCGATACGGTCGGAATCTTCTTCAGCTCACGCGGCGGCAGGTCGTAGAGATCCTTGTCCATGGCCGCGCCGGGATCGATCTTGTTCAGGATGCCGTCGAGGCCGGCCATGAGCAGGGCCGCGAAGCCGAGGTAGGGGTTCGCGGTCGGGTCGGGGAAGCGCACCTCGACGCGCTTGGCCTTGGGCGAGTTCGTCCACGGAATGCGGCAGGAGGCCGAGCGGTTGCGCGACGAATAGGCGAGCAGCACCGGCGCCTCGAAGCCCGGGACAAGACGCTTGTAGGAGTTGGTCGAGGGGTTCGTGAAGGCGTTGATGGCCTTGGCGTGCTTGATGATGCCGCCGATGTACCACAGGCACTCCTGGCTGAGGTCGGCATACTTGTTGCCGGCGAAAAGCGGCTTGCCGCCCTTCCAGATCGACTGGTGCACGTGCATGCCCGAGCCGTTGTCGCCATAGACGGGCTTCGGCATGAAGGTGGCCGTCTTGCCGTAGCTCTGGGCGACGTTGTGGATGCAGTACTTGTAGATCTGCATCTGGTCGGCCATGCGCGTCAGCGTGTCGAACTTCATGCCGAGCTCGTGCTGCGCCGAGGCGACCTCGTGGTGGTGCTTCTCGACCTTGACGCCCATGGACGCCATGGCCGCGAGCATCTCACCGCGCATGTCCTGTCCGGAGTCCAGCGGCGGGACCGGGAAGTAGCCGCCCTTGGTCGGGATGCGGTGGCCGAGATTGCCGCCCTCGTACTCGGTGTCGCCGTTGATCGGCAGCTCGGCGGCATCGAGCTTGAAGCCCGTGTTGTAGGGGGTGGCGGAGAACTTGACGTCATCGAAGACGAAGAACTCGGCCTCGGGACCGACGTAGATGGTGTCGCCGATGCCGGTCGACTGCAGGAACGCTTCGGCCTTCTTGGCGATGCCGCGCGGGTCGCGGTTGTAGGCTTCGCCCGTCGTGGGCTCGAGAACGTCGCAGACGATGGAGAGCGTCGCGGCCGAGAAGAAGGGATCGACGGTGGCCGTGGACGGATCCGGCATCAGCAGCATGTCGGACTCGTTGATGGCCTTCCAGCCCGCGATCGAAGAGCCGTCGAACATCGTGCCTTCGGCGAAGAAATCTTCGTCGATCATCGACACATCGAAGGTGACGTGCTGCCACTTGCCACGCGGATCGGTAAAGCGGAGGTCGACATACTTGATGTCTTCATCCTTGATCAGCTTGAGCACGTCCTTAGCGCTCTTCATCATTATCATCCTCTAGTGGAACTGGCCGTCAGCGGCCCGTGGGGTGGCGTTGGTCGGATCAAATCGCGTCCATGCCGGTCTCGCCGGTGCGGATGCGGATGACCTCCTCGACCGTGGATACAAAAATCTTGCCATCTCCGATCCGACCCGTCTGGGCCGCCTTCCGGATGGCCTCGACCGCCCGGTCGACCATCTCGTCGGCGAGCACGATCTCGATCTTCACCTTGGGCAGGAAGTCGACGACGTACTCGGCGCCGCGATAGAGCTCGGTATGGCCCTTCTGGCGCCCGAAACCCTTGGCCTCAATGACGGTGATACCCTGCAGGCCGACGTCCTGAAGCGCTTCCTTCACCTCGTCGAGCTTGAAGGGTTTGATGATCGCTTCGATCTTCTTCATGCCGTGCAGCCTCCGCAGGATCAGTCAGTGCAAACAGCTCGTCTGGCTCTTACCATCAAAGACGATCGGCCGGCCATGGGGAAGTGGCCGATACCTGCCGCGCAATGTTGCAGTCGCGCGAGATATGGAGGCGAAAAATTNTGCAGATGCCTAATTTTTCATCTTCTTTTCTGGGCGGATGGGCGATGTGGCGGCGGAGTGCACGATGCTTGAGCTTCTGACCTGTTCCGAGATGGCCGCGGCGGATGGGCGCACCATCGCCGGCGGCACGCCGGGCATCGTNCTGATGGAGCGAGCNGGGCAAGCGGTGGCCGAGCGCGTGCTCGCCCGTGCCTCCGGGCGGCTGCGCGTCGCCGTCCTGTGCGGCCCCGGCAACAACGGAGGGGACGGCTACGTCGTCGCGCGCCTCCTGGCCAAGTCCGGGCATGATGTCGCCGTGCATGCCCTTGTCCCGCCCGATCGGCTGAGGGGCGACGCCGCCGAGGCGGCGCGCGGCTGGGCGGGCGCGGTCCTGCCGCTCGAAGGCTGGACGGCCGACGGCTTCGACGTCGTCGTCGACGCCATCTTCGGCGCCGGGCTCGCGCGCGACATTGCGGCGCCCGTCGACTCCGTGATCGCGGCGGTCAACGAAAGCCGGGCCCATGTCGTGGCGGTCGACGTGCCCTCGGGAATCGACGGCGACACCGGCGCCGTGCGCGGCTGCGCCGTCGAGGCCGATGAGACCGTCACCTTCGCGCGGCGCAAGCCCGGCCATCTCCTGCTGCCGGGGCGGATGCACTGCGGCCGGGTGCATGTCGCGGACATCGGCATCACTGACGCGACGGTGGCCGATCTCGGCGTGCGCACCGCCGCCAACGCCCCCGGCCTCTGGAGCGACATGCTGCCGCGGCCGGACGCCGCCGGCCACAAGTACAAGCGCGGCCATCTCGTCGTCGCCTCGGGCGGGCCATCGCGGACGGGGGCCGCGCGCCTTGCCGCCCGCGCCGGGCTGAGAGCGGGGGCCGGGCTCGTCACGGTCGCTTCGCCGCCTGATGCCGTTGCCATCAATGCGGCGCAGCTCACCGCCGTCATGGTCCGCCCCGTCGATGGCGCCGAGGGGCTCGCCGACATNCTCGGCGATGCGCGTTTCAATGCCGTCGTGCTCGGGCCGGCGCTCGGTGTCGGCGAGGAGACGCGCCGCATGGTCGAGGTGGCCGCCGCTGCGCAGCGTCACCTCGTGCTCGATGCGGATGCGCTGACGAGCTTCGCGGGCAATCTCGCCGGCCTGTGGCAGGTGGTGACTTCCGCAGTGCCGTCCGGCGTCGTGCTGACGCCGCATGAAGGGGAGTTTTCCCGGCTGTTCGGCGAGGCGGAGGGCGTGGCACAGGCGCGCTCCAAGCTCGAGCGGGCCCGCGCCGCGGCCGCCGCAAGCGGAGCCGTCGTCGTGCTCAAGGGGCCGGATACGGTGATCGCTGCGCCGGACGGGCGCGCCGCCATCAATGAAAATGCGCCCCCGTGGCTTGCGACAGCCGGCACGGGCGATGTGCTCGCCGGCATCATCGGTGGCCTCATGGCGCAGGAGATGCCCGCCTTCGCCGCCGCCTGCGCCGGCGTGTGGATGCACGGAGCGGCCGCTGCCGCCTTCGGACCCGGCCTCATCGCCGAGGATCTGCCGGAGATGCTCCCGCGCGTCTGGCGGGAGCTGCTCGAGCTTTTGTTTTCAACGGGAAACTAAGATTTCCTGAATCGGATTCTCATGTCACCTCGTACCAGGCAGCGAGGCCGGCCGCCAGCTTGTCGAGGACGGCGGAGCCGATCAGCCAGCGCCCCGGCCTTTCGGCGACGAAGGCAATCCGCACTGTGCGCCCTTGCGGGACGGCGAAGGTGTCGACCCAGTAGGGCTCCCACCCGTCGTCGAGCGGGTGCAGCAGTCGCACGGAATGGCCGTGNANATGCAGTATCTGCACATGNNNGGTCTCGTTGGTGAAGGCCAGCACGGCCGGCTTGCCGCGCGGGATGCGCAGCAGCGGCTCTCGCTGGTCGGGAAAGGCGGCGCCGTTGATCTGCCAGATGCGTGTGGCATCGATCCCGGCCGTCGGGTTGGTCGGGTCAAGCCCGCCGCTGATCTTCGCGTCGGCGCGCCGTGCTGCCGCAAGGTCGATCGCCACGGGCATGTCGGGCGCGGGCAGGGCTGGTGGCGGAGCATCCGCATGCGGCGACGTGGAGGCGCCCGCCGANAAGGCGAGGAGCGGCTCCGCTTGCTGTCCGAGAAGATGACGGATCACTGCCCCTTCGCGCGGGGTCACGACGACATCAAGGCGCCCCCCCGGCAACAGCGGCAACGCTCCACGCGCCGGGGCGAAGGGTTCCGTGGCAATGCTGTCGACGGCGATGACCATTGTGTCCATGGCATCGAAGCGCAGAATGAATCGGCGCGCCGTGGCAGTGTTGACGAGGCGNAGCCGGGCACGGCCGCGCCGGGGCAGCGTGATGGTCTGCAGTGTCGCGGCAGAGGCCTCGGTGCCGTTCACCGTCACCCAGTTCCCGAGCTGGCCGGCGGCGCCGGCTNCCTCCACCGTGCCCGCCCGCAGGGTACCACTCGGATCGAGTGCCCAGTCGGACAGGATGATCGTCACGTCCTCGTCCACGGCGAGCGGCTGCGGCTCCGGGACGACGAGCGTGCCGTAGAGGCCACGCGCCGTCTGCTCGGCAGCATAGGCGAGGGAACCCGGACGCAGGAGGAAGGTGCCCGGCCGGCCGGGTGCCAGGGTGATCGTGCGCTCCTCGCCNGGCGGCACGGCCTCGCCGGCGAGCGGCACAGCCCCGTCGAGCACATTGTCGACGGGAAGGCCGAGGATGTGCATGGAGACCGGCTGCGGCAGCCGGTTGGCGAGCTGGAGGGCGAGCGGCTGACCGAGGCGGGCNTGCAGCCGCGCCCCGGCTGCATCGCCCGTGAAGCTCCACAGCTCGGCGGTGCCCGGCGCCTTGGGATGGAGCCGCACCTTCGCCGGGGCGGCGTCGAGGCGGACAGTCCCGGGGGCAACCTCTCCGGCGGCCGTCTGGGCGCCGGCCGGGCCCGCGGTGCCAACAAGGAGTGCGAACCCGCCCAGTCCCTTGACGAACGAGCGGCGGGTTGNCGACGCGATCAGGGGGGACCGGCGAGGGAGCGTCTTTCCGTCTGAGTAAGCCATGGCGATCGCCACACTGTAGGAGAACCCCCGATCTGCCGCGGGGCCCGGGCTCGAACGCAGCAGAACCGGCCGCTGTCCGGATACTGCGTGTAGGCGCCCCGCNACGCGTGGCACAAGAGGCAGGGGCGTCATTTTTTTTGCTGCATCACGCTTCTGTCATGATATAGAGCCCCGTCCCGGAAGGGGTCTCGCCGCAGGGCGAGGCTCCGGTTGCGGGCGTGGCGGAATTGGTAGACGCGCTGGATTTAGGTTCCAGTGACGAGCAAGTCGTGGGGGTTCGAGGCCCTCCGCCCGCACCAAGCGCCTTGGTGGGGTTCGGCGTGCCGGCCCTTGTCATGAATCATTCAGAGCGAACGGAATAGAGCTGTTAAGATGCAGGCGACGCAAACCCTGTCCGAGGGGCTCAAACGCGAGTTCAAGGTGGTCGTGCCGGCCGCTGATCTGGAATCGAAGCTCACGGGCGAGCTGGCCGGACTGAAAGATCGTGTCCGCATCAACGGCTTCCGCCCGGGCAAGGTGCCGCTGTCGTACCTGCGCCGGCTCTACGGCCGCGCCGTGATGGCGGACGTGGTGCAGAATGCCGTCAACGACGCCAATCGCCGGATCATCGAGGAGCACTCGCTGAAGCTCGCCCAGGAGCCTCAGGTCACGTTCCCCGAGGACAAGGCCGAGATCGAGGCCGTGATGGAGGCGAAGGCAGATCTCGCTTTCACCGTCGCGCTCGAGGTCCTGCCTCAGATCGAGATCAAGGATCACTCCGGCATCGAGCTGACCAAGGAGGTCGCCGAGGTCGGTGAAGCCGACATCAATGAGGCCCTGGAGCGGATGGCCAAGCAGAACCGCAGCTTCTCGCCGAAGGACGGCGCTGCGGAGGCCGGCGACCGCGTGACTGTCGACTTCGTCGGCACCATCGACGGCAAGCCCTTCGACGGCGGCAAGGCCGAGGACATCAAGGTCGAGATCGGCTCGAACTCCTTCATCCCGGGNTTCGAGGACCAGCTCGTCGGCGCCAAGGCNGGCGAGGAGCGCACGGTCAATGTCACCTTCCCCGAGAACTACCTGGCGCCGAACCTCGCCGGCAAGGCTGCGTCCTTCGCCGTCAAGGTCAAGGCCGTCGAGTCTCCCGATCCGCTCAAGATCGACGACGAGCTCGCCAAGGGCTTCGGCATGGAGTCGCTCGAGAAGCTGAAGGACGCGCTGCGTGAGGCGATCGGCCGCGACTTCGCCGCTCAGTCCCGCCGCAAACTGAAGCGCCTCCTTCTCGACGCGCTCGACGAACAGTACGATTTCGAGCTGCCTCCGAGCCTCGTCGAGCAGGAGTTCGCCGGCGTGTGGGCCCAGGTCGAGGCCGAGATGAAGCAGTCCGGCAAGACCTTCGCCGATGAGGACACGACCGAGGAGGAAGCGCGGGCCGAGTACCGCCGCATTGCCGAGCGTCGGGTGCGCCTCGGTCTGGTCCTTGCGGAAATCGGCGAGAAGGCCGATGTAAAGATCACGGACGATGAGGTGACGCAGGCCGTCATCGAGCGCGCCCGCCAGTTCCCCGGCCAAGAGAAGGCCGTGTGGGACTACTACCGCAAGAACCCGCAGGCGCTTGCCGAGATCCGGGCCCCGATCTTCGAGGAGAAGGTGGTCGACCACCTCCTCGGCCAGGTCAAGGTGACGGAAAAGACGGTGTCGCGCGAGGTTCTGTTCTCGGATGACGAGGACGGCGAGGCTGGCGCGGACGAAGGCAAGAAGGCCAAGAAGGCCTCGAAGTCCAAGAAGAAGGCGTAACAGGCTATCCTGCGGGCGATTCGCAGCAGGATCGCCCGCAGGGTCGGTTCACGACCGCGGGCAATCGGAACCGACGAGGACGACGATGCGAGATCCGTTAGAGGTCTACAACAACACGCTCGTGCCCATGGTGGTGGAGCAGTCCAACCGCGGCGAGCGTGCATTCGATATCTACTCCCGCCTCCTGCGCGAGCGAATCATTTTCCTCACCGGGCCGGTGGAGGACTACTCGGCCTCGCTCATCGTGGCGCAGCTCCTGTTCCTCGAAGCGGAGAACCCGAAGAAGGAGATCTCCTTCTACATCAACTCGCCGGGCGGAGTGGTGACGTCGGGGGCTGTCCATCTACGACACAATGCAGTTCATCCGCTGTCCCGTTTCGACGCTGTGCATCGGCCAGGCGGCCTCGATGGGCTCGCTGCTGCTGGCCGCCGGCGAGCCCGGGCAGCGTTTCGCGCTGCCGAACGCCCGCATCATGGTGCACCAGCCGTCAGGCGGCTTCCAGGGCCAGGCGACGGACATCCTCATCCACGCGCGCGAGATCGAGGCGCTGAAGCGTCGCCTCAACGAGATCTACGTGAAGCACACGGGCAAGGATCTCGCCTCCATCGAGCAGGCTCTCGAGCGNGACTTCTTCATGACTGCCGACGCGGCCCGCGACTTCGGCATCATCGACCAGGTGCTGACGTCGCGACCGGAGGTCGCAGCCTGAGACCGTATCCCCGGAACAGGGCGGGGGGACGGACGTCGGTGACGGCGTGCCGTCCCATTTCTGTTGATCGGCTTGCGGCACCATGATTGCATGGTAGCCGTCGTCGAATGAATCGGCGCGGTGGCGCCGGGCGGAGATCGCGGATTACCCTTTCTTAGATCAACGCCTATATGAAGATGTGATGACGCTCGTATCGCGTGGTGCGACACGGGCGGATCGAGCGGAGACGGACCATGAGCAAGACCAGCGGTGGCGAAGCCAAGAGCACGCTCTACTGCTCATTTTGCGGCAAGAGCCAGCACGAGGTCCGCAAGCTCATCGCTGGACCGACCGTGTTCATCTGCGACGAGTGTGTGGAACTGTGCATGGACATCATCCGCGAGGAGTCGAAGTCCTCGCTGGTGAAATCCCGCGACGGCGTGCCGACGCCGAAGGAGATCAGCAAGGTGCTGGACGACTACGTGATCGGCCAGGACCACGCCGAAGAAGGTGCGTTTCCGTCGCGGTGCACAACCACTACAAGCGCCTGGCGCACGCCTCGAAGCACAACGACGTCGAGCTGGCAAAGTCGAACATCCTGCTTGTCGGCCCCACGGGCTCCGGCAAGACGCTGCTCGCCCAGACCTTGGCGCGTATCCTCGATGTGCCCTTCACGATGGCCGACGCCACCACGCTGACCGAGGCCGGCTACGTGGGCGAGGATGTCGAGAACATCATCCTCAAGCTGCTGCAGGCCTCCGACTACAATGTCGAGCGCGCCCAGCGCGGCATCGTCTACATCGACGAGATCGACAAGATCTCCCGCAAGTCCGACAATCCGTCGATCACGCGCGACGTGTCGGGCGAGGGTGTGCAGCAGGCGCTTCTGAAGATCATGGAAGGCACCATCGCCTCGGTGCCTCCTCAGGGCGGGCGCAAGCACCCGCAGCAGGAGTTTCTGCAGGTCGACACCACCAACATCCTCTTCATCTGCGGCGGCGCCTTCGCCGGCCTCGAGCGCATCATCAGTGCCCGCGGCAAGGGCACGTCGATCGGCTTCAGCGCCAACGTGCAGGCCCCGGACGATCGCCGGACGGGCGAGATCTTCCGTGAGGTCGAGCCTGAGGATCTGCTGAAGTTCGGTCTCATCCCCGAGTTCGTCGGCCGCCTGCCGGTCATCGCGACGCTCGAGGACCTCGACGAGACGGCGCTGGTGCGGATCCTCACGGAGCCGAAGAATGCGCTGGTGAAGCAGTACCAGCGGCTTTTCGACATGGAGAACGTCGAGCTCACCTTCTCGGACGAGGCGCTCCAGCTCATTGCCCGGAAGGCCATCGAGCGCAAGACGGGCGCCCGCGGCCTGCGGTCGATCATGGAGAGCATCCTGCTCGACACGATGTACGACTTGCCGAGCCTCGAGGGCGTCGAGCAGGTTGTCATCAGCCCCGAGGTGGTCGAGGGCAAGGCCAAGCCGCTGTTCATCTATGCGGATCGACAGGCCGAAACGAGCGCCAGTGCGTGACAGACGTTTTCTCGCCGGGCGTTTGGAGCGGGGACGATGCCCCTTTCGGGATATCACCCCGCTTCGTTTCTTGAAACCTGCGATGCGGCACGCCACCTTATTGCCAACACCAGCTGCCGGCATGCTCTTGGAAGAGGTGCCGGCAAGGTGTGTCGGGGCAGCCGCAGCGGCGGTGAGCGCTCCCGACAATCCGTCCACCGTCGGCCCATAGGGGCGGGGGTGGGCGCAATGGAAAGGAACTGAGGGCTATGACGAACTCCAAGCCCCGTCAGCCGGCCATTCCGGGCACTGTTGCCGTCTACCCGGTCTTGCCACTGCGCGACATCGTCGTCTTTCCGCACATGATCGTGCCGCTCTTTGTCGGCCGGGAGAAGTCGATCCGCGCCCTCGAGGAAGTGGTCAAGAACGACGGGCACATCCTGCTCGCGACGCAGATCAACGCTTCGGATGACGATCCGGCGACGGATGCAATCTACCAGGTCGGCACTGTGGCCAGTGTCCTGCAGCTTCTCAAGCTGCCCGACGGCACCGTGAAGGTGCTCGTCGAGGGGGCCGGCCGTGCCAAGGTGCGTCAGTACACGCGTAGCGACGACTATTACGAGGCCGAGGCGGAGGTACTCGCCGAATCCGCCGGCAATCCGGTGGAGACGGAGGCGCTCGCGCGCTCCGTGGTCTCGGAGTTCGAGAATTACGTCAAGCTGAACAAGAAGGTTTCGCCCGAGGTCGTCTCTGCGGTGACGCAGATCGACGATCCGTCGAAGCTCGCCGACACGGTTGCGTCGCATCTTGCGGTGAAGATCGCCGACAAGCAGTCGATCCTCGAGACGACCTCCGTGTCCGACAGGCTCGAGAAGGTTCTCGGCCTGATGGAGAGCGAGATCTCCGTCCTGCAGGTGGAAAAGCGCATCCGCACGCGCGTCAAGCGCCAGATGGAGAAGACGCAGCGCGAGTACTACCTCAACGAGCAGATGAAGGCGATCCAGAAGGAGCTCGGCGACGAGGACGGGCGCGACGAGATCGCCGAACTGGAAGAGCGCATCGAGAAGACAAAGCTGACGAAGGAGGCGCGCGAAAAGGCGCAGAGCGAGCTCAAGAAGCTGCGCCAGATGTCTCCCATGTCGGCCGAGGCGACGGTGGTGCGCAACTACCTTGACTGGCTGCTCGGCATCCCGTGGGGCAAGCGCTCGCGCGTCAAGAAGGATCTCAACCTGGCGCAGGAGATCCTCGATGCCGATCACTTCGGCCTCGACAAGGTCAAGGAGCGCATCATCGAGTATCTGGCCGTCCAGCAGCGCGCCAACAAGCTGACGGGCCCGATCCTGTGNCTCGTCGGCCCGCCCGGCGTCGGCAAGACCTCGCTCGGCAAGTCCATCGCCAAGGCGACGGGGCGCGAGTTCGTGCGCATGTCGCTCGGCGGCGTGCGTGACGAGGCGGAGATCCGCGGCCACCGGCGCACCTATATCGGCTCGCTGCCCGGCAAGATCATCCAGTCGATGCGGAAGGCCAAGACGACCAACCCGCTTATCCTGCTCGACGAGATCGACAAGNTGGGTATGGACTTCCGCGGCGACCCNGCCTCGGCCCTGCTGGAGGTGCTGGATCCNGAGCAGAACTCCACGTTCAACGACCATTACCTCGAGGTCGACTACGACCTGTCGAACGTGATGTTCGTGACGACGGCGAACACGCTCAACATNCCGCCGGCCCTGCTCGACCGTATGGAGGTGATCCGCATCGCCGGCTACACGGAAGAGGAGAAGGCCGAGATCGCCCGCCGGCATCTCATTCCCAACGCCATCGCCAAGCATGGCCTGCAGCCGAAGGAATGGGAGATCGANGACGCGGGTCTGCTCACCCTCATCCGCCGCTACACGCGCGAGGCGGGGGTGCGCAACCTCGAGCGCGAGATCGCCAACCTCATCCGCAAGGCGGTGAAGGAGATCATCCTCACCAAGAAGAAGAAGATCACCGTCACCGCCGACAACATCGCCGACTATCTCGGCGTGCCGAAGTACCGGTACGGCGAGATCGAGGCGGAGGACCAGGTCGGCACCGTCACGGGTCTCGCCTGGACAGAGGTTGGCGGCGAGCTGCTGACGATCGAAGGCATCATGATGCCCGGCAAGGGCAAGATGACCGTCACCGGCAACCTGCGGGACGTGATGAAGGAATCGATCTCGGCGGCGGCGTCCTACGTCCGCTCGCGTGCGGTCGACTTCGGCATCGAGCCACCGCTGTTCGAGAAGCGTGACATCCACGTGCATGTTCCCGAGGGGGCGACCCCGAAGGATGGCCCGTCTGCCGGCATCGCCATGGCAACCGCCATCGTCTCGACGCTTACGGGCATTCCGGTGCGTCGCGACGTCGCCATGACGGGCGAGGTCACGCTGCGCGGTCGGGTGCTGCCGATCGGCGGCCTCAAGGAGAAGCTCCTCGCCGCCCTGCGCGGTGGCATCAAGAAGGTGCTGATCCCCGAGGACAACGCCAAGGATCTGGCGGAAATTCCGGCCTCGGTGAAGAACGGCCTCGAGATCGTGCCCGTGTCGCGGATGGAGCAGGTGCTCGCTCACGCGCTGGTGCGCCAGCCCGAGCCGATTGTCTGGGAAGAGGAGCCCGTGTCCAGCAAGAGTACCGTCGCCTCTGGCGAAGAGGACGGCGCCGGCCTCGTGGCACACTGATCACGCTTCTCGTTCATGAGATGGAAGAGGCGGGACCATCGGTCCCGCCTTTTTCGCAAAGGGCCCTGATTCGCTTGCTGGGCTTGAAAAAGCCGGCCGCGGGCCTTCCGGATCGGTCCGGGGTACCTTCACGGCGTCCGAAGGGTGCTTTTTTGTGGTTTTGCGGGCTGTAAGCGTTGCATTTATTGGGATTCTGCGGCATCGGGGTTTGGCGTGCCGCTGCTGCTGCGGGCGGACGTGTCCGCGTCGTATGGCGCGCTTTCGGTTCGCAGCTGTGATGGCGCGAATGCAAGGAGGACAGCATGAACAAAGGTGAACTCGTCTCGGCCGTCGCCGAGAAGGCGGGCCTCACGAAGACCCAGGCCAGCGAGGCGATCGACGCGGCGATTGACGCCATCACGGAAGCCCTCAAGAAGGGCGATGAAGTGAAGCTGGTCGGGTTCGGCACCTTTGCGGTCGCCGATCGTGCGGCCGGTACGGCGCGCAATCCGCGTACGGGCGAGACGATCCCCGTGCCGGCGTCCAAGGCGCCCAAGTTCAAGGCCGGCGCCGCTCTCAAGGACGCGGTCAACGGCAAGTGATGTTGCGGGGGCGAGCCGACCGCACGAGGCCGTTTCGTCGTCCGTTCGNGGACGGAGCCAGGGCCCTTGCGAGAGGCCCGGCTCGCCCCTAAACACTTCCAGAATGATGGGCGGTTAGCTCAGTCGGTAGAGCATCTCGTTTACACCGAGAGGGTCGGCGGTTCGAGCCCGTCACCGCCCACCAAGAATTCCTCCCGATCAATCATTGGGCTGGTGGCCTGNACGGCAGCCGCATCGGTGGGAAATGTAGNGGGCAGGGAACATGCACCCGCCGCGTGGCGCCCTCAGGTGTCTAGCACCTCCAGGGACCGAGAGCGTGGGCGGTTTGAGCCCCTCACCAGCCCCAAGGTCCCTCGCCGGTTCCCGTATCGACCTTTCCGTCCCGCCGCCGGCTGCCCGGATTCCGTGCGGGAATCGATTTCCCAGCCGATCCTTCCGCCCGGTNTTGTCGCCGGCCATCCGGGCNGGAATGATATATCTGCCGGCGTTCGCTCCGGCCCATTGAACGGGACGCCAGGGCTCCCCACATTCTCGATGCGGTGCTTTGTGACCTCCGCTGCGAGCCCTGATCGTATCCATGCCCCCCAGGAATGCGGTCGGGGCTTCGCTATGTCCGTACCGATGGGCTGATCTGCGCCGCATCGGGATTCGCTTCCCTCCTTCGCACCTTCGTAGCGGCCGGATTCGCGTCCGGAAAACGACGCAGTTCTTGGTTTCCGGCCGTGAGAGCCGGGGGAGGGGGCGCATTTGCCGCGAGTCGGGCCGATTCCAGGGCGGTGAATCGCCCGGTCGGCGCCGGCGACGGAAGATGCATTCCACGTTTGCCGTCATCTTTTCGCTGTCCACAGGCGCGAGCGGCTGTTTCTCTGCTTTTTTCACAGACGAGGCCAAGTGCGCTTGACAGCAGAAGGGGCGGGTCGTAAGTCAGCGCCACCACAGCGAACGACACGTTCGCCGCGGGGGTGTAGCTCAGTTGGTTAGAGCGCCGGCCTGTCACGCCGGAGGCCGCGGGTTCGAGCCCCGTCACTCCCGCCACTTTCCTCCTTGCATTTCCAAGCCTTGAGAAGTTGCCCCGTTGGGGCCGGCCTGAATCCGGCTGGCGGGTTCGGGCTTTTGTGCCCAGAGCCGTTTCCTCTCCGGGCTCCCGGCATCTTCCGACCTGCATGGCGTTTTGGGGAATCGGCTGGGTAACCAGGCGTTTGGAGTTCGTGGAGACGGCTGGCGAGGACCGCCGCCTCGCCGAGCTGGCAAAAGCGATGTCGAGACGCGCCGCGAGACAGCCTTGATTTGAGCGACCGACTAGTGAGAGGCGCAACCTCGCTGGCATCGATACTGGCGTTCGCAAGATCACTCCGCTAGCTTGGCGACCGATGCAGGGGGCACGACCACACATCGCAGCATTGGACGGGCTGCGCGGCATTGCCGCGTGGCTGGTTGTGCTGTCGCATACCAACAATTTGCTGCCGCAGCCGCTGCTCGTCCTCTCTGGGGCTGGGGCGGCCGGCGTTATGATCTTTTTCGTGTTGAGCGGTTTCCTGATGGGGCTGCTCTATGCATCTGTCCCTCCGGAACGCCCGGCCATCGCAGACTTCGTGGTTGCTCGCATTGCCCGCGTTTTTCCGTTGTACTTCGCGGTGGTGCTGTTCAGCTTCGTTGTGAACGAAAAATTTCCCTTTTTGATGGCATATGTGCATGTATACAATGTAACTATAAAGAACATATGGGAGCATGTATTTTTTATTCGTGGGCAAAGTGTCCTTTGGACGATACCCGTCGAGGTGACATTCTATAGTCTGTTCGTCCTTCTCTGGCTGGTGCGGGGCAGAAGTCGGGCGGCCTATTTGATGTCCATAGCAGCGCTATGGCTGGCGGTCGTGGCGACGATGTATAAGCCGCTTCCATGGGGCAACGATTTGCCGCGGTATGTGGCATTCTTCTTCAGCGGCCTGGTGATCGCAGAGGTTTATCGAGCAGCTCCGCCTGAAGATGACGGAGTGGCGTCGGTCTTCGGAGCGACGCTCGTGGTGGCAGGGATTATCCTGCTGATCCCCGGAAACTATCGCGCTCTGTTCGGGACAGGGCTGGGAAGCTGGAGCGGCCAGGCCTCGCTCCTGATGGCGACCACGGTCTGCGCCGCCGCGTGCTATTCGTCGCTCGCGCAAAAGGTGCTCGGAGCGCGGCTTCTCAGCCTGCAGGGGGATATTTCGTATTCGGTCTACCTCCTGCATCCGCTGGTGCTGCACGCGATCCGCAAGAATACCGGTCTTGACGGCCTCGCGCTGTTTCCCGCTGTGATCGTGGGCACGCTGGTGATTGCGCTTGCATCGTATCACTTCATTGAGAGGCCGTGTCGAAGCGCCATCCGGTCGCTCAGGAAGTAGCTGGGCTTTTTGGAGGGGGCAGAAATCCCGTCCGCAGCAATACGGCCGCAAGGTGCCAGACCGGTATTTCGCGGGCAAAGGGCGGTGATGCCGGATGCCTGTTTCCACCGTCCAGATGCCAACGCGCCGCCTTCTTGCCATGGTGAGCGGCTCTTGTAGGGTGGCGCCGTGCCGAAATGTCCCATCCGCACCGGCGGCTGGGGAGGATCGAGCGGACCACAGGGGACAACGGTTGCGCGAGCGTTGCGCCCGCTGCTCGAAAACCGGGAACATGGCTGGTATGCGGCACCGCAGCACTTGCGCCTGCCGATCGCCTGCGATAAGCCTCGCGCGCACATGCGAAACGGTCCAAGGTAGCTGATCGCGGACGTTTTTCGCCGCTTCTCGCCGGATCGCTTTCGTGCTGAGCGAGAAATCCGTTCAAGAGCCCGCCGTCCCGGCGACGGGCCACGACAACGCGGGTGCCGGATGCAGAGCCTTCTTGCCGACTATCTGCCGCTCGTCATCTTCATCGGTGTGTCGCTGGTGATCGGGCTGGCGCTGCTTGTGTCGCCGTTCATCGTGGCATATTCGCGGCCGGACGCCGAGAAGCTGTCGGCCTACGAGTGCGGCTTCAACGCGTTCGATGACGCGCGCATGAAGTTCGATGTGCGATTCTATCTCGTCGCCATCCTCTTCATCATCTTCGATCTCGAGGTCGCCTTCCTCTTCCCGTGGGCTGTGGCCTTCGGCGATCTCGGCTGGTTCGGCTTCTGGTCCATGATGCTGTTCCTCGGCGTCCTGACCGTCGGCTTTATCTACGAGTGGAGAAAGGGAGCCCTCGAATGGGATTGATCGGCGAAGCGAACGGCCCGGCCGTCGCTCCGGCGGCCAGGGGCATCATCGACCCGCGCACCGGCAAGCCCGTCGGCTCGGATGATTCCTTCTTCCTCGGCCTCAATGACGAGCTGGCCGACAAGGGCTTCCTCGTCACCTCGACGGACGAGCTCATCCAGTGGGCCCGCACCGGCTCGCTGATGTGGATGACCTTTGGTCTGGCTTGCTGCGCCGTGGAGATGATGCAGCTGTCGATGCCGCGCTACGACGTGGAGCGCTTCGGCTTCGCTCCGCGCGCCAGCCCGCGCCAGTCGGACGTCATGATCGTCGCCGGCACGCTCACCAACAAGATGGCGCCGGCCCTGCGCAAGGTCTATGACCAGATGCCGGAGCCGCGCTACGTCATCTCCATGGGTTCCTGCGCCAACGGCGGCGGCTACTACCACTATTCCTATTCGGTTGTGCGCGGCTGCGACCGCGTGGTGCCGGTGGACATCTATGTCCCTGGCTGCCCGCCCACCGCGGAAGCGCTGCTCTACGGCATCCTTCTTCTGCAGAAGAAGATCCGCCGTACCGGCACCATCGAGCGCTGAGGGGTGAAGGCGATGAGCGTCAACCTGACTGAGCTCGGTGAACATATCCTCGCCTCGCTGCCGGGGGCGGCGAAGGCGGCGGACGTGGGCCTTGGCGAGCTGACCATCCTCGCCGAGGCGGGCGAGATCGTCCGTGTCCTGACCTTCCTGCGCGACGACGCCCGCTGCCGCTTCGTCTGCTTCATCGACCTGTGTGGCGTCGACTATCCGGCGCGCGAGAAGCGCTTCGACGTCGTCTACCACCTGCTGTCGCCGCACCACAATGTGCGCATCCGCGTGAAGGTGGAGACGGACGAGACGACGCCCGTGCCGTCGGCGACCGGCGTCTTTCCGGCTGCCAACTGGTACGAGCGCGAGGCCTACGACCTCTATGGCATCCTGTTCTCCGGCCATCCGGACCTGCGTCGCATCCTCACCGACTACGGCTTCGAGGGGCATCCGCTGCGCAAGGACTTCCCGCTCACGGGCTTCGTCGAGGTGCGCTACGACGACGAGGAAAAGCGGGTGGTCTACGAGCCGGTGCGGCTCAACCAGGAATTCCGCAACTTCGACTTTCTCTCGCCTTGGGAGGGCACCGAGTACGTGCTGCCCGGCGACGAGAAGGCCAAGGCCAACTGAGCGGGAGAGGGCGCCTTGGGCGAACATCAGATCCGCAATTTCTCGATCAACTTCGGCCCGCAGCATCCGGCGGCGCACGGCGTTCTGCGCCTTGTCCTCGAGCTCGACGGCGAGGTGGTGGAGCGCGTCGACCCGCACATCGGCCTGCTGCACCGCGGCACGGAGAAGCTGATCGAGGCCAAGACCTACCTGCAGGCGGTGCCCTATTTCGACCGGCTCGACTACGTCGCGCCGATGAACCAGGAGCACGCCTACGCGCTCGCCGTCGAGCGGCTGCTCGGCATCACGGTGCCCAAGCGTGGCCAGCTCATCCGTGTGCTCTATTCGGAGATCGGGCGCCTTCTCTCGCACCTTCTCAACGTCACCACGCAGGCCATGGACGTCGGCGCGCTCACGCCGCCGCTCTGGGGCTTCGAGGAACGCGAGAAGCTGATGATCTTCTACGAGCGGGCCTCGGGCGCGCGCATGCATGCGGCCTATTTCCGCCCGGGCGGCGTGCACCAGGACCTGCCCAACAAGCTCCTCGATGACATTTGGGACTTCTGCGACCCCTTCCTCAAGGTCCTCGACGATCTGGAGGGGCTGCTGACGGACAACCGAATCTTCAAGCAGCGCAATGTCGACATCGGCGTTGTGACGCTGGAGGAGTGCTGGAAGTGGGGCTTCTCCGGCGTCATGGTGCGCGGCTCCGGCGCGGCATGGGACCTGCGCAAGGCGCAGCCCTATGAATGCTATGANGAGCTGGAGTTCGACATCCCCGTCGGCAAGAACGGCGACTGCTACGACCGCTACTGCATCCGCATGGAGGAGATGCGCCAGTCCGTGCGCATCATGAAGCAGTGCCTCGAGAAGCTGCGCTCGCCAGAGGGGCAGGGCCCGGTTTCCGCCACCGATCACAAGATCGTGCCGCCCAAGCGCAGCGAGATGAAGCGCTCGATGGAAGCGCTCATCCACCACTTCAAGCTCTATACCGAGGGCTACCACGTCCCCGCGGGCGAGGTGTACGCCGCCGTCGAGGCGCCCAAGGGCGAGTTCGGCGTCTATCTCGTGTCGGACGGCACCAACAAGCCGTACCGCTGCAAGATCAGGGCTCCGGGATTCGCCCACCTGCAGGCCATGGACTTCCTGTGCCGCGGTCACATGCTGGCCGACGTCTCGGCAGTGCTCGGCTCGCTCGACATCGTGTTCGGCGAGGTCGATCGCTGATGGTCTCGGCNCCGGCCATAGAGGGAACGGGCGAGGTGGCCTGCGCGCCCCGCTGGATGCCTTCGGAGCGGACGCGCCGCAAGGTGCTGGAGCCGCTGCGCCGGCGCGTGCTGGGCCCGCTGTTCACGCGCCTCGGCTACGACCTTCTGCCGGCCGTGCCGGAGTGGGAGCACCGGCCCCTGTCGCGCCGCGAGGTGGACCGCCTCGTGCGCGGCGCCGCCCACCATATCGCCGTCGACCTGGAAGCCGCCGGGCTTCCGGTGCCGGCGGACATGGAAGGGCTGGTGCGCTCCTTCTATGACGAGATCAGGTCCTGCCCGGTGCGTCAGAAGCACGGTGGCAACGGCTTCAACGGCGCCCTTGAGCTCTTCGTGGTCGCGCGGGTGCTGCAGCCGGATGTGATCATCGAGTCGGGCGTCTTCCGGGGACTCACCACCTGGGTGCTGCGCAAGGCCTGTCCCGAGGCGCGGATCTTCTGCTTCGATGCGGTCTTCTCCAACCTGCAGCATCGGGATCCGTCGGCGACCTATTACGAGGCCGACTGGTCCGGCTTCGACTTCGGTGGCATTGACCTGTCGCGCGCGCTCGCCTTCTTCGACGATCACATCGACCAGGCGCGGCGGATCATCGAGGCGGAGAAGCGCGGCCTGCGGCATCTCGTCTTCGACGACAACACCGCGGCCCACCGCATCCATTCCCACGGTGGCCCGGCGTACCCCACCGTCGACATGGTGCTCGACGACATTCCGACGGAGCCGGTGCGCTGGCTGCGCAACGGGCGTGAGTTCGTCTACGAGGCGGACCCCTCCGTCGTCGAGGCCGTCCGCGCGCGGGTCGAGACCGTGCGCCACATTGACGATCTCCACGGCGTGACCGGCTACTCGCCGGCGCGCCTGACCTATGTGAAGCTCAAGGACAGGCGGATCTGATGGCTGTTCGTCGTCTCGCCCCCAAGGAACTCCAGCCCGACAGCTTCGCCTTCACGGCGGAGAACGCGATCTGGGCCGGGCAGCAGATCGCGAAATACCCCGAAGGCCGGCAGGCCTCGGCGGTGATCGCCCTGCTGTGGAAGGCACAGGAACAGTCCGGCGGCTGGCTGCCTGAGCCGGCGATCCGCGCCGTCGCCGACCTTCTCAAGATGCCCTACATCCGGGTGCTGGAGGTCGCGACGTTCTACACGATGTTCAACCTCGAGCCGGTCGGGAAGCATTTCGTGCAGCTTTGCGGCACGACGCCCTGCATGCTGCGCGGCGCCGAAAAGCTCAAGGAAGTGCTCAAGCGCAAGATCGGCGAGGAGAAGCACGTCACGGCCGACGGCAAGTTCTCGTGGATGGAGGTCGAGTGCCTCGGGGCGTGCTGCAACGCGCCGATGGCCCAGATCAACAACGACTACTACGAGGACCTGACGCCCGAGACGCTCGAGAAGCTCCTCGACGATCTCGCAGCCGGCCGCCCGGTGAAGCCCGGTCCGCAGAACGGCCGGCGCGCGTCCGAGCCGGAAGGCGCAATCACGACGCTGAGCGACCCGTCGCTCTACGATGGCTCGCAGCTCGGCGCCTGGCGCAAGCGCTTCGAGGCCGAGGCGGCCGAGAAGGCCCGCGCCGAGGCGGAGGCGGCCGCCGCCGCGCCGTCTGCTGCCCAGACGCCGGAGCCCGCCAAGCCGAAGGAGACGCGCCCTGAGGAGAAGGCTTCGGATCGTCCTGAGGTGCGCGTGGCCGAGGGCAAGGCGCCCATCGCCCAGGCGGCAAAGGATGATGCCGCCCCGGTGGTCNCCGACGAGCACAAGCCCGCGCTGCTTTCCAAGCCGCGCGACGAGGGGCCGGACGACCTCAAGCTCATCTATGGCGTCGGGCCGAAGCTCGCTGCCATGCTGAACGAGCTCGGCATCTACCACTTCGATCAGATCGCCTCCTGGAACGAGATGAATCTCGCGTGGGTTGACCAGCATCTGGGCGCCTTCCGCGGGCGCGCGGTGCGCGACAAGTGGATCGAGCAGGCCAAGAAGCTCGCCACGGGCTGGCGCCCGGCGAGCGACGTCGGCGAGAAGCCGGAGGAGTGAGCGGCCATGCTGTCTGACAAGGACCGCATTTTCACCAATCTCTACGGGCTGCACAGCCCCGGCCTCGAAGCCGCGAAAAAGCGCGGCGCGTGGGACGGCACCAAGTTCCTCCTGCAGCAGGGGCGCGACTGGATCATCGAGGAGATGAAGAAGTCGGGCCTGCGCGGGCGCGGCGGCGCCGGTTTCCCCACGGGCCTCAAGTGGTCGTTCATGCCCAAGCAGTCCGACGGGCGTCCGCACTATCTCGTCGTCAACGCCGACGAGTCCGAGCCGGGCACCTGCAAGGACCGCGAGATCATGCGCCATGATCCGCACCTGCTCATCGAGGGGTGCCTGATCGCATCCTTCGCCATGGGGGCGCACGCGGCCTACATCTACATCCGCGGCGAGTACATCGCCGAGCGTGAGGCGCTGCAGCGGGCGGTGGACGAGGCCTACGAGGCGCGCCTCATCGGCAAGAACAACATTCACGACTATCCCTTCGACCTCTACGTGCACCATGGTGCCGGCGCCTACATCTGCGGCGAGGAGACCGCGCTGCTCGAGAGCCTCGAGGGCAAGAAGGGCATGCCGCGGCTGAAGCCGCCGTTCCCGGCCAACATGGGCCTCTACGGCTGCCCGACGACGGTCAACAACGTCGAGTCGATCGCNGTCGCCGGTACCATCCTGCGCCGTGGCGCCTCCTGGTTCGCCAGCCTNGGCCGGCCGAACAACGCNGGCACNAAGCTCTTCTGCATCTCCGGCCACGTGAACAAGCCGTGCAACGTGGAAGAGGAGATGGGCATCACCTTCCGCGAACTCATCGACCGGCACTGCGGCGGCATCCGCGGCGGCTGGGACAACCTGCTCGCGGTCATCCCCGGNGGCTCCTCCGTGCCGTGCGTGCCGGCCGAGCAGATCATCGACTGCCCGATGGACTTCGATTCCCTGCGGAACCTGAAGTCCGGCCTCGGCACGGCGGCAGTCATCGTCATGGACAAGTCCACNGACATCGTGCGGGCGATCGCGCGGCTCAGCTACTTCTACAAGCACGAGAGCTGCGGCCAGTGCACGCCCTGCCGCGAGGGCACGGGCTGGATGTGGCGCGTGCTGTCGCGCATGGCGGAAGGCCGGGCCCACAAGCGCGAGATCGACATGCTGCTCGATGTGACCCATCAGGTCGAGGGCCACACCATTTGCGCGCTGGGCGACGCGGCGGCCTGGCCGGTGCAGGGCCTCATCCGCCATTTCCGCCACGAGATCGAGAAGCGCATCGACGAGTATGCGGCCAACCCGCATTCGGATGCGGTTCTGCAGGCAGCTGAGTGATTGATCACGTCCGGGTGGCTCGCCGCCGGACGGGAAAGGACGAAGTAGCGATGGCCAAGCTCATCGTCGACGGCAACGAGATCGAGGTGCCTGCGGAGTTCACCATCCTGCAGGCCTGCGAGGAGGCGGGCGCGGAGGTGCCGCGCTTCTGCTTCCACGAGCGCCTGTCGATCGCCGGCAACTGCCGCATGTGCCTCGTAGAGGTGAAGGGCTCGCCGAAGCCCGTCGCCTCCTGCGCCATGTCGGTGCGCGACCTCAGGCCCGGCCCCAACGGCGAGCCGCCGGTGGTCAACACCCGCACGCCTCTCGTCAAGAAGGCGCGCGAGGGGGTGATGGAGTTCCTGCTCATCAACCACCCGCTCGATTGCCCGATCTGCGACCAGGGCGGCGAGTGTGACCTGCAGGATCAGGCCATGGCCTACGGCGTCGACTCCTCGCGTTTCGCCGAGAACAAGCGCGCCGTCGAGGACAAGTACATCGGCCCGCTGGTCCGCACCTCGATGAACCGGTGCATCCACTGCACCCGCTGCGTCCGCTTCACCACCGAGGTCGCCGGCGTGCCGGACCTCGGCGCCATTGGCCGCGGCGAGGACATGGAGATCACCACCTATCTCGAGCACGCCATGCGCTCGGAGCTNCAGGGCAACGTGATCGACCTGTGCCCCGTGGGCGCGCTGACCTCCAAGCCCTACTCCTTCAAGGCCCGGCCCTGGGAGCTTGNGAAGACCGAATCCATCGACGTGATGGATGCCCTCGGCTCGGCCATCCGCGTCGACTCGCGCGGCCGCGAGGTCATGCGCTTCCTGCCGCGCGTCAACGAGTTCATCAACGAGGAGTGGATCTCGGACAAGACGCGTTTCGTCTGGGACGGCCTCAGGACCCAGCGTCTCGACCGCCCCTACGTGCGCGAGAACGGCCGTCTGCGCCCGGCGAGCTGGAACGAGGCCTTCGCGACCATCGCCAGCAAGGTGGGGGCGACGAAGAGCGAGCGCATCGGCGCCATCGTCGGCGACCTTGCCGCCGTCGAGGAGACCTTCGCCCTCAAGCTCCTGATGGAGAGCCTCGGCGTCGCCAGCATNGACTGCCGCCAGGATGGCACGCGGCTCGACCCGACGCTTGGCCGTGCGACCTATGTCTTCAACAGCACCATCGCCGGCATTGAGGATGCCGATGCGGTGCTGCTCGTCGGCACCAACCCGCGCAAGGAAGCGCCGGTTCTCAACGCCCGGATCCGCAAGGGCTGGCGCCAGATGCGCACGCCCATCGGCGTGATCGGCGAGAATGTCGACCTGACCTATGACTACGCCTATCTCGGCGCCGGCCCGCAGACGCTGGCGGACCTGGCGGCCGGCAAGGGCGCCTTCTTCGAGGTGCTGAGCAAGGCCGAGCGGCCCCTCATCATCGTGGGGCAGGGGGCCCTGACGCGCGAGGACGGCCTGGCCGTGCTCGCCACGGCGGCGAAGCTCGCCAAGGCCGTCGGCGCGGTCGGCGAGGGCTGGAACGGCTTCTCGGTGCTGCACACGGCCGCGGCGCGCGTCGGTGCGCTTGACCTCGGCTTCACGCCGAAGGCCGACGGCCTCGACGTGGCGGGCATGCTGGCGCCGGGGGCGCTCGATGTCCTGTTCCTGCTCGGTGCGGACGAGATCGACGTGCCGGACGGCGTCTTCGTCGTCTACCAGGGAACGCATGGCGACCGTGGTGCCCACCGGGCCGACGTCATCCTGCCTGGCGCGGCCTACACGGAGAAGTCGGGCATCTACGTCAATACCGAGGGCCGCCCGCAGCTCGCCAACCGGGCCGTGTTCCCGCCCGGAGAGGCACGGGAGGACTGGGCGATCCTGCGTGCGCTGTCCGACGTGCTCGGCAAGCGACTGCCGTTCGACTCGCTGGCGGCGCTGCGCGAGCAACTGTTCGCGGCGTATCCGCATTTGGCCGCCATCGGCGAGATCGCGCCGGCGGATCCGGCCGCTCTCGAGGCGCTCGCCGGCAAGGGAGGGGCGCTCTCGGAGGCGCCGTTCGCTTCGCCCATCGTCGATTTCTATCTCACCAACCCCGTTGCGCGCGCGTCTGCCGTCATGGCCGAGTGCTCGGCTCTCGCGAGCGGCGCGCTGAAGCAGGCTGCAGAGTAAGGACCACACCCGATGGAATGGCTGACCACGGTTGCGATCATTCTCGGCAAGAGCCTGCTCCTGCTGGTCGCGCTGCTCGTTTTCATCGCCTACATCCTTTACGCCGACCGCAAGATCTGGGCGGCGGTGCAGCTGCGCCGCGGTCCCAACGTGGTGGGGCCGTGGGGGCTGCTGCAGTCCTTCGCCGACCTTCTGAAGTTCGTGCTGAAGGAGCCGGTCATCCCGGCTGGCGCCAACAAGGGGCTGTTCCTGCTGGCGCCGCTCGTCACCTGCGTACTGGCGCTGGCTTCCTGGGCCGTCATCCCGGTGGCCGACGGCTGGGCGATCGCCGACATCAACGTCGGCATCCTCTACATCCTCGCCATCTCCTCGCTCGGGGTCTACGGCATCCTGATGGGAGGCTGGGCGTCGAACTCGAAGTACCCCTTCCTCGGTGCGCTGCGCTCGGCGGCCCAGATGGTTTCCTACGAGGTCTCCATCGGCTTCGTCATCATCACCGTGCTGCTGTGCGTCGGCTCGCTGAACCTCACCGAGATCGTGCGCGCGCAGGAGACGAGGGGGCTTGCGACGCTGCTCGGCGTGCCGTGGCTGACGGTGCTGAACTGGTACTGGCTGCCGCTGTTCCCGATGTTCGTCATCTTCTTCATCTCGGCGCTGGCCGAGACGAACCGCCCGCCGTTTGACCTGCCGGAGGCGGAATCGGAGCTGGTGGCCGGCTTCATGGTAGAATANTCGTCGACGCCGTACCTCCTGTTCATGCTCGGCGAGTACGTGGCGATCATGACGATGTGCTCGCTGACCACGATCCTCTTCCTCGGCGGCTGGACGGCGCCGGTGGCTCTGCCGCCGTTCACGTGGATCCCCGGCGTGGTGTGGTTCGTCGTCAAGGTTTGCTTCGTCTTCTTCATGTTCGCCATGGTGAAGGCGATGGTGCCGCGCTACCGCTACGACCAGCTGATGCGTCTTGGCTGGAAGGTGTTNCTGCCGATCTCGCTCGCTGCCGTCATCGTCGTTGCGGCTGTGCTGCAGGTCACGGGATGGGCGTCCGGCCTCGTGAGGCCGGCAAGAGAAAGGGACGGAGCCGGATCATGAGGCTCGATCAGGCCGCAAAGTCGCTCTTCCTGAAGGAGTTCGTATCGGCGTTCTTCCTGTCGATGCGCTACTTCTTCAAGCCGAAGGCGACGATCAACTATCCCTTCGAGAAGGGAATCCTGAGCCCGCGCTTCCGCGGCGAGCACGCCCTGCGCCGTTATCCCAACGGCGAGGAGCGCTGCATCGCGTGCAAGCTGTGCGAGGCGATCTGCCCTGCCCAGGCCATCACCATCGAGGCCGGGCCGCGTCGCAACGACGGCACGCGCCGCACGACGCGCTATGACATCGACATGGTGAAGTGCATCTACTGCGGCTTCTGCCAGGAGGCCTGCCCGGTGGACGCCATTGTCGAGGGGCCGAACTTCGAGTTCGCGGTGGAGACGCGCGAGGAGCTCTACTACGACAAGCAGCGGCTCCTGGATAACGGGGCGCGCTGGGAGCGCGAAATCGCCCGCAACATCGCGATGGACGCGCCCTACAGGTGACGGTCCGGTGAGGTTGTTCGTGAGGGATTCGGTGTCTATAGACGCCATGCCTGGGGGGCGGGGCCCCACGGGCGACAGGACGGGATACGGGGCATGACGGTCGCAGCGGCCTTCTTCTATCTCTTTTCGTGCGTGTGCGTGGCCTCGGCCTTCATGGTCATTGCCTCGCGCAACCCCGTGCATTCGGTGCTCTTCCTGATCCTCGCCTTCGTCAACGCGGCGGGCCTGTTCATCCTGATGGGCGCCGAGTTCCTGGCGATGATCCTGGTTGTCGTCTACGTCGGCGCGGTGGCGGTGCTCTTCCTCTTCGTCGTCATGATGCTCGACGTCGACTTCGCGGAGCTGCGCCAGGGCTTCCTGCAGTATCTGCCGGTGGGCGCCCTCGTCGGGGTCATCTTCCTCATCGAGCTCGTGCTCGTGGTCGGCTCGTTCGTTATCGACCCCGCGCTCGTGAAGACGCCGATCGCGGCCATCCCGCCCGCCAGCGAGATGTCGAACACCGCGGCGCTCGGCCACGTGCTCTACACCCGTTACCTCTACTTCTTCCAGGCATCGGGCCTCGTGCTGCTCGTCGCCATGATCGGCGCCATCGTGCTCACCCTGCGCCACAAGCCTGGCGTCAAGCGGCAGGACGTGGCGCGGCAGGTGGCGCGCACGCGCGACACCGCCATCGAAGTGCGGAAGGTGCCCTTCCGCGAGGGCGTGTGAGAGAGGCCGGAGACACAGACATGACCATCGGGCTCGCGCATTATCTCACCGTCGCCGCCGTGCTGTTCACCCTCGGCGTGCTTGGCATCTTCATCAACCGCAAGAACGTCATCGTCATTCTGATGTCGATCGAGCTCATCCTGCTCTCGGTCAACATCAACTTCGTCGCCTTCTCCACCTTCCTGGGCGACCTCGTCGGGCAGGTCTTTGCCCTGCTCGTGCTGACCGTGGCGGCCGCCGAGGCGGCCATCGGGCTTGCCATTCTCGTCGTCTACTTCCGCAACCGCGGCACCATCGCGGTTGAGGACATCAACATGATGAAGGGCTGAGGCCGCGATCATGTATCACGCGATCGTCTTCCTGCCGCTTGCCGGCTTCCTGATCGCTGGCCTCGCCGGCCGGTTCATCGGCGCGCGGGCGAGCGAGGTCATCACGACCTCCGGCCTGTTCGTCTCCTGCGCCCTGTCGTGGATCGCCTTCTTCGATGTCGCCTTCGGCGACGGCGCGACGCGCGTCACGGTGGCCAACTGGATCATTTCAGGCGACCTGGCGGTCGACTGGGCCTTCCGCATCGACACGCTGACGGCGGTGATGCTGATCGTCGTGACGACGGTCTCCTCGCTGGTCCACCTCTACTCCATCGGCTACATGCACGAGGATCCGTCGCGGCCGCGCTTCTTCGCCTATCTGTCGCTGTTCACCTTCGCCATGCTGATGCTGGTGACGGCCGACAACCTGGTGCAGATGTTCTTCGGCTGGGAAGGCGTCGGCCTGGCGAGCTACCTGCTCATCGGCTTCTGGTACGAGAAGCCGTCGGCCAATGCCGCGGCCATCAAGGCCTTCGTCGTCAACCGTGTGGGCGACTTCGGCTTCCTGCTCGGCATCTTCCTCCTTTTTGTGCTGTTCGGCTCCGTCACCTTCGACGGCATCTTCCCGCGCGTGGCGGAGTTCAACGAGGCGACCTTCCGCTTCCTCGGCCACGAGTGGCACGCGCTGACGCTGGCCTGCCTGCTGCTCTTNATGGGCGCCATGGGCAAGTCGGCCCAGTTCCTGCTGCACACCTGGCTGCCGGACGCCATGGAGGGCCCGACGCCTGTCTCCGCGCTCATCCACGCGGCGACGATGGTGACGGCCGGCGTCTTCATGGTCGCGCGCATGTCGCCCGTGTTCGAGTATGCGCCGACGGCGCTGTCGGTCGTCACGGTGATCGGCGGCATCACCGCCTTCTTCGCCGCGACCGTCGGCCTCGTGCAGAACGACATCAAGCGCGTCATCGCGTACTCGACCTGCTCGCAGCTCGGCTACATGTTCGTCGCGCTCGGCGTCGGCGCCTACGGGGCAGGCGTGTTCCACCTCTTCACGCACGCCTTCTTCAAGGCGCTGCTGTTCCTCGGTGCCGGCTCGGTCATCCATGCGATGCACCACGAGCAGGACATGCGTCACATGGGCGGCCTGCGGAAGCACATTCCCTTCACCGCGGCCATGATGACCATCGGCACGCTGGCGCTGACCGGCTTCCCCTTCACGGCGGGCTACTTCTCGAAGGATGCCATCATCGAGGCCGCCTATGCCTCGCACACGCCGGGCGCCAACTTCGCCTTCATCGCGACGGTCATCGCGGCGCTGTTCACGTCNTTCTACTCGTGGCGCCCTGTACTTCCTGACCTTCGAGGGNAAGCCGCGCTGGGCCGGTCACGGCCATGGCCATGACGACCACGGGCACGGCCACGGCGATCACACGCCGCACGAGAGCCCGCTCGTCATGCTCATTCCGCTTGCCGTCCTGGCAATCGGCGCGGTCGTTGCCGGCTTCGCCTTCAAGGAAGCCTTCATCGGCCACGACTACGACAACTTCTGGAAGGGCGCGCTCTTCACCGGTGCCAACAACCACATCCTGCACGAGATGCACGAGGTGCCGGGCTGGGTTGTGGCTTCGCCCTTCGTGATGATGGTGCTCGGCTTCCTCATCGCGCTGTGGTTCTACGTTCTCAACCCGCGCATGCCGGCCGCCCTTGCCGCGCAGCAGCCGCTTCTCTACAGGTTCCTGCTCAACAAGTGGTACTTCGACGAGCTGTACGACTTCCTGTTCGTGCGCCCGGCGATGTGGCTCGGCCGCGTCTTCTGGAAGAAGGGTGACGGCTGGCTCATCGACGGCTTCGGGCCGGACGGCGTCTCTGCCCGCGTCGTCGATGTGACGAACCGCGTTGTGCGCCTGCAGACCGGCTACGTCTTCCACTACGCCTTCGCGATGCTCGTCGGTGTCGCGGCTCTCGTCACCTGGTACCTCATCGGGGGCACGCACTGATGTTCGGCCTCGGTCTCCTCTCCGGTCTCCTGATCCTGCCGCTCGTCGGTGCCGCCATCATCCTCGTGGTGCGCGGCAGCGAGGAGGCGGTGCGCTCCAACGCCCGCTCCGTGGCGCTGGTGACGACGCTCGCAACCTTCGTCCTCTCGCTCGTCGCCTGGGGACGGTTCGACACGGCGAGCGCCGCCTTCCAGCTCACCGAGGATCATTCCTGGCTGACGGATTCCATCCGCTTCCGGCTGGGCGTGGACGGCTTCTCGATGCCGTTCGTCCTGCTGACGACCTTCCTGATGCCGTTCTGCATCCTGGCGTCGTGGACCTCGATCGAGAAGCGCGTGAAGGAGTACATGGTCGCCTTCCTCGTGCTCGAGACGACCATGATCGGCGTCTTCGTCGCGCAGGATCTCGTCCTGTTCTACCTCTTCTTCGAGGCCGGCCTCATCCCGATGTTCCTCATCATCGGCATCTGGGGCGGGAAGCGGCGCATCTACGCGAGCTTCAAGTTCTTCCTCTACACGCTGCTTGGCTCGGTGCTGATGCTCATCGCCATCATGGCGATGTACTGGGATGCCGGCACGACGGACATCGCGGCGCTCCTCAAGCACCAGTTCGCCCCGGCGATGCAGACGTGGCTGTGGCTCGCCTTCTTCGCCTCCTTCGCGGTGAAGATGCCCATGTGGCCGGTCCACACCTGGCTGCCCGATGCGCACGTGGAGGCGCCGACGGCGGGTTCCGTCATCCTCGCCGGCATTCTCCTCAAGATGGGCGGCTACGGTTTCATCCGCTTCTCCATCCCGATGTTCCCGGAGGCGTCGGCCTATTTCGCGCCCCTCGTGTTCGCCCTGTCCGTCGTCGCGATTATCTACACCTCGCTCGTCGCGCTGATGCAGGAGGACATCAAGAAGCTCATCGCCTATTCGTCCGTCGCCCACATGGGCTTCGTGACCATGGGCATCTTCACGATGACCACCCAGGGCATCCAGGGCGCCATGTTCCAGATGGTCAGTCACGGCCTTGTCTCGGGCGCGCTCTTCCTGTGCGTCGGCGTCATCTATGACCGCATGCACACCCGCGAGATCGCGGCCTACGGCGGCCTCGTGGAGCGCATGCCGCGCTATGCCGTGNTGTTCATGGTCTTCACCATGGCGAANGTCGGCCTGCCGGGCACGTCCGGCTTCATCGGCGAGTTCCTGTCGCTCGCCGGCGCGTTCCAGGCCAACACCTGGGTTGCCGTNTTCGCCACCTCTGGCGTCATCTTCTCGGCGGCCTATGCCCTGTGGCTCTATCGCCGCGTGGTCTTCGGCAAGCTCGAGAAGGAGAACCTGAAGACCATTCCCGATCTCAACGCCCGTGAGATGGTCGTGCTCGTGCCGCTGATGTTGCTGGTGATCTGGTACGGCGTGCAGCCGGGCGCCATTCTCGATGTCTTCGCCGCTCCGACGGCGGAATTGCTCAAGTCCACCCAGGCCGCGCTGGCGACTGCCAAGTCCGTGGCCCTGACGCTTCACTGAGGTTCAGCCGATGGCCGCCGTCCCGATGTTTGCGCTCGCTCCGGCCCTGCCGGAGATCGTCCTGGCCGCCTCCGCGCTTCTTCTCGTGCTCATCGGCGCGCTGAGGGGCGAGCGTGCCGCGGGCCTGATCGAGGCGCTCACGTTCGTTGCCCTCCTCGTCGCCGGCTTCCTCGTCGTGACGCAGGGGGGCGAGCGGCTGGAGACCTTCGGCGGCTCGTTCGTCGTCGATGCCTTCGCGCGCTTCGCCAAGGTGATGACGCTGGTGGGCTCGGCCGCGGCGCTGCTGATGTCGGGCGACTTCCTGCGCCGGGCGGGCATCAACCGTTTCGAGTATCCCATCCTCATCCTGCTGGCGACTGTCGGCATGATGATGATGATCTCGGCCGGCGATCTCATCGCGCTCTACCTCGGCCTCGAGCTGCAGAGTCTCGCGCTCTATGTCGTCGCCGCCATCGACCGTGACAACGCCCGTTCGAGCGAGGCGGGCCTCAAGTATTTCGTGCTCGGTGCCCTTTCCTCGGGCATGCTGCTCTACGGTGCCTCGCTGATCTACGGCTTCACCGGCACGGTGTCCTTTGCGGGCATCGCCCAGGCCCTGCAGGGCGAGGGGCATGCCGGCGCCATCTTCGGCCTCGTGTTCATCGCCGCCGGCCTCGCCTTCAAGATCTCGGCCGTGCCGTTCCACATGTGGACGCCGGACGTGTACGAGGGCGCGCCGACACCGGTCGCCGCCTTCTTCGCTGCGGCGCCCAAGATGGCGGCCATGGCGCTGCTGGTGCGCGTGTTCATCACGGCTTTCCCGGGCATCGTCGATCAGTGGCGGCAGATCATCGTCTTTGTCGCCATCGCCTCCATGGCCCTCGGCTCCTTTGCCGCCATCGGCCAGCGCAACATCAAGCGCCTCATGGCCTATTCGTCGATCGGACACATGGGTTATGCGCTCGTCGGCCTGGCGGCAGGCACGGCGGAAGGCGTGCAGAGCGTGCTCGTCTACATGGCGATCTATCTCGTCATGACGCTGGGGACCTTTGCCTTCATCCTGTCCATGCGGCGGGAGGAGGGGCCCGTGGAGGGCATCGATGACCTCGCCGGCCTTGCACGCACCCAGCCCTATGCGGCCTATGGTCTGACGATCCTGTTCTTCTCGCTCGCCGGCATTCCGCCGCTCGCAGGCTTCCTCGCCAAGTGGTACGTCTTCGCCGCGGCGGTCGAGGCCAAGCTCTACACGCTCGCGGTCATCGGTGTGCTNGCCAGCGTCATCGGCGCCTACTACTACATCCGGGTCGTCAAGATCATGCACTTCGACGATCCGGCGGGCGCNGCCTTCACGCCGATGTCTGCGGGCCAGAAGGTGGTCTTNGCCCTTGCCAGCATCGTCATCCTCATCCTGATGCTGCCCGGTGCGCCCGCGCCGCTGAACGGCGCTGCGCTGGCCGCCGCCCGCTCGCTGTTCTGACGGGGCTGGCGACAGGGACGTGGAAAGCGGGACCATCTCGCAGGAGGCACGCAAGGCCGGCTTCGACGTCGTGGTGCTGGCGACCACCACCTCGACCAACGACGTGGCCTTGGAGCAGGCCGTGTCGCGTGGGGCGGACCGACTCTGGGTGGTGGCGCGGGAGCAGACGAAGGGGCGGGGGCGTCACGGCCGACAGTGGGCGTCGCCGCCCGGCAACCTTTACGCCAGCCTCGTCCTGAGGGAACCGTGCGAGCCACCGGCGGCGCCGCAGCTCGGTTTCGTCGCGGGGCTCGCCCTCTATGATGCCGTGGCGGGCGTCACCGGGCTCACCGCGCCGCGGCTGGCGCTCAAGTGGCCCAACGACCTCCTGATGGACGGCGGCAAGCTGTCCGGCCTCATCCTCGAGGGACACAGGATCGGGCCGGACATGTGCTTNGCCGTCGTCATCGGCATGGGCCTCAACGTTGCCCACAAGCCGACGGATACACCCTATCCGGCCCGATGCCTCGCCGAGGCCGTGGGAGCGGTGGACGTAGGCGAGGTTTTCCGGGCATTGTCGTCGAGCTTCGCCGACAGGCTGGCGCAGTGGGAAAGGGGGCGCGGCTTCGCGCGGACGCGCGAAGCCTGGCTTTCCCGCGCCGCCGGCATCGGCGGGCCAGCCCGGGTGCGCTTGCCCGGCGGCGAACTCACGGGCACCTTTGCGGGGCTCGACGCCGCCGGCCGGCTGCTGCTCGACGGCCCGGACGGACGGCGGACGATTGATGCGGGAGACCTCTATCTGGGTCTCTCGGACACGGCATCCTGAGATGCGACCTAGGAGGATTGAGAGGGTATGGCCTCACGCGATGACGACGGCCTCGTATTCGTAGCGCTTGGCGGGCTCGGCGAGATCGGCATGAACGCCGGTCTCTACGGTTTTGGGCCCGCGCGCCGGCGCAAATGGCTGCTCGTCGATTGCGGCATCGCCTTCGCGGGCGAGGATGTGCCGGGCGTTGACCTCATCTTTCCCGACATCCGCTTCCTTGAGGAGGAGCGGGACAATCTCGTCGGCATCGTCATCACCCACGCGCACGAGGACCATATCGGCGGCCTGGCCGAGCTGTGGCCGCGGNTGCGCGTGCCCGTCGTGTGCACACCTTTCGCGGCCGGCCTGCTGGAAGTCCGGCGGCTCGGCGAGCCGGGGGCGCCCAAGATCCCGCTGACGGTGGTGGAGCAGGGCGGTCGTGTCACTCTCGGCCCCTTCGACATCGAGTTCGTGGCCGTTGGCCATTCGATCCCGGAATCGAACGCCCTCGCCATCCGCACGCCGCTCGGCACCGTCGTTCACACGGGCGACTGGAAGCTCGATCCCCATCCCGGCGTGGGCCGGGCCACGGACGAGAAGCGCCTGATCGAGATCGGCGACGAGGGCGTGCTCGCCCTCGTCTGCGATTCCACGAACGTGCTGCGCGACGGCATCAGCCCCAGCGAGGCCGATGTCGCCAGGACGCTGGTCGATCTCATCCGCGAGGCGCCGGAGCGCGTTGCGGTGACGACCTTCGCCTCCAACGTCGCACGCCTGCGCGCCGTGGCCGAGGCAGCAGCGGCCTGCGGCCGCGAGGTCGTGGTGGTTGGCCGGGCGATGGACCGCGTCATCGACGTTGCGANGGAACGGGGCTACCTTGCCGGCCTGCCGCCCTTCCGCTCCGCCGAGACCTACGGCTACCTGCCGCGCAACAAGGTGGTGGCGCTGCTTACGGGCAGCCAGGGCGAGCCGCGGGCGGCGCTCGCCCGCGTGGCAAACGACGAGCATCCCGACATCGCGCTTTCGGCCGGAGACCGGGTGGTGTTCTCCTCGCGCACCATCCCGGGCAACGAGAAGGCCGTCGGCCGCATCATCAACAATCTCGTGGCGCGCGGCATCGAGGTGATCACGGATCGGGAGGCGCTCGTCCACGTCTCCGGCCACCCGCGCCGGGGCGAGCTCGCCGCCATGTATCGCTGGGTGCGGCCGAAGGTGCTCGTGCCGGCCCACGGCGAGGCCCTGCACCTTGCCGAGCAGGCCAGGTTCGCGCGCGCCGAGGGCATCGGCACCGTGGTGCGGGCCATGAACGGCGAGATGGTGCAGCTCGCGCCCGGCAAGCCGTCCGTGGTGGACGACGTGCCCGTCGGCCGTCTCTACAAGGATGGCGACATCGTCATCAATGCGGGCGAGCCCACCATCGGCGAGCGCCGCAAGCTTGCCTTTGCCGGCATCGTGTCCGTCGCCATCGCCCTCGACGACAAGGGGGAGATCCGGGGCGACGCGCAGGTGGAACTCACCGGCCTGCCTTCGGCGACGCGTGAGGGCGAGCCGATGCACGAGCTCGTCAGCGATGCCGTGGCCGATGTCCTCGACGGGCTGCCCAAGGCGCGCCGGCGCGACCCCGATACGGTGGCGAGCGCCGTGGAGCGGGCGGTGCGCGCAGAAGTGCGCCATGCCTGGGGCAAAAAGCCAACGTGCCATGTGCATGTGATCGTCGTATGACGTGGAGGTCCGTCAGCCGGGAGAGCCTCATGATCGGCCGCCTCAACCACGTCGCCATTGCCGTCCGTGATCTCGAGAAGGCCTGTGCTGTCTATCGCGACACCCTCGGGGCGCGCGTGTCGCCGGCCGTGCAGCAGCCCGAGCACGGCGTGACCACGGTCTTTGTCGAGCTGCCGAACACCAAGATCGAGCTGCTCGAGCCTCTGGGGGCCGATTCGCCCATCGCCCGCTTCCTCGAGCGCAATGCCGACGGCGGTATCCACCACGTCTGCTACGAGGTGGACAACATCATTGCCGCGCGCGACCATCTGGTGGAGAAGGGGGCTCGCGTGCTGGGCGGCGGCGAACCGAAGATCGGTGCGCACGGCAAGCCCGTGCTCTTCCTCCACCCCAAGGATTTCTGCGGGACGCTCGTGGAGCTGGAGCAGGCCTGACCGGCCGCTTCCAACCGTCTGCAGCGAGTAGACCGATGACGATCGTGACCTGGCTGGCCCTCTATTTCATCATCTGGTGGACGGTGCTCTTCGCGGTACTGCCCTTCGGCGTGCGCAGCCAGGCGGAGTCGGGCGAGGTGACGAGCGGCACGGAGCCCGGCGCGCCGGTGAAGCCCCAGCTTCTCAAGAAGGCGCTGGCGACGACCGTCGTGTCGGCCATCATCCTGGGCGTCGTGAAGGTTGCTCTGGCGATGATCGAATTCTGAGGGGGAAGCGGTCCGGCGCAGTTGGTTGCGCTTGAAACCGTATGTTCCAACAAAAAAGCAAGGCTGACCGCCTTGCTGTAGGAGTTTCTTCTCGAACCCGAAACGCCTGTTCATTCGGAACAGTGGGGTGCTCCCGCACCTCTCGGCGCTGTTTTGGGCTTCCTCCCGAGACCTGGACCGCAATTCCCCGCTCTGTGGATGGTGGCAGGGACTTTCGATCGGCATCAAATGCATAGTCCATCGTGCGGCACTTGTCACCCATTTGTGCAGAGGCTGCCCGCATTTTTTGCATGCCGCCGTCATACGCATGCCGAAAGCCGAAGGTGCGGGCGGCGATTCGCAAAGCCAGCCTTGTCTTTTGCCGTGCGGCAGTGTTGTCTCAGCAAACGACTCGCTCCCTTCCACACAAGCCCGGTTGCCGTTGTCTCATGCGTCTCAGCCGCTATTTCCTGCCCACGCTCCGTGAAGACCCCAAAGAAGCGGAGATCGTCTCCCATCGCCTGATGCTGCGGGCGGGGCTCATCCGGCAGCAATCGGCTGGCATCTATGCCTGGCTGCCGATCGGCCACCGGGTTCTGACCAAAATTTCGGCAATCGTGCGCGAGGAGCAGAATCGCTCCGGGGCCATCGAGCTGCTGATGCCGACGATCCAGTCCGCCGAACTGTGGCGTGAGTCGGGCCGCTACGACGCCTACGGCAAGGAGATGCTGCGCATCACCGACCGGCATGAGCGCGAGATGCTCTACGGGCCGACGAATGAGGAGATGATCACGGACATCTTCCGGTCCTATGTGCGCTCGTACAAGGACCTGCCGCTTAACCTCTACCACATCCAGTGGAAGTTCCGGGACGAGATCCGCCCGCGTTTCGGCACCATGCGCTCGCGCGAGTTCCTGATGAAGGACGCCTATTCCTTCGACATCGACCAGGCGGGCGCGCGCCACTCCTACAACAAGATGTTCGTGGCCTATCTGCGTACCTTCGCCCGGCTCGGCCTCAAGGCCATTCCGATGCGGGCCGACACGGGGCCCATCGGCGGCGACCTCAGCCACGAGTTCATCATCCTGGCCTCAACGGGCGAGAGCGAGGTGTTCTGCCACCGCGACTTCCTCGACTTTCCCATCCCGTCGGCGGACACGGATTTCGACGACGTCGCCGGTCTGCAGGCGATCGTCGACAAATGGACGTCGCTCTATGCCGCGACCTCCGAGAAGCACGACGAGGCCGCCTTCGCTGCCATTCCGGACGACCGGAAGGTGTCGGCGCGCGGCATCGAGGTGGGCCACATCTTCTACTTCGGCACGAAATACTCCCTGCCGATGAAGGCGACGGTCACCGGCCCCGATGGCAAGGAGCATCCCGTGCACATGGGCTCCTATGGCATCGGCCCGTCGCGCCTCGTCGCTGCCATCATCGAGGCGAGCCACGACGATGCCGGCATCATCTGGCCGGATCCGATCGCGCCCTTCGACGTTTCGCTCATCAACATCAAGGTCGGCGACACGGCGACGGACGAGGCCTGCGCCAGGCTGTACCATGCGCTTACCACGCGTGGCATCGACGTGCTCTACGACGACCGGGACGAGCGCCCCGGTGCCAAGTTTGCGACGGCCGACCTCGTCGGCATGCCGTGGCAGATTCTCGTGGGCCCCAAGAGCCTTGCCGACGGCAAGGTGGAGCTGAAGCGGCGCGCCACGGGCGAGCGCCAGCTCCTGTCCATCGAGGATGCCGTGGCGCGGATCGCGGGCTGATGGCGGGGCGGGGAGCGGCATGAGCGCACGCGCGGCCGAAAGCGGTTCGACGAGACCCTTTGCGCTCTTCGAGTGGCTGCTCGCGGCCCGCTACCTGCGCGCGCGCCGGCGCGAGGGCTTCATNTCCGTCATCGCCGGCTTTTCCTTCCTCGGCATCATGCTGGGGGTCGCGACGCTCATCGTCGTCATGTCGGTGATGAACGGCTTCCGCAAGGAGCTGCTCGACAAGATCGTCGGCGTGAACGGCCACATGTTCATCCAGCCGATCGATTCGCCGCTGACCGACTACGACGAGGTGGCCAAGCGGCTCTCGGCCCTCGACGGCGTAAAGCTTGTCGTGCCGATGGTGGAGGGCCAGGCGCTCGTCTCCTCCACCGCTGCGTCGGGCGGCGCCCTGGTGCGCGGCGTGCGCGAGGCCGACATCGCCAGCATCCCCTTCATCGCCGACACCATCAGGCAGGGCACCCTGCGNGATTTCGACGTGAAGGGCGGCGTCGCCATCGGCCGGCGCATGGCCGAATATCTNGGCCTGCGGGTCGGCGATTCCCTCACCATCGTATCGCCGCGCGGCGCCGCGACCGCCTTCGGCACGGCCCCGCGCATCAAGGCCTATCCCATCGTGGCGGTGTTCGAGATCGGCATGTCCGAGTTCGACAACACCTTCGTCTACATGCCGCTCAGCGAGGCGCAGGCCTATTTCAACCGGGACGGGGACGTCAGCGTCATCGAGGTGTTCCTCGACAATGCCGACGAGGTCGGGGCCGATGCGGGCACGGATCGAGGAGGCGGCCGGCCGGCCGATCCTGATCACGGACTGGCGGCAGCGGAACCGCACCTTCTTCGGCGCGCTGGAGGTTGAGCGCAATGTGATGTTCCTCATCCTCACGCTGATCGTGCTCGTGGCGGCGCTCAACATCGTCTCCGGCCTCATCATGCTGGTGAAGGACAAGAGCGAGGACATCGCCATCCTGCGCACCATGGGCGCGACGCGCGGCGCGGTGATGCGCGTCTTCCTCATCACCGGCGCGTCCATTGGCATTGTGGGTACGTTCGCCGGCTTCCTCCTGGGCCTGACGCTGGCCTGGAATGTGGAGGGGATCCGCAGCTTCCTCTCGCAACTCACGAACTCGAACCTCTTCCCGGCCGAGCTCTACTTTCTCAGCCGCCTGCCGGCCGAGGTGGACCCGGCCGAGGTGACGACCGTCGTGGTCATGGCCATCGTCCTCTCGCTGCTGGCGACGCTCTATCCAAGCTGGCGGGCGGCGCGCCTCGACCCGGTCGAGGCCCTTCGNTACGGGTGAGCCGGCATGACCATGCCACAGACGCCGGCCCTGTTCCTCTCCAAGATTGAACGTCGCTACGTGCAGGGCGAGACGACGCTGCACATTCTGCGCGGCGCTGATCTGGCCGTCTGGCCCGGCGAGATCGTCGCGCTGGTCGCCCCCTCGGGCAGCGGCAAGTCCACGCTGCTGCACATCGCCGGCCTTCTGGAGCGCCCCGACGGCGGCGAGGTCTATGTGGGCGGCGAGCCGACGACAGGCCTCGACGACGCCGGCCGCACGCGCCTGCGGCGGCTCGACATCGGATTCGTCTACCAGTTCCATCACCTGCTGCCGGAGTTCTCGGCGCTCGAGAACGTCGCGCTGCCGCAGCTCATCCGCGGCCTGCCGCGACGGGAGGCGGAGAGCCGTGCCGCCGAGGTGCTCGGCTTCCTCGGCCTTGGGGAACGCCTTCGCCATCGGCCGGCCGAGCTTTCCGGCGGCGAGCAGCAGCGCGTCGCCATCGCGCGCGCCGTGGCCAATGCGCCGCGGGTGCTGCTCGCCGACGAGCCGACAGGGAACCTCGACCCCAGGACGTCGGACTACGTCTTTTCCATGCTGGTCGCCCTGGTGCGCGCCTCGCGCCTCGCGGCCGTCATCGCCACACACAACCTCGACCTCGCGGCGCGGATGGACCGGCGCGTGACCATCCGCGACGGCCTCGTCGTCAGCCTCGATTGAGGCTTCGGGAACGCTGCCGGTTCTGCCCGCACCGCCTGCCAACGGCCGACGCCGGCATGAAAAGGCCGCCCGCAGCGCGGACGGCCCCGTAGCCGTCATGGTGGCCTGAGCAGCCTGCGCTCACTGCTTCGTCAGCAGTCGCTCGATCTCGTAGACGGGATGCTTCGTCAGGTCCTTGTCAACTTCGGCGAGCAGCGTGGCTCGGATGTCGTCGTCGAGGCACTCGCGCAGGGCGGCCAGCATGCGCGGCGGCGCGACCAGCACGAGGCCGGGCGGGTTCATCTGCCGGTGCAGGGTCTCCAGTGTCCGTATCGTCTCTTCTGCGAAATGCACCTTGGCCTCGCGCTGCCGGTCCGCGGCCTCGACGGCGCTTGTCGGGCCCACGACGTTCTGCGTGCGGCCCGGCCGGTCCATCCCCGTCGCGGCATTGGAGCCAAGCTCCGGCGCCTCCGCATGCCGTTCGACCTTGAGGTTTGGAAAGACCTCGTCACCCTCGTTGCGCAGGAAGAGCGCCCTGCGGGCATCGCACACGACGACGAGGGCATCGTGGGGGAGGGAAAGCTGCATGGAAGACTCCAACGGCGATCAATGACACTCTGATAGTCGTGCCTTCACGAGCGCGTTCATTGATCGACCGCAATGCGGCGCCGAATCCGTCCGCGGCGGGCGCCGTTGATCTGCCGCAATGCCCTCCCTGGGCCGAGCAGGCATTGTCGGCGCCAGCGACCGGCCGGGTGCCGCGACAGCGCGCGCAACGAAAGGGCGTGCCCGATCGTTGTCCTGATGACCGCTACATGCCGCCGGTGTGGCGCTGGTGCCGCGGCCGGGCGGGAGACGGTGCAGACGAAGGAGGAGGCGCGATGATGAAGGTTGGCGACATCATGACCCTGGGCGCGGCGACGGTTTATCCAGACACGCCGGTGCTCGAAGCGGCGCGANTAATGCTGCACCACGGCATCAGCGGCCTGCCCGTCGNCGACCGTGACGGGCGGCTCATCGGCATGGTGACCGAGCGTGACCTGCTGCGGCGGGCCGAGACTGGCACCGAGCACCAGCGCCCGCGCTGGCTCATCTTCCTCATGGACCCGGCGGCGCGCGCGGAAGACTATGTGCGCAGCCATGGCCGCCGGGTGGCGGACGTGATGACGAACACGCCAGAGAGCGTCTCGCCCGACGCGCCGCTCACCGACGCGGTCGAGCTGATGGAGCGGCGCGGCTTCAAGCGGCTGCCCGTCGTGCGGGACGGGAAGGTTGTCGGTATCGTGAGCCGGGCCAACTTCCTGCGCCTTCTCGCACGGCGGCTGGAGGACGCGGCGCAGGCCACGGCCGAGGACATGGAGATCCGCCAGCGCATCCTCGATGAGGTCGACCGCCAGGGCTGGGCCTCAAAGGGCGCGCTGGACGTGGCCGTCAACGCCGGCAAGGTCGAGCTTGACGGCATCGTGGAGGACGAGCGCGTGCGCGACGCCATCCGGGTGCTGGCGGAGAACCAGCCCGGTGTCACCGAGGTTGCGGAGCGCCTGCGCGTCCAGCGCCCCCTGACGCAGTGGCTGATCTGACAAGGGCTGCCGGGGCGGAACCGCGGCTCCGGTCNTCGCGGGGCTTGCCGGACCGTTCCGGCCGGAGGCGGCGACTCACGTTTGCGAAACGCTCCGTGCAGGTTCGCCGTCTCCCGCCGAGCCGGCCAGCAGGCCCTCACAATTCATCCCGCGTGCCTCGGCCGCCGCAGACCTCCGCGGCGGTAATCATTTGTTGACTCAGAATGCGTGGATTGCTTGAACAAAACGCGAATAGACGAGAACATAAAAAGAACAAGAGGAGAGAGAGATGCTCAAGGCCGTCATCACCTCGCTCGTCGAGATCGCGTCCCTCGGTGTTTTCGTCGCCATGGTCGGCGTCTGGGCGACGGTCGTCAGCGCTCCGCCGGTCTGAGCGGAGGCCGTCCACAGCCCTCGCGCAGCCCCTCGACGGTGCATCGCGAGGGAGTGAAACTGCGGTGCCCGCTGACACTGTCCGGGCCGAGTCGCAGGGCCCCGAAGGGACGAGGACGGAACCAACCATGGGCAACATCCTGAGCAGCGTCGGTTTCGTGCACCTTCACGTGCATTCGTCGTATTCGCTGCTCGAGAGCGCCCTGACCATCGCGGCGCTGGGCAAGCTGGCGACGGCGGACAAGATGCCGGCGCTCGCCCTGACCGACACCAACAATCTCTTCGGAGGGCTGGAGTTCTCCGAGAAGATGAAGGGCCTCGGCATCCAGCCCATCGCCGGGGTGCAGCTCTCGGTCTCCTTCGAGGAGCCGGACGCGACCCAGCGTAACGCCCATCGCCCGGGAGTTCCCGCACATCGTGCTCCTGGTGCAGGACGAGGAGGGCTACGGCAACCTGATGCGGCTCACGAGCTGGGCCTATCTTGATACCGACCCCAGCGAAAAGCCGCATGTGCCCATACAGCGGGTCCTTCGCCAACAGTCGGGGCCTTATCGCGCTGACCGGCGGCTTCGGCGGGCCGCTCGACCAGGCCTTGCGCGAGGGGCGGGCGGAAACCGCCGAGGCGCGCCTCAAAACCCTGCGCAGTGCCTTCGACGGGCGGCTCTATGTGGAGCTGCAGCGCCACGGCCTGCCCGAGCAGGCCGCCGCCGAGCCGGAGCTGCTGCGCCTTGCCTACGACCTCGGCGTTCCCATCGTCGCCACCAACGAGCCCTTCTTCGCCACGCCGGACGACTACGAGGCGCACGACGCGCTGCTGGCGATCGCGGCCGGGCGGCTCCTGTCGGATGAGAACAGGCGCCGCGTGACGCCGCAGCACGACTTCAAGACACGCCAGCAAATGGTTGATCTGTTTTCGGATTTGCCAGAGGCGCTGGCGTCCAGTGTCGAGATCGCCATGCGCTGCGCCTACCGCATCCGCACGCGCAAGCCGATCCTGCCGCGGTTCGAGGCCGGCGGTGAGAGCGACGAGGCGGCCGAGCTGCGCCGCCAGGCCGTGGAGGGGCTGAAGCGCCGCCTTGACGCGCACGGCCCCGCTCCCGGCCTGACGGTGGCCGACTATGAGGTGCGGCTCGAGTTCGAGCTCTCCGTCATCGAGCGCATGAAGTATCCTGGCTACTTCCTCATCGTGTCGGACTTCATCAAGTGGGCCAAGGCGCACGACATTCCGGTCGGGCCGGGGCGCGGCTCGGGCGCGGGCTCGCTCGTCGCCTATGCGCTCACCATCACCGACCTGGACCCGCTGCGCTTCAGCCTGCTGTTCGAGCGCTTCCTCAATCCCGAGCGCGTGTCGATGCCGGACTTCGACATCGACTTCTGCCAGGACCGGCGCGAGGAGGTGATTGGCTACGTCCAGAAGCGCTACGGCGAGGACAGGGTCGCGCAGATCATCACCTTCGGCACCTTGCTCGCCCGTGGCGTGATGCGCGACGTCGGCCGCGTGCTGGAGATGCCCTACGGCCAGGTCGACAAGCTCACAAAGCTCGTGCCGCAGAACCCGGCCAATCCGGTGACGCTGAAGAAGGCCATCGAGGACGAGCCGCGCTTGCAGGCCGCTGCCCAGGAAGAGCCGGTCGTCGGCCGCATGCTCGCCATCGCCGAGAAGCTGGAGGGGCTGCACCGTCACGCCTCGACCCACGCTGCCGGCATCGTGATCGGTGACAGGCCGCTCGAGGAGCTGGTGCCGCTCTACCGCGATCCGCGCTCCGGTATGCGTGTCACCCAGTTCAACATGAAGTGGGTGGAGCAGGCCGGTCTCGTGAAGTTCGACTTCCTCGGCCTCAAGACGCTGACGGTGCTGAGGACGGCGGTGAACTTCGTGCGCCAGCGCGGCATTGATCTGGACCTGTCGCGCATCCCGCTCGACGACCGCAAGACCTTCGAGTTGCTGGGNCGCGGCGAGACGGTGGGNGTGTTCCAGGTGGAAAGTGCGGGCATGCGCAAGGCCCTCGTCGACATGCGGGCCGACCGGCTGGAAGACCTCATCGCCCTCGTCGCGCTCTACCGTCCGGGCCCGATGGCGAACATCCCGGTCTATTGCGACCGCAAGCACGGCCGGGGCGAGCCGCCGGAGAAGTGGTACCTGCACCCGAAGCTGGAGCCGATCCTCAAGGAAACCTACGGCATCATCATCTATCAGGAGCAGGTGATGCAGGTGGCCCAGGCTCTGTCGGGCTACTCGCTCGGCGAGGCTGACCTGCTGCGCCGCGCCATGGGCAAGAAGATCAAGTCCGAGATGGACGCCCAGCGGGCACGCTTCGTCGAGGGCGCGCTGAAGAACGGCCTGACGAAGGAGCTTGCAGACGAGATCTTCGACCTTCTCGCGAAGTTCGCCGACTACGGCTTCAACAAGAGCCATGCCGCGGCCTACGCCCTCGTCGCCTACCAGACCGCCTATCTCAAGGCCAACTACACGGTCGAGTTCCTGGCCGCGTCCATGGCGCTCGACATGGACAACACGGACAAGCTGTCGGAATTCCGCCGCGAGGCCGAGCGGCTCGGCATCCGGGTCGAGCCGCCGTCCATCAACCGCTCGGGCGTCTCCTTCGAGGTCGATCACGACGGCAAGGGGCCCGGCGTCATCCGCTACGCGCTCGCCGCCATCAAGGGTGTCGGGCGGCAGGTCGTTGAAAGCATCGTCTCAGCTCGCGGAGACAAGCCTTTCACCNGTCTTGCGGATTTTGCCTCTCGNATTAACCCGCGGCTTGTCAACAAGCGCACGCTGGAGGCGCTGATCGCGGCCGGCGCCTTCGACGAGCTGGAGCCGGACAGGGCGCGCGCCACGGCGGCGATCGATGCCATGATGGCGCTCGCCGCGCGCACGGCCGCGGCGGCCAGCGACGGGCAGGCGGACATCTTCGGCGGTCTCGCCGCCGGGCCNGAGACGCTGCGCATCCCGCCCTACGAGCCGTGGCCCCCCGCCGTGCGGCTGCAGAAGGAGTATGACNCTGTCGGCTTCTTCCTCTCCGGCCACCCGCTCGACGGCTACGAGGANATGCTGGGGCGGCTGCGGGTGCAGCGGTGGGTGGACTTTGCCAAGGCNGTGAAGGCCGGGGCGACGATGGGACGCCTCGCCGCGACGGTGCTCGACAGGACAGAGCGCCGCACCAAGAGCGGCAACAAGATGGGTATCGTGACGCTGTCCGACCAGACGGGGCAGTTCGAGGCCATCGTCTTTTCGGAGGGGTTGCAGCGATTCCGCGATTTCCTGGAGCCGGGGCGGGCGGTGGTGCTCGTGGTGCAGGCCTCTGTCGAGGGCGAGGACGTGCGCGCCCGCATCCAGTCCGTCGAGCCTCTCGACGAGGCCATTGCCCAGCACCAGAAAGGCATGCGCATCTACGTGCGCGACGAGACGCCGCTCGCCAGCATCGCCGAACGGCTGAAGCAGCGCGGTGAAGGGGAAGTGTCGATGGTGCTCATCCTCGACAGCGCCCACGAGGTGGAGCTGCGCCTGCCGGGCCGCTACCTCGCCACGCCGCAGATTGCCGGCGCCCTGCGCGCGGTGCCCGGNGTGGTGCATGTCGAGCTGCAATAGCGGGGCGCAGGCTTCGGACACCGCCTGCGAATTTTGCGACGGATCGCANGCGGCAAGGCCTTGCGTCGCGGCCGCGTCGCCCGTATAAGCGCCGCCATCCCACACGCGGAGATCGCTCTAGAGCATCCGGTGGCTGGCCTGCGCCGGCCGCAGCTCCGCGGAGGTTTGAACCGGAGAAAACTGTTATGGCGCTTCCTGAATTCACGATGCGTCAGCTGCTCGAGGCTGGCGCGCATTTCGGTCACCAGGCTCACCGTTGGAACCCGAAGATGGAACCCTACATCTTCGGCACCCGCAACGGCATCCACATCATCGACCTGGCCCAGACCGTTCCGGCGCTCTACCGTGCGCTGCAGGCGATCTCCGACACGGTGGCGGCTGGCGGCCGCGTCCTCATGGTCGGCACCAAGCGCCAGGCTGCCGAGGCCGTTGCCGATGCGGCCAAGCGTTCGGCTCAGTACTACGTCAACTCCCGCTGGCTCGGCGGCATGCTGACCAACTGGAAGACGATCTCGGCCTCCATCCAGCGCCTGCGCAAGCTCGACGAGATGCTCGCCGGTGGCGCCCAGGGCCTCACCAAGAAGGAGCGCCTGATGCTGTCGCGCGAGCGCGACAAGCTTGAGCGCGCCCTTGGCGGCATCAAGGACATGGGCGGCACGCCCAACCTGCTCTTCGTGATCGACACGAACAAGGAGCAGCTCGCCATCAAGGAGGCGCAGCGCCTGGGCATTCCGGTGGCCGCGATCGTCGACACCAACTGCGATCCCGACGGCATCACCTATCCCGTGCCGGCCAACGACGACGCTGGCCGTGCTATCGCGCTCTATTGCGACCTCGTCGCGCGCGCGGCCATCGACGGCATCTCGCGCAGCCAGGGCGAGCTCGGCATCGACCTCGGCGAGTCCGAGGCCCCGCTCGTCGAGGACCTGCCGGCCGAGGGTGAGCAGGCTGGCGAGGCCTTCGAGCGGCTCGACGCTCCGCGCGGCGCGCCCGACGATCTGACCAAGATCACGGGTGTCGGCCCGCAGCTCGAGAAGACGTTGAACGAGGCCGGCATCTTCCACTACTGGCAGATCGCCGCCATGAGCGACGCCGATGTCGCCAAGCTCGACGCCGAGCTCAAGCTCAACGGCCGCATCGCGCGCGACGGCTGGGTGGCGCTTGCCCGCACGCTGATCGAGGCCGAGTGACCTCGTCGCAATTCCGTGCCGCTTCTGCGGCATGATGATGTCCGGGACATGGTGCGGCCTGGCGCTTCGGTGCCGGGCCGTGCCGCATCGACGATTGTGAGGACAAAATGGCTAATATCACCGCAGCGATGGTCAAGGAGCTCCGCGACAAGACCGGCGCGGGCATGATGGACTGCAAGGCGGCGCTTGCGGAGACCAACGGCGACGTGGAGGCCGCGGTCGACTGGCTGCGCAAGAAGGGCCTCGCCAAGGCCGCCAAGAAGTCCGGCCGTGTCGCGGCTGAGGGCCTCGTTGCGGTCGCCATCGAGGGCACGAAGGGCGTCGTGGTCGAGGTAAACGCCGAGACCGACTTCGTTGCCCGCAACGACCAGTTCCAGGCGCTCGCCGCCAACATCGCGCGCGTCGGCCTCACGGTCGGCGATGACGTCGAGGCCATCAAGGCCGCGGCCTATCCCGGCGGCGGCACGGTGGCGGAGGCCATCGCCAACGCCATCGCGACCATCGGCGAGAACATGACGCTGCGCCGCGCGGCCAGCATCTCTGTGCCGCAGGGGGTGGTCGCCTCCTACATCCACAATGCCGCGGGCGAGAACCTTGGCCGCATCGGCGTGCTCGTCGGCCTCAGCTCCACGGGCAAGACCAAGGAGCTCGCGACGCTCGGCCGCCAGATCGCCATGCACATCGCTGCGGCGAGCCCGCTGGCGCTCGACCCGGCCGGCCTCGACCCGGCGACGGTGGAGCGCGAGAAGGCGATTCTCTCGGAGAAGCACGCCGGCAAGCCGGCCAACGTGATCGAGAAGATCGTCGAGAGCGGCCTCAAGACCTACTACAAGGAGGTCTGCCTCCTCGACCAGGCCTTCATCCACGATCCGTCGAAGACGGTTGCCCAGGTGCTCAAGGAGGCAGAGGGCAAGGCGGGCGCCCCCGTTTCGCTGACGGGCTTTGTGCGCTACAGCCTCGGTGAGGGCATCGAAAAAGAGGAAACCGACTTCGCCGCCGAGGTGGCGGCGGCGGTCGGCGGCTGAGGCCGAGGTTCCCGGAAACGGCGGCGCCAAGCGCCGCCGTTTTTGTAAGATGAGACGGCCGGGCATCCCGCCGGCGGGACAAGGCGCTGACGGGTTGCCCGGTCACGAATGTTGTGATGCCTGCCAGGATCCTCTGATCAGGGCAGGCGCTTGCGGAGGCTGATGGGACGATGTCGGGTAAACGAGCGCTGATCAAACTGTCGGGTGAGGCACTGGCAGGGCCGGACAAGGCCGGCATCCATGGCGAAACCCTGACGGCGCTCGCCAACGACATCGCCACGGCCGCCCGGGCCGGCCACGAGATTGCCGTCGTCGTGGGCGGCGGCAACTTCTTCCGCGGCGTGCAGGGCCTCAACAAGGGACTCGACCGTCCCACCGCCGATTCCATCGGCATGCTCGGCACCGTCATGAACGCCCTGGCGCTGGAGCACGCCATCGAGGCCGCCGGGGTGCCAGCGCGCGCCATGTCGGCCGTGCCCATGCCCTCGCTGTGCGAAAGCTACGCGCGCAAGCGCGCGCTCGATCACATGGCCCACGGCAAGGTCGTGATCCTTGGCGGCGGCACCAGCAATCCCTATTTCACGACCGATACCGGCGCGGCGCTGCGCGCGGCCGAGCTGTCGTGTACGCTGCTCATGAAGGCGACGAATGTCGACGGCGTCTACTCGGCCGACCCCAAGAAGGATCCGAACGCCACCCGTTTCGACCGCCTGACACACGACGAGGCCATCGCCCGCAATCTCAAGGTGATGGACACTGCCGCCTTCGCGCTGGCGCGGGAAGCGGGGCTCACCATCGTCGTATTCTCCCTTGAGGAGCCAGGCTCGATCGGCGCAGTGCTCGAGGGCGGCGGTCGGGCCACGGTCGTCGCTCCCGCGGCGTGACTTGCACTGTCGTGTTCACCGTTCCGAGATGAGGGGCTTGACCCGGAGGCTCCGGCGCGCTCAACGTCGCCGCGATATCTTGCAGGGAGCGAGCAAAAAAATGAGCCAGACATACGACCTCGCCGACATCAAGCGCCGAATGCAGGGCGCCGTGCAGTCCCTGAAGCACGATCTGAGCGGACTGCGCACCGGGCGGGCCTCGGCCAGCCTGGTCGAGCCCATCCAGGTTGATGCCTACGGCAGCATGATGCCGCTCAACCAGGTTGCGACCATCAGCGTCCCCGAGCCGCGCCTTCTGAGCGTGCAGGTGTGGGACCGCGGCATGGTTTCGGCCGTCGAGAAGGCCATCCGCGAATCTAACCTCGGGCTCAACCCGCAGACGGAAGGGCAGGTGATCCGCCTGCGCATTCCGGAGATGAACGAGCAGCGCCGCAAGGAGCTGGTCAAGGTCGCACACAAGTATGCGGAAGAGGCGCGCATCGCGGTGCGCCACGTCCGCCGCGACGGCCTCGACACGCTGAAGAAGCTCGAGAAGGACGGCGAGATGAGCCAGGACGATCACGCCCGCGAGGCCGATCTCGTCCAGAAGGCGACCGACCAGGCGATTGCCGAGATTGACCAGCTCCTTGCCGCCAAGGAAAAGGAGATCATGCAGGTCTGACTTGCATGAAGGGGGGCGGCGCGCGGTGCGACGTCTGGCCGATAGCGCCGTGAGGACAGGTCGATGACGGTAGTAACCGAGCCGGCAACGGCAGCGGAGGTAGCGGGGGCTGTGGCCGGCGGGGGCGGCCTTCCCACCCATGTCGCCATTATCATGGATGGCAACGGCCGCTGGGCGCAGAAGCGCCACCTGCCGCGCGCCGAAGGGCACCGGCGCGGCGTGGAGGCGGTGCGCCGCACCGTGCGCGCTGCCGCGGCACGGGGCATCCGCTACCTTACCATCTACAGCTTCTCGTCAGAGAACTGGCGCCGGCCGGCGAGCGAGATCGCCGACCTCATGAATCTTCTCAAGCTCTTCGTGCGGCGCGATCTCGCCGAGCTGCACCGGGCCAACGTCCGCGTCCGCATCATCGGCGAGCGGGCGGACCTCCAGCCCGACATCACGGCCTTGCTCGAGGAGGCGGAGAGCGTCACGCGCGACAACACCGGCCTCACGCTGGTCGTCGCCTTCAATTACGGCTCGCGGCAGGAGATTGTCCGAGCCGCGCGGCGCATCGCTGAGGATGTTCTGGCCGGACGCCTCGCGCCCGAGGCTATCGATTCCGCTGCTGTCGCAGCCCGTCTCGACCTCGCGGGCGTGCCGGATCCGGACCTCATCATCCGCACCTCGGGCGAGCAGCGCCTGTCCAACTTCCTGCTCTGGCAGGCGGCCTATGCCGAGCTCGTCTTCCTGCCGGTGCTGTGGCCGGATTTCGACGAGGCCACGTTCGACGAGGCGCTCGCGGAGTTCGCACGGCGCGAGCGGCGCTACGGCGGCCTGTCGGCGAGTTCCTGAGCGTCATGGCCTCGCCCGAGCCGCCGCCGCCGGCTACGCCCCGCACGATCGCATCCTTCCTCTCCTCCGAGCTCGGGCGGCGCACGCTGTCCGGCATCGCCCTCGTCGTCCTGGCGCTTGGCACCGCCTGGTGGGGCGGCCTTGCCTTCGACCTGCTCTGGGCCCTCGCGGGCGCGCTCGTCTGCCGCGAATGGGTGGCTCTGTCGCCGGCGCGTGACGAGCCTGCCCTGGCGCTCGGCGGCGCCGCGGCAGTGGCCGTGGCTGCCATCATCCTGTCGGTGAGCGGCAACCTGCCGTCGGCCCTGACCGCGCTTGCGGTGGGTGCCGCGGGCCTCGCCGCCCTCGGGCGCAATCGCACCTCGCGCCTGTGGGCTCTCGCGGGGCTGCTCTATGCGGCCGTCATCGGGCTCGTGCCGGTCGCGGCGCGGGCGCTGCCCGACGTCGGCCTCGTCGTCATCCTGTGGATGTTCGCCGTCGTCTGGATGACGGACATCGCCGCCTATTTCTCAGGGCGCACCCTCGGCGGGCCAAAATTGTGGCCGAGCGTGAGCCCCAAGAAGACATGGTCCGGTTTCTTCGGCGGGCTCGCGGCGGGCTGCCTCGCCGGCATGACCGTCGTCGCGGTCGCCCAGGGCTACGGCGTTGCGCAGCAGGTGCCACTGTGGCTGATCGGCATCGCGTCGGCCCTTGCTTCCGCGCTCGGCCAGCTCGGCGATCTTGCCGAATCCGCGCTGAAGCGCCGGGCGGGGGTGAAGGACTCCGGCCAGATCATCCCGGGTCACGGCGGCGTGATGGACCGGCTCGACGCCTTCTGGGCCGTGGCCCTTCTCGTCGGTATGGGGCTTGTCGTGGGGGCCGTCGTCCGGGCGTCGGCACTTTGAGGTGGCAGGCGATGGCGACGCGCATCACCATTCTCGGCGCAAGCGGCTCCGTCGGATCGGCGGTGGCCGATGTCGTTGCCGCTCACCCCGACCGCTTCGAGGTCGAGGCTGTCATTGGCGGTCGCGATGCGCGGGCCCTCGCCGCGGTGGCCCTGCGCCTGCGCGCGCGCCTCGCCGTGCTGGCGGACGGTGAGGGTGGTCCGGCCCTGGCGGAGGCACTGGCCGGCAGCGGCATCGCGAGCGCGGCGGGCGAGACGGCAGTGCTCGAGGCGGTCGACCGCGAGTGTGATCTCGTCGTGGCCGCCATCGCGGGCACGGCTGGACTGCGCCCCACCCACCGCGCGCTTCGTGCCGGCCGCCGCATCGCCCTCGCCAACAAGGAATGCCTCGTCACGGCCGGCCACGTATTCATGCGCGACGCGGCAAGGGCCGGCGCAACTGTCCTGCCTCTCGATTCCGAGCACAACGCGCTCTTCCAGGCCCTCGGCAACGCAACCGTCGAAGATGTGGAGGCGATGACGCTGACGGCCTCGGGCGGGCCGTTCCGCGACTGGCCGGCACAGGCGATAGCCGAGGCGACGCCCGAGCAGGCGCTGAAGCATCCCAACTGGTCGATGGGCGCGAAGATCACCGTGGATTCCGCGGGGCTCATGAACAAGGGCCTCGAGCTGATCGAGGCGCACCATCTCTTCGGCCTTCCGGCTGCGCGGCTCCGGGCCGTGGTGCATCCGCAGTCGATCGTGCATGGCATCGTGCATTTCCGGGATGGTTCGCTCGCGGCCGGCCTCGCGATGCCGGACATGCGCGTGCCGGTGGCCCATTGCCTCGCCTGGCCGGAGCGTCTCGACATGGCGGTTCCGCGGCTCGATCTTGCCGCAATGGGGTGCCTTACTTTTGCCGAACCCGACACGGCACGCTTCCCGGCCCTGCGGCTTGCGCGCGAGGCCCTGGAGCAGGGCGGGGCCGCGCCGACGGTGCTCAACGCGGCCAACGAGGTCGCGGTGGAGGCCTTCCTTGCGGGACGCATCAGGTTCGGCGATATCGCGCGCCTCGTCGAGGCGGTCTGCACGCATGAGGGCGGGGGGCCCGCGCCGGCCGGGATCGACGAGGCGTTGGCAGTGGATCTGGCCGCACGGGAAAGGACCCGTGCATATTTGAGGCAATCATACTGAACGGGTGCAGATCGCGCCCGGCGAGGAGTGGGTGATGGACATTGCGGGCACGGTGATCGGCGCGGNGTGGGGATTGCTGAGTTATCTCGTCCCCTTCCTGTTCGTGCTGACGATCGTGGTCTTCTTCCACGAGCTNGGCCATTTCTGGGTGGCCCGCCGCTGCGGCGTCGCCGTCCAGGCCTTTTCCATCGGCTTCGGGCGCGAGCTCGTCGGCTGGACGGATCGCCATGGCACGCGCTGGCGCATCTCGGCCATCCCGCTTGGCGGCTATGTCCGCTTCGCCGGCGACGCCAACAGCGCCAGCGTGCCGGACCGCGAGGTCCTGGAGACCATGTCGGAGGAGGAGCGGCGCGGCAGCTTCTACCACAAGAGCGTCGGCGCCCGGGCGGCAATCGTCGCGGCCGGTCCCATCGCTAACTTCGTGCTCGCCATCGCCATCTTCACGGCGAGCGTCTACTTCGGCGGCCGGGCCATCCTCCTGCCGCGCGTCGATACGGTGGAAGCGGGCAGCGCCGCCGAACGCGCCGGCATCCTTCCCGGCGACCTTGTGCTGACCATCAACGGGCAGCCCATGGAAAGCTTCGCTGACATGCAGCGTGTCATCAGCGCGCGTCCGGGCGAGGAGCTGACCATCACCGTCGAGCGCAACGGCCGCGAAGTCACGCTGACGGCGATTCCCGACCTGCGCGAGATGACGACGCCGTTCGGCAAGCAGCGCATCGGTCTGCTGGGCCTGCGCGCGTCCCGTGACCCCGGCGACTGGACCGTCAAGGAATACGGTCTCGTTGATTCTTTGAGGATAGGGTTAACAGATACTTGGTACATCGTGGAGCGGACCGGCGATTATGTCGGAAAGCTTCTCACGGGCCGCGAATCGACCGATCAGCTCTCCGGCCCGATACGCATCGCGCAGGTCTCCGGAGAGGTCGCTTCCATGGGCGGACTGGCCGGGCTCATCAACCTGGCGGCGATCCTATCTGTCTCTATTGGCTTGATAAATCTCGTTCCGGTGCCGATGCTCGACGGCGGCCATCTCCTGTTCTACGCNATCGAGGCGGTGCGCGGACGCCCCCTCAGTGAGCAGGCNCAGGAGATCGGCTTCAGAATTGGGCTTGCCTTGGTGCTCATGCTCATGCTCTTCGTGACGTGGAACGATCTGCAGCATCTGGGCGCTGTTTTCGGTCTCGGAGCGACGTGACCAGCCAGCAACGCTTGCCTGAAAAATGCGCGGATGGCGCCTTCGGCCCGTTTGCAGACCGACATAAACTCTGTAGAAGCGTCTTCGACCCATACTCCGGGCAATCGACAGACGGTTCGTTCGGGAAAGAATAAAGAGGGTAGGCACCTGATGACGCGGAATGTGAAGAACCGCCGGGCCAGAGTGGCGCGTCGCCTGACAGGCGTGCTCCTTGCCAGTGTGGCCATCGTTGCGAGCGCACAGGTCGCCACTGCCCAGTCGGCGCGCAGCACGCGCTCCGGCGGCCAGACGGCCAGCGTCAGCGCGCCGCTCATCAACCGCGTGGTCTTCCAGGGCAACAAGAAGCTGAAGTCCGAGCAGCTCGGCCCCGAGCTGCAGACGCAGGCGCGCACGCCCTACAGCCAGTCGACCGTCGACAACGATATCGAGCGCATCCGCGAGATCTATCGCCGCGGCGGCCGCAGCCTGGCCAAGGTCAGTGCCCGCATGGTGCCCCTGGCGAACGACAGGGTCGACGTCGTCTTCACCATCGATGAGGGCGACAAGACCGGCGTCAAGGAGATCAACTTCGTCGGCAACAGGGCGTTCTCGTCGTCGAAGCTGCGCAACCTGATGACGACGACGGAGATGAACTTCCTGTCGTTCCTCAAGAACACGGACGTCTACGACCCCGACCGCATCTCCGCCGACCTCGAGCTGATCCGTCGCTACTACCTGAAGAACGGCTATGCCGACTTCCGTGTCGTCTCCGCCGATGCGGTGTTCGACGAAGCGCGCGAGGGCTACATCGTCACCATCACGGTGGACGAGGGCGAGCAGTATCGCGTTGGCAACGTCACAGTCGATTCGCAGGTGCCGGAGGTGCGGGCCGAGGAGCTGCAGCGCATGACGCGCCTCTCGGCTGGTGACGTCTACAACGCCGAGGCTGTCGAGAAGACCCTCACCAACATGACGGCCGAGCTCGGCCGGCGTGGCTACCCGTTCCTCACCGTGCGCCCGCGTGGCTCGCGCGACCCGGCTACGCGCACCATCTCCCTCGACTATGTCGTGGAGGAGGGGCCGCGGGTCTACATCGAGCGCATCAACGTGCGCGGCAACACCCGCTCGCGCGACTATGTCATTCGCCGCGAGTTCGACATCGGCGAGGGGGACGCCTACAACCAGGTGCTCATCGACCGCGCTGTGCGCCGCCTCAACAACCTCGGCTACTTCAAGACCGTCCGCGTCACCAACGAGCCCGGCTCCACGCCTGACCGCGTCGTTGTGAACGTGGATGTCGAGGATCAGTCCACCGGCCAGTTCTCGATCTCGGGCGGCTACTCGACCTCCGACGGCTTCATCGGCGAGGTCGCTGTCTCCGAGTCGAACTTCCTTGGCCGCGGCCAGTATGTCCGTCTCGCCGGTGCCTGGGGCCAGCGCGCGCAGGGCGTCGAGTTCTCGTTCACCGAGCCGTACTTCCTTGGCCAGCGCATGGCCTTCGGTGTCGACCTGTTCTCGAAATACACCGACAACACCAACTACTCGCGCTACGAGAACCGCGTGACGGGCGGCCAGCTCCGCCTCGGCCTGCCNATCACCGAAGAGGTGACGCTGACGCTGCGGTATTCGCTGTACCAGTCCGAGCTCAAGATCCCGAACACCTACTCGAAGCCCTACAACGACTGCTCCATCCCGCTGCCGGGCCTGACGCCGCTCAACTCGAACGGCACCGCCATGTACCCGCAGTGCACGTGGAACGGCGAGGCTTCCATCGCGATCAAGGAAGCTGTCGGCACGACCTGGACGTCGCTGGTCGGCGCCACCCTGTCCTACAACACGCTCGACAACATCCGCGAT
>Ga0065720_1018945_pt1 | contig 53085 bp, 48 predicted proteins | sample Thericmetagenome_FD_59107 | JGI IMG/M metagenome (GOLD analysis project Ga0065720, IMG submission 59107) | Thermophilic microbial communities from the Joint Bioenergy Institute, California, USA of rice/straw/compost enrichment - eDNA_2 v2... | ecosystem: Engineered > Solid waste > Grass >... | reverse complement strand
CAGAAATCTCAAGGGACAGGCACTTGAATAACCATCCCGAGGAACCAAAATTCTGTAAAACAGAAAGCAAAATTAACCAGCGAGATGGTCACTGTCAAGGTGCAGAACAGTTTTGTGCAAAAACTTTTACCTGTCTATTGGCGGTTTTCTTCATGACAAGTGGACTCTCAATTGGCTCCTTGCTGCACCGCTGCTGGTCCACACTTCTAACCGTAACAGGTTGGGTGTCACGACCGACAGCAAGTATTAGGCGGGAAAGTCGTATCAGACTCAAAGGACCAATAAAAACGCGGTTCACGCGAGGTTAGAGACAACCAAGAGCAAACAAGGGGTTTCTGACGAGCGGTTGTCAGGGCTTAGGAATCACTAACAAAGGATCGTTAGAGTAGAATCACTGACAAAGGAATGGAAGGCCCTTGGTAGAAGAGACAAGAAAGGATTCTGAGTATATATGTAGATAAATTCCTCTCAGCAGGATAGGGGACAAAAGGAACTCACCAGTCAGCAATACCACAGTTGTTCAAACCAACTGGTGACCACAGTGCTCCTGAGTCTGTGTGAGAACTCCTGTCTCTCAGATCCATATACCTTGAACCAAGCCTGAGCCCATCTCAGGAAGGCTAGCTGGGTCGTCACATTGGGTTATCTTCCACCCTGTAAGTACATCAAACTATGACGGTATAAGTCACTAGACCTAGTATCAATCCATTTAATCGCTTGAATTTTGTAGTTTGTTGCATGCAACAAGCCGTGAAAAAGTACCTTAATAGACAAGTAGAGAGAGAGATAGCAGAACGTGTGTAAGTTAGCGTTGATCGGTATGGCTATTTATGTCCATCTGAAAATAGCGTAACTGTGACGATTCCACAACCTCCTGAGATGGGTTCGAAGGTAGTAACCAGGTTGTAGAACCAGAGGGATTAGGGTCCTCACACAGTATTGTACGTGGCTTACTGCGGTCACCAGTTGTTGGTTGAGAACTGTTTCTATTACTGACTGAGGAGTCCTCATCATTGTTTCTGGGGGTGGACGATTTTTTGCAAATTATATTCGAGAGTCGTTGGTATGCCTACCCTGCCATTCACACTATCGTCAACCAAGTCCACGATTATCGTCAAGGGTAGAGATCAGTTATCGGCGGTTCTTGGCGTCGATATCTTTCCCTGACTGTGATTGGTCAGTCTCCAGATTCCGCTCAAAGCTACCTTATTGGTTTTTCTTCCACTGCTGCGGAGCGGCTGCTGGTCCGCACCTGGGACGTAACAGTAACATATATTTTTTACGCTAAAAGACGACCCCTTGCCTGTTGTTATTTTGGTGGCGGTGCAAATGAGGCTTGGTTTCTCTAGCCACAAAGTTGGATTTCCCGGCTTTCCACATTAAGCATTACACATCCAAGTGCGTAACATTACTGTGTCTGTCGAGTAGCACCGCCTCAGCAACATGGATCCATACTAGCACCGGACTGGGCAGCCCAGTCCCAGCCCCCAGCCTTGGGCGGGCACTTGGGATTTGATCGGTTCTGGTTTGCGCTGACCAACCACCTGCTCGCTGCCGTTCTCTCACAGGAGGGAGCCCACGATGGCGGCCCACTGTGCTTGCTGGCGTTGTGTTGGCGTTCAACTTGTTAAAACTTGGCGCTCGATTTGGCGCTCATCTCCGTGCCAACTAGGCTGGCAGCGGACTTTATCTGCCATGATTTTCTCCTCTGGCCAGGAATCAGACTTTTTCCAAAAGTGTTCTCTCTCATCTGTTCCGACCACCATCTTTCGACTTCCCGATGCCCTTCTTTGCAAACACACCTGAGGCCCGGCTGGGCCGCACCGATTCCCTTGACCCCGAAACTACGTGCAGAGGTATAACCTCCAGTGGTCGCCCCTGCAGGCGCCCTATTGCTGGTGACGGGAGCGTCTATTGTTGGCAACACAAAGACCAGGCCCACGCCACCGCTGTCCAATCTTCCGGCAGACCCGGGAAAAGTCATGGGCTCATCCCCGAGCACCGTTCCAGTTTAGACACTCTCGCCGAGCGACTCGGTCTCAATACTTCTGAGTCCGAGAAGCCTCAAAAGTCGACCTGGTCATCAAAATTCTCGAAGCGGCCAACCCAGGGAGCACGGGAACCGACCTTCTTTCGCTGCTGCTGCTTTCACATTCCTATTCCCTTTGACGACATCCTACCTCCACCACGGCCAGCGTCCTCCCACTCCCAACCGACTGGATCCACACACCCAAGACCAAACCAGCATACAGCGAGCTCTTCCCCATCACGGCCAGGTCGTGCGTCTCGTCCCGATTCTGCTGATTCAGAGACTGCTCAGCTCATGTCTTTGATTCCGCGCGATGCTTCACCTCAAACTGCCTCACAGCTATTGGCTGAACTGGCCAAAGGCTTCTCCCCGCAGGATGAACCAGGATATATTTATATTTTTTGGCTGACTCCTGAGTCTCACTCATCAAGTTCATCTGCTGAGGCAGTGCGATCACTGCTTGCCCCACCAAGCACGCCAAACCGCCATGGCAGACGAGCAAGCGACAACATCGTCGAGGCATTCGCCCGCTCCATGAAGCTGGATGACGACAGTGATCGCGCAAGCGAAAAGAAGAAGACTATCCTTCTCAAGATTGGTCGTGCCAATAACGTTCAGCGCCGTCTGAATGAGTGGCAACGACAATGTGGCTACAACCTTTCTTTGGTGCGATACTATCCATATGTTTCGTCCTCTACAGGCAATAACCCCAGCAGTGGTGATGATAGCGCGGTGCCACGCAAGATGCCACATAGCCATAAAGTTGAGCGCCTTGTGCACATTGAGCTTGCTGGGAAGGGCATGAGGGTTGCTGACCGCGGAAAGTGCAAAGCCTGTGGCAAAGAACACCGCGAATGGTTTGAAGTAGAGGCGACAAAAAGTGCTGTGGCGTATGTGGATGAAGTTATCAGGAGATGGTCGGATTGGGATGAAGCGCAAGGATCATCATGATTTTTGTCATTCCTTTCCTAGCTTTCCTGTTCACTTTCGCATGGCGATATGTTTTGTTGGGCTCATCTCGTTGTATACAGGGACACGATATTCACATATCTCAACAGATAACGGGATGCGGCAGATCTTTATACCTAACTTGACAGTTTCAACGTTGAATGGTGGTGGCTTGCACTTCCCATTTTTGGACAATTCCACAATCGGATGTCCATGTAGGAATTTGCAGAGTCCAGTTTAACACATGGAGTTCTAGTGCTTCTGATCGCTTTCAACTACTTAGCCTAAACATGCTGACTCAGACATGGAATTGAGCCCAACGATGCCGTCTGCCAACAGCTTCCCATTATACATCATACTTACTCGCCGTCCAATGATTCCGTCGCCCCCCAACTTCGAGGGTTAGTGAATTACCTTTAGGCAGTGCTATCGTTGCTTGTGATAACGACTGACTTACCTCTCGTGTCAGCCTAAGGTAAATTGTTGCATAATTCCGGATTGAGAAACTGAACTGTTAAATCACCGGAATCACCGGTTTTAGTTATTGCTGTAGAAGAAAAGTCTAACCAATGTTCTCCAAAACACTACGAAACTGGACTAGACACCTGGAGGAAGGCATCTACTAGATTGAGATGACCGAATAATTGTCGATATTTCTGTTTCTCTGTCATTGATGTCGAAGCGCCAATGCCCATGTTTTGATGACAGAGAAGATGACGATAAAGTCGAAGGAGAAGAGCAATTGTACAGAGGCAAACGAAAGTTGGAGGGACATATGTGTAGCTCGACTGCTGGATGGCACATTGGGGTTGAAGAATAGGAAACGGCCCAAATTGCAAGAACTTTTAGACGAGTAAAAGTCGAAGCGTGCCTCATACGGGGTTTTGAGGGCGAGTTTGAGGTTCTTCGCGACATATAATGCGCGAGTGGTGATGGAGTGGCTATCGGTTAAGTGGTAGCCGGGGTTCAAGCGAGAGGAGTACTTCGCAGCTTGACGTAAATGTGTCGGAGACACGAGGTTTTATAGTCCAAGAACCCCCTCTGAAGAACTTCGATACTATTTCGATATTTTAAGTAGGTAGGCACTGCAAAAACCCATTGCAACTTCAGGGGCCGGTGGTCCCAAACGTTATCAGCTTACGTGTTATAAGTACGATTTATCTGCTCATCGTGTTGTTGGGACTACCTCTCGTCTGTCTTGGCATCTCAAGCGGCCTTGGTCGACAAATAAATGTATGACACTCGGCGTCTTTGGCCCCATAGCATGTTCGGGGCCGAAACTCAGGAAGTGTCAGGCTGTTAACAGGCTGGGCTTGGTACGGCTGCCAGCGGCGTAAGAAGCATGGAAAATCAAGACTGCGGGGCGGCTATCGATAATATATAAGTGCTGCGGAAAAGTTGACGCACACAGCCAATCAAAAGGCTTATTTTGGAAGAGAATTTCCTATTCGGTCCATTATGTCTTGGCACCTGTAATCGAGCACGGACCACACTCTGCTTTTGGAGCTTGGGCGCTTGACCAGTTGAGCATGTTTGAGCGAAAACCTCAACGGCCCGCTGACGGCTGACCTACGCGTGTCCAAATCGACGGCCCAGGAACGCAGGCGCCACCTCATCACCCAGTCGAGCATATTTGTCGCATACGTGACTCTGACTTTGCCCATACTTCCCGATTTCTAGTGCGACTTGTTGAAGGGAATTATAATTGAATCGAATGTTTTGTTGAGCTGCCGAGTCTTCGAGTCTGCCAGTGTTTAGGTACCCGACAGCCGATCAAGATGGTCAAGCTCAACAACCTACTTCAGTACTTCTCTTTGGGCCAGTCATCCTTCCAATCCACTATGTTGGCCAGCAATTTTACTGCTGTCGCAATTGCTGTTCATACGCTTCCTGTTCTCCCTTATTCTTACTCCGCCTTGGAGCCTTACATTTCCTCCCAGGTAATGGAGCTGCACCACTCCAAGCACCACCAAGCCTACGTCGACAACCTCAACGCGGCCCTTTCATCCTACGTCACTGCCCTTTTGAACAATGACATTCCAGCCCAAATCCGTCTTCAGAGTATTATCCGCTTCAATGGAGGAGGACACATAAACCACTCCTTGTTCTGGCGAAATCTGGCTCCTTCAGAAACGCCCGAAACCGATCCCGTTGCTTCAGCACCACGGCTGGTTAATGAGATTGAGAGAACTTGGGGAGGTCTAGACGAGTTCAAAGAAACATTTGCACAAACTGCATTGGGTATCCAGGGCAGTGGGTGGTGTTGGCTGGTGGGGAAGCAGAACGGTCGTGGCGGATTGCAGTTAGCCATAGTGACAACAAAGGACCAGGACCCTATTGTAGATGAGGGGATGAGGCCGCTGTTGGGAGTGGACATGTGGGAACACGCTTATTACCTGCAGGTATGTCCAGTCTTATTAAGGCCATGTTTCAATATGTTAGCTGACCTCTGCTGTTAAAGTACCTCAACGGAAAAACGAAGTATCTGGAAAACATTTGGAATGTCATCAATTGGAAGACAGCTGAAGAGCGGTTTCTTGGTGCTTCCAAAGAAGAAGCCTTCTGAATCATGACTCTTCTAGCGGAGCGTTACTCGGCACTTTGCAACAATGGCGCTTGCGGCAGATATTCCGGTGCCGTCAAAGTCATCGTCCTCTTCCATCGCCGTTTGCATCAGCTCAATGTCTGTTTCAGGGAGGTGAAAGTTCTCAATGCTTGGTAACACGTCCACAGATACTGTACCTCGCAATCTTGTCTATGTTGACGACCAGGTCTTAGAGCCTTTCAGTTCAGCAATGTAAGCAACGCCTACGGCACTAGGGATCTTGGCGCATCCACGTAGCAAGTGTTCTTGTGCATTTTTGTTCACAGGAGGTATGTGATATCGCTTCGACTTTATATGCATATCAAGATCAGAAAGATAATAGATGTTATCCTTGTCTGCCCCTGTCTATCCGCAGAGCTATTGATAATCGCTCTCTCCGCGTCTGCTCCACTTTTCTATATGACAGGGTTGGGTCGATCTCCTGTGACTGCGAGTTGTGTCTCTGTTCGAAAGTCAAACATACAACGTTCGTTCCGTGACGACAGTGACTTGCAGGTTACCTGCAGCGGAGCCGAACCTGACTTCTCATATAATTACTTCGCCTCTGGGCAGCCCAGTCTATAACAAGCATGCATTCCTGTCACCTTTGGATCAGGTATTGTGGTAGAAAGTGAGGGCACAACACTTACAGTCACGCTGTAACACCTGGAGATAGTCTGCTGAACATATAATTTCATATGGGTGTCTTTTGAGTGTTTCATTACTGCAATATAGCTCATATGCCAATTCGGAATTACTAATCCCACCCACACACGCTCTCTGTTCAATGATAACCATTTTTTGCCCAATGTTTTGCATGTTACAGCTCGTCGATCCGGAAGACACCTCTAGAGCCCACATGCTCTGACACCTCATACGAAGAGAAAACCTCAAGCACAGCCAGGTTCTAAGCTGTTGATCATCTTAGGTATCCAATGTCGTCCTAGCAAATAACTCAAAAAAAAGTATCGATGCAAGTTCCCGAAGGTTGATGCAATGTAGCAAGCAGTTTCTGTGCAAGTCTCGGCCTGTCTCATGTTCAGGTTGCCTCCAATCTTGTCGAGTACAGGTATGACAACGCTCATGAACTTGATTCCCTTAGAGTCCTCAAAAACACTAGTTTGAGACTCGGACGACGACTGTGCTGCCCATGGTCTTTGGCTCGGCCTTCCTTTGTGGTCTCTGTGTTCCCTAACTACAATACCGGCAATTATGGCCAATGCAATGAGGCCATGTTGAGGATCAAAGTCCCACACACAAACTTGTTTGACTGTCTTGTACCACAAGAACCAAGAGTCATGTTCATGATATCCATACCCTTTATGACGAATGGTTGTGGAAGCATCCTCTGACAGCCTGACACGATCTGCCTATTGCCAATCAATCACATCGGCATTCACACAGACTGGAACACGTTGGCCACATTAACTGCCGATCCATTGAGTTGGACTTTTTCGACTGTCAATAAACATATAGGTCCTTCTTCTGAGGATTATTCCGCCATCCACTGACTTCGGAGCATCCTTTGCAGCTTCTCCTGCGAAACTCGGTGAACTACATATCTGAAGCACCTCGCACTCTCTCTTCCTTTATTATGCTATCTTCATCATGGAACATCAGCGTCATCAGCATTGGTTCAGACTCTCTCCCATCTTCAACCATTGGACATCTCGACAGTGCCTCCACGCTAGCTCCTCGCTTATCTACCAAACCTTTCTTATCTTCGACGGTTACGGCTATCTCATCAGGCCAACCTAGCTTTGTTACATCCGGACCGTCATCTAACTCTACCCATTTCGGGAGTTATACCTACGGTCCTCCCGCTCCTTCCAGTAGTCCCTCCCAACATCCTCAAGGAATCATCATTGTAAGCAGTATGCTCGGCAGCACCGCCAGTCGACCCCGCATCACCCACGCCCCGAACACGTCCAACACCTTCACTGGAGTTGCAAATGTTAGCATCGAGAAGAGTGAGGACAGCATCAGCATTGCGTCGCACTCCTCAGCTAGCCCTATATCAACACCAGCACAGAATATCAGTCAGCTAGACCTCGGGGTAACCACAACAGATGCTGAATTTTGGCCCACAACATCTGAGACGCAGGTGTTTCCAAGCAATGACGTTTCAAAGGGGATGACCGACACTGTTCAAACAAATGGTGCTGGCGGCACTGTTTCACAGGCGAAGATCTCGTCGATTGCTGCGCCATTAGATCCTTTGGATGAAAGTTATGGGCTCTACTATTAAGCAATATTCAGTCGTCATAGGCTGCAGCGAGACTCTGGAACCAGCATCCGCACCTATCACGATCTAAACCCCGGTGCGGATTTTGTGTTGTCGCTGGAGACATCTTTTGTGGCACCAAAGAAGGCTAGAGTGGACTATGATCAGTGCGATCCGCGTTGGCCGTTTGAACGGTATGACCATAACGGCGTGGGCACGTCGATTGAGAGCGTATTGGTTCCTGCTGCGGAGAGGGAAAGGTTGTGGAAGACCGCTATTGCTGTACATAACTTCCACGACTGGAGTGGGTCTCCTAAAAACTTGACTGCCAGCAAAAGCATGCTAAGGGAGTTGCTCAGCGATGTAGTGAACAAGGGTATAGGAGAAACTATTTCCAATGTCGCTGGGTATTATAACATTGGAGATGGCCCAGAGCTTATCGGCGTTGTGGCAAGGTTGTTAAGGAAGCCAATAGCGCCTAGTTTGCTAAATAACCGAAGGATCAAAAGAGTCATGTCAATCCATCTGAGTGAAAGAGTTGTGGAGAAGACAGCAAATCTTGATCAACTTAGGAGTAAGGTAGCTACGTAAAAAGGCCTTAGCATGATGTTCCCTTGGACTTGAAACACTCTAGCACACCGTTTCTGTTGGTGACCACAGTGTCTAGGCAAAGTTAATCTCTTGTTTGGAGACGGGATTCCTTTGAATATGGCACATACTCAAGTCGAAAATGGCTGTCGGCCAACTGGCCTGGGCAGCACCGGTGCCAGGATTGCACTTGCACCACAGAAGAGCGGGAGTGATACCGATGGTAAGGCCATTAGATGGGCTGTTGTTACTGCACTCCAGGCATTGATTTGGATCGCCGAAATGTGGCCTATATGTCGTTTTAGTCATTATAACCTGAGAGTTCGACTCACATGGTTGCGCGAGGAGATCTTACCCTGACCCTGTAGGATCCTCCTGTAGCCGTCCATAGCTGTTCTTGATACAATTGTTAAGATCCAGCTTGGAGCACTTATACTGGCCAGTGGTGGTGCGGCAGTTGGCTGTTAACATCTTGCCGCTGACCTTGATCGAGTCACCCAAACAAGTTGCAGCAAAGTTCCCAGCCAACGCTGGTGAGACCAAGCCGAAAGCTACAACCAAAAGAATGACTTTCATTGTTGAAAGCCTAAGGAGGTGTGGCTCCTTCAGTAATTGAAGATCTCAATCAACCATTTTGTTCTATATGGCCTTTACGTCTCCCTTATATCTTCCAAATCCTGGGCGCTGGGGAACGCCAACACGTCCATGCCAACCTTCCGGGAATGAATGGGATGGATATTCGATCCGCCAACAGATTTGGACGGAACTTGACGTGCAATAACTTATTGCCTGAATCGTGACAAGGTCGCAATCGGAGCAAACGGGGTTCCGCGAGACACGGAATACATATTGTTAATACAAGATCTCTCTCCAGTGTGTTACAATCTAACTGGCCCGAGGTGAAGGCAGCCCAGAAGGTCAGATAAAAACTGGGGATGAGGCCTAGTATAGATTCGGGGCTGGACTATTGGCTGGCAGAGGACAGTTCGTCGTTATCTAGGACTTTAACGTCGGCAAGAACATGTCGACATAGGCAAAGAATACCCCCTTCAATGGCTAATTTTAGCTACTCATTGTTATCTGGAAGTCTCAGAAGTTAATAAACGAGTCCGGATAAAAAGACATGCTTCACGAAGTTCCGGTTATCCTATCCGCAATTCCGCATGTACAGGGCTCACTGCACAATTTGATTGGCGCAGCTTGTTCAAATATGTCCTGAAATAGGGAAAGCAGTTGGTGGTCGGAAGTCAGTCAATGGTAACAGGTCAAGTAGGCAGGAGCGTTTGTGGGCTGTGGACTCTCTGTGTACTTGTCTCTGTAGTTGAGTGACTCCTTCGTCCTAAAGAGCCAACTGTCGCTTGGTGTCTGATATCGAGCCAATATCCAGTCTCAAAGCCTCAAGCCACAAGGTTGTCACAATATCGCACTGGCCGATGAGCTGGCCGACCAGTGGTCCTGCTTTCCTTTGCACACACCGAAAGTAGACGCCGAGGCTTGAGGAAATCGCTTTTAAGATGCTAGTTGCCTGGAAGAAGGAGACTCTACTTGGTTCTCACTCATCCTTGCGCTCTATTTCAGATAGCATGCCAACCTATAACTGTACCAAACAGTCTTTGGCCCAGGGCCCCAGTGGCCACAGCCCATAGAGCCCATAACCTGCCAACGCTTTAAACCATGTAGTACGTAGGTCCATATGTACCGGGTCGATACACCAGGGATCGGTCTTGGTTGCCTGCCGAGGCGATCTGCCCCACCTTTGGGTACCCCACACTTTGCCATCACAGGATGTTGCAGGTAGGGAGGTACCAAGTCTTCGCAACGTCAACAATTCAGGCTCTCCTTTCCTAAGGCAGAGACAGCCCACCGGAGTCACCTACCTTACTTGGTTCGTTTTTTGCTAATACTGAAGGGGCTTTACGGCTTTTGGACCGGACTGTCGTTCTAGGCGGGTAGATGAATGAAAGATTTCCCGGCAGGCAATTATAAGAGGCAGAGCATCATCGCGAGCTGCCCCTTATGCGAGATGCCGCTGATCATGAAAGAAAAGATCAGCAAATTTTTCTGCCGACGGATGAGACCCCAGAAAGAAACCGATAAATGCTTCGGCTGACCGTAGATACTTTGGACCGAGATTACAAGTAACACGATGGGCTTCAGCCTCGAGGTCGCTTGCCTGGCCAGTATTGCGGCTCCGGGCTATTTTCCTTGCCCTAAGACGCTTCTTGAACGGCCATTAAAATTACCTGTCCAACAATGACGAAACTGGACAGAGCTAGGTAGACCTCGGGTAGACCTCGGTCTGTTGTGTACGGAGTACTGAGCAGCCTTTTTGGCAGGTGGGCCTTCAACTCAAACCCCTTGTCGCAGTTTCTTCAGAGCTGCCCGAGGTTCCAGAGGCGTGGGTATGCCAATTGTCCATTGCTATCACAAACAACAACATGCCAGTGGCACTGCCTACACCCATTTCCTAGCTGTCGGTTGCAAGTCCAGGATCACGGTTACTTCACGGCCCATCATAATGCCTCGCAGATACTCTATGCCAGATCACACTGATAACCCAGTGTCAGCTTATGAAGACAAGGTTCCGTTCTTGGAATACCCTTCGACAAGGAGAGATGATCCGACAAGAAAACAATGCCTAATTTATTTTATTCCTGGCAATCCTGGTCTCATTGCTTACTACGAACCCTTTCTCAGCGCACTCCGAAAACTACTTGATGAGGTCGAAGCACGTGCAGACTGCAGCCATGCCTTCACCATCTATGGCCGCAATCTCCTAGGCTTTGACGACGGCGATCACTTCCCGCTGTTTGGGACACCAACCGGCTATGGAGATGGTAGCAAAACTGAACCATTTTCCTTCAAAGACATCATCGCATCTGCCTGTGACTGGGTACGTGCTGTGGATGTAAGGCTTCCCCGCCATCCCGACGGAAGTCTCAGGCACTATGATGAAACGATCCTTATCGGACATTCCGTCGGCGCCTACATCGCTCTCGAGATATTCAACCACCATCATGCAGCGTACAAGTTCCCCGAAATTGTGGATGATTGGGCCGGTTTGAAGCTTAAAGCTGGCATTCTGCTTTTCCCCACCATCTCGCACATAGCAAGGTCGAGTAAGGGATGGAAGCTGGACTTTATCCGACGAACTCCGATTCTCAACTGGCTGGCCCCCTATATTGCGAAAGGCCTCGTCAGCTTGTGGCCAAACTGGGCGCTTGAGGGCATTTTGAGATATGCCTTGCGCATGCCTGACCATGCCGTTGCTGCTACTATGCGTTTCCTGCGGAGTCACGATGGAATCCTTCAGGCCCTGCACATGGGCAGGGATGAAATGATGACGATCACCGAGGTGCGGTGGAGTGATGATCTTTGGCAGGTCCAAGATGTCGACCAGCGACTAAAACAGAGGACGAAGTTTGTCTTCTACTACGCCAAGTCGGATCACTGGGTCGATAACAAGTCCAGGGACGAGTTCATCGAGCAAAGGATGAGAGATGTGGAGAACAAGCTTGAGTTCATCATTGATCAAGATGATATCCCACATGCATTCTGTCTGAGTATGTTAGCACCTAGTTCGTCCTATTCTAACTCAACAGCAACCAGTACTGACGGTTTTGTAGATCACAGCGAACAGGTGGCCAAGAAGGTAAAGGGCTGGGTCGAAAACATTGCCGACTTGACTCCATCTGCGTGACGAAGTACACCATCGGACACCTATACTCAGTAGGGCTTTCACACCTAGTATTCGTATGAAGTGTTAGCTAAACCTACCGCGCTACACAACTCTGGCACTCTGTCTTCTCGATGCTGTTGGTACATCACAGTGGGTGTCCTTTCGCATGATATATCGGACAATCGATGGTATGTCCCAACGTTTCAAGCCCCAACTCTATCAAGTTACCCTAACTAGGGTCATTGCAGCCATAACCTCCCCGATATAATAGCTGAGGATTGAGCACTCATGGAAGCATCCGTGAAGCCAGTGAACAGATCGCTATGTCCTAGTCATTGCATCGGTGTGGCACTGGTTCTGTTAGGGCGTAGAAAACAGTAAATGTTAGACATCCTTGTCAGGGTGAGGGCAGCAAAGATGTTGAAACTCAGGTCCTTGCGTAAATGGACAGGTACTGTCCCTGCTCGAACTCCGGAAAAGGGCCTTTTTAAAACACCATATTCAGGCTTCAGCATTCCCTGTCGAGTCTTGTCCAAGCAGATGATACATTCTACACTCTAGTACTCAAAGCTGTTGTGCGCAAAATTGAATTACCATTACCTGGCATCTCTTGACGTGGTCACATGACAGTACCAACCCAGAGCTGGTGACGTCAAGAAAGTCGTGTCGAGATAGATGAGTTTCTTTCAATCAATCCATCCAATAAGGACACCTAAGGTTCTTTTTTCCTGGCAGTATCAAGCTTAGAACTTCAATCTCCTTCATGGAATCGAATCATAACGGGTATGATAAGCAGTTTCACGAGGAGCACATCGCTGTTGTGCTGCTGTGAAAGCATTTACTGCCTTGCTGCCTTACGAGTCGTCAGGCCGCTATTGATTATCAGAAATTTTCATAATACCTTGCCCCACCAACGGCAAACTCCCCCCACTTTGCCAATGGGTCCAGGCAAAGAAAGGTTCATCAGCATCAGCTTTCGCCTCCCGTCATTCACCGTCAGGGAATAAATTTTGTAACAATTTAAACCACCCGTTCTGGTAGTTGGCTCCCATACCATTTGCGATTCTTCATTTATTTTTTTCATACAAGCACCTATTCCTGGCCCTGGCCATCATGCCGCCATCTGCGTCCAAGGAGAAGCGTCTCGCCAAGCGCGCTGCCGCAGCAGCTGAAGGAAAGGACAAGAAGAGTCGCTCGAAGGCCGCCTCCAAGAATGCCAGTACTGCTGGTTCGGCGAACGGCGAAGATGCACCGATTGATCCAGACGCCCCGGCCACCTCGGCTGAGAAGATGGACGAAGTCAAGCGGCTAGCGGAGCAGCTTGACAGGCATGGTCTTTCTGACCGTGTTACAACGGGTGTTTTGGCGTCGAGTCCAGCGAGCAAGGACGTTAAGATTGCAAGCGTTAGCTTGGTGTTCCACGGCCGTGTCCTCATCACCGATTCAACTCTCGAGCTTACACTTGGTCGGCGATATGGCTTGCTTGGCGAGAACGGCTGTGGCAAGAGTACGCTGCTCAAGGCAATCGCCGCTCGCGAGTATCCCATTCCAGAGCATATTGACATATACCTCCTGAACGAGGGCGCTCCTCCTACCGACCTAGGCGCTTTGGAATGGGTTGTGAAGGAAGCTGAGCTTGAGATGGAGCGTTTGGAAAAGCTTGCCGAGAAGATTCTCGAGGAAGAAGGCCCCGAGTCGCAGGTTTTGATGGATCTTTACGACGTACGAAGCGCCCCATTAGCCACTTGTCAATAGGACAGACCAAAGCTAACTTTCTCACAACACAACAGCACATGGAGAAGATGGATCCTTCTACTTTTGCCACTCGCGCCGCTCTTATCTTGACTGGGCTTGGTTTTAACAAGCAAACAATGCACAAGAAGACCAAAGACATGTCTGGTGGTTGGAGAATGCGTGTTGCCCTTGGCAGAGCTCTCTTCGTCAAGCCGACTCTACTTCTCCTCGATGATCCCACCGCTCACCTGGATCTCGAGGCTTGTGTCTGGCTTGAGGAGTACCTCAAGAAGTGGGACCGCACTCTTGTTCTGGTTTCTCATTCACAGGATTTCCTCAACGGCGTTTGCACAAATATGATCGACATGCGGCAGAAGAAGCTCAAGTACTACGGTGGTAACTACGATGCTTACGTCAAGACCCGTCACGAACAGGAGACGAACCAGATGAAGGCGTATCACAAGCAACAAGAAGAGATTGCACACATCAAAAAGTTTATCGCCAGCGCTGGCACCTATGCCAACCTTGTTAGGCAGGCCAAATCTCGTCAAAAGATTCTTGACAAGATGGAGGCCGAAGGCTTCATTCAGCCGGTCATCCCTGACAAGGTTTTCACCTTCCGCTTTGCTGACGTCGAGCGGCTTCCACCCCCGGTCCTGTCTTTTGACAATGTTACCTTTTCCTACTCCGGTGATCCTAAGGATGATTTGTATCGCAACCTGGACCTCGGCTTCGATATGGACTCACGCACCGCCCTTGTGGGGCCCAACGGTGTTGGCAAGTCCACTCTCCTCCGTCTCATGACGGGCAAGCTTACGCCCACGAGCGGTACTATCACTCGGCACACTCACCTCAAGTTGGGGCTGTACTCTCAGCACTCTGCTGAGCAGCTTGACCTCACAAAGTCTGCCCTGGAGTTCGTGATGGATAAGTACAGAGAGAAGTCTCAGGATGTCCAATACTGGCGTCAGCAGCTTGGCAAGTACGGCCTTTCTGGTGATGCTCAAACAGCCAAGATGGGCACTTTGTCTGATGGCCAGAGGAGCCGTATCGTGTTTGCTCTCCTTGCCATCGACGGCCCCAACATGCTACTGCTGGACGAGCCAACCAACGGTCTGGATATCCCAACCATTGATAGTTTAGCTGAGGCTATCAATGCATTCAGCGGTGGTGTTATTGTCGTTAGCCACGACTTCAGGTATGCGTGAAGCTTAACTCTTTCTATTTTCTCTTACTGACCCGCGCAATTAGGTTATTGGACAAGATCGCCAAGCAGATTCTGGTGTGCGAGAACAGGACAATCAGGGAGTGGGATGGCAGTATTGCCGACTACAAGAACTATCTGCGTAAGAAGATGATCTCGGCTGGTGCAGTCTGAAGTATTTGAGCTCGACAACATCGAACTTAGATCATGCCTGCCTTATTATGGCAGAAAAAGTCTTGGCCTTAGCCATCCGGGCCATTTTGAGTGGTAAAATGATGCAGTGACGGCTCGACAACTTAGCGAAGAGGTGTGTGTAAGCGCACAAGACAGGTTCCGTATAGCTTCTATTCCAGCTGGCCAGAAGCATTTCATGTGGGCAAGTTACTGTGTAAAGGTATTGGATGGCATGGGAGGTTCCCTTATAATTGCCTTGTGCGGTATTGGTGGTTATGGGACGGATAGATTGTGATTGTGTCTTTCGTGTTGCTCCGCTTCCTAAGATGCTTTTCTGCTTTACTTCTGATGGTGTAGGCGGCTACTTAGACGGTAATGAGAGTGGCAGAGCCAAACTCCATGTGCATTTTACTTTGTAAGATGCCTGTTAAGTGTCAAGGTTGTGATGCAAAGCAGAACTTGAAGCCCAAGGTCTGGTGCTTTCGGAATTGTTCCCCGCTGTGACGAAATTGACCGTCGCGTCTGCAAGTTTGGATTATCAGCCACATATTTCCCCTTTCAGTCGCGACATCCTCGATCGTAGCGCTAGACCTCATTCAGAGCGTGAGATGTGAATGGCGATGTCTGGCTCTGCCTTGGCCCAAGCACACGAGCCACCTTGCAGTTTCGGCGGATAATCGTGCACCAGGGCTGAAGAGGGTGGGTCCTGTCCCTGGCTTGCAGGGGTGGGGTGTCATTTTGTGTTAAAGCTGGGGGCTCTCCAGCAGTCGAGGACCCGGATAAGGATCCAAAGCACACAAGCACCTGGAGCTTTCTCCTTGGCAGAAGTGCAGGAGCTTCATTGTGTCTTAGTCCGGTATTGCACTGCTGATTAAATGTTTCCTTCCAGGATCTTGAGCTGAAATCATAACAACTTTCGTGTTATTGGAGGCTTTGTTGCTGTGTTTGTCCTATTATGTATTCCTTAACGGGTCGCTACCTCCATGCGGGGTGTGCACAGCAAGGGGCTGACACCTTACCGGGGTGGCACTGACTTTGCTTGATCGGTAACGGTATGTGGACCACTGGATGGATCACCTTCGCGAAGGTGCGAAAGAAGCGGGTGTCAAAGGCGCACTTGGGGGATTAAGAGTCTGCACGGCACACCAACACAGTGAAGCAGATGTGGCCAAATCGAGCAGAGCGGTCCAGCCTGGCAATCAAGCCGGGCCCGGGGATTTTCAACTGCCAACACCAACACCACCTCTGCCATATTTCCCTCTTTGCATCACCATTATCGCCCTCCCAACAGCACCCGCTCTAAACCATCGCCAGCACCGCTGTCGTCCAGCGCGGCGAGCAAGCCTGTTTCCTGTGACTGTCTGTTTTTAGTGATTCCCGCGTCTCTTTGCCAAGTGCAGGCCGTGGACAGCGCCAGACGATCACGACACCAAAACAGCCCATCAACACCAAACCACAACATTGAGGCTGTTGTTGGTCGGGCACCTTCCATCCAAGTTCTTTGCGACAACGGCGACCACAATCTCGCATACAGCTTTTCCTTGTCCACACGCAACTTTCGGCCAGATCGCGCCCCTGATATCCATTTCCTCTTTTCGCAGTGCGCTCCATCACGTTCTAGGCCCATCACTCGCATCATCTGCAACATAATAGTGGCGAGAAGCTTCCTTGCTAGGGTTGCAGCATCAAGCTGTCTTCAAAGGCTCCAGAAGCTGACTCATATCGTGATCCCAACGCGCTCCGCGCTTCCTCCTCCATTGCCTGATGTGGACTCACTCAACACACAAGCTGTAAAAGACAACTACAGAGTAACTTGCCGTGAAATTGGGCTGTCTGGCGTGTTTGGTCCGTCTTGCACAAGATGGATCACTTTCCGACAGTACTGCAACGGCCGCCGCATTTTGACGAGGATGGGAGTGCAGGCACAGGCAGGATGAGGAGCAATGTTGTTGGTAATGGCAGCAGCGGTAGTGGTAGCAACGGCAGCAACGGGGCAAGGGATGATCGAGGGTTGCGTGGCGGGCTGCGCGACATCCTGAACCCCGTCGGCTCGGCCTCGCAGACAATGCCCTCTGCCAGCCATGGCGGCACCCATAGCACTCCAGGGACACCTGGAGCACCTGCGCCTCCTCGCCCACACTCGTCCTTCAGTCTGAGATCGCCAACGCAGACAGGTAACCACCACGCAAGCCCCTACAGTGCACCGACATCGTCAGCAGCAGCAACAAGCAGCCAGCAGCCTGCCGGAGCCTGTTCGATGCTCAACAACCCGTTCGTGACTGCGTCAACGCCATTTCCTCCTCCACCTCTGCAGGCTCCACCGAGCCTTGCATCTTCACGGACCAGTCCGTCAGGCCTGCAACATCCACCGCGGTCGCCATTACATGCTCCTCCCGTGTACTATCCCTCGGATGTGCGTGACCGTGATTTGGTTCGCGACCAGCAGACTTCATTGAGCTTCTACGACCCCACGACCGACTCAAAGCGAGACCGCGACCGTGAACGCGACCGCGAGCGTGAGCGCACTGGCTCAGATCCGGAATCAGGTGCCTGGAGCACCTCAACACAAAACTCTCCGCCAAAGGTAGGCATGCAAGTGCAATTTCCTTCAGCTCCAGCTTCCACTTCCACTTCACACATCAATCAACCCAAGATTGGACCAGCAGCCCCTGCAGTCCTTTTATTTCCCTCTCTTTGTCTCTCCCCACAACCATCATTCCCTTCTATTTCTTCAACACTTGCCATCCATAACCAAACCCCCCCTTTCGCCGACGTTTGTATCGCACTCCCTTGCCTGCCACTGCCCTACAGTCCCTCGCGTGCCACACCATCCAAAATTTTTGAACCCACGCCTTCAGCTATTAAATAACACTGGTTGTACTACTAAATACCAACCGCCTCGTCAATCTCCCAACATCGGCTTTTCGCATCGCGAATCGACTAACATATCCTTTTTGCTCATCGCACCAGATCCGCGACTCGTACAATTACTCGCGATCTCCCTCTTTCAATAACAGCGGCAATTACCCTTCTGCCACTGGGTCGTATCCTCCTCGCAGTCCTGTTGTTCGCCCTCATCCTGCTCCTCCCGCGGGATCTATGAGTCCGTCGGCTGGAAGCCGCACGGTCACATCTCCCAGTTTGAGGCACCTTGCCATGCCCAGCACCCATTCGAGCCAGTCAGCATCAACCGTGCTTCCACCTCTAGCACGGACCGAAACGCCGGCTCCATCGGCTCGGGCGACACCAGCCTCGAATGTGAGTCGCATTCGCTTTTTTTTGTTTTTTCTCCCGCTGGCGGTTCAAAGCTAACACGTCGTAGACGCCAAGCCGTGCCTCAGGTGTTATGTCGTTCTCAAACATCCTTTCAAGTTCAGAGCCTATCTCTAAGCCCAGACCGACATCACCGATCTCCTTGGACAATAATCCCGCCATGGTTGCAAGGACAGAACCTGCTGAGCGGCCAGACAAAGGTGAAAAGGATAAAAAGCAATCTCGGAAGATCATCAAAACACGAGTTTCCGACATAAAGAGTGCCGAATCCACCCCGAAGATGACCCGTAAATCTGCTGTAAAGCCCGAAACTCCAACCATGCTCCGCATCCCGACAAAAAGAACGGCGAACGGGAGTATGAAGCACAAGGCTTTCTCGGCTGATAAGGAAAAGACCATCCGGGACATCATGGATCAGTTTGATTATGAGTCCATTGATGAAACAGAATTCGAGGATGAGTTGCTTGCATGGAAGGAACGTGCCAGGCGTCGCCGACAGGAGATGAATCGCCGTGATTTTATCCATCGGCAGTCTCGCCGCAGCGATTTCGCCGAAACTGAGGCGCTCAAGTTACAGATTCATGCCAATCTGGGCAAGGCGAGATACTCCGACCTTCATTATGACGAAGCTCTTCAAGAAGTCCGTGAACAGGAACTTTGGGCTGAGAAAGAACGCAAGAAGGATATGCAGCGTAAGCGGCGTCGCGAGAAGTCGATGGCAGCCACGCTCGAGCAACAAGCAGCAGCTCTTCAGAAGGCATCGCAAGCAGAGGATGAAGCCGAACGTTTGAAGTACATCCGCGAGGCTGAGCGTGCCAACAAGAAAGTCCAGCAAACCAAGTACATTCTACAGAAAGGTATCAAAGGTCCTGCGCGCAATCTCCCTCCGATCGAACCCAATTTGGAGGGCGGTACCATGGCCACGTTCTCTGCCGAGAACATGGAGCCTGGTAAGGTCAAAGGCAAGGGTCGTGGAGGAAGGCTTAAAAAGTCTAAGGAGCAGAAACAAGCGGAAAAGGAACAAGCTGAGCTCGCCCAGGCTGCGATTGACGCTGGCGAAGAGCCCCCCAGCAAAGAAGAGACCAAGATTCGCATCAAGCTTAGCAAGGCTAAAGCATCTGCCAAGGAAGAGGCAGAGAAGGATAAGGAAAACAAGGAGCCTAAGCAGCCTAAAGAACCCGAGAAGCCTGTGGAGGAGCCGAAGGATCCCCTGGAGCTCAAGTTTCAGTCCAAAGGCTACAACCAGATTTACGATCAGATCTGGCGTGATCTGGCTCGCAAAGATGTTAGCAAAGTTTTCAGGCTGGCTACGGACTCGTACGCTACCAAAGCTTCCAACCTCAAGAAGACGGCCATCCTGGCTTCCAAGGAAGCCAAACGCTGGCAACTGCGTACCAACAAGGGCACAAAGGATCTCCAGGCTAGGGCGAAACGTGTCATGCGTGACATGATGGGCTTCTGGAAGCGGAACGAGCGTGAAGAGCGCGATTTACGCAAGGCTGCTGAAAGGCTCGAACTCGAGAATGCTCGCAAAGAAGAAGCCGATCGCGAAGCTGCGCGCCAGAGGAGAAAGCTCAACTTCCTAATTTCTCAGACCGAGCTCTACTCTCACTTTATCAGCAAGAAGATCAAGACTCACGAGGTCGAGCGTAGTACCGACCACCCTGACGTGGCAACCGATGAGAAGGACAAGATTCCTGAGCCAACATTGAACATCAATGTCCCTGAGCCGACTGGACCTATTGCGCCCAAGGTCACCGATTTCAACAGTCTCGACTTTGATAACGAGGATGAATCGGCGCTTCAGGCGGCTGCCATGGCGAACGCGCAAAACGCCATTGCTGAGGCTCAAAAGAAGGCACGAGAGTTCAACAAGGACGAGACCAAGCTTGATGAGGACGGTGAGATGAATTTCCAGCACCCAGAGCTTACCGAATTCGAGGTTGCGCAGCCAAAGTTACTCAACTGTCAACTCAAAGAATACCAGTTGAAAGGTCTCAATTGGCTGGTCAACCTGTACGAACAAGGCATCAACGGCATCCTCGCCGACGAAATGGGTCTTGGCAAAACTGTTCAATCTATTTCCGTCATGGCTTACCTGGCGGAGCGCTACGACATTTGGGGTCCTTTTCTCGTCGTCGCTCCGGCATCCACCCTGCACAACTGGCAACAAGAGGTTTCCAAGTTTGTCCCCGATTTCAAAGTGCTTCCATACTGGGGCACTGCGGCAGACCGCAAAGTGTTGCGCAAGTTCTGGGACCGCAAACATACGACTTACAAGAAGGACTCTCCCTTCCATGTGATGATTACGTCCTACCAGCTGGTTGTTTCCGACGTCGCCTATTTTCAGAAGATGAAATGGCAGTACATGATTCTCGACGAGGCCCAAGCCATCAAGAGCTCGCAGAGCTCCCGCTGGAAGTGCCTTCTGGGCTTCCATTGCCGTAACCGGTTGTTACTTACTGGTACGCCGATTCAGAATAACATGCAGGAACTCTGGGCGCTTCTGCACTTCATCATGCCTTCTCTCTTCGACTCTCACGACGAATTCAGCGAGTGGTTTTCTAAAGATATCGAGTCACACGCACAGAGCAATACGAAGTTGAATGAAGATCAACTCAAACGCCTGCACATGATTCTCAAACCGTTCATGCTGCGTCGTGTTAAAAAGCATGTCCAAAAGGAGCTAGGCGACAAGATTGAGATTGATGTCTTCTGCGAGCTGTCGTATCGCCAGCGCGCCATGTACCAGAGCCTGCGCAACCAAATTAGCATCATGGATCTGATCGAGAAGGCAACGGTCGGCGACAACGAAGATTCGGCAACGCTTATGAACCTTGTGATGCAATTCCGAAAGGTCTGCAACCATCCAGACTTGTTTGAGCGTGCCGACACTTCCTCTCCTTTCTTCTGCGGGCACTTTGCGGAAACGGGATCTTTTCTTCGTGAGGGCACGAACGTCGCTCTGGGCTACTCGACGCGAAGCTTGGTTGAATATCGGCTGCCACGACTCATCTGGTGCGACGGTGGCCGCCTAGATAAACCTGGCCCTGGCAATCTGGTGGCGGGCTTCCGCAGCAAGTACCTCAACCATATGATGAACATTTGGACACCAGAGAACATTCGTTCAAGTCTAGAAGGCATTGAAAACTTCACGTGGCTCCGCTTCGTCGATACCAGTCTTCAGGAGGCTTACCGCGCCAGCCATACAGACGTCTTTGCCCGTGCGGTCGACCTAGCAAGTAAGCAGAACCGGCTTGGCCACATGCAGATTGTGTACGATGAACCAGAAGACAAGAAGTGGACGCCAGTCCATGCACTATTCCAGATCTGCGAACGGGAAAATCCTAAGGCAGTTGCCGAAATCACCACCGAAGGCGTGCTTCGTGATCTCATGAACATTGCACGCGTCAAGTATCGAGAGCTTGGTCTCTGCAGGCTTGAGAAAGCGGCTCGCCCCCGTGCCTCGGCACCCCCAATCGAGGTTGTTTGCGATAGCCGTAGTGCCGTTATCGAGCGGGAAAATATCATGTTCCATCCCGCCATGCGCAAGGCACTGTTTGGCCCGACCCCATCGGAAATCAAAGAAGCGTCGTTTGGCCCAAGGCCAGTCACCCTCTATCCGCCTCGGGCCCTGCTCCCGGCTCCGGATCACGACAAGCAACGCTTCACAAATATCACGGTCCCGTCGATGGCACGGTTTGTTACCGATTCTGGCAAGCTTGCCAAGCTGGACGAGCTTCTTCGCGAACTCAAGGAAGGTGGCCATCGTGTGCTGCTCTACTTCCAGATGACTCGCATGATCGACCTTATGGAGGAGTACCTGACGTACCGCAATTACAAGTACTGCCGCTTGGACGGGTCAACCAAACTCGAAGACCGCCGCGATACTGTTGCCGACTTCCAGACGCGGCCCGAAATCTTTATCTTCCTGCTTTCTACCCGTGCAGGTGGTCTTGGTATCAATCTTACCACCGCCGATACGGTAATCTTCTACGACTCAGATTGGAACCCAACAATCGACTCGCAAGCCATGGATCGTGCTCACCGCCTCGGCCAGACAAAGCAAGTCACGGTCTATCGTCTCATTACCCGTGGCACGATCGAAGAGCGCATTCGCAAGCGTGCTTTGCAGAAGGAAGAGGTGCAACGTGTTGTCATCACTGGTACTGGTAGTGTTGATTTTAGCGGGCGTAGGCCTCCCGAGAATCGCAACCGCGACATCGCCATGTGGCTGGCCGATGATGAGCAGGCTGAGATGATCGAACGCCGCGAAAAGGAACTTATCGAGAGTGGAGAGTACGACAAGATCATGCAGCAGAGGAGGAAGGGTGGAAAGAGAAAGAGAGGTGCCGCCAATGGCGACACTGTGCCTAGTCTGGAGGACATGTATCATGAGGGTGAGTCAGATTTGCAATTTTAATGTATTCTCCCCCCTCCCCCCCACTGTATGCTAACATCGCTTGACATAGGCGAGGGCCATTTTGACGATAATAAAGGCTCAGGAGCGGCTACTCCCGTCGACGCCGACAGTCTAGGCCGCGGCGGCAAGCGCAAGAAGGCTGGAGGCAGCAAAAAAGCCAAGACAACCAAGCAGCGGTTGGCTATAGCTGATGGAGAAATCGACATCTAAGTCTGGCTATCTAATTCGAGTCGCTCTTCTCATGCCTTCTTCGCTGGCGATCTGTTGTGATCAACCATGTCGCCTCACCCTTTACCCACTGGCCAAGAGATGGCACATAAAGAGTTCACATAATTTTTAGCCTGGGGCTTTTTAATAGGGCGAATGGAGGTAGCGTTTTCTGCAGTTTTAGTTGTACGAATAGCAGGGACTTTTTTTTTTTCCTTTTTCGATCTGCGTTCCCCGGCGCAAGGCATCCGAGGAGGAAAGAGAGAAAAATTTGGTGTTTCTCAACCTTTTATTTCTGTTATCATGTCCTCTCATAGTGGGATCATAAAGGAGGAACGCACTAGGGTGGTTTGATGAGACGATGACTCGGATGGGAGAAAGTGGTTGGAATTTTGGTCGAACCTTGCTAACAGAATTGGGTTGATTGTGGGGTATAGTGAAATTGTATTTTCCTACGACTAGACATTACACCGGCTGCACTCTGTAATGCGAACGGCAATGGTCATCCTTCCGGTGCTCTGCTTTACACTATGACTGTGCTTCTATCAAACCAACATAAGCATCTGTTTGGTTCCAAGTCCAAAGGATCACTTGATGTTCGACACGGAAATGTTTCCGTGGAATACAATTCACAGATGGGAAGACAGGAGAGCGGAAGATGATCTAACTCTGGGAACCTCTATCTCCTTGCGACTGTTGCTGTCGAGTTAGAATTTGATATAGATTAGGATAAAATGTGTTTCGCGAGTAGACAACGCAGGACGCCAGTTTTAGGAAGGCAGTACAGGCTTCTATGTAACACGCTTCATGTTCAACTCGCAGACAACAAATGCTCCTGTCATTGCCAGTTGCTCATCCCCACGGAGCCTCATGCCCGAGCAAGGATGCGACCACGCTGCTCTTTGCCTTCTTATCCTTTTTCCCGACAATGACTTCTTCGGGCGCAGCAGCCACGGGTCCTGTCGCGACAGCGGTCGTGCTATGCGAGTCATGACCACCATATCCATCCTCAGGGTCGTCCTGGTAGTGTTCAGGGTCCTCGTTCTGTTCCTCGTTGACGAACAATCTAGCGGTCTCTTCTTCGTCATGATGCCTCATCCACTTGGGCAGCCTCCACTGACGGTTCTTCAAAGGCGGAAACTTCGGCGTGCTGATCCTGAATGACGGAAGAGAGGGCCTTTTGAAGTACAGGGGCTTGATATTGGGAAACGAGAGTCTGGGCATCGCGAGAGACTCGTACCATGGGATGGGAGGAAGCTCATCAGGGCGCAGACGGATGCCGCAGTTTGGGCAATCGGGAGGAACAGCTCGCCAGGCCGTCCACTCAATCAGACCTGGTATGGCAAGGCCAGCGATGAACTCGCGGGCAGCAAGGGAGAGGTGGATAAGACTGTTCATCGGTCAGTATCTCCGTAAACTGAACGAGCTGAGTAAGAATGAGGACTTACAAGTTCAGCAAAAGCGGGACTGTCGCATACGCTCCCAGCATGACGAGCTCCGGTCGGGCACGATCATCGTCAGAAACTGTACCCGTTCCAATCCATGTAAACACTAGCACAACCATGATGGCAGCTGCTAGTGAGATATCGACCATGAACACAAAGATCCTATGAGTAAGAACTGCCCTCACCCCCTCTTCGCCTTCCCCATCCCTTTCTTCTTCACTTCCATCACGTTTAGAGGTACGCTCCTCAACCTCGGGATCAATCAGCCTTTGAATCTCCCTGTCTACCTCCGTCTCCTCGGCATCATCATCATACTCCATATTTCTTCTCGAGGATGACTCCCCTGTGGCGGTAATCTTCCTTTTCCCTTTGAGCTTGCCCGTGTTCCTGATGCCACCTACCAGAAGCAGGTATAGTGACACGGAAGCCGACATAAACAGTGGTAGCAGGCCCAGGCCAGGAACTAGACTGTGCGACAACGAGCCATGGGCAATGCAAAGTGGCAGGGCTGGCAGAAAGGAGATGACGGCGGCAGTACGGAGAGGTCGATGTGGGAGAGTCTGCCTTGAGATGACCAATGTGCGGGAGGAGATGGCCTGTTCAGGGTCTGACATATTGTCTTGATTCTGAGTCTTGACTGTAAGAAACTTGTCCCATGCAAGGCGAAATCGAGACGATTATACGATGATGAATGCGTAAGGAGGTTGGCCACAAAGAGCAAAGTACAAAATGTACGTAGAAACTCTCAAGTTGCAGGATCGAGTACAGGGCTCGGTGGAAAAGAGCTTCCGCTGCTCGCGGTGGTGCGTGTTTACAGGAGACGGTGGCTCTGTGAGGGGACGCCCCAAGTTTTGTCCAGAACGAACCGGAGGGCTTGTGACGTGGTGAAGCGCTAAGGCACTGCCTATTGAGATCCGTCAGGTTTAGGATAAACGGCTTTTTACCGAAGCCTGTTGGTCACTTGTTTATCAAGAAAAGTATTAGTAGAAACAGCAGTTGTAGTCGCTGGCTCCAGTGAGATGCGGTGTGTGGCTGGGATTGGGAGTTGGAGATACTGCTCTGCGGGGCTCCCTGTTACTGCTTATCAACTCTGTTTTGCTGCTGCCCTCAATGCCAAGCCAGCCGAAGCCACTCAACAGTCAGATCCACTCAGAGACAGCACTGGGCAGGACTCCGGACAGGCAACTTGGAGCTTGGGGGCTCTGCGTGTTGGTTGCGGATAGGGAATCAGAAAAAGACCAATGGTGGATGGGCCCAATGTTTAGATTTCAAGTACAGACCAATAATCCTTGCCTACGATCCGAGGTTCCAAGGTCGAACTGTTTTGCATCTGCAGATGTTGGGGACTTGCACAGCACACAGATTCGTACGGAGACAGCGCGTCCAGAGCGCATGTAGGAACTCACCTTGTACAGGTAGATTAGTACGTGCTAGCTACGCCTGGAAATAGCCAGGTTTTCGGAGAAGCAGCTCGCCAGCGCGCGTCTGGGTAGCCCACTTCGGGTACCCCCTCCGGCGCGCTGGCTCGCAGTAGGCAAACACAACACTCATCACTCTTATGATTTCTGGTTTTGACTATACTAGACACAACTTTCTTCGCCCCTATTATATACCTCTACGCCACCGTTGCTTAAAGTTGCGAAGAAGTTGGATTGATCGGGAGAGTCTCTAAACTGATCAAGAAAGTTATAGGGGCGCTGGTAAAGTTGGAAGTGAATGGACCAATCAAGTGCCATGTAAAGAGGGAAAAATTGCATACATAACGAGTCAATCAACCAGAGAAAGATGTTTGCATTGGGAAACGCAGGAAGGTGGTCATCCTTAGTTGGCCGAATCCCAGAATCCATACCACACCGAGCAACCGGATCTGAATTATGCTTGCTGATAATCAATTAAAGAGGGATCCGGTCCAATCAGGTAAGATGCGCCTGTGATTGGCTACTGTGAACTCTGTCCAATGCCCCTCTGTTGACCCGCTCCTTATCCCCGAGCTGCGGGGTGGACCGATACGCTCAGGGAAAATCACAAAACCACGATAAGTCATATCATAATTGACGGCAAGATGGCCGAGCGGTCCAAGGCGCCAGGTTCAGGTCCACTTGAATTACTCTGAACATCCTGTTCAAAGCTTCCTGGTCTCAGAAATGGGGCGTGAGTTCGAATCTCACTCTTGTCAAAACTTATTTTTTGCCCGTGTTTTTAACCACGGCCCAGGGTAATCAAAGTTTGTTACCAGCATCCCAGGTCAAAAACTTGCCGTCGCTTGGAATTGGCTTCTTTTTCTTCTTCTCCCACCCTTCGAGCTCATCTTTTGAAAGACCGTGGGAATCTTCTTGCAAGTCTGAGCCTTGTTAATATTACTTGTCAATGTTACCCTCTCTAGTCCTTATACAATCCAGCCTGCTTCCCTTTTTACTCTTTATGTCCTAACCGGTTAGGATGGGGAACACCACGAGCCTCCTCCGTAAACCATCATAACCAGAACGACGAAACCTGACTGGAATAGCCATCATCGACACCTTGTCTCGCCTTTAACCGCGGAAGACACCATAACCCGTGTTCCTTACTGTCTTGGGGAGTCACTTACAAGCGGGCGATCTGCCTACCTTCGACTCTGTGAGCACCAACAGATGTGCCACAGGAAGAGGTTACAAGTCTTCCAGATGCCCGACTCCGGCACCATGATCGGATGCTTCACGCAAGCCACCTTCCCATTGAAGGTCGTAAGTTCTCGTGGGTGGTCCATTTGGTGGATCAGTGCGGCAGCCATGCTGAGAGCGAGTCATGGATCCATGAATTGCGGTCTTGAAGAAAGCAACACCCCTGTAAACCGCCATTGGTGGAGGTTGGCCTCTTAACGGTCTGAGACTGAGAATTTCTCAAGGCTAAGAGATGCTATCAACCCACATTACCTACTGGTATTGAAGTCGCTGCCTAGGCTGTGGATGGTCTTCCATATGTGATGAAGTTAGGTATGTCGCGTAGGTAATTGAAAGTTGCGGTGGTATAGTCCGCATCGCATCTTTCAAGGTTCTCCCATTCGAATAGCGTTTCCTCTTCAATCACATGTTGCCTCTAGTTCTCCTAGGTTCAACAGATGCATACCACATGCCCTGCTCAACATGAACAAGTGACATTGGTTCAGGCAATACTACCAGTCCAAGGTGCGCACTGCGCAGTTCATAAGGTACGGGAGGGATCTTCCTACCTTTTCCGGCCTTTGCGACTTTGACCTGTCAAGTACCCACTCTCCTCGATCTTCAACCTCTTCCCATGCTGCTCCATGTGTCATCTGACCCCATATCACGGATTTAAAAGCCTGGGCCACGGCAATGCCGGAGAAATCACAATTCCTTCTCGGCCGGTGATCGGGGGCTGTCCAGCCGAAGTGTTCTTCCCAGCTCCCAATGTTCTAGCGGCATTCTAGTCGCATAAAATTTCCACTGTAACTCCATCGCACTCCATCCTCCTCCCTCTCGCTCCATGCTCGGCGACCAGAATGGCAACGGTCCGCGGGCTTCAGCAAGGCCGAAGCACTCGACACTGCCAACCCCCTAGCCCGACCCTGCACCCCAGACAAGGTTCAACGGGGACTATCAACGGGGCGCAACGGGAACCTGACGGAACTCCTCCAGAACTCCAGGACTCCATGACTCCACGATCTTCAATATTACTCAAAATCACCGTTAAGCTTGCATGCCCCTTGTTCTGACCGACGCGCTTCTCCGATCACGGACAAGGCGGCGAAAACTGTGACGGAGCAGACTCGTGCCTGAAAATGAGAAGAGATGAACCAGTTCTTGCCATCATTAAATTGGTCCTCTTCTCCAGATTTTCCTTCCGGTGACTCAAGCATCTTAGCTTGAGCCTTCCCACTACCTACCTACTTTCATCGGGGTCTCAGTAGTTAACTGCCCTCCTGGTTAAGTTTCACCTGCGAAACCAGGGCCATAAACCCGGCCTTGATTCGCAAAGCTCACATCTGGTCACAATGGCTTCCAATGACCCTGCTGCCCCAGTTCGTAGCGACTTCTTCACGCAGGAAAAAGACCACAAGAAGTACAACATGGACAGCGACAGCGCAGGAACTGAGGAAGCGCCTGCCATCTACAACCAGGAGGAGGAGTCGAAGAGTGGTGGCTCTGAAGAAATCAACTATCATACTCTTGAGTGGTGGTATGCTTTGCTCATCCCAGTTTCTCTGGAGGAATTTTCAAGCTGATCTTTTTCTCTCATAGGCAAGCCGGTGTGGTCATGATCGCTGAGACCGTGTCACTTGGCATCTTGTCTTTACCTGGCGTCATTGCTACTCTTGGGTTGGCCCCCGGTCTCGTTGTGATGGTCTTTATGGGTATCTTCTCTGCTTACTCGGGCCTTGTCATGGGCGAGTTCCGGAAGGCCTATCCCTGGGTCGAAAGTTTCGGTGACGCGGCCGAGGTCATGGGACGAACCGTTGGCATGGGGAAGCTATTTCAAGAGATCTGGGGTTGGGCTCAGACTATCTTTCAGATCTTCATCATGGGCAGTCATCTGTTGACATGGACCATCTGCCTCAACACCCTTACTGATAGTGCTGCTTGTACCATCGTCTGGGGTGTTGTTGGCCTGGCTGTATTCTGGGCTCTCAACACTCCCCGGACACTACGCGCGGCCGGATACTACTCATTCGCCTCATTCGCTTCGATTTTCACAGCTGTCATGGTGACCATGATCGATGTTGGCATAGAAAAGCCTATCGGCAGCACTCCCCTTGCAGCAGCCCGCACTATTGGTTTCACTACAGCCTTTCTCTCTATCACCAACATTGCCGTCGCTTTCAGTGGCCACTCTTGCTTCTTCAGCATCATGTCCGAACTTAAGCAGCCAAACGACTGGCCTAAGGCGCTCGCCATGTTGCAAATCTGCGACACCATTCTCTACATCATCGTCTCCGTTGTCATTTACGTCTATGTCGGGCCTGATGTGCCCTCCCCAGCTCTTTCTGCCGCCGGTTCTCACGTCGTTCGCAAAGTCATCTGGGGCATCGCCATCCCAACCATTGTTATTGCTGGCGTCATTTATGGCCACGTCGCCGCCAGATATGTTTTCGTTCGTGTCTTTGCTGGCACAAAGCATCTAGCCACTCGCACCCCTCTTGGTGTTATCGGCTGGCTCGGCATCACTGCCATTCTCTGGATCATTGCGTGGGTCATCTCTCAGTCTATCCCCGTTTTCAACAATCTCCTCGGCTTTGTTGCTGCTTTATTCGCCAGCTGGTTCTCGTATGGACTGCCTGGTGTGCTGTGGCTTTGGCTTTACTACGGAAAGTGGTTCGCGACACCAAAAAATACTGTACAGTTTATTCTGAACGCATTCCTAGTTATAATTGGCTTGATAGTCTGCGCCTTGGGGTTGTGGTGTACAGGCGAGGCAATGGCGAAGGATGAAGGGAGGGATCCGTGGAGTTGTGCAAGCAATGCGGCTTAACTTTAAGATACCCGGCGTTTCTGTCTTTTCGATACTCGGTACGAAACTAGAGATCTTGCGTACAATGCTCCTCCTGCTTCAAGGACATAACAAATGTTGGATATGTTGGCTGTCCAAGCCCAACGTGTTGCTAGCTAGTTGAAAATGAGGCATTGAGCTCATCGAGCTAGCGATTTAACCTCATGTCTTGAAGTCAACTCCACAGTTTACCACAACAGCCCTGGGGACAAGTCAGTTGGTATCGTAAAGCATGGTGCTAGTTGGCAAATCTATTGCTTAGGGTTGAATTTTCTGATTAAACAGTGCTATAAGTCATGTTTTGGTGCTCTGGTTTCAACACAGTCAAGTTTTGCTATCTATTTTACTATAGTCAACAAAACCGGCACGTTTTCCTCCATTTTTCTTTAGCCCATCCCAAAACGCCATGTGTAATAACTAAACATGATCCCGGAAGTGTATGAAATTTTGACTGCAACATCTGAAGTCCCCCGATCCAAATCCCGTGGAAGTATTTGGTTTTATTGTTCTTCAGGCCCTGGTCGGCCATCTAACCACTTGGACATGTACGGTCCGTCAAGCCAATACCCCAGTTTGCGATAATAACTTCTAACGCCCACGCCGGAGATGACGCTGATTTTGATACTTCCATGCTCTTCTCGTGCAATTCGCTCTGCCTCCTCCATCAATAGCGTACCAAACCCTTGATGCTGGAACTTCTTAGGATCACGTGCATGAAGCGGGACCGCCATACCATACACGTGAAGCTCACGTATCATGCTAGTGGGCTGCCCGACCAGCTCTGGACGGAACGTATACTTTTCGCTGCACTTTCGGAGGCGAAGCAGAGCAATCAAGATGTCTTGCTTAGGATCTTCGTAAGCAAGGAAGGTCTCCCAACCTCCGTTGGCCGTGTAATCACGGCGCACAAGCTCAATTTGGTTGGGCCGAATTTTGTGCTTCACCTCGTTGACACCCACTTCTCGGGTACGAACATCACGGCAGGCTGTGCCAAAATCCTTCATGCGTGCGAGCGCCAGCTCACGCAAGTTGCCATTTTCGACACCCGACGTGACAAGGGGCATGGGAATGTCGCGCTGCACTCGGTATATGCGTGTCCAAGGGGGAACGAGTGCCAGGATTCGCGCAACAAGATCGATCAGCCCATTGGGGGTGTAATTCCGATAGCGACCAGTTCTCCAGAGCTCATAGAGACCCGTGCCGCGGATTACAAGGGTAGGATAGATCTTGAGGCCGTCGGTGCGGAAGGCAGGATTTTCGAAGTATTCTTGGAACTGATAAAGATCACGTTCCATGCCAACATTTGGCAGGTCAGGCATCATATGGCTAACCACCTTGAAGCCAGCATCTTTGGCAAGGCAGAAGGTTTCAGCCACAGCAGCGACCGTGTGACCACGGTTTGTGTCGCGCGCAACGTCCTCATAGAGTGATTGCACACCAATTTCCAGACGAGTACAGCCATATCGGAGCATGCTCGAGAGATGAGGTTGCAGACAGTAGTCAGGTCGAGTCTCAATCGTGATGCCTACGCATTTAATGCTGCTCTGCTCTCCGGCACGGACCGCCTCGTCAACGTTTGACGTCGAATATCCACTAAGAGCGTTGTGAAGCTGGGCTATGAATTCCTCCCTGTATGCTTCCGGCAATGACATGAAGGTTCCGCCCATGATAATGTATTCGACCTTGTCGACAGAATGACCCAAAGCCTTGAGCTGGTCGACCCGACCGCGAGCCTGCTCGAAGGGATCATAGCGAGCGCGAATGGCTCGCATTGAGGTTGGCTCATATCCGGTATAAGACTGAGTGCTGTACTCAAAATCCGAATCAGGGCCGCCTGGGCAGTATACACAGATGTTTCCGGTGTACGCGATATGCGGACAACGGTGCGGCTTACACATGACAGCCACAACGGCAATGCCAGATGAAGTACCTGGAAGTGGAGCATTAGTAGTCTTTCAAAACCTATCCATCTTAGGCCAGTAACTCACGAATTGGTTTGGCTATTAGCCTCGGAAGAATGTACTTTTTGTAGTGCTCTGGAACTGCAGCAATGATGGCAGTCAGGGGAGGTACATTGTTAATCTTGTGCTTCTTTGCGAACTTGGCGCGCAATGTGTTAAGGTTAATGTCTTTTTTGGGCCGAGTTGGGTCTTTAGAGGCTTCATGATCTTCAATCAGGGCGTTGGCAATGTCTGCACAGCATCGTAGAAAACGTTCGTTTTCTGGGGGGAGATCAACATCCTTCTTGCTGCGCTTGGTCGTGGTTATTGTTGCTGTTGCCATAGCTGCGGAAAACAGGTCACCACTGCTGGTTCTCCTGGATCTGGTTGTAGAGGTATTCTGCTGTTCCCCCGGCGCGCGTCTATGTAAATCTGGTGGAAGCTTCGGCTGTACTGCTGGCATCTGCGACAAAGCTGCTTTCCTGGCGGGGCGATGTGGAAATGCGGCGGTTCATCGCGAACGCCACTCGGCGACATGTATGAGCCCCACCGTTTTGGGGATATCAAGGCGGGGACACCACTGGAAGCGTGGACGTTTCGTAGCTAACCCTAACCCTCAGTTTCCCATCAGCCCGGAAACTCCAGGCCAAGTTGCCAAGATGGAGATCGGCCCTGAAGAACGGATTGCATCGGATAAACACTGCCGCCGCGGCTACCACCGCTGCAAGCGCTCTGACCGGGCAGGACCCCTGGTTGGTGTTTTGGTTGGGCGAAGCTTGGTACCTAGCGCCGAATTTACAGGGGGTTTACGAATGACGGAGATTGAAGAGTCTCCATTGAGACACCGCCCAAGATAACACACTACCTCGTTCACACTCGATAAACACCCTCCCACTCAGTTTTTCTCTCCCTCTCTTCGTTGAATATCTCCCCTCCCTTCATCCAGCGCGTTTTTCTGGTGCCCTTCCCAACAACAAACATGCAGGCACTTCGAAAACAATTGGCAAGGCCTGCGGGCTCCCTTTTGCGCCAGCTAACCCAGCGAAGCTACAGCTCCTCTTCCCTCAGCTACGCCGACACAATCAAGAACCTGCGCATCAACAGCGACACCAAGGTCATCTTCCAGGGTTTCACGGGCAAGCAGGGGACGTAAGTTACAGCTCTTCATGTTAGCCCTCGGGTAGCTTCTCATCGTGAAGCGTCAAGCGTTGAGCCCCGCTGCGGTTCCTTCGTTCCTTGTCTTACGAACCTTCGAACCAACATTTTCTTCCACAGCTAACCTGACATTTGACTTTCATTCCAGCTTCCACGCCCAGCAGGCGATCGAATATGGTAAATCCTTTTCTACACCTAGCAGCGAGTTGTCACAGCTGTTTCGACTGAGTGAGTTCTGATGCCATTCGCACAGGCACGAAGGTTGTTGGTGGCACAAATCCCAAGAAGGCCGGCACAACGCACCTCGGTCTGCCGGTCTTTGCCTCCGTGGAGGAGGCCGTAAAGGAGACGGGCGCAACTGCGACGGCCATCTTCGTGCCGTAAGGAAGTCCCGGGCATTCCCCCCCTCTCCCACCCCCGACCCACGCTAATGGATCCCCCGATTGACAGGCCCCCACTTGCCGCCGCCGGCATCGAGGAAGCTATCGCTGCCGAGGTGCCTCTCGTTGTGTGCATCACAGAGGGTATTCCACAGCATGGTTAGTGTCTTAAACGCGTCCCATCACATCATCAAATAGACATCCGACTAACGAAGGTTGATGGCGGTGGTGAACAGACATGGTGCGCATCACCTCGATCCTCAAGACTCAGAATAAGACCCGCCTGGTGGGCCCCAATTGTCCGGGTATCATTGCCCCAGGACAGTGTAAAATCGGCATCATGCCCGGCTTCATTCATAAGCGCGGCCGCATCGGCATCGTCAGTCGTTCAGGTACCTTGACTTATGAGGCTGTTAACCAAACCACCAACGCTGGTCTTGGTCAGTCGCTTGTCGTTGGTATCGGTGGCGATCCATTCAGCGGCACCAACTTCATCGACTGCCTCAAAATCTTCCTTGAGGACGAGGAGACTGATGGCATTATCATGATCGGTGAGATCGGTGGTTCTGCCGAGGAAGATGCGGCCGAGTTTCTCAAAGAAAAGAACGTTGTCAATGGCGGCAAACCTGTCGTTTCCTTCATTGCTGGTATCTCAGCTCCTCCTGGCCGTCGCATGGGTCATGCCGGCGCTATTGTCTCTGGCGGCAAAGGTGGTGCAGACTCCAAGATCAAGGCCCTTGAGGCCGCTGGTGTCATCGTTGAGCGCTCGCCTGCCGGGCTCGGCAAGGCTCTTCATGACGAGTTCGTCCGCCGTGACTTGCTCTAATGATTTTGGCGATCCCATAGTAGAGTGGCAGGTAATCAGGTTCAGCCTGCAATCTGCTAACCGAATATTGCCGTCTTTTTATACATGTACATGCTTGGATTCGGCTTTGTCCGTTTCTATCTTTGTAATTACCAGTGGTCGGTTCGCTTGAGCCGAAACCGGTAGAGGCAGTTAGTGACGGCAATGGAGCTGAGCATACAAAGGAAGGGATGAGAAGAGACAGGGAAGGATAAAGGTTGCATTTTTTTACCATTTTGATTCGACTCTTATAGACGTGGCGGGGTTCTGGCTGCTGCACTCCGAGATTCGCATGTGTACTTATTTACACTTTCCGATATTCGGAGTGAAGCCAATCGAAACAGAGTGCCACAGCAGGCTCATCTCATGACATTGTATCGAGACCCTATACCCTTGGTGTATCCTGCTTGTGGTTCTGGGGAGAGGACAGCCGAAGTTAAGGTTTGAACGGTTAGTCCAAGGTATCAGCTGTGGTAAATGCTCCTTATCAGGATGAAAATCGAGTTCTCCAAAGGAAATAGCATGACGCTCATTGTGAGGACGATACCTTATTTGACCACTTGCCCCTGACAACAGGTACTAGGCCATCATGTTTCGATAGCCAGACCAACACACAGGGTAGGATACTTTTATATGCCAAATCACATGAGCTTAATCCAGAGTGTTTGGCATTTTAATAAGGTAACGAACTAAATATGTGAATAGGTTAGGAGCACTAAGATCAAGGTTGCAAGATGGCTTGCAAAGAAGACAATGAATCGCTGATAGTTGGGCGCAATACTGCACCCATAACGCCGTGGAGCCTTGAACTCACACAAACGCATGGGTTCCTATCCCATACCATTGGATTCAACAGATCAAAGAAAGGGAAAAGAAAATAATAAACTAACCCACAAACTCCGTCCCAAATGCCAAGCATCAAACTATCTTTAATAGGAGTCATTATGGTCCCATTCCTGTCTCTGGACCGTTCCCTCATGGTGAGATCTATCGCGAAGAAGGGTTGCGATACCAATGCCCTCCCTAGCCTTCCCTTTGCGATCGGAAGAGGTATCACCGATAGAACAATAAGTCCCTTGACTCCGAACGATGGGTAAGCCACACACTGGGTCAGTCCTGTGGCCTCATTCTACTTGAGCCGTGTCCTTCTCGATACCAAGTGCCTCATCACTGTTCGCCGAGAAGCCGGGCAGTGATATCGCCCATATATGCCTCTTCCAACTCGTAGTCTTCACCTCCATTGCGGTCGATACCCACATAGATGAACGCCTCGACCACAGCGTCGACGTCAAAACCCATGTTGACAAACCTATCCACGAGATCTTTATTGTAGCCTTTGTACCTATCGAAATGAGTCAGCATGACACCTAGAAGCACACATGGATAATCCTCTCAGGGATGCTGGTCTGTTCGAAGCACCGGTAAACCCAGTTCCGTTCAATATATCCATACCTTGACAAGTCATTTGTCACCTGAGGCTTGGCCAATGCCTTATAGTTATGGGGGATGTAATCTCTCCTGGGGGCACCGGCATACTGAACAGCCCACTCGTGAGCCTTGCGGGCAAACTCATCTGGGCGTTCGAGCATCATCTTGGCCACTTCGGCATCCTGGGGGTCTTTGGGGTTCGGCGACTCGAGCAGCATGCGCAGCGAGATAAGTGCCATTTTGATTGTCCCAACTGGGGACCAACCAGAACCTAGAGTATCGAGGCAGATTGCACCCTGACCAGGGGCAAAAAAAGAATGGTTCAACACTCGTCAGTATGAGCTCTTGCATCACAATGGAGACTTGCCTATGGTTGTGGCTGGAGCAAGTCCCCTCGACATTGAATGGTCACACCTACCGTGACGCTGCTGACATTGGGATGCCAGATCTTGGTATCGAATTTCATGATGGGCGACTTAAATGGGTACATTTCAGGAATGATGATGTCGATTTGGAACGTTCCCCCGGCATAAGGTGTGTCTGGAGGACCGGGGAAAGTGCCCTTGAGGTGTGTCAGGTTAGACGGATCGACTGGATAGGCGACTACACCCGAGTTGTCCTTGTCATTGTGGATGTCTGCCAACTCCTTCGCAATGCGTCGCTCTCTGGTGGTGGCCATCGTTCGGCTTCTATCTCCTGTAAGAGAGCACCACTGATATCCCTGAAGATCTGGACAGTTGTTGTGTTTTTCTCTCACGCTATAACGCAGAGTAGGTCGCTTTGGAAGTTGAGAAAGCCAGGAGGTCTGCGGTTTTGGCACAGGGCAGAATAAGTGGGGACGTCCAAGTACAAGCAGAAAGGGTGGGAGCTTGGAGGGGCTGAGCGGTACAGTGAAGGCTGTAGGCAACAAAAGGAATGGGATGGAAGAGCTCGATCTTCTTGATGGTGATAGCAAGGCTGGAATACAAGCAGACGGAAATAAAGAATCTATTGCATGAGACACGGAATGTGTGGAAGTGTCTTGAAGAAGGCGAGTTGTTCAACTGCTTTAGGAATTTCAGGTCACCAGTCAGCTGTACAGAATGCCCACAGAGCACAAACACGCATCCAATGATCCGGGGTGCCCAACCCGCAAGCATTCATGCTTTGGAACAGTCTGCCTGCACTGACCCAACAGGGTCCAGTTGACTTCCAAGGTTCATGCTATTTGGGGATTACAATCGAAGTCTGATGCAACCATTTGGCCATCCAGCACGGGGCCCAGTTGTCCTTCGATGATGGCAGCCCATGTAAAAAAGAGGCAGTCCGAAACATCGTAACGGCCACACAATCCAATCGACAGGATAGGTAGATAGGTACCTGGGACCCAAAAAGACTACTCGGGAACGTCTACCCAAAGAACAACGAAGTAAGAAGCTGCTATGGGGCTGCCCACCGAGCTGGCAAAGTGGAGAGAAGCCAGACTGGATCTTTCCACTCTCCTCCCAACTGACACCTGCACTCAGCTGTCTATAAATCCGTGCGGTACATTACCAAAACCATCCTTGTCGGGATTGCGAGCGGGTACGTGGCCCGTGCACCGCTGGCGTGTCGCGCTGCCGCCTAGCGGCTGCCAGCCAAAGCCGGAGCTGGTGCCCATCAATCAATCGGACCTGTCGAAGCGTGAATAGGAAATAGCCAAGCCCAACGCCCAACTTGAACTTCCAACATTTATACTATCCACCCTGGGAGCCACCAACCTAAATATTTTGACAGCGCAAATAAGGATCGGTGTTTTGATCACACCTGATACATCCACGCACCTAGTCGAACTACCGATTTCAGCCGGGGTTGGACCAACACCGACATCATGGTAAATGGTCCACTTCCCGAAGCGTCAGGGCGATGATCGGTCTCATCTAACGTGCTTTACAGGGCCAGAGTCAGTCGGGTATGGGTGGTCACGATGGTCGCGATGAAAAAGACAAGAAGGTTCGGCCTCCCTCCCGACGAGTCTATGGGCGTTCCCTCTGCTCTCAGCCTTATCGCCACACACCCTATCGCTGACATACAATGATGCAATAGAAAGAAAAGCCGAAGTATGAACCGCCTCCGAGGCCTACTACCCGCGTAGGCCGTAAGAAGAAGAAGCAAGGCGGCGCCAGTGCCGCTTCCAAATTGCCTCCCGTCTTCCCAACAAGCAGATGCAAGCTTCGGCTGTTACGCATGCAGCGCATTCATGACCACCTGCTTCTTGAAGAGGAATATGTCGAGAACCAGGAGCGCCTGCGGAAAGCTAAAGCAGCTAAGGATAGTTCAGGCTCATCTTCAGAACTGGATACCGTGGACCGGCTGGCAGATGAGCGCAGCCGTGTGGACGACATGCGTGGCAGCCCTATGGGTGTCGGCACTCTCGAAGAAATGATTGACGACGACCATGCCATTGTCTCCAGCGCTACCGGTCCAGAGTACTACGTTAGCATCATGAGCTTTGTGGACAAGGATCTTTTGGAACCGGGTGCAAGCGTTCTTCTTCACCACAAAACTGTCAGCATTGTCGGCGTTCTCACGGATGATACAGATCCTCTTGTGAGCGTCATGAAACTGGAGAAAGCTCCTACAGAGTCATATGCAGATATCGGTGGCCTGGAACAGCAAATCCAAGAGGTACGAGAGTCGGTCGAGCTCCCTTTGTTGCATCCCGAACTTTACGAGGAGATGGGCATCAAGCCACCTAAGGGTGTTATTCTCTACGGTGCTCCTGGTACTGGCAAGACACTCCTTGCCAAAGCTGTAGCAAACCAAACATCTGCAACCTTCCTACGTATCGTTGGGAGCGAGCTGATTCAGAAATATCTTGGAGACGGTCCGCGGTTGGTCCGCCAGCTCTTCCAGGTAAGTGACGGTTGAGATCCTCTGTTTTAGCTTGAGCTAATTCCTGGCAGGTTGCTGCTGAAAATGCGCCGTCAATCGTATTTATCGACGAGATTGATGCTATTGGTACGAAACGTTATGACTCGACATCGGGTGGTGAGCGCGAAGTTCAACGCACTATGCTCGAGCTTTTGAACCAGCTAGATGGCTTTGATGACCGCGGCGACGTGAAGGTTATCATGGCAACGAACAAAATAGAGAGTCTTGATCCGGCACTCATCCGGCCTGGACGAATTGACCGCAAGATCCTATTTGAGAACCCGGACCAGAACACAAAGCGCAAAATCTTTGCTCTCCATACCAGTAAAATGTCGCTGGCCGAAGATGTCGACCTGGAGGAATTTATCGCCCAGAAAGATGACCTTTCAGGAGCAGACATCAAGGCCATATGCACTGAGGCGGGTCTTATGGCGCTACGCGAGCGCCGCATGCGTGTACAGATGAGCGACTTCCGTGCCGCTCGGGAAAGGGTACTTCGTACAAAGCAGGAGGGAGAGCCAGAGGGTCTGTACTTGTAGTTTTAATAGGGTAGATCTGAACTTGCACGCTAGACTGGTAAATAAAGCCAGGTATATTGAACTTGGTGGCATTGTTCCGGAGAAGTGAGAAGTGTTTCTTAATAGATGCTTCTCGAAATTGACCCATCCTTGGTATGATGCTTATCGCATTTATGAATATCCTTTTGGAACTGGTTCCTTGAGCCAAACCCAAAGGCTTCGCCTGATTACTTGTTGATATCTAAGGCAATCTTTCAATGATCTCGTAACATGGCCTGGTCATTAATAATATGGCATTATAAGCCTTAGGGAGCAGGAGCAATTGGTGGTGTTTGGACATGAGATGCTAGAAGCCCACAGCGTACAAGCTTTGGTCCTGAGGGGTTGATTTCGCATTGGTAGTAGAACGTATTGTTACAGTGCTGGGTAGATACTGGAAAAACAAAAAAGTGGATGATTTCAGCGTACACTTGACGTTTTATAAAAAATTACAGTGGGAACTGTGAGGCTCGAACTCACGACCTCAGGATAACTCCCAACTGTTGTTGGGATCATACTATAGTATGAGACCTGCGCTCTTCCAACTGAGCCAAGCTCCCTATTCAGCTGTTTGATAGCTCTACATTTGAGCCCCAAGTACTGCAATCTCGCGTCAGTGCTTGGAAGACTAGCTTTATCACTCTACTCTTGTTCCACCATACATAATTCTGAGTGCTAACCTCCTAGCCTAGTCGAATGGTGAGATTCCAGCTGATTAGTTCCATCAATCCGAAGCAAAATAATTCTGCTGTTTTACACAGCAACTAGTCAAGTGAAAGCAAATATGCATCTTATTTACCAAATGCTATATTTGGGTGATTGCTAGATATACGTGCTTATTCTGCACGATAGGCTTGCCTTAGTTATTAAGACATCTAGAAGAGCTATATCTTCTTTGTTTGTAAGTACGTAGCTATAATGGTTAATCTTCTTTTCCCTGCTTTTGGTACACTGGTCCAAGACACCTCTACGTCTGACGATCCACAAGATCAGCACGTCAACTGTATGCCGTACACTCCGTAACCATGACATACCTAACACTGTGGATCACTGCAGAGTTATCGAGGAATTGATGAGAGGTTCTTTCACTTTGATACCTTGGCATGCAAAGACTTGGGGGTAGGGTCTAGAGAAACGTACAGAAACAATGTGACGTCGGTATCAGCGCCACTGGGCATCACATGCATGATTGCTCTTGGAACATGAACATCATATAAACAACAATCACTAGGAAGTATAATTGAGGTATTATGAACCTGGCTTCCGTGCTGCATACATTTGGCCATCTGCTTGCGTTGGTTGATATTAAGTGAGATTGCACTTTACTCTGATTGCCGAAGGCATCGTACCTTCCGCTGATAGAAGGCAATGCGTGAAATATTTTGTTATAAAGATCATTGCAGGGCACTTGCTTCAGTTAGGATCTTGTAAAAATGTCCTGCTCAAAGTCCTTATGTTCTGACTGCAAAACCGATCATCTAGAGGTCTGATGTTGCTCCACTTAGATACTTCATAGTTCTTTGCTTCTCAGCCTCACAAGGCAAGCTGATCTGAGAGGGTGTCAACGCTCCTCGTCGAGCTTAGCTAGGGGACGAAACAATGAAGAAAACAACAAGGTCCACAGTATGTACTCGCAAAAGATAAGAAATATTCCATGTGCATTTCAACATAGTTGGTAGTTTCAACTGCATGTGGGACGTATGCAACAAAACATAACTTGGAGTTAGTGCACTGTTTCCTCGGGGCTTCTTTCAGCATTGTAGGTGGCAAAATTTTAGCATCTCCTTATCTAATTTCTGAATGTAATCATACATTAGAAATCTATCGTCTTTTGTGAGCACATACGGGAGGTTGGGTTTATGTGATTACCGGGTTATTATATATGCTTTTGGGCCTTGCGCTCCTCGTCTGAACATAGGGTGCTTCCCATATTGGAGGTGCAGTAGAGTGTTTCTTAAGTAATTGCAAACACTCTAGGTAGTTCACAAGAGAGAGCATTAAACTGGGAGTAACAGAAGAGTCATGGTAATCCCATAACATTCCCTATTAGCGGATGAGAAAAATGGTGGCGGCGAAATTTGTTGATTAACAAATTCTGCTCCTTACTATTGAGGAGCTCTTGTTTACAGGATCATCCAGGAGCCCATAAAGGTCCCCTCATATCTGATTTTCGGTAGAGCATCGTTACTTTTAGGCTGTATAGACTGGAGCGTGGCCGGAATGGTTGACAGCGCCCCGACTCTCTATCGGAGATGTCACTACGTCATAGTATCCACCAGTTCCTGGCTTCCCTGTAACAGCCCCCCTGCGCAATCTCTGCGAAGAGAGACCGTGCGGTAGATGTTGAAGGACAAGGGTTAAGTATCCAACAAACCATAAAGGCTGAATGGTGTCTGAATACAACATGAGTATGTCCCGAAACTGCCTGCAAAAAAGGGACAATTACATTTTGCTTGCGCATTCCTTGCTTCCTCATTGCATTCACCAATCTAGACTGGCCGAGGTACAGATTATTCGTCGTTCAATTCTGCTTTAAGTGGGGTAATGGCCAAGCCAGTCTGATAGCCGCGCACCGAGGACTTAGGTGCATCCTTCCTGCACGGCCGTCATGACCCCTTTTTGGCTAGCAGCCGGGTATTTCATGTGCTTTCTTCTTCCCATGCAAACCTCAGTCTCCATTGATTGATCTCATTTTATGAGGTCCCAAGCCTGGGACGCACAGTGAAACAGATAGCCGTTGCCCATCCCCACCAACCACGCAAATGAAGTCGAGCCCTGAACCACCGCGCCAATCTAGAGGAAAATCGCATAAAGGACACAGGATTGCCAGTTGCTACCGCGTTTAGTAGCCGTAGGCCGCGAGGGCCTCCGAGACCTTGGGATCGACCTTGGCCGCCGCAGCCTTCTTTGCCTCGGAAAGCTGCCTGGCGGCCAGCTTCTTGCGCTCGTAATAGGCGGCGCCCTTCGCCTTGCGCCTCTCCTCGAGTCTGAAGTTCTGTCAGTATCCCAGAGAAATCGAACTGCGAAATATCGGGTTGCAAAAAAAATTAGCTCCACGTACCTCGCAACAACGTCCTGGTACTTCCAACCAACTTCATGGCTGAGACGGCCCACAGTGCAGTACTTGCGTCCGGGCTGGAGCCGAAGAACACGGAGGGCCTGAGGAACAACCATCTTCTTCTTCTTGTCGTACGGCGGAGGAACGCCCTCGAAGACCTTGAGGCGCTCAAGGGCGGCAGCGCCGCGAGCGGTCTTATGGGGGATCATGCCACGGACAGCCTTGTAGAAGATACGGGAGGGAGCGCGGAAGTGGAAGGGACCTGCCGATTGTCAGACTCGTGGGATTCGTGCACTGCCGATCGCTAGAGGTCGACTCACCGCCGCGGGTGGGGTTGTACCGGGTCATCTTGCGAAGATAGGCATGGTACTTGACTATCTCGAGTGTCAGCACCGCACTCCCATTATCTCCCAGCCGCTAAGACGAAGTACTGCATTGGGTTTTGAGGGAGTGTATCGGTCACATACGCTTAGCGCGGAAGAACTCGCCCGAGATGTTCAAGGCCTCGCAGCGGACGACGACAATCTTCTGGCCGCTAAGGAGCTGCTTGGCGACAATGCTGGCCAGGCGGCCAAGCAGGTGGCCCTTGCCATCGATCACAACCTGTATGAGAGAGTCCAAAGGTCAGCTATTTGCAACTCTAGCTTTTGCACCCTTAGATTCCGCTATGGTGTCGCAAATCTCGACGCAGCTCGGTTGCGGTCGTGGTCGCTCGGTCTCGAGAAGACGAATCGCAGTGATGGAGATGTCAAGATGGTAATGCCGCGCACAGCTCTGAATAAGGTGCCCATTTTCAGAATGAAAATCAAAAGGATTCACACATACCACAGACTCGAACGAAGACATTTTGCCGGTGGTGAGCTGGGCAAAACGGGGAAATGAAAGAAAGGTTGATCAGGCACACTCCGGCTGATCGAGTAGCAGCTGGCTGCTTCCTGAACCTTGTGGTGTTGATGGTCGGTCTTCGACTTTTTTGTGTGTGCTGAAAATTGGCCCTGCGGGCACTGAAGCCGGCGGAAATGCACTAACCCCGATTTGGACACTGTGGGTGTCTGCAAGCCAGCAAGCCTGATGCCTTAGGCATCAATGAGTAGGGTTAGACCTATGGATAACACGGCTCTGGTGAGACCCACAGACCCAGCTCCCCAGACCCACCAGGAGCCCATCTGGGCCATGGTTTGGTTGACGCTCTTCAGTAATTATGGAAAGGCATGTTTCAGGATGCTGATTTAGATGTGTCCAGTCATCTGTGGCTAGTTTTGTGAGCTGAGAAAGCGCTGTCGCAGTGCCCGGCGATTGCTATTCCCTGCAAGTAGCCAGCCTCTTGTTTCTTAATATTTCAGTGGGTCTACGGCAGGATTTTCAGAGCCAGGATGCTCAATGAGGACACTAATGCTCTCTTAAAAACCTGTGACAGTGATGTATAGGAAATGTAAACCGCCAACACTGAAGGTCACAGGTCATATTGTGTCCAAGCATACGGGGGCCTTAGATACAAAGCTAATGTACATGATCTACAGTGACAGCCAAAAATCACTATGTGTTATGACGTAAGAAAGCTGGTGTAGAATCTACAGATGGCTAGCTGATCAATTGGAAGCTGTTTGAGATAAGGGAAGAGAACGGATAAGATTCCGATGACGCGGAAGAGGGCGGCCAGGATCCGGCTACCTTATCTTTGCATCATCTATTTCCTTCAGAACATCTTGGACAGCCTTAACGAGCTCCTTGCGCCTGGGTCGTGCCCCTTCTTCGCCAGAGGTCTCAACTGCGTCGAGCTTCAAAAGTACTTGTTGCATGATGGTCTCTGAAAGCTTCCTGTGTTCCTCTTCACGTTTTTTAGGATCCGATGGAGGGTTCACCGCGAAAGCTTTGCAGAGGGGTAACAATTGGGTGTTGAAATGGATCGCGATGTTGTTGAGCCTTTCGATCGGACCACCCGGAATACCAGCAGGGGCGCTGGCAGTTGACAACGCTGAGCCAGACGGGGACTGAGTTCGAACCCTTGATTTAGCTCGCTTGTGGCAGCCGTGTGTCGGGGAGTTCAGGCTTGCGGGGGCACTATCGCGAGGGCTACGCGTGTCGTGTTGGTCTGCAGTTCGGCCTGTTTGGCTCCTTCGCCGGAAATCTGCTGGAGCCTCTGGAGACTCCTTTGGTGACCTAGGTGTGTTGACATGTCCACCAACCCGTTTCTTTCTGTGGCGTTTGATCGCAGGAACATCTTCATCACTTTCGCCGCTACTTTCGAGGTCAGTGTCGCCAAACGTCATTAAAACCTCGCTGTTATGCTTCAGGCCGTATTCCCGCACAGGCTTATTACTATCAGACAGACGACGGCCTTTGTAGAACAATTTCATTCGATTCGCCTGGCGGTCTGAGAGATCCAAAATCATTTGAATGCGATCGCGAACGTCCCCGACCAAGAGCTTGCCGTCACCAATTGAAAAGGCCGGAAAGTGTTCAGGGTATGTGATGCCGTTATGCCTGATTAAGAGGACATCATCATCTGGGAGGGATTGCCCATAGGAAGGTCCAGGAGCAGAGTGTGAATAGCTGCCATAAAGTTCGGATGCGGGTGTACGGAGCCGAGGAATATCCATGCCATTCTCTTCAATCTCGGCAGAGGTGATATAACTGAAATCATCATCGGTCACGTCAGGAACGCCATCCTGACCAAGAATTGAATTGAAAGGCGAGAGTGCTGTAGCGGATGAGGGGGAGGCGCGAGCCGAAAAACCGTAGCGAGGCATAGTCGCGGATTGTCGATTTTCTAACCAACTTCGAGCGGCGATAACAGGCAGAATACCGAGAATAATGAGCGCTAAGACTGAGGTGCAAAGGGTTGTTCGAGACAAGTTGGTCGCTGCTTGGAAAAAAGCAATGAAGGTCGACAGGCAGTCAGCGGTGGTCCTCAAGCTCGTCAGCGGCGATACCACAGGTTTCTGCACTGTCGAGGTAATGTTGCGGGCAAAGCCTGCAAGACAGGCACCGACTGATGCCCAAAGCCCGGATTCGGAAGCCACCTTGTTGGCGTTTATTTGGCCTCACAAGCAGAATCCACTGGCTGAGAAGTGGAATGTAGAAAATTGGAAAGTAGGTAGGACAAACGAGTGCCTATTAGCTGGCTCGCCGCCGACTGCGGTGGAGGCGACGCTTCAAACAAGATATCTGATGCCCAGTGGGCGGATGCATCAGTTGGGCAAGGGAAGGTTGGAAGGCAAGCGGGCCACGTCTGAGCGACGGGAGTCGGTTTGCACAAAGTTTTCGTTGAAAGAGAACCCAAGATTCCCACAAGGTCTTTACGTCCTTGTGGTGAACAGGTGATGAATGATCCTTGCCTTCGGCGAGGAGCGCGACGGAAACGCGACGATAACACGTTTAGGGATGCGGTTAATATGGTGAACCGACCAGTCGATTGATCGCGCTTGGCTGAGGTGGGCTATCTAACTCTCTCGATTGATCCATTAAGGTCCTTCAGTCAGGGTTTGGATGAACGCGCTGTCGACTAGGTCCACGTATTCGGCAACCCCGCCTTCTAGTTTGGGAAAGAAACCTGGCCTTACTCTAAAACATTCCGATATTTTTCCGGGTAAATGTACTCAACTACCTTAGGTACCGACCTAGGGAGAAACCGATTTCTTATGCTAGTCTGGTAAAAAATAATGTTGGCTAGCTCTTATTATATCTTTGAAAATCATTCAACATATTATATTTATTATAAAAAGGTGCTTGATATACATAGTTGACGAAACAGTGCACTCATCCGTGGGCATGCGGGTACGCCGCAAGATAGGCAACCGTAACGTCGAATTGACAGTAATGAATTTTTGTTCGATACGTAGAGTCGGCCCCAATTTTTTTTTTCCCCAAATCTCCTACCTGCTCAAAAGTGCTCCGATCAATTGGCACCTTGTATCTGCCTGCCTTTGCATCACCGCGACTGAACCAGCATCGTTGGCCAGCAAGAGTTTGATTCCTAGTATTTGCATTGCTGTCTACCTATCGGCAACATCTGTGCTTCTCACCGCGTAACCAGCAGTCGAATCAAACTGTACGCAGACGTACTTCTTCCACGGGCCGCCAATCAGACTGCCCCTGCTGCGGTTTATAAAAGGAGCCTTCCTACCCCTCGTTTCCCCGCTTCATTTTGACGACAGTTTCTCATCAACTTCCATGTCCTTCATCTTCCGTCGATTCTTCTCATCTCCACAGCCTGCCACAATGGAAGCCGCTCAAAAAAAGGTCCAGCAGATGATCGATGACAATGCTGTTAGTACGTGTACTTTCATGTGGCTTTGTTTTGTCCTCCCCCCTCATAACCATCCGTTATTCCCACCGCCCGGTAGCAGTTTGCTTTGGACCCATGAACTTTGCTATTAACTTAAAACTTTCTCTAGTGGTTTTCAGCAAGTCGTACTGCCCATACTGCAACAACACCAAGCGCATCCTTGAGGAACTGAATGCCAGATACACTGCCTACGAACTTAATCAAGAAAGCGATGGTGATGAGATCCAGGCCGCTTTGCACAAAATGACGGGGCAAAGAACTGTTCCAAACATATTCATTGGTCGCGTACATATTGGTGGCAACTCAGATCTCGAAGCGGTGGTGAAGAATGGCAAGGACGGCAAGAGGATTGAGGATCTTCTCAGCGAAGCTGGTGCTCTCTGAGTGAATGCCGTTTGTTACTGGAGGTGTAAAATGCATCGACTTGCGTTTGAGTTCAGATACCCATGGCCAAAAGCATAAGTCTCTCTAAAGCCATAATCGAGTACATTAGTGAATCCTCATATTGGACAGTCTACGTCTCTGCCTTTACTACGGGCACGACTTGTGCTTCCACAGTTCCCACCGGCCGTTCAACGAAGCCCATGATCCCATCCACAATATTCTTTCTTGCAGCCTCGCTGGCTACCTTTTTCCCTGCAAGCCAGTTCAACCACAGCGCTCTCGTTAGTCTTTCATCTTCCACTGTGCCTAATAGCTGCCTACTGGAGCTGCTCCCGCGTTCATTTTTGCCACTGTCGTACACCAGAGCCAACTTCCCCTGCTGATCCCGGATCAGCAGGAGCTCTCTTCGTTTTGGCACGCTTCCTCTCTTGAAGGCAGCACGGAATTTTCGCACAGCCTCTCCAAACGCTTCATCATCAACGTTGTTCCCAGCAATACTGGGTGCACGAGCCTGAATTGCCCGCACAAACCCATCACGAAGGTGGTGAAAATCGGTGTCACGGACGGGGACGATGCGAAACGCGGACCGTGCAGGTATGCCACGTGCGAGAAGGTCATTCCATATGCGCTCGCCTTCATTGTTATCAAGTAGTTGTGTACGTAGTTGATCTCGTTCTTCCGGGATCAAAGTTGTCGCGATCGGATTAACATGCTTGATGAGGGCAGACTGGAGCGCTGCAAGGTCGGTAGTGGCAACGTAGTAGCCCACGAGGTAGACTTGGAGATTCACAAAGGTGACGGTTCGCACGCCCATGCCGACAAGGGTGTACTCTGTCTCTCTGGCTGGAGAACCGGGGAATGCTGATGAAGACGAGGGGTTGCTACTATAGTCTGAGAGGGTGATTGTGCGGGGGAAAGTAGGCACGGTGTTGTTTCCTGTCGGAACAAGCTCACAGCCCTGGTCATCATGGACGATAACCTGGCGGCCTGCAACATTGGCTCCGGAGAGGAGATCGGAAGCTGAATGTTTTTCAGTATCGAACTTGATGCCTTTGTCGAGTTCACGCTTCAGCTTCCATGCAGTATATATGAAGGAGACGATACCGGCAATGGTACCGCACCACAGAAATATGCGGCGCTGACGGTGATACTCCTCAGACTGCTGAGCAAGGCGATAGATGTTAAGATTTTCGACTGCGCGGGTTGGCGGTCGCTTGTTGTGTCGGAAAAGAAATGTTCGACGGGCGATATGGGGCTGAAGAGAAGGCGTTTTCACAACCCCGGGGAGTCGGCGACCAATACTTTGTCGAAGCATTGTGATCGGTGATGAGTACAAGAGGAATGCTGACAAGCTATTTATGTTGGTGCCTGTCGTTGAAGTCAGCCAAGTACCACGTCCGCTTCTGAATATCATGTTTTGGCCGACATTGTCCTGATCCAATGGTTCAAGCAGATTGATCGATACAGCACGAATTGCTGCGAAGCAACGGATCAAACTCCACAACCAAGTCCGTCTGGTGGGTTCATGTACGACGTAATGACCGTGCTTGGAGCTGGCTGCAGTGAGTGCTTTGCTCGGTAGGAATCAGCTGAGAATGGCCCCTTTATAGTGGGTAAACTTACAAGCAGAAGCACCAATGTCGATTGTAGTATTGATTACTTACTGAGTAGAGAGAAAATATTATATATAGAATATAGTTTTAACTAAGTTAATAGTTACGGTCAGAGTGTTAGCCAATCAGGAGACTGGATGCGACGATCCACGTACTTCCCTGAAATGGGTTTGGGCTTGGCCCAAGGCTTGTGGATCAGGGTTCTCACAGATTCAGAAGCACTGCGGTCACCAGCTGGTTTTGGGCAACTGTTTATGTTGCTGGCTGGCAAACTCTCCGTCCTCCTCTGCTTACAAGAAATCTATCTACCTTATATACTCAAGTCTTTGTCATGATCCACAAAGGCTTTATCTGGAAGAGGGGGCCCGTGCAGCCAACTGATCAGAGTTGTGACCATCAAACCCGGATATCTCTTCTCAGTGATCCCACACATTGGGGGGAGTTTCTCAACACTAAGAGGCATTGATACTCAACATCCAAGCATGTTGACCTTCAACGGTCTGTGCCGTTGAGGAGGAAGGAGCAATCGAAGCCACAGGGGGTATGAGATATAGATAGATCCAAGCAGGGCCATCTGGCTGAAGAAGCTCCCCAGTCAGCAATACAAACAGTTGTTTGTTCAACTAGTGATCATAGCGATCATTCTAACAGTTTGACAACTCCTGCTTTTCAGGTCCAGCGGCTTGGCATCTCTCGAATCCATTTCAAGAGGCCTGTTTGGATCGTCACACCTTTATCTCTTAAGGGTCTTATAGTCCTTCCTGAGTATCTCTTGGCTTGACGACCTTTCGAGGCCGCATGAGCCGTGTTTTTATTGGTCCTTTGCGCCAGGCACATTTCCCGCATGACACCTTTGTTGATCGTAACGTTGTGGAATCGTCACAATGATACTGCTAGCATAAGAAAACCCTTCTCACTTTAGCGCGTATCTATATATGTGACAATCCAACAACCCCCTGAGATGGGTTCGAAGGCAGTGGGCAGGCTGTAGAACCTGAGGGACTGGGGTCCTCCCACAGTAGAGTATGTGGTCAACTGCTGTCACCAGGTGTTGGTTGACAATTGTTTCTATTGCTGACTGAGGAAGTCCTCATCGTAGTTCTGGAGATGGGAGATTCTATTACATGTTTATACTCGAGGACCGTTGGTACGCCTGCCCTGCCATTCAGATTATCATCGACCAAGTTCAGGATTATCGTCAAGGTAGAAGTCCATTGTCGGTGACAGCGACAGTTTTCCTTGCCTGTGATTGTTGTCCTCACGTCTCACTTGGAGCTTCCTCCCTCCACTACCCCGGGGCTGGTGGTCCACATCTGGGCCGTAACAATGAGTAAGCATAAATTTTCAGATGGATGCGTATTTAAGAGATAACTTTATGAATAATCTTCAATATAGGAGAATTATTTTACTAGATGTGCAAGCAAACTCTTAGTTACCTCACTTGATTCTTTATTATTATGTTCTTATTTATCCTCACCTTAGGAACGTCTTGAAACCTTTCTTTCTGTTAAAATTGATTACTTCCCTGCCTTGCTCTACCTACTACCACCTTCAAATTTTTTTAAAACTTATGATTTTTTTTTGTCGTTCGTTGCGCCTTTGCGGTGGGGTAAAGGGCTGTCTGTGTGACCTGGGATCCTCAGTCGCCCATTCCGCTCGAGTAGGCGCTTCCAGAGGCTAAGGCCTCGGTCTGCGCTCTGCACTGGTCGAGCTAGGACCGCTCACCGTTCAGCCTACCCTGCCAAGCGTTGGGGGCAGACCTGTCCAGGTGCTCCTTGACAGCTGGCTACCTAGGCGGGTCATAGCCAACAGCCCACTCCACCGTCATCTGCAAGCTGCCTGGAACCTCTGCAACGATCGGCTCGACTCTCCTCTCCATCCGCCAGTCTTCCCTTTGCGAGCAATCAGAACAAACCGCTCTCTGCTGCAGGAAGTTCAGAACATTGCAGCAATGAGGCATCACGATCTGCCTGACCAAGCTGTTGGAAATGGTCGTTCCGCACCTGGCCCTCCGAACGATACGGAACTCGAACCAGACACAGACCAAACCCCGCGGCCGCCGATGGATTCGCGATCGACATCGTCGTCCGGCTCACCCACCCCAGCGGAACGTGAAGAGCAAGAATACGACCTCTACTTTGGCTTGAATGATTCCCAGTCTTCTCTTCCAGTTCCGAATTTGAAGGATATGCACGTTGTGGACGAATACCTCCCGCCCGTTCATTGTCTACCTAACGAGATCTTGATCGCGATCTTCTCCAGGCTAGGTACCACCACTGATCTCCTCCACGTTATGTTAACTTGCAAGCGATGGGCTCGCAACGTCGTTGATCTCCTGTGGCATCGTCCCGCGTGCACTACCTGGGAGCGGCATTCCTCGATCTGCAGGACTTTAGGCTTGGAGAATCCTTATTTTTGTTATCGCGACTTCGTCAAACGCCTTAATTTGACCGCTATCGCCCCGCAGATCAACGATGGCAGCGTTCTCCCTTTCCAGGACTGCACCCGTATCGAGCGTCTAACGCTCGCAGGCTGCCGGAACTTGACCGACTCAGGCCTCATTCCTCTTGTTGAGAACAACAACCATCTTGTGTCGCTTGATATTTCTCTAGGCGATCAGATCACCGAACAGTCAATCTATACCGTCGCTAAACACTGCCCACGTCTGCAAGGCTTGAATATCTCCGGGTGTACCAGGATCTCGAATGAAAGCTTAATTGAACTGGCTCAGCGTTGCCGCTATCTCAAGAGGGTATGAATTAGTGTCTTGTTGCCCCAGTTTGCGTTCCTCCCCCCTATGGTTTTATGATTATATGCTAAAATGAGTCGGTTTAGTTGAAACTTAATGAGTGCACCCAAGTAACCGACAAGACTGTGCTTGCCTTCGCCGAGAACTGTCCCAATATTCTCGAGATTGACCTTCAGCAATGCCGACTGGTTGGAAATGAGCCCATCACTGCAATCTTCACCAAGGGCCGGGCTTTGCGTGAGCTTCGACTTGTTGGATGCGAAATGATTGATGATGGTGCGTTCCTTGCGCTTCCTCCGAATAAGAAGTATGACCATCTTCGCATCTTGGACCTCAGCTCTTGCAGCAGGATCACGGACCGTGCTGTCGAAAAGATAATTGAAGTAGCGCCGCGCATTCGCAATGTGGTGTTGCAGAAGTGTCGCAACTTGACCGACGCTGCTGTCTATGCAATATCACGATTGGGCAAGAACCTTCATTTTCTCCATCTCGGCCACTGTGGTCATATCACAGACGACGGGGTCAAGCGCTTGGTGTCGGCATGCACCCGTATTCGTTACATTGATCTCGGCTGCTGCCAACACTTGACAGACGAGTCTGTAAAGTTGCTCGCCAATCTGCCAAAGCTCAAGCGGGTTGGCCTTGTGAAGTGCACCAACATTACAGATGCAAGCATTATCGCTTTGGCAGAAGCCAATCGCAGGCCACGTGTGCGCAGGGATGAGAATGGGAATGCGTACACCATTCCCGGGGACTACACAACTAGTTACAGCAGTCTCGAGAGAGTTCATCTCAGTTACTGCACAAATTTGACGCTCAGGGTAAGATTACCAGGGCTCTCTAGCCACCTCTTTAACTATAATCTCTCTTCTAACACAAAAATTGTGCAGAGCATCATTCGATTGTTGAATTATTGCCCACGGCTGACTCATCTCAGTCTGACTGGGGTTCCCGCATTCCTGAGACGAGATCTAGCGGTATTTTCCAGAGATGCACCGCCAGGTATGTTCTCATCCCTTAACCCATGTCAACATCCTCTTGCTAATCCTTTCCATTCAGAGTTTACCCAGCATCAGCGTGAGGTGTTTTGCGTATTTTCCGGCCAGGGTGTCGTCAATCTGCGGGAGTACCTGAACAGCTCTGAGGTGCAAGAAATGCACCAGTTTGATGATATGGGCGTCTCTAACCAAGCTGGCGGCCCTGTCTTTACCACTAACCCTGCTTCGGCTCAAGGAATTCCTCCTCTCCTTCAAACTGCCGATGGTGGGTTCGAGGATGGTGATGCCGACGCTGTGGTTGACGATGACGACGGTGTCGATGTGTCGGAGATGATCATCGATGGACAGCCACTCCCAAATCATCAAGTCGGACTGGGGCTCAATACCGCCGCCGCCGCCGCCTCACCACTCCCGCCCCCTCCTTTAGTTCCTCCCTCAGGTCGAACAAACCCCACACCCCTTGATTACGTTGCCGAGTCTTCAGCGGCGGCGGCGGCTGCGGCGGCTGCATTATTCCCGCAGCACTTCTTACCTCCGATCGACCAAACCGGACCGGTCTTGGTATCTGCACCAATGTCTTCAACTCATCAAGCGGCCCTAACGGTGAATGATGAGGCAGTTGATGTTAGCCTGGCCATGGCTATAAACTCAGCCATGAACACACCAATTGCCGAGGAGCAGACTGCTCCAGGAGCTGAGCAGCATGGTTTATCCATGTCGGCTGTAACTTCGTCTCTACCCCGCCAGAATGCTCCAAGGAATGTTTAGATGGTAGGGATACTTGGTTTTTTTTTTTTGGGGGG
>Ga0065720_1002978_pt1 | contig 53174 bp, 50 predicted proteins | sample Thericmetagenome_FD_59107 | JGI IMG/M metagenome (GOLD analysis project Ga0065720, IMG submission 59107) | Thermophilic microbial communities from the Joint Bioenergy Institute, California, USA of rice/straw/compost enrichment - eDNA_2 v2... | ecosystem: Engineered > Solid waste > Grass >... | reverse complement strand
CCTGAGACTCCATGGATCGAGGTTTTGAAATATTTTAATCAGGTTAAAAATTTTAGGTTATTAAAGTATTGGCAAATGATATAATCTGTGACAACTTCTATAGATTTTTAATAAGAGGCGATTAGATATAATTAGCCGTGTCATTTTTTTTCATCGAATCAGAATTTAATTTGGTCTGTGTGTCATTCACAACATGAATTTTAGTTCTCCACTGTTAAGCATTGCATAGAAGACATTATCGACGTAGTGTATGTAGAATCCGCTCTAGCCCTACTTAGCTTATTGGAATTAATGGGTTTTAAACTTGTGAGACTATTTTAAGCTTCTTCTATAGAGAGGATCAAAATTTCAAAACGTATTGAAACGGGAGTGTGAATCCTCACTTCTATTTAACAGGAGAAGTGCCTAAGGTGTTGGTTTAATTAGGGCTTATAGAGTTTAAAGTCCTTTATGCTAAATTTGACAGTGATTCTTAGAAGAAGGATGGAGTTCTCCAATCACTTTCTTAGATTTAATGACTTTGATATTTTCCAAGACAAAAAGTTACTAATAAACAAGATTTTAATAGATTTGACCCAAATTGGAATGTTAGAGCAAAGTAAAATAAATCAGGATCAATTGATTTATTTGATCTAGATCTATTTTTTTGAGAAAGTTCTGAAAGAGATTAAACTTTTAAATTTGAATTAATACCGGATACATATGACACTAATTTCATCATCTGGTCTCGTATATTCAAATTTGCTAAACGTTAATTGAAAAATAGTGCATACTTTTTTTAAAAAAAAGTACACAATTAATAACTTGATTTTCTATAAAGACTTTGTACATTACGTCTCTATAATTATTTTCTAAACTTTCAAATGAAACAAACCGCTAAGAACGTCGGCATTACAGCACTCGAAATCTACTTCCCTAAGACCTATGTCTCACAAAATGAGTTCGGTACGACTTGAAACTTCTATTTCACTCCTTTTTAATTTCCACTTTTAAGTATTTTGCTCTAATACCATTAGAAATTTTTTCTGAAGCCCCAAGAGGAAAATACACGATCGGTCTTGGCCAAACAAATATGTCATTCGTCAATGAGTATGAGGATGTCAATTCAATGGCCATGACTGTGACCCAAAGTCTTCTTGAGAAGTATCAAATTGATCCAAGAAGTATTGGCAGATTGGAAATTGGTACCGAGACACTTCTTGATAAATCAAAATCAACCAAAACCGTCTTACTTCAACTTTTTGCTAAATATGGAAACCATGACATTGAAGGAATCACTACAATAAATGCCTGCTATGGAGCTACAAGCGCATTATTTAACACAGTCAGCTGGATGCAAAGTGAGGCCTGGGATGGCAGATATGGTCTTGTAATTGCTTCTGATGTCGCTGTGTACGCTAAAGGCCCTGCCAGACCAACAGGAGGAGCTGGTGCAGTGGCGATACTTATCGGACCAGATGCACCCTTGGTCATTGAACCCATTAGATCAAGCTTCTTTGATCATTCTTATGATTTCTATAAGCCTGACTTTAGTAAATTTGGTGTGGAAATTCTTAATACTTTTAGCTAGTGAATATCCCACAGTTGATGGACAATTGACAATTGGAAGTTTCTTGAAGGCTCTTACAAACTGCTATAGTGGTTTGAAGGAAAAAACCAAATTGGCTACTAATTCGACTCTCAGCTTAGATAGCTTTGATTATTGCTGTTTCCATACTCCTTATTGCAAACAAACTTTTAAGAGCTTTGAGACATTATTCAAGCTTGATTTGAAGTAATACACTCTAACTTTCATGATTTTCGTAGAGCAAAGCACTTGTCAGGAAGAGGACTAAGTAGTGAAAATCAAAAAATTTTACAAAGTGGTGCTGAATTAGATGAGAAACAATATAAAAGCATTTTCAATGAATACTGGAACAATAAAACAAAGCCGTCCCTCTACCTGTCAACAAACCTAGGCAACATCTATACAGGATCCCTCTATGCTTGCCTAATTTCACTTATTTCTGATGATAAAATTTATCTCGAGGTTTCCTATTCTGAAAGCCAAATTTAATTTCTAGAATAAAAGAATCTTGATGTTTTCTTACGGATCAGGGATGGCCTCATCAATGTTCACAATAAAAGTGCAATCCAACCCTTCCTTTATGAGAGAAAAGATGAAAGCATACGAAAGACTTAATGAGAGGGTTAAAGTTCCTGCTGATATTTACGATAAAATCATGGAAGAAAGGAAATCTAAGTATGGAAAGGTTCCTTTCACCCCAAAGGTAATAACTCTTGTACAATTTACTAAAAGACAAGGTTAACCAAGAGTATATGTTTGAAGGATCTTATTACTTGAAACATGTTGACGAAAAACACAGAAGATTTTACGAAAGACTTACCGGAAATCCATTGTCAAGAAATGACACAAGATCACTAGTAATATAATAACGTACGATGAAATAACGAATGTTAGACTAAAGATGTGGAGGATCCTGAGTCTAATAAATCTCCTAACAGAAAATTTGAACTCCTAAGCAATCAGATGCTTCAAGGAGTTCAATCTAAGGGCGGCAGTAGTCAACTATGGACTGGATTTCACAAGAAAACATTCAAAGAAAGACTGGATCATGTATAGAAACTTTTCCTAAGAGTAATCCTTGTAGCTAAAAAAGTTGGATCCAGGTTTAGTGACAGAACCTTATAAAACCGGAGGACTAAATATATCAATAGCTGACATCATGGTTGAGAATTGTATCGGAACATTATCTCTACCTCTGGGTCTTGCGTAAGAATATTGAAAATTGGAACTAAAAGTTTAGACTCAACTTTGTTGTCAATGGAAAAGAAAAGATAATTCCAATGGCCCTAGAAGAACCCTCTGTCATTGCAGCATGCTCTGGAGCTGCCAAATTCATCTCCAGATTTGGAGGTTTTAAAACGATTTCATCTGAGCCAATTATGAGGGGCCAAATTCAAATTTGTGACGTCCAGGCTGATGAAGCAATTTTCATTATTGAACAAAAGAAAAAGGAAATTATTAGCTATGCAAATGAAGCTTGCCAGAATATGGTTAAAAGAGGAGGTGGCGTTATTGATTTGAAAGTCAAAGTTCTTCCTCAAGATATCAGTCTAAAAGAAATCTCACCAAATTCTGGTGACATGATCGTCGTTGATTTATTCATTAATGTCTGTGAGTCTATGGGGGCTAACATTATCAACACTATTGCCGAACACACAGCTCCTTATATTGAGCAACTTGTTGGCGGAAGAGCAGGAATAAAGATCCTCTCTAATTTGGCAACAGAGAGAAGAGCTCTTGCTTACTTTGATATTCCAGTTAAAGAAATGGGCTGGAAGGGAGCTTCTGGTGAGGAGGTTGCAAAGAAAATCATGGAAGCTTATGTCTTTGCCAAGAATGATATCTACAGAGCAACTACTCATAATAAGGGAATCATGAATGGAATTGATTCAGCTGCTATTGCATGCGGACAAGATTGGAGAGCTATTGAAGCTGCAGCTCATGCTTATCCTTTCATAAGTAATAACAACATTTTCATTCCTAATAATACCTAGAATACGGAAAATATCAGCCATTAACCTCTTATAGCATCACCAAAAAAGATGGTGAGCTCTACTTCAGAGGAAGCTTAGAACTGCCAATTCCTGTTGGAACAGTCGGTAATCTTTTATTAGGAACGTGAGTAATCTTTTAGGTGGAGTTATCCAAAATAATCCAATCTATCAAAACAGTATGAGAATGATGGGCTATCCTTCAGCTCAAGAATTAGCTGAACACCTTGTCTGTGTGGGACTTGCTAATAACTTTGCTGCTTTAAGAGCTATGGCTATTGAAGGTATTCAAAAGGGTCATATGAACCTTCATGCCAAAAATATTGCTCTTGCCGCTGGCGTTCCTCAATATCTCTCTATGGATGCAGTCGAATACATGAAGAGAAGAGGAAGGATCAATAAGGACTCTGCTAAAGCCTTCTTGACAGCATTGGATTTATACACTGAGCTTAGAACTGAAGACAGCAAAAAGAATTCACAGCTTCCCCAAAACTTAAGCACATTTTTCCTTGAATTCTCTATCCCAGCTCTTAACGAACCCATAGTTCTTAATATCGCTCTAGAATCCTATGCAGAAAAGCCTATTCACATTTCCATTGAGAAGGAGGATATAACAAAACTTATGCCCGAAGATCTCAATGTCAGAAAGAAACTATTTGGTGATAAAGGATATGAATGGCTTTACAGTTTCTTCAGAGAACTTGACTTGATCAGATATGCTGGAGCTAAAGGCACACCTACTGATGAGGAAGTGATGAAATCTAAATATCTCTGCTACAAGTTGAAGCTTTTGTCCATTCTCATCAATTTGGTTGCCTATAATCTTGTTCAGATGAACTATGAGAAAGCAAACCAAATCTTCAATATGGCAAAAACTGATGACCTAATTCCAAAGGTTAAGAAACTCCTTCAGGGAGAAGATGGAGCTCTTTGCTATGGATTTTTGCTCTTGATTGAGCTTACTAAGATTTTCGAGTATAATATTGAAATCAACTTGCCTTTCCCAAATTTGAGACCTATCCTCCTCTCTGAGCTTTATGCTATCCCTAGGTCCCATCTTGTTGTATATCAAATGTGGCAAGAAGCCAAACAGAAGACGAATTTTGACTTCCAGAAATTCCTTGATGGAAGAAGAAAGAGACTTTGTGCAACAATGATGCTTTTCTGTGATTCTCTCATCTTGAAATCGACTGAATTGAATGAGAATCTTCTTGATATCCTACAAAAGTTAGGAGAAATCTACGAGATTGAATGTACACTTGTCAGAGATTTGACTAAATGGACTGGCTCAAGCAAGGATGCAAATCTCTACAGCTACTGGTTAATGACCAAGGGAGAGTTCATGAATGGAGAGAAAGATTCACTGAAACTCGCTTTTGCAAAGGAAGTCTCTGAGATTGCTAATAAGTTGAAAGTTGAACTATTTAAAGGATTAGACCCTTCTCTAATTCACCAATACAAAGTGACTCGCTCTGTCATTAAGCATCACTATGAAATTCATGATAAATACTTCCCTGAAAGTGAAGATCCAAAGCCTTCCCTGTAATAAATATTTTTTGCAAGTGTCTACTAAAATCCTTAGCTATCCTATGAATTTAGCATATTCGTTGTTATATGTGTGATTTATCGTTAACAAATTAAGATAGATATAGGAATTGTATGTATAAATCCAAATATTACCAAAGTTAACTGATCTAATATCAAATTATGGCGATAATAAACAAAATTTCACATAATAAGTATAGATTCAGTCTAATTCTCATGAAAAATCACTTATTGGTCTTCTTCTTCTTCTTCTCCTTCTTCTTCTTCTTCCTTTTCTTCATGATGACGGTTGCTTTCCCCTTGGCCCTCTTCTTCGTGATCTTCATGAGCATCATGGACTTCAAAGTCATCCTCACCTTCTTCATTCTGGTCAAATTGAAGAGCTTCAGCTTGCTCTTCTTGATGTTGAGATTCCTCTTGCTCATGTTCTTCTTCTTGTTGTTGTTGTTCTTCTTCTTCTTCGTGATGCTCTTCTTCATCCTGGTCTAATTGAACCTCAATTTGGTCAGCATCATGGACATCATTATTATAATGTTTCTCAATGTCATCTTCTTCTTCGCTTATGTCATGAGTAGGCTGGTTCTTCTTTGTGGTTTGTCTGGATTCGTCTCTGTTTTGAGGACTACTCAAACTTGGAAGACGATTTTGACTGTAGCTAGGAGAAACACCAGATTGTTGGCTTCCCTTCTCATATTGACTAAGCTTTTCACTGATGTGACTTGGGCTTTGTTGATTCTTAGGAGTGGTGAAGTTATACACAGGCAAGCTTTCAACTTTATTGTTATTATTAGGAGTGAGAGGATTATTGCTTGGAGTATACAAGTCCTTAGGAGATGTCATGTTATTATCCTTGATGGTCTTAGTAGCAGGAGTCTTTTCGCTTTTAGTAGCGGAATCATCTAAGACTTTAACATCGTTGCCGGTGACCTTGACTGGAGTACCAGTTGGACTGTCCTTTATGGCAGAATTGACAATAATTTGTTGCTTCTTACTCTTCTCCATAGGTGAGGTGCCCTTTTCTTCTTCATCAATGTATTTATTCCTTTTCTCAGTTCTTTCAACTACTTGTTGACCAGTTTGTTTCTTGTCAAGGCCTGTAAAAGCTGTGGTTGAAGATGTATAACTGATAGGTTTGTCATGTTCCAATGACTTAGGAAGTTCAGGAGCTTTCTTTTCCTCAGCAGCCTTCTTCTTTTTAGCCTCCTCTTCAGTATAAGTCCACTCAAATTTCTTGATTCCAACAATGATAATTGCAATAGAGAAGACAATAACCAAAATTAAAGCAGCAGCAATACGTCCTCCATTGGATCCTCTTGGCTCAGCATCCAGTCTCAATCCATAGTACTTAAGGCCTTCATTGTCGAGAACCATATTATAAGGAATATCGGAGAAAGGAATAAAATCTAGTAACATTCTGGATTGAGATTTTGAAATTTGGCTGACTGAACCAAGGATGTAAGCATTGGAAATCTCATTGACGTTCAAGATGGCTTCACTGCCAGATTGAGGATTCTGAACTACAAATTTTCCATCTTTAGCACTGACAAGAGAGACAAAAGTTCTTGGCTGTGTGTTCAGTTCAAGAAGGACAACCTTCTGGTTATTTAATTCAGAGGAAACAAGGCTAAAGAAACTTGAACCATCTTTTTCATTCATGATAACATCATCCAGCTTCAATCCGAGGGGCTTCAATCCATCCCAAGGGAAATTCTCAACACTTCCATCCCAATCGAAGTTCATCAAGTAACCATTGAGAAGATAGGGATCAGCATCTAGATCATAGATATTTATGTCTCTTAATTTCATGGACATAGCTAAAGAACAGAGAAGACTTCCATCCTGACCAATGGTTTGAGTGGTAGAAAGACCAAGATACTCATTGGACCATTTAGCATCGCTTTGAATGTAGTTATCGAGGATGGTTGAGCAATAAATCGAACTCAGGCAGAGGGCAGCTGAGATGATTAATTTGAACATTTGAAATAAAAATTGTTATATAATTAAAATATTCGGTACAAATTATCAGTTTATTGATACAAACAGAACCAAAACAAATCAGAAAAAATATATGAAACGTAATTTACTTTTGTAGCTTATTACTTCTAATGATGTCATAAAATCTATTAAGCTCTTCTTCTTGTTGCTTTCTATTATCTCTTGCAATCTAAAATAAAATCAATCAATTTTCAACTAATTCATACCAGTTGTTGAGTATTAATACAATGGAATGCCATGTCCTGAATCTCCTCTATGTTAGTAATCATCCAATGGTAGTCATCCGAGGTGGGCTTAATTTTCTACACAAATATTAATCACATAAAGGAGAAAATAAACCTCCTTTTCTAGATCGAACTTAATATCACTCCAAATTTCACCCATCTTGAAATTAGGATAAAGCTGGACGACTTCTAATCTTTGGGTCTCATGAGGAAGCAACTCATTTCTATCGAACCCAGTTCGATACAAGATAGCAAAAATAATGGCTCTTAGATCATATTCTTGAGCCTTCTCTTGTAATTTGTTAATAAGATATGCCTCAGCTCCCACAGATGTGTCATTCTCTCCAGCCTTAATAGCATCCCTAAGCTTAGAAAATCTAAAATAATAAGACAAAATGATCTATATATATTCACCCTTTGATTCTATTTAAAGATTCTGAGATTCCTGAATGGGATTTAGCTTTCTTGACCTGTTGAGTGAATGAGTCGTCAGGATCTTCTCCGTAGTTGTCGATCTGGTCCAGATATGAAGTACCCAAACTGGCCTTTGAGGATCTTCTTTGAGGCCCTCCTAATGCTGAAGCCCCAAAAGAATTCTGTTCTCCTGGTACTTTTCTTGTTTTAGGATTTAGTGGTCTGTCAATATCTTGAAGAATTCCGTCTTTATATTTGACACCAAATCTAATTTGTTTAGAGCAAAGAAATTTAAGGTTACCTTTGGTCTTCCAATTCATATAATTTGATCAATAACTGGGTGGAATTGATCATAGTTCTTGAACTGTTCCAATCACAGAAATAGTTTATAGCTCTGGGATTCTCAATAATATAGCTCAAACAGCTGAGAGCAACCTTCCTTTGAAGGATGCCACAAATTTCCAAAAATTCCATGAGAACATATAATCCCTTTCGATTCATCTCAAAGTAAAGTAGGGTTACCTCATTCTCCAAAAAGACATTCTCATTCTTTCTATTTCCTAGAACAGCATTCCAAAGACAATCAAGCACAGATAGAGTGTAAACAGCATAATTTGGAGAGACACCAATATTGGCGTCTTTTAAGCTGTTTATAATAAGTTCTATTCCTCCCTTCTTTCTGAATAGTTTCTTGTTCTTATTGCAATTTTTGCAGAGATTTGATAAAATTGTGAAGCATAATTCTCTGATCTCAAGAGTATTTTCAACTTCATTTTGAATAAAGTCCAGAAGAATATCAATGATTCCCTCATCACTAATCTTCAACTTATATTCTTCTTCATCATAGTAAGATATATTCACAAAAGCCTTCAAACATTTTTCTCTTCTTTCATTATCATTAGTGTTAGTCAAGAACTTTGTCAAAGAGAAAAGCCCATTTCTCTCATAAAACCTAAAATTTAGAAAAAAACTCATATTATTACTCGTCTTTCATATACAAGATGACATTGGCCAAGATTGAGAGACAATGAAGTTGAATTTCCCTAAGTTGGGGTGCAGACCACCTATTGACTGCATAACTGTTGGCAAGTGGATCAATGTAGAGAATCAAGCTGCTGATGAAATTGCTCTAGGAAATCAGGACAATATTTATTCTAATACCTGCTTGACAATTTGAGCTACTTTTGGTTGATCAGATTGAAGGGCAGTTAGAATTCCACTCCAGATTAATTTCTTGAATTCTAGGTCTTCTGATGTAGTATTGAAGGTTGCTCTAATGTCGTTTGTTCTAATGGGCTGAGAATAAAAGGTCATTTCGTCAACAGTAGCATAGTAAAGAAGAACATCTTATATTTAGAAAAGTAGAAAGTTATCTTTACCTAAGAAAGTGTGGGATTTTCCTTGGCTGCCAAATGCGGGTTTTTCATAGAAGTAGGTTAAGGATTGAGGATCGCTGATAAGATAATTTATCAAGATGAGAATTTCATTTCTAAGTCCCTGGAGAATTATATTTAGTTGGAAATTTATACCTTATCCTCGAGCTTATACCCAGTCTTCATGATATTCTCGAATAATCCTTTAAGCTCAGTGATAATTTCTTCAGTGGCGAAAGATTTAAGAGCTGAAATTCCAACAGAGTCGATCACATTCCAAATAATATCGAAACCCAAGATTACAAGATATGCTCTGTAATCATTTGTTTGGAAAATAATGTTGATCTAGAATTCAGGAATGTATTCTCTGTATCCTTACCACATCTTTAAGAATTCCGAAGTTTACGAGCTTATTGGCGAGAGATCTATAGAGGCCACAAACTGAGATGATCTCAAAAATCTTGATTAACACATCCATATTTTTGTCATAGAATTGGATCAAGTAAACAATATTCTCAGCCAAATCAGCTTGATCAAAGGCTCTTAAATTTTTAGTTCCTTTTTCTATTAATCTCTGAATTGGACTAATAGCTCCTTGCACTTTCTTTTCTTCGAAGGACTCTATCGAATTAACTTAATAAATCTTTCATTACCTTCTTGCATCTTAATATCATCAATTCCTTCGTTTACATATTTATAGAGGAATTCGAGAGTTGCAAGTCTCAGCTCATCTGAAACATTATTTATCATGACACTAGGTCCTGATCTTTCAGTATCCTCTGCTTCAAAGACTTCGCCGGGTTTCTGAGTTACAAGTAAAGGCCTTCATAATTATTTCAAACAATAATTTAGTTACTTAAAGCTGTTCAGGAAGTTTGGAAGATCCTTAGAATAACTATACTCATCACTTGCTTTATTCTTGTTGAATGGTAAACTTGCCACTTCGCAAATTTTAATGAGAGCATTTCTCATCTCCACCTAATCGAATATTATCTCAAGATTTTACTATGTTTACTGCACCCTCATTCAAATCTCTAATGGCATATTCTATTATCCTTGTCAAATTGGGAATTTCTTCATAGAAGAAACCATCCTTTCTGATCTTGCAAAATTTCAAAATATAACTGGCTTTCCTATCATACAACTGATCTGTGTAAGGAGATTCAAAGATTTCCAAAATTTTATGAGTGTCAATATTTTCAGTGGATTTCTTTCCATCACCTATTTGCAAGGTGCCTGTTCTAGTTCCTTCTGGGTCAAAAGATTTTTTCGTTGTGTTCATTTATTCTCAATAAAGAGTTACAATATATTTAATAAAACAAGTTTTTGCACCGATTCTCTTTTATTTTGTCACCCAGAGAGCTAACTCAGACAGACTTTACCATTTTATTAATAAAGTAATTAGGACCAATATGTCCCTTTCTTTGTTTCTACATTTAACTCATAACAGTGTTTTAATTGTGAAGACAAAAATAATATTTTTCAAGTTTAATAAGTCATTGAAATCAGTATTAAGTCTTCTTCTCTTGACAGACTCCCTGAGTTTTATTATTTAGAGGCTTGATTATTGGATCTAAGTCAAGATTTCTTTAATGGCTTGAATTGGAAGATATCATAATGCCAATGAGAAATATGGACTAACAATTAATCTCAGGGGAAAAGTGGTTTTGGCTCTTGCTGATTTGTTCTCTGTTGAAAATTGGGGTTAGAGTAGTCAAAGAGGAATAATTTTGAAATTTATTTACAAATAAATAACTTTCTAAGATGCCAAAAACCCAGATATATCCTCTTGACCTGAAGGTAATTCAAATTCTTCTTATGATAATTATTGTAGAAAGCTGAAGGTACAGATTGCTAAAATTGATAAACTTAATATTGAATAGTTGATGAAAATGAAGCTAAAACAACTTTGCGTCAAAACTTAGAGAAATTTCTGAACGGTTATTATGGAAGAATAATTGAGAACGTCAGTGTTTGCTTGAGTTTGTTCTCTATAGTCGTCTATGTCGTAGACAGATATCTGTCAGACGAAATAGAATGGTTCAAATATGTCGACACAGGAATTATTGTTTTCTATCTTGCTCAATACATCTTAGAGTAATATTTTGAATTTCTTTGACAAATATTAGGTTGTTTGCTGCGCAACACAGACTCCATTTCTTCATTAGCACGCCTGGACTAGTCGAATTAATTACAATAAGTCCTATCTTTTTATTAAATAATGAAGATGTCGTTTCAGTTACTTATGTTCGAGTTTCGAGAACCATAAGATTGTTGAGAATAATAAGATATATCTTCAAATTCGTCAAGTTCGGAGAAACTGAAGTTAGTCAACAAATTTTCAAGATCTTTTTGACAATTTTGACTTTAATTCTCTTGACCTCAGGAATATTGGAAGCAATTGAGAACTCTGGAGAAAATAAAAGAACCTATTTGCATACGATGGTCTATTTCACTGTTGTCACTCTCTCAACTGTCGGATATGGTGATGTCGTGCCAGAAACTGAATTAGGAAGGCTTGTCGTCATGATACTAATTATGACAACCATCGTCTTGATTCCTCAACAAACTAATGAGCTGATCAGATTGATGGGAATGCAATCAATCTATGCAAGAGCTATATATAAAGCAAACTCAGAAGTTCCTCACATTATTGTAACAGGACATGTCGGAGTACCAGCTCTAAAAAATTTCTGTATGGAACTTTTCCATCCTGATCATGGTAATCAAGACAAAAATGCCGTCATCCTTCAACAAAATGTCCCCTCAGTAGAAATGGAAAGCTTCTTCCATAATCCACAATATGAACTCTTTTTGACTTATCTCCAAGGAAATCCCATGCTTGATAAAGATCTCAGAAGAGCTGTTGCAACAAGAGCCAAAGCCTGTGTACTCTTAACGAACAAGTATGTAAGCGATTCATATTCTGCTGATCATAAAAATATCCTAACAGGATTAGCTATAAAGAAGTATGTACATCATAACACTGGAGAAAATACAAGACTCATCATGCAACTTATCAAGCCTGAAAGCAAGACACATTTCTATTCATCCCTGAACATGAAATCAAATGATCAACTGATTGTTGTTGAAGAAATTAAAATGAACCTCCTTGCTAAATCTTGCTTCAGTCCTGGAATTATTAGTATGCTTTCCAACTTGATTGCTTCTGCAGGTGATGCTGCTATTGAGGCAGAGTCTGATGCTAAAGAATGGCTTAAGGAATATGCAACTGGTATGGGCCATGAAATTTATCGAACAGATCTCTCTTATAAAGTAAGCAATTTTCTCGATAAATTTAATGAAATAGTTCCAAGGAAAGAAATTCTCTGAAGTGGCAGCTATCGTGTATAATGAATTCCAAGGAATTATCTTTGGACTAGAATTGGATGTCTGTGGCCAAACCATTATTAGACTCAATCCTGGTTCATATGCTATTCCTGACACAATGGAAAATAATATTCATGTTTATATGATTTGTGAGGATAAGAAAGTCGCAGATCAAGTTGCTACATATGAAATGTCCTCTGAGGAATTGGCAAACTATCATCTTCAGCAAAATACCAAGCTTAAAAAGGGAGAAAAGAAGTTTGATAAAATAGGAGATAACTCTGAAACTACTGATGATGATGACAATCCAAAGTCTGTGGATGATTTCTATAACAATGCTCAAGATGAAAATGATCTATTAGAAACTGATTATGTCCTTCTCCCAGAGCCAGTGAATTTAATGCAGGTCACAATGATTTCAATCCAAGATCATGCCGAAATCCAAAATCATATCGTTGTCTGTGGAATCCATCCTTCTATTTACTATTTCTTGCTGCCCCTGAGAGCAAGCTATTTAAAGGAATTGCAATATGTCGTTATTCTTTCTCCAGAACCACCTACAAATGAAATGTGGGATTGTATGAGCAGGTTCCCAAAGATTATCTATATCAAAGTAAAAATAGCCTCAAATGTGTCTTATTAATTAATTAGGGTTCACCATTGTTGAGTGAAGACCTGCATCGTGCTAATATAAACTTTGCCGATAAAGCTGTTGTTTTGGGACACGATATTTCTGGCGGAAAAGAAGGCGTTGCTAATGATGAAATGCTGGATGCTGAGAGTATCTTTATCTACAAAGCCATCAAAAAGTGCAATAAGCATGTTCAAATTATGATTGAGCTTGGTAAGATCTTGCTAGAATGAAAATAATACTTTCTAGTATACAGTTCTAATATCGAATTTCTCTTGTCAAAGGAAGCCAAGAAAGAAGCTAAGATGGATTTGGATTTCAAATATGACTTTACTCCGTTATTCGCTGCTGGAGAAGTATATATTTCGTCAATTATTGATACTCTGACAAGTCAAGTAAACAAAAAATTTGATTTTGTTAACAAATTAAGGCCTTTTATAATCCACATATCGTGACAATTTTACAGCAAATCTTGACAGGAGGAAAGCAATCAAACAATGTTATAAGGACTATTTGTGACTTGGCAGAACTCAAACAGAGCAATTTGTGGCAAATTTCTGTTCCTGAAGATTATTTGGTAAGAGGATAGTAAATTATTCTAACGATTAGAATAAAACCTTTGGAGAGCTTTTCAACTATTTAGCTGTTGAAAGAGAATTAATTCCCTTGGGATTATACCGGTATGACTTTGACTACTTTTATTCATCATTAGTCTCCCTGGTGCTTCTGATAATAAACATCCTTATGTATACACAAACCCAGATCCATCGGTATATCTTAAATCATGTCACTAACCTTTTTAGACAAAATTAACTCACAGAGACAAGGTCTTTGTTTTAGCTGCAAATATGCCAAACGATCTTTGTAAACATTAGGTATTTTCCTAATTTTTCTAGTGAGTGGGAATATTGAAGTTAGTAAGCAAGCAGCCCATGGACCCCACGATAGTCATGGACTTGGAGCTCAACCTCAATATAATAGCAATACCCACTTATCATTTGACAAGGACAAGAGACAAGAAATGGGAAGAGCTGAGCTGAATAGATCTACAGATATCAAGAAGGATAAATATAAATTGGAGGTTCAGGGAAACACAAACCAAGTTAGCATAAAAAAGAATACGAATAAAACAAGCCATCAGCTGGATTTGGAAAATCTCAATCAAAGTATTTGTTTTATAGTTGGGATTAAGAGATATAGATTCTGCTACAATTGTTATTCTTGAACAAATTAATAATGCCCTAAATGCAATGCAACAAGAAATAGATAATATCAAGGAAAATCTTGCTGCTCAGGTAAAAAATTTAACATTTGATTTTTTAATTGGTGAAGGATGAACACATTTTGGAAAAGGTGAAAAATGCATTGAGACAAGAAGTATCTACTATCGGACAATAATTTCTGATTTGTTAATTAATTGGTTCCTTCGCATTTATTAGTACTTTGATCCTTTTTTAATTTATTTTCATGTAATTATTTTATTTGCATATGGAGTCTAACACGAAAAATATCAAAATCAAGAACCCTCTTATTTGTATTGTAGGTAGTACAGCCTCTGGAAAAACAAAGCTTAGCCTTGAGCTGGCTAAAAAATATCCAGGGTTAATTGAAATAGTAAACGCCGATGCAATGCAACTTTATAAGGGTGCTGACATAATGACTGCAAAGGCAACTGCTGAAGAGCAACAAATTGTTAAACATCATCTATTAGATATTCTGCCATTGGAGCAGCTTGATTATAGTAGAAGAGAGTATTGTGATGTTGCTATAAAAACTATTTCGGAGCTACATGCTGCTGGAAAGATTCCATTAATCGTTGGAGGAACAAATTACTATATTGAAAGCATTCTATTTAATGATTATGACATTTCAGAACAGATTAATTTAGAAGAAGCTGAAAAACTCCACCAAGAGATCATGAAAAACCTGGAAGACAATAACGAAGATGAAGAGAAAAAAACCGAAGAGATTTCACGTGAAGACCCGATTTTTAGAGATTGGTTGCATCTTAATCCAAGTGACAAATATAATTTGCTAAAAAGAATTGATCCCCTTATTGCTGAGAAGCTTCATCCTAATGATGTGAAAAGAGTAGAAAACTATATAAAGTTATATTTGGAGGAGAATATCATTCCTTCTAAAAAGCTAATGGCAATAAACAGTATGAGAAAACTGAGGTATGAGTCTCCTATTGTTTTCTGGATAAAAGACAAATATAAAAAGAACTTAATGAAGCGCATAGAGAAGAGAATAAATGAAATGATTGACATCAATGGGATAAAAGAAATTGTTCAAATCTACGAGTATCTAGAATCCAAAGGGGAGCTAAACTTTACCAAAGGGGCACTGCAATCTATTGGATACAAAGAATTTCATGATTTTTACAAGAAATGTAAGGAGTTTGCTTCAGAAAAAGGTCTCTCAAAAGCAACCGAGTTGATTGAGTTATATCACAGTAAGGACGATCTGGAAAACCCATTAAAAGATTGCCTAGAAGAATGTGCTAAATTATTAAATGTGGCAACTCAGCAATATTCCAAAAGACAAATAAGATGGATTAAGAATAGACTTTTTGATAACGAGCTATTGAAAGGGCATGTATTCGAGTTAGAATTCTCCGACGCTTCTAAATTTATGGAGGAGGCTGTTGACAAAGGAGCGGCGATTTTGGATTCATATTTCGATGGGAAGATTGAATTCAAGCATGACAGTCAAAAGCAAGAGGGAACTGATAAGGAGCGATATATGGCTTGGAAGAAGGTATATTGTGATGTGTGTCAGATATATCTCAATGGAGAAAAAGAATTCGAAGCCCATTCGAATTCGAAAAGACATAAAAAGTGTAAAGAGAAAAAAGCAAAACTTGAAAAGAATATGGAGATGAAGATGAAGTACGAACTCCTCAAACAGGAAAAAGAAAAGCAAGAAAAAAATGAAGACTCCGGTTAGGTTCCCTTTAAGACAACATGAAAAATTTGAATGAAACTGCATTTGCAGTATTGGATTGTTTGGCGATGATAATTATCCTAGTAAATTTGTAGAGGAGCTTGTAAATGTGTTTATTTCTACTTAGGACTGTTTATTACTTATCCGAAAATTTTGATAAATAGGGGAGTTTATATCTTGCAAATAATTCAAAAAAATGAACTTTATCAAAGGAATTTTAGGACTTAAGAAAGAGGATCAGCCTAAAGACCTTTTCTTGCAGTTTTTATCTGAAGGAAGACTTTACATATACCAAGGACCCGAGAAGAAATGCATGTAAGGCAAAATTAGTTATAAATAAGCAAATTAGATTCATTCAAGCCAGCATAAGCTTTATTCAAGGGAAAAACGGACCCTTTGAGAGATATATCGCGGTTAGAAATCTTGCTTCAAGCAAAGCCACCGACAGCAACCAATACTTTTTCGAAATAAAGCCTGCAATGGACTTTAGATAGTAACTAGTGGATTTTTTTTTTCTAACATTTCAAGTTATACTAAAAGGGATAATGATGATGACATTATTGGATATGAATGGACAACAGACAATAAGACTGTAGTTTGTTTTGAATTTGATAATCAAGTCACTGAAAAAATGGCTTCTGCTGCAGAATTCAAAGATTGGATGTGCAAGCTATTGTATGAAAATGATCATAATGAGTACTGGACTCCTCAGGTGTCTCCTAATGAGTTGAGCCAATATTGCGTGTACAAAATTTTAAAAATTGACTTAGTTTTAGTGAAAAGAAGCAATATGAAATCGAGAAAAAGGTTACTCAAAAGGTTTATCCAAACATTTCAGACCTCACAGCTGACTTCGAAAAAATGGAGATCAACAAGAAACCCGAAACAAAAGCACAGCCAACAAAGCCAAAGGAAGAAGTCAAACAGAACGAGAGAACAATGGAAAAAAAGGATTATGGAAATATGAAAATGGGCGATGGAACAACTTTGTTCCAAGCAACATCCAGTCTTCATGAATTGACAGAAAATGGAGATCTTATTGAAATCTTGCCAAAAGTGTTTTTATTTATTAAAGCCTATGGAAAGTTTGACTTCACTTATGAAATCTACGACGAGAAAGGAAATATCGTATACAAAAGGCAAATCACAGGAGAACTCAATTATCATGTTGATGAACTGGAGGCTTTGTTTAAATGGGTCGAGATCAGACAAGACAATGGTGAAGTGGTTGTCTACGCTTGCAGAATTCCTAGAGAGCAGTTGAATAACTTTAGATTTACCTTTGCTAAATGTTTGTTCGAAAATAAGAGACAAGTAACAAATTCTATTTTGAATCTTATTGTTTAGGAAACTTTGGAAGAAGTATTCAAGAAGGATGAGATGGAGTACGCCCGTAGATATGTCAGCACTATGGATGAAGAAAATGAGGAAGGCTTAGAGGACGTGAACGATGCTGAGGATATTGAAATTGAGGATAGATTCTTGAAATCTACTGTGAGCACAAAGGGAAAAAATACAGGCCAGACTCAAGCTAAAGTTCTTGACAGAACATTTGTTACAAGAGGGCCTATTATTTCAGTGTATAATACTGATGAAGAGGAAAAGACCCTTGAAGTAAAATTAAAGAACTTGGAAATAATGAATTAGGAAATTGTCTCCCTTCCTCCAGTTAAGACCTTGGATGGCTCGACAATAGAACCAAAGAAAGTTATGCTGAATGAACAAGATACCAAGGCAGTTCTCTTGAACAAAGTTGATGATACTAAGGTTTACTACATGGATTTGGCTAAAGGAAAGATTGTTAGAGAGCTGGTGAGATGAGTATATTTTTTCTTAAAATGAAAGGAAGTTGATGGAATTAATAAGCAGCTGGATGTTGCTCCTATGTCCAAAGATGCTGAATTCACTCACAATCCAGTCTTTGTGAGTATGAACAAAAGAAACATTTTCAAGATGGATCCTAGACAAAAAGAAAACATTGCAGTGTCTTCGTAAATCAATAAAAGGAACGCAATCATTTCTTAGGAAAACATATGCAAAGACTCCTAATTTCACCTGTCTTGCCACTCATAATGCTGAAGAAGCCTTTGCTGTTGGTTCAGAAACTGGTGAAATAAGACTCTATAAGGAAGTTGGACAGAATGCTAAGAATTTGTACCAAGGATTCGGAGATCCTATCCTAGCTCTTGATAGTACCAAGGATGGAAAATGGCTTCTAGCTACAACAAAGACCTATCTAATTCTCATTCCCACTCATGTTGCTGGAAAGGATGGCTACATATATCCTCTCGGAAAAGAAAATAAGAATATACCATATAAGCTGACCTTGAACCCTGATGATATTCGCCGCTTTAAAGTCATTGATATCAGCTTTAATCCTGCTAAGTTCAATGACAGCAAAGATGGCAAAGAAAAGTATATTGTCGCAAGTACTGGTGACCTTCTTCTTACTTGGAATATGAAGAATATTCTGAGCGGCAATGTGAGAAAATACGATGTAATATTTGTTGCATTTTATGTTAATGATTTAGATTAAAAGACTTGATGATGAAATCATTTCAAATGAATTCAAGTATGGAAGAGAAGATCGTATATTCGTTACTTTACCTAACGAGATTCGTCTCCAAAAGGCAAAGAAGCATTAAGAATTGTTGTTTGCTCATTTAATTAACTGACTATTACAAATTCATGTTGGATTTACTTAAATCATATTGTATCGTATTAATATATTTCCTTAATAGGCAATGGATTCCAATATTCGGTCTACGAATAGGATGCCTAGAGATTCAATGATGAAAAAGAATTGCATTTGATTTGCTTAGGGGTTGCCATTTCTCTAAAGTATGATTCCTGTAAGAGTTCTAGATGTATTCTGTCTAATCTCATAAGCAGATGATAATGATTTACGTATCTAAATTGATTCTATAAGGGACTAAATTCAAATATAATTTTTATTGCAACAATCACATACAATCAGGGTGATTATGCACTTCGTACCAACTCCTTTTACAATAAATAATCAATATATTATTCCTTTCCTATCCTACTGTAAGTTATCTTTTAATGAAAGTGATCATAAGGCTTGTACCTCAAAATCTTTATTTGGAAGTTGTTGAGAATGAGTAGCTTGTTCCTGTTGATTGATGACCGGGCGCCTTTGATTTGAGCTTCAAGCTTTGAATATAAGGGGTATATTTTGAAGCAAGGTTAGATTGTTTGTCGACAATATTCTCTAATGTTGCTGGAAAAGGAGATAGTTTTCTGATTGGGATTTCAGGAACCTTTTTGCGCTTGACTGGAACTGAATTTGCCCTCTTGCCTTTTAGGGTGCTTGGCAAGTCTTCTTTGTCTTTTGAACTTGCTCCTGAAGGAAGTCTTGGATTTTCTCTATGGATATTGGAGGTATCTGCCCTGGTTTCTCGCTGGTTAGTAATTTGTTTGTCTTCTTCTCTTGGGTTTATCAAATCTCTACGAGCATTTCCAGGAGCCCTGGTTATTCGCATCCCAGCAACTTTTTGAAGCTTTGCTCTATGCCTCTCAAATATCTCAATCATTGCGGCATAGCTGCGATACAAACTTCTATATGCAGCTTCTGTTTCTATTATACGCTTCCTGTCCCTATTTATTGCATCTTTGTCATTTCACAGTGAATCTGACAAAAAAGTGGACAACTGAAAAGGTGAAAGAAAAAATTAATCATTGAATAAGTTCAGACTGGAATACTATAAAAAAGTCTAAGACAAGTGGGGAAAAAAAAAATCCATTTGTAGCTTTAAACAATCATTAGTACAAAAGAGTAATCAAGACTTTTAATCATCTCTTGGATCATTAATTTGAAATTCACGTGAAGCAGTTAATACCTTGGCGAACACCTGTTTTATACTGAGAGTTAATAGAAAAGAATCAAGTTACCATTTCTTTTCCGTATACTTTGAGCTTCTGTAGAAGAATTTTTGAAAGAACATTTAGGAGAGTTTGGCTTGAAGAAGGTTGTTGAAGCATTTTGAATGTATATTCCTTGATAAACGCTATCATTTCCTCATGTACTTCCTGCGTTTTTTGCTCCATTTTTTTTTGAGAAATTTTGAATAAAATTTTATCGTTGAGCTGACTTGAGTAGTAGTCAGCTCTCACTGAGAACAAGTTTGAATTGACTGTGTTACTAAGTATTCAGATGGTACTCATACATTGCTTTACGACTATTCATTGCGACTTACAAAATAAAGACAGAACACCAACAAAATAACCTTCATCATATCATTTTTACCTAAGCTTCTTTTATTTAAATTCGTCTCCTTCATAGTCAGGTTCTAAAATATGTATCAATTCCAGAGCTCGTTTATTCAGGTACTTGATACTCTCTTTGGATTCTTGAATGAACTTATCGAATCTTTTAAAACAATCATCAAATTCCTTAGTATATTCAGCAAGGATTTCTGATTTCTTCTCTTTAAAGTTAACCTCTTCAATTAGCAACTCATGAGATTCAAGACTAAGCTAATTCTAATGAGCAATTCAAATTCCTACATTACCTTCGCTTCGTCGCTAGGTTTTGTGTCCGACTTAAACTATGACTCCGCTTCGCATTGATTGGGAAGGTTTTGGTGGTTGTTCAAATCTCTCAGAGTAGTACTTTCCTCTGAGATCTGTGAATTCCTATCCATCTTTTGGAGTTTACTTCTATTTTGCATATTTTAATTTAGATTTTGAGATATACTTCAATTTTTTGGCAGTCGGAGAATAAGACTAACATATAATATTACACCAATTATTAAAAAATCAGGGCCCTAATATTAAACCAATTAAGAAGACAATCTTATTGAATATGCCATTACAAAATAGTAGAACAGATTTGAAATTAAATTTCCGGTTCTGAAGTCTTCAAACTTCGGACAATAGTCACTTATGTCAACTGAGATAATTTTTCTTTCAAGTCCACTCAAGTACATTATTTCCAACATTTCTTCAGCTGAAAAACCCTGTTTATTTTTAGTCGCAACCCCAGGACAATCAGCATGCTAGAAATAAGATGAAGGAGAAATTATACTTACATTCATAGCTTCAAGTGAAATTGATAAGTGAATTACATCGCATTTCTGGATAAATTCCTTAAGCTTTTCCAAGTATTTGATTCCTCCAGGAGTGATGGGTTCTCCCAAATTCTTATTTGGTTCTGCTGTAGTCTTTTTTATTTCATCATAGTGGGTAAAGGAAAGAATCTCTTTGTATTCGTTTTTGAATTTATGTGTCTCGACCCCATTATCATATTTCTCAGTTCCAAAGTAATGGATCAGAATTGAGGGAGTTTTATATTCCACAAGAATTTTCTTTATAGCGCAATCCTGATGAATTTGGTCTTCCTTATGTAGTGAGTTAATATCTGTGTACTTTTGAATTGAAATTATTCCAACAGTTTGTTTTTGGATGTTTTCGCTATCAATTATTCCTTTAATACAACCATAAACTTGGTCCTTCGTTCCGCCTACAATAAAAGGTAATCTCTTGCTGGAGACAATTTTGCTTATTTTTTTAACAAGCTTTTTTTGAATATTTTCCAAAGTATATTCCTCACTACATTCAATATTCCCATAATCAGTTATTTTCAATTGTGATATGTCAATATCATATTCTGCATTGAAAAGAGGACCTGACTTAGGTAGGAATCTTCTCCAGCAATCTAACTTTTTAAAAAAGACTAACTGAAAGTTTTACCTGGTCCATATTCTTGACCATAAGGTTTTCCCGCTCTTTGAGCTCCAAGATCATGAGGATAACCGATGATTACGATGTCTCCATCAATTCCAGGTTTTATGAGATCTCCAAGTCTTGGGTCTTCACTCTTTTTTTCTTCTTGCATTTGGATATTTCAATTTGGAGCGCACTTAGTCTTCTAAATAATTTTCAAAACCCTTATTGATAAGACACTCTTATTGATATCTTGTAATTTTAAAAAGAGCGAACAACATGAGTCTATTCAAGAATACGAGCACGCAGGGTGGTGGCCAGAATACATCATTATTCGGAAACAATCTTGCAGGTCAAACAACAGGTGCTGGTGGAACAGGAAATCAGCCTGCTACTCAGCAACAAGGAACAGGTAAAAAAATCTAATAAATTATTTCATATTGTTCAGGTAACCCCTCCGGAGGAAGTGGTCTATTTTCTAACACCGGAGGACTGGCAAAGCCTCAAGGAACAGGCACCCAATCTGGTGGAGGACTCTTTTCTAACATAAAGCCTGGCGGAACCACTGGTGGTGGCGGAACTACAGGCGGAACAACCACAGGAGGTACAGGAGGAACTGGAGCAGGCTTATTTTCGAATACAGGAGGTGCTGGCACCTCTACTGGTGGAACTACAGGGGGTGGACTATTCGCTAATAAGGGCGCAACTACAACAACCACTACAACTGGCACTACTGGAGGAACTTCTGGAGGTTTATTTTCTCAAAATAAACCTAGCGGATTAACTGCAGGCACAGCAGGTACTGTAACACAGACAACGAAACCAGAGCCAGGTAAATCTTTAGATATTCGTATTAACTGCTCCTAAGAGTTCACAACTGTTTACCAGAAATATCTTAAAGCATGCCAGTTTTCGAATAGTTATCTCTTCGACCTTATTGTTGATCCTAACCCAAGCATTGAAGAAGCTGATTTTGTAAGAGTGATAGAATTTGTTTTAATTTTTAGAATAAATTGCTGGATGACGAGAAGATCAAAGGCAAACTGAAATTAGGCCTTGATTATTATAAGCCTAAGAGTGCCACGACTGATCAAGCTTTCAAGGAAATGAATGAAGGAAGATTAAGATGGCCAGGTGGAATTCCAATTTCTCCAACAGCCCAATTAATCATCAAGAATGTTAGTGATAGAATTGTAAGGAATAGCTTTTTCTTGGTTTAATTGTTAGAATCTTGACATCTATCAAACACTTCAGTTGTTTGAGTTATATTTTGAGTTCGACAAGACCCTTTTAGACAAGATTACAAACTATAACGAGAATAATCCTGCTCATCGAGAGCTTCTTCCTCAAATTGAGGGTCTTCAAAGAAAAATTATCGAGCAATATTATAAAGAAAGAATCACTCTCTTGGATTGCTTGTACCAAATGGTCATTATCGCCACTGCAACCGACTCAACCAAGTATAGCAGACCAATCAAGAAGTTTGTTAACAATTGGGTAAAGACCAAGCCAGCTGAAGGATTCTGGAATGCCTACAAGAAGCTTTCAGAAGCTTCCATTCCTGATTACCTTGGAGAGCTACAAGATATTGAAGAATGGGTTCTTCAGAATTTGAAAGAGCAATATTATACCTTGAAATTGTTGTATATTGTTCACTATGAGATAGAAGAATGCACCCCAGAGTCTTTCCATACCATGCTGACATACTTCCATTCCCAGTCATTCCATGGATCTTTCCTGAAACATGAAAGACAAGTTACCATCAAGGAAATTTTCGTACAAAGACAAGAATATGCTCAGATGATTGCAGACTTATCACTCTTGACCCTTCTTAATTGTCTAAAGTTGGATTCAATTGATCTTTGCCTGGAAGATCCTAAATCAAGAAGGAATCCTTTGGGACTCATTGTCAAGAAAGGAAAGGATATATCCACCTTCTTTGCTAACAATATTGATAATGTTATCCTGAGCCCATTGATTGTTGCTTGGAGAAGGTTGATTATGCTTTTCAAGAAAGAGATCACTGGTGACGCAGAGGTCCAAAAAGCATTGGGAGAGATAAAACTCGATGAACTTGACAGTGATCCTCAGGACTATCTCAACCTTATCGTTAACATTAAGAACAGACCTTTATTTAACAACTCAGATAAAATCTCTCTTTCATGCTTCAGAAATACTTTGAAGTCTTGGGTTGCCCTTTTGGCCCATCATTATGAGTCTGCCAATATCTTAGGATATGAAACACTGGTAGATATCTGCTGCGAATGTCTGAAGGAAAGAAACAATCTTGAGAGATTTTGGACCGTTGAAATAAAGCAAAGATCAAGCATTGCTGTCTTGCTATTCAACCTCCTCAAATTATTCCCTTTCAGGGGAACTAAGTTCATTAAGCTGATCACCACCTTACTCGGAAACAAGAGAAATAACTATGTGACCAACGTCTTAAGAGTTTTGGGCAACTTGCATAGTTACTCTGCTGAAATTGGAGAAAGAAACTTGGACTCAATCAGAAAGGTCAGGTCTACTCAGATCCAAAGCGAAGATGATGTTGGAGCTGAACATGAAACCAGGGGAGAAATCTACGACGGACTTATCAGAATTCCCCAAGGAACTAAGGCTACACTTATGTTCAAGCCAGGAGACTACTCTGGTGTCTTCCAATTCTATTTCACATACAACTTTTGGAACGTCTTATTTAAGCAATGGACAAGATTATTATGCCAAATTATCTCCAATGAGCAAGTCAAGCCCACGACTTCTATCCTCAAGCTTATTAAGCTTGTTTGCAAGATGATAATCTTCGATAACAATATCGCTGATATTCTTGATGAATATCTATTGAGAGAGCCAGGCTATCCAAAATCCTCACAATCAACTGCAACCATTACACTATTGCTTCTTGACACATTGTATTACTTCCAGAAGATTCCACAATTGCCACAGAAGATTATTTCTCTGATCTATCAAGCTTTAGCTAGCCTTCAAGCTCATCCAGTCTATTCTACCACCTTGGCTGCTATTATTCAATTATACCCAAGAACAGTGCAAGCCCCATATAGCAGTTCCTATTATGGAACAAGGTAAAAAAGTGTGTTTTTCAAGTTAATATATTTAGAACATACATTGGACAAGCAACTATTACTGAGACAACTATTCATCCTGTATTTGAGATAATTACAACTTTGAAGAAGCTGGATAATTCCATTGAGAATTCTGAGAAAAGATATGATATTTACATCTCGATGCTGAAATTTGCTTATCAGGTTGTCTTGAATGACGAATACCTCTTTGACCAGTATCCTACAGAGAAATATGTGAAGCTATATTATGCTGCTGATATGGTGACCATTAACAGAGAAATCCAGGAAGGAGCTGAATATATCCTCAAGATTCATGACGATATCTGGGACTACAACTCCTTAGCTAACTTACAGGAATATTTGAGAAAGAAGACATCACAGAGTGTGATCTTCTCATCCTTTATTGAAGACCTCTTCAATTTAATTTACAAGAACATTCTGGATAACTACGATAAAATGCTCTTCACTCCTAACATCATGGATAAGAAGTGGAAAATCGGAAACTATCTGTTCAAAATCACTGAGATCCTCCTACAAAAGTTCTTAGTCAACCTTGAAAGACGCCACGTTATCTATGAAGCTTTCAATGAGAACCTTCTCTTGACTCAAATTATCCAGAGCGTCAATAGCGCAAGACTCCCTGATCTCATCCTCAAGACTCTAGAAGTCATTATCAACCCCGATTTCAAGGGAGGAAAGCTAAGTGAAAGATTCAGCCCTATTGGAATTGAAAATAAAGCCTGGGTCACCTATGTTCTTAATCAGAACCTAACCTACAAGCAGTCACACAGACTCAGAGAAATGATCGCAAGCGTAAATTAGCTTATCAATTTGTCTAAAATTTTAGTGTTTGTCTTGTCTAGAAACAATTCTCAACTTGGTCGAAATCTACAATGAGAATAGAATGGTCTCTGGAACAGACGGATCTCTTACTCATCAATCCTATGTCAACAAGCTGAATCTCGTCGATACATTTGACAAGATCTTGACCAAGAAAGAGGTAAAATATCCTGAAATTCAATTAAAATTTTAGTTCTTATATCAATTTACTCATACCAACAAGTCTCAAACCATGAAGATCAACATCATTCTGGCTCTCTTCTCCTATGTTAACTTTGAAACTAACAAAAATCTCTGCCCTAAGAGAGCTATCGATCCTCAAATTCAAAGATTATACTCAAGCGATATTCTCAAGAACTCCATTATTCTTGAAGAAGAGCTCTTAGAGACTGACTTGCTCCTTTCTAACTTGAATCCTGAATTAACTAAGAATATCATCCTCAAGTCAAAACTCAAGAATAATCAATATTTGGACTCTGTTTCAACCCTCGCTTTGAGAATTTTGACCAAGCTGATTATTATTTGGGACGATCAACTTCTCCAGAGAAAGCCCTTGATTTATGAGTATATCACAATGATCACTCACTTTGACTCTGAATTCACTTCAAGCACCATCATCAAGGCCATTGTTAGAGAACTGTTGTGCATCTTGGTGAACTATAACGCTCAGTTAGACGATGCCTGTGCTCTTATGGAAATGCTAATTGTCAGTCTTCATTCCCAAAGAACCTTCGTCGACATCTTTTTGAAGAACAGCTCAGAATCCACCAACTATCAACAAGACTCCTTCTTGACCTTTGTCAGAAACTTCTTCAACTCAGATGTTGAAAACTACAAGCCTTTGTTGATTAAGGTCATCATCTTCTTATATGAAGTGTTCCAAAGAGAGCCCCATTACAAGAGCTTCATTGAGTCCATTCGCTCAGATAACACCCTTATGAATAGCATCTTTTCTAAAATCTTCAGAACCTTGACTCCTAACTATTCCTTGGTCTACAGACTCAACGAATACGGAAGTCTTAACAAGCAAGTCAAGACATTCGATATCAAGAACCCCGCCTACCAACTTGAAAAGCTCATGATTGAGGGTCTTGTTATGCAGGAATGCTCTAATCTCTTTGCTATTGTTATCGCGATCAGATTCCTGACACAAGAGCTCATCAAGTCAAGCGAGAAAGGAAAGACCAAATCGAATATCTCCATTGCCATTAAGGAATTCTTCTCAGGATTCTTCTCAATGTGGATCGAAAGATTCAAGCAACAAGGTGCTAGAAACCCTGCGGATGAAAGAGCCTTTAAAGATTTCTTAGAAGCACTCAAGAGCCCAGAGAACCTGTTTGTCTATGACGAAGCCTTGAATGAAGATATGAATACCACAAGAAGCATGGGTATAGAAAGAGACTTATCTGCAACCAATCTTTCAATTAGAAGAAAGGAAACTAACAGAGGATTTATTAGTATCAGTGAAATCAAGAGATATCAGAGAAGAAAGCAAAAGCAACTCGATGATATGATCAGGGAAGAAGGAGAAGCCAGCGCCAGCAAGATTGACTTCATTGTCCTTAAGAGCTTGTACAAGATTCTAGACATCAATTTGTATGGATATGGAAAGGATTTCCTCTATGATACACAGGAAATATTCTTCGCTTTGAGAAGCAACAGATATAAGGATGATTTCATTTACTTTGCTGTGATGTTCTTGAACAAGCAAAACCTCTTGAATTCAGTTTTGACCTTGGAACATAAGTACTTCGAGGCTATGATCACTCTGTTCAAGTTCATCTCCACCTTGGGACTCACTGGAAAAGCATTCTCCTCTACTTATTACCACTTCTCATTGATCAGTCCTGAGATTTATGCTAAGCCTGTTGACGAAGTCTTTGATAACGATAATGAAAGATTTATTGCTAATCCTAATTCGAAGATATCGTTCCCGCTAGGATTTGCCGATTTCTTCACCAGAGTCAACGAAACTGATCCATTGGAAAAGAAGATTGCTGCTTCCACTGATTTCTTGGAAAAGGTCGTTAGAATCATTTGGAATGCTATTAAGGAAAATGACACAGAATTCGAGATCAGTCTCCCCATCATTAAGTCCCTTGAACAGAAAGTCAACTTCTTGACCTATGCCTTTAACGCTCTGTTCTATCTTATGCAGACATCCAAGGCTTTCCATGCCAAGAATGCTAAACAAGCCAAAGCCAAGAACCCTGCGAAGACTGAAATTGAAGTTGAAAACCTTGCTAGATTAGACAGAGGTCTTGGAGAAGTCATTAGAGAAATTTACTATAGCTTGAACCCTGTCCTTTGGGCCAGAGTTATTGAAGCTTACAGAGCATTGGATATTGATATTTCTCCATATGTTATCTTCCAGTTAACATTCCTCCACTGTGTCAAGGAGAATGCTGCAGAATTGAACCTTGAAACTAAGGAAATCACAAGCTACTTGGAAATTTTGGAAATCTTCGTCAAGGCTAATGTTAACTGCCTCTCATTGATCATCAGTTGCTTAGAAATTCTCTTCAAAATTGATCCTGTTGAGTTCGAGAGATACCTGGTCGCAACTAGAGATGGTCTTATCAAGGCTTTAATCGTCAAGATCATGCATGATAATTTCCATGATATCGAATTTGCCTTTGTTATGAGACTCTTCACAAACTTAGCTTCATATAAAGAAACTGCTAAACACTTGAAGGATAATAATCTTATTTGGGAATTATACTCTAACAAGAAATTGAAGGCACTCTCCCAAATGACTGACTACGAAAATGGACAGAGAAACCCATACCAGATCCTATGGTGCTGGATGCTTGTTCTGATGAGACAATTGCTTGAGACTCTTCACGATGAAGCTGGTAAATATTTTTATACTTTTTATCTAATAAGAAGGTTTCATAAACTCAGCCTTGAGTTTCTTGAAGGAATTTAACACAAGAATTAACAACATACTGGCCTTGCCTTCTCAAATTTTCGGAAACGCCAAAATCCCTGAACAAAGAAATCTCATTGATAAGACAACTAACTCAATTAAATTCACCCTTGCCGTAAGATAATGATAGAAAATACCTGAACTTTTAGTATTTTGAGGAATTAGAATGTACAACTGCTCTCTTGCTGGAATTCTTCCAGAGAGCTGAGAAATGGGCTTTGATTAATCGTCCACAATTTGAAATTATCCTATACAATATTACACACAACACTCTCAAGCTCTTCACCTCCACCAGACAGCTCTTCGAATCAACAATTGCTGTTACTCCATTCGAAAAGAGCTTAGAACAAATTGTTGCCTTTGACAAGAAGACTGATGGTATGAAACTTATGGAAAGAGATCAATCAATCGTTACAAGCAGTCCTTTCAGATTAAAGTCTCAAAAGAGTATGTTTGGCTCAGATATCCTGAAGCCTCAAAGAGAATTGGTACATTTCTCTTCTAATTTCTTAAAAATTATAGAACCTATCCTCTGCCAAACCTTATAACCCAACTGTTTTCTCTTTCAAGGTTGAGGCCTCCTGCCTTAACTCCTTGATTTACTTGTTGTATAGCATCAAGAACGGATTCCAACAAAGTGACTTGCACTCCTATTTCGATGAATTCGATATTATGAGATCTAACTCAACCAAGATTCCAATCAAGTATGAGGTCTCATATTGGGATACTACCTCAGTTACATTCAATGAGGTTCAATCCGATCTCTTGGAGACTCTGAACAACTGGATGGCTAATGCTTCTCATGTGGATAAGATTGCTAAAAAGTATGATTACATCAACAACAGTGTTACCTACACAATGGAGAACTTCGGACTTAACACTAACTTCCAGAGTATAGAATCTTGTTTATTTATCTAAACAATTAGGTTATTCCTACTCAGAGTTAAGAGATTTATCTCAGACTGCTTTGGAGCTTGCTTTCTTTGATATCTTCCTTCATTTCTCAATGTTCAAGCAATTCAAGGCTGCTGAGCATAATCTAATCGAAGAAACTATGAGAGTGAATAGAGAGAAGACAAGTAAAATAAACTCTTTTATGAAGTTTACCTTTAGTTAAAATTCTGGAGAAAGCAACCAGTTTGATTTATAACAAGAGTGGTGCTCCACAATCATGGGAGACTTCTGACTGTATAGAAAAATGATTTTTGAATAATGTTTTAGTTGACAAGAGCAGAGGAGAGAAGCGTCAGATATTGAATGAAACCAAACAGACTGTTGATATCAGCGATTTCTTTGGCTTCTTGAAGAGATATCTCAAGAGTAAATCTTCAGATTTATAAGTCAACAAGATTGTTTGAATAGTCAGGTGTATTTTTGTACATAATTTTGAGTGTAATCAATATAATTTAAGAATTATCCCTGAAACAGTATTGTGACCATTAAATAGCTAGCTACGGTCTAGGTTTTTCATACTTTATGAAGATTTGATATAATAATACCAATTAGAAAATATACTTTCAATATTGATACCGTCTACTGAGTCAGATCTAGGATGTAGTTTTTTGTAATTCACTCTGATATTTCTTAAAGACAGATTTATGTGGTTCTCCTATATTGAAAAATTCGATAGCATCTGTAGTTATTAAGCAAGGATTTTCAACAATATGTCTAACAAAGTCCTCACACGCATCATACCTGCCCCTTTTAAAGGCCTTATCGTCCTTAAAGTCCTTGCTAAGGAGCTTTTTGACTTTAGGCAATTCGCAATTTACCCAAGGCTTACCATTTAATACCTTTGAAATCTTTTCTTCCAACCCCAGAAACTCAGGATAAATATGGTTAGAAACGTATTGTTTACCCTCACAGAAAATTGTGATTTCACATCCGTCTACATATGCACCTCCTGGAATCCTGACAAGAGCTTCTTTCATTGTATAATGTATGTCAGGAACTTCACCTCTTGGTCTAGAGCAAGCACAGCCCATGAGATTTTTGGCTTGAAAATAAATTGATTATTTTTATTTTGTTATGCGTTAAATTCAGCACTTTTTATAAAATATGGCTCCTGTAGGCCTAGAAATTGAAAATTCAGTGATTTATCACAAATATTACGTTCATATTGAGCTTTAAGGCCAAAAAGATAATCTGATTCATCACAGTCCATTTTCTTCTAGTTGATATAGAGTTCCACCAAAATGACTATTTCATCATCCCAATAGTGCTTGTATTGCATCCAAGATGACGTATCCCATTTGCAACAGCTGTTCTCACAAAAAAACTTAAGAAGGAGTAGACAAACTTAGAAACAAACTCTTAAAACTAAAATGACACATTTACCAGGAATTTGATAGATAATGGTCAGCTATCTGAATTTATAGAATTTTTGAGAGTGAAATGTTTCTATTCCTCCATCTTGCATGAGATATTCACCAAAATTTTCACAAGTTTGTGATTTATAAGTTTCGAAGAATCAATATTCTTTGTTGAGCAAGAGCATAAATGTCCTCTAAACGGAGGTACAAAATCATTATTAATAAAGATAAATAGGCTGAAATCATATTGGCAGAATAACGATATGAACGAAAAAAATATAACCGGATTAAGACAGTCAAAACTGATTTGTACTATCTGAAAGAATAAATTTTATTAAGCAACTCAAATTGATGTATCAGAGGAACGCTGTCGTTCTGCCTGCAGCCAAGCTGATTGAAAAAGCAGGGTGGGCTCATACCTACCAATTCCGATGCCTTATTCTTTTCGCATTTCAATGGCTTGTTGCTGCAATAATTTTTAATGGCTATAAATATTTCTTTCTTATTCCAAAACTCAAATGCTTCAATCCTAGTACTCCTCCTTTCACTTGTACTGTGGCAGAAGCTTGTTCTCAAGAATATACATATGAATACGACCCTGACTCAACCCAGTCATTGGTAGTGGAGTTTAATTTATTATGTCAAGCTGACTATTTGGTTGAGTTGACTCAAACTATGGTATTTTTGGGAGCTTTTGTAGGTTCTTATTATTATACGGAAATACAGCATAGAAAAGGAAGATTGTTTACGCTCAACCAAGCTACCTCTCTCATAGGGATTAGTTTGATTGCTTCAGTATTATCTTTTTGGATTTATATCAATATCGCTGCAATCTTCCTAGCTAACTTTGCACTTTTCGCATTGATGAATACTACAATCATTTACTTCTCAGAAGTGGCGAGTGATAATCTTAGAATTGCTGGACCCAATATATTTTTGATCGGATGGGCTTTGGGTTCGGTTGTACTGTCAATTTTCATGAAGTTCTTTGATGGGTGGAGACAGTTAACATTATTCGCAATGGGAATTCCAATGTTTATAAGTGCTTTCTATTACAGGTTTATTAAGGATAGCCCTCGATATTTAGTGGGACAGGAAAGATACGAAGAAGCAAGAGTGGCTGTTAAGAATATTGCAAAAATTAATGGAAGACCTCTTCCAGAGTTCGTATTCGAAAGTGAAATAAAAACAACATTTTTTGGAGACACGTATGGGGTTATGTTCAGAAACGACAGTAAAGAAGAGCCTCTCGTTAAGGACAAGAACGTCAAGACCTTTTTAACTTTGTTCCAGTATAAATCAATTCGAAAGACTTCTTTAATTCTGCTATCTTTGAGAGTGTTTCTCACGATTGCTAATCACGGGAATGTTCTATCATTAAATACATTTCATACTGAAGCCAGCCAGAGTCTTTTGACCGATGGAGTTATCGAGTTATTTGGATATGTATTCGCATCATATTGCTCCTTAAGAGTGAAAAGAAGGGCATTATTCAGAACAATGTTCTTTGCAATTGGATTTATTTATATTGCTTTCTGTGCTATTGGAGTCAGGCCTAGCGAAATAGAGATAGAAAAGGCAAAAGGGTTTGTAATCCTACTTTTGGTAGTAGGAAGATGGGCAATTTGCATAGCTTCAGGAGTGCTCTTTGTCTACAATTGTGAAGCCATCCCTACAAATGTCAGGCATTTTTCTTTTGGACTTAATGTATCAGTTGCATATCTGGTTATATTAGTGCTTGATGGACTGGATGGCTTATTTAGAGATACGCATTTGATATTCCAATTCTTATTTGGTCTGGTGTTTTTCGCACATATAAAACTCACTGAAGAAATGCCTGAGACGTATGGTAAGCCACTACCTGATGTGATTCGTGAAGAAGATGATTTGTTAGTAAACATCGAAATGTATTAATGCAATAAGTTGTGTACTATATCGTTTTTAAATACTAAATAAACCCTAAATGGATAGTTCTTCCTATTTTAAAGAGTTGTTGAGTGATGTAGTTAACAGTAATTTATTCCTAATATGTTATAGAAGAATATTGCGGCCTTCAAAATTCAGTCACTATGGAGGAGATACCGATTAAAGAAATTCCAGAAGGAAGGAATGGAATATTTAAAACAACAAATTAAAATATATTCAACTTCTCTCACATATAATGCTAAATATACAAATGACACGGACCGTGTGAAATTTATCATTGACAGTTACAAGCTTCCTTATACGCTGATTGATGTTGTCTATCAAAAGGAAGAATGGGAAAAATTAAAGCTAAAAAAGAGGACTTTTCCTATAATATATGTTTATGGAAGAATTCTGGGTACTTATGAGGATTTTCAAGAACTAGAAGATGTAGGACATTTGGAATCAATCTTAAAAGGAGGTATAAAGATATTATTTTATTTAAGCGGAAGATTTTTTGAGAAAGTGTTTATTTTGTCAGATGCCTAGGGAAAAACCCGAGAGAAAGGTATGCAGCTACTGCTGGAAGCAGTTTGAGTATTTTGTAAAAACTGATCTTTTAGAATAATATAGCCCTATTTTTTGTTGGAGTAGTTTCTTGTATTAATACCCATATTAATTCATTATTGATTATGCAATTCAATATGTAGTTTCTTACTTAGTATCCCTTTCCAAGAATGACTTCCTTCATCTTATCGTAGAGAACCAAGACAAGGGAGCTACCGATACTTCTGACAATATTGGAGGCATTACCCTTGAAGAAAGCACTGAATCCTTCCTTTTGGATAATCTTGTTGAAGCAGTCAATAGCGCTAGTGTATTCCTTTTCAGCTCTACCAGATTGCATCATCATTCTTCTTCTAATGGTATCAAGAGGATATGAAAGGGTTTCTGAGGTGGTGACAACGAATTGAGCGAAGAAGAATTTGACAATGATGTTATCTCTCCATCTGTCAGTCAAGACGAGTTCCTTACCAGTATCGTAAGCACCGAAGTACAAGGCTCTGTAGACGAAAATACCGACGACAGAAACTCCAAAACCTCTATATAAACCTGTAATACCATCTGACTTGAAAATCTTGTAGGTACAGTCCATGAGACCCTAAAACTCTTATTAATCATGTGGTTTATACTTTACCTTGAATTGTCTTTCAGCTTCAGATTTACCCATATCAACCCCGAGACGAGTTCTGGCAAAATCAAGTGGATAGACGAAGACCATTGAAGATGAGCCAGCCATACCTCCGGCAAAAAGGTTTCCGAAGAACCATTTAGTGGATTCTTTCTTCTTATCAAAAGGATTGAACCATCTTTGATAGGTATCTTTGAATGCAAAGTTGAAGGCTTGAGTAGGGAAATATCTGATGACATTAGCCCAGTTACCTCTCCAGAATGACCAAAATCCTTCTTCCTTGGGGAGACGGACGAAACAATCAACCATACCCTTATATCTTCTTCCCTCCAATTGAGGATTTGTGTCTTGAGTCTGCATAATCAACTTGACTCTTTCAATGGGAGCGCAGACTGTCTTGGCAATAGCACCAGAGAGACCTCCGAGAAGGAAACTCAACCAGAAAGATTCACTTGAGCCGGAGCCAGAGTGTGACATTTCTTTACGGTTTATTAAGAATTTTTTCCAAGATTATTCTTTAGATTAACACGAATGACATATCATACGTTGCATAATACAAAAATCTGTGAAATAGACTTCAAAGTTGATAAATATGAAGATTCTCAGACTCACTCCATGAAGATGTCTTCAGTTCAGGTGGCACTTCTCTAATAATTTGGTCATCTGATTGTAAGTAAAATGGAGAAGCCTCATTGAAAAATGGGTGTTCTTGAGCATATAAGTTTTCCTTCTTTATCTTGTTTATTATTTCATTCAGTTCATCAAAGTTCTTCACATTCTTAAGACTAAATAAATTATACTAAAGTATCATTTGTGTACTCATTCATGATATCGACGAATGTCTGGTTTTTTTGTTTGAATTCCTCCAGTCTTTGTTCGTGCTTCTTCTTCAGGTTTTCAAGCTCCTCCTGTAGTACCTTAACGTTCTCTAGCAAATAAAGAATGGGTTTTAGCGATTTACCTTCAGTTATATTAGGAAGTTTTGATTCATGTGTCTGGTCATCCATTTCTTCGTCATCCTCGCCAAATGGGTGACTAAAAATTCTTCCAATAATATATGCCTTGAGACTTAATGTTTGTTAGTTTGGAATTAATACATTTCTCTTATATCGTTGTAGAGCCTCTTCTTTAGAGATTTCTCTTATATTTCGATTTTGAAATTTAACTTCCTGCGAATTCAAGTTAAGAAGCTAAGATTTACTATGAAGTTCTGGTTAGGAATCTCTTTATAGTGTTGTGGACCATGGCTTTGACTGTGACTGTGGGGATTATGTGAGGTGTTCATATCTTGGAGCGAACAAATTAAATTTATTGAGCTATACAAAAAAGGCGTCAACTTTAAAAACGTAGAAAGACCTAAAAAATGGGACTTTTGTATATTTAATTAAGGATCTATGTTCTCAGGATCATATGGATAAATCAAACATGGGAAAAAATGACTACATTCTTACCATATATGCACAAAAAGCTCTAACTTTATTCACAATGAATCTCACAATACCAGGGCAGAAGCGGTGATTTATTTTGCCTTCTACCCAGTTATTGATCTCTGAGAAGGCGCTCTTTGTTTGGGCATTGATCATCCATTTTGTCTTCAAGAAATTGCCATAGAAAATCAAGAGGATAATATTAGAACCTCCAAAGAATAAGAGGACGATTAAGAAGAAAAATTGCATGATCTCGAGCTTAGCTTTCTGGAACATCAAAATTCTCTTATTTTGTCTTGTAAAGTCAATATACTTATGGAACTTGGCATTGATCGAAGGAAGCTTCATGTTTATAAATTCACAGAGTCCAATGAAATAATGGATTCCGAGAGGTAAATAGTAAAGGAGGGTCTTTTGTCCAGGGAAGAAGAGGAAAGGAACCATGTAGAATAAGTTTTGCAAAAACTCATTTTCAAATGCTCTTCTGCCAAATTCGGGATTCCAGTATGGCCTTCCAAGTTGTCTGAACATTCCCATTATATTGATCATAAAAGCTATCCTGTTTGCGTAGCCTGGTAGAAGAATAGCGAACACGATGAAAACGAATTTAAGAACTCCTTCGGCGAAATACAGCTGTTGCTTGAATGGTACAACTACTTTGTGAATGGCATCAAATAATTTTCCAAATACTCCTCCAATAGCTCCTCCAATCTTACCTAAGAATCCTCCTCCAGATGGGGCATTTTGTTGGCTGCTGGAGTTATAACTTGATTGAGATGCATTAGCATTACTTTGATTCTGGTTAGAATGTGAGTCGGTTGATCCTGTAGTTTGTCTATGGGTGGAACCACTGGCGTCGGTACTGGATTTGGTATCATTTGTGGAGCTTGATGATTCAGGGACAGAATCAATGTCTAAGGAAGAATCTATATTCTTTTTATACCACTTTCTTTTGACTTTTTCGAGAGTGCTTCCAGAGGGAGTGGGGAATAGGTTATCTAAATATGCTAACCATTTGGGATTACTGGACCAATCGAACTCTCTATATTTTTGTTCAGCTTCGCTATTCATAGATTTTGTTTAAAAACACTTGGATTTTTATTGAATTAAGACTTCGAATTGGGTACTAATCTTATTTAAATCTTTATTGAAAACGCCATGAGCCTGGGATTTCCTCATAACTTAAAGTCCAATACAGAAGGTAAAGCAGTCTTCATTCTATTCATCTGTTAGAGCCTAAGCAAATGCCTGATATGAAATTTATGAATTACTTGCCAATGCATAAAGAAATGCAAAGACCAGCATTGCTTCCTTCTAATAGGGTCAAGGAAGTTGAAGGACATATTCAACTGATTACAGATAGAATTGTTAATGAATTCCTAAGTGAAGAGAACAAGCCAATTAATATCTTGCCAAAAAAGACAAATGCCGATTTGAAAAGATTTTTGCATAAAAGATTTGAGAAACTTAACAGAAGAACTGAAATAGCAATAGTGGAACTTCTCAGTATTTTATCCTCTTATTTCGTAACATTATTAGGGGAAAAAATGATGGGTCTGAGAGTTGAGGAACCAATTAGAAAAGTAGAACCAACTCCTTCAAGACCTGCAAGAGACTTATCCAAAGGGGCGGCTCCAAGCTATAATAGATATGAACGTGATGAGGATAACGATTATGAAGAGGATAGAGACGATACTCTAGGGGCAAATCTATTAGAGGGAATGAGAGTTCAAGACAAAATGATGCAGGTATGTTATTAAATATTTTTGATTACAAAATTAGAGTTCTGATGATGAAGGAGAAGATGACGAGTATTAGAGATATGTGTTTGATTAATTCAAAACTTTCAGCCGATATTTCAATATTTTTGGGGATTGTTTGTAACTTTATAAGAACAGCTGTGTACTAATGCTTAAAATTGATAACAAAGAGGTGTGAGATATAGTGTTTATTTCTTCATGAAAAATATGCCACGGTCATAATTTAGATAGCAGGAAAAAATTATTCACACAGTGAATTTTGTAATCCACATTATGAACAGCAGCCCTTCTTTTTAGATTCTTTCGTGCCTATTTTCTGACCTTGACTAGTTCCCTTTGGGAATTTTTTAACAAGTCTTTCTGCGATACTCAAAAATGCACTGTCAACCCCAGAGAAAGTCTTTGCAGAGGTTTCAAAGAAAGTCATTTGGAGCTCATCAGCTAATTTTTTTCCGTCTTCATATTGAATAACTCTGCTATCCTCAAGATCACTCTTGTTCCCAATAAGCATCTTAACGAGATCGTCACCAGCAGCATCATGTACCTCTCTGACCCAATTTTGGATTTCATTAAAGCTGTCTTGATTGGTTATATCATACACAAACATAATTCCTTGAGCACCTTTGTAATAAGATTTGGCTATATGTCTATATCTCTCTTGCCCTGCTGTATCCCAGACGGCGAGCTTGACGATCTTGCCGTCTATGCTAAATTTTTTGATTTTCAAATCGACACCAGTGGTAGTTGTCATGCTGGATTTGAAATCGCCTTCAGAAAATCGTAATAGTAAACTCGACTTTCCGACTGCGGAATTTCCTACGACGACTATTTTGAAGACAAGATCAAAATTGTCCTTTTCGACTTTTGCCATAGTTGACTGTATAAATAATATTTATTCTTACAAAAGAATTTGGAAATACTTACAAACGACTAGGCGGATTTGGTAGACATAGAACAAACGATGATTTACTGGAAGTTAGCGAATACATTAATCAGTTGGAAGGCATTTGTTGTCAAGGGATGCGACTCTCCAAATTTACTTTTACTCTTGGAATAGACCTCTGATAAAAGATCGAAAGCCTGCTTTTTATCTCCAGCTTCCAACAGTGTCACTACCAAATTAAACTTGACTCCCAAGGTGTCAATATCATCTTCTCCTTTGATCTTTTCAAAGAGAGCAACTCCTCTCTTTGTACATTCAATAGCTTGGCTTAGGTTCTTCTTTCTTAGATGAACAACTCCCAAATTAATTAACGTCTGTGCATACTGTTGTTCCATATCTTGTATTTGTTTCTCTGAGAATTTTGCGCCATTCTCAAGAGCCTTTTGAATACTCTCATAAATTTTGATAGATTTCTCTAAATGAGGAAGAGCATTGTCGGCACGTCCCTGATACATGTAATCATATCCAATTATGGCGCAACAATGGGCATACGCAGAGTTCTGTGTTTGTCCAGCAGACTCAAAAATCTTGATGCTTTCTTTACAATAGCTAATGGCCTGGTCCATTTTCTTCAATAAATGGCTTGTTTTACCCAGGTTGTAATAAGCATATGCGACAGGCGTCTGCTCAACATTCTGGATATTTTTATATCTTTGGATTGCTTCTTCGAAATAGTCCATAGCTTTTAATAACCCTCCTTTATTATACTCTTTCTCGGAATTGATAAAGTATAGCCTTCCCAAGTTCTGGAGAATATCAACCTGTAAAAGCCTGATCTTATTGACAGGAATTGCGGAGTTTGATCCCTCTTCAAGAACGAAAGAATCGATAATTGGAAGAATTTGAAGGTAACAATCTATTGATTCTTGGTACATTCCTTTCTCCTCATATTGCTTGGCGATCTTCTCAAATTCAAACAGAGAATCTATATCCTTAGGATCGAACCTTTTGAATTTCCATTCCAAGCTTTTTTCCATGGCATAGAGAGATTCATTGTGTTTCTCTATTGCACTGAGACATTCGCTTAATTCTCTATAAGTCTCCTCTAAAGACTTTGAAGCAGCCTCCCCAAAGGCCTCGTATATTCCCAATGCCTTTCTAAAATGCGCTATGGCATTCTCGTAATTTTCCTGATATTTATAAATCTTTGCCATGTCTTTATAGAGATCAGCAATTCCTTGGTCATTTTCTCCTACAGTCTTTATTTTTTCTTGGATGGTATCTTGTAATTTTGTTATCTTGTTCAGGGAGTAATTATTATAGTAATCATGTGCAAAGTATGCTGAAGGAACGCCTACAGCAGCTAGTATGAAATATTTTCCTCTTGTTAAAATAGATCTTAACATGTTTTTTGCCAACAAGAAAAAGGTGTAAAATAAAATTATTTGCTTAGCTTTTCACCTGAATTAAACGATGGATTTTTTTAGTATCAGATGGCACAAAGACCTTTGGTCTAACTACTAGAGACAAGATTTGTTGATCTAAGATCTTAGGACATCTTACTGATTTGGGTTAACTGACTAGATAAAGGTTTAAATAGGTCTATACACCAGAAAATGTTAAATAGATTCAATGTATTCACTTAGTTCTTCTTCTTGTATTCAGCATACAACTTTTCGACATCTTCAACATCTTCAGCACTTCCCAAAATAATTCCTGATCTTTCATGGATCTTCTTGGGAGTCAAACCAAGGACTCTTTCATATCCATTTGAGGCCTTACCTCCGGCCTTCTCGCAAATGAAGGCCATAGGGAAGACTTCGTACAAGACTCTCAATTTACCATTGGGGGAGGCCTTATCAGCAGGGTACAAGAAAATGCCACCATACAACAAGGTTCTGTGGACATCAGCAACCATGGAACCAATGTATCTCAAAGAGTAAGCACTCTTACCTTCAGGAGGGAATTTCTTGCTCTCAATATACTTGGTGATGGGTTCATCCCAGTGTCTGGCGTTACCTTCGTTAATGGAGTAGATCTTTCCTCTCTTGGGGATCTTAATATCAGGGTGGGTGAGGATGAATTCACCAAGAGAAGGATCCAAAGTGAAACCATTAACAGGGGCATCCTTAATGGCAAGGACAAGTTGGGTTGAGGAACCATAAATTGTGTAACCAGCAGCAACAAGGTCGTCTCCCTTTCTCAAGAGATCAGCAATTTCTCCCTTTCCTGGAACTGGTTTTTTCCAGATGGCGAAGATGGAACCAATAGAGACGTTAGCGTCAATATTGGAAGAACCATCGAGAGGGTCGAAAGCGACAACGTAGTTGCCTTGCTTCTCAATTTCGACCTCAATAACATCATCGTTTTCTTCAGAGGCCATAATAGCAACCTTGGCACTGGATCTGAGGGTGTTAATGAAGACTTCGTTAGACAAGACGTCTAATTTCTTGACACTGTCACCAGAGGCATTTTCAGAGCCAGCAAGACCATAGAGGTTGGCAATACCAGCCTTACGGACTTTAGAGCTGATGAATTTGCATGCAGTCTGGATAGAAGTCAAAAGGAGAGTGAAGTCTCCGCTGGCTTCCTTGTGCTTTTGTTGGCAGTTCACCAAGTAACGAGTCAAGGTCATAGGATCTGTGTTAGTGATGGTGGGCTTTTCCATGTTAGGTTTTTTTGGGCTAAAAAGATATTTTTTTTATTATATCTCTTAGATACACGCTGAATTTAAAGGGTTAACAGACGTAATAAATTTACAATTTGAGTCATCCTAGCTATTGACGTCACTTCTAGAAGGAGTTCGTCAAGGAATGGGATTACTGGTGGCTAATTGGTGCTTGGCACAGGACAAATATATTTTACAACATAGTATATAGATTCTTTAGTTTTACAAGAAAAAGTTGTGTTACAGTGAATAAATGACAGCTGTAGGATATCTAATTGAAACAGAGTAGTTGACACTCCATGTCTAGCTGTATAGCAAATATTAAGATTAATTTTTTGAGGGTTTGCTTAGGTTTCCTGATTTATTTGATAATACGGGTGTGGTTGATTTCTTTGTTCCTAACTCTTTCTCAGATTTGGTTCGGAGCTTTTTCTCATCATCAACATATTTCTTCCACTTCCTAAGCGAGCTCTCACACAGAATAATCTACAAAAGTCAACCAACCTATAGTTTCTAAGGTACAAATCTGAATTTTCTTATAATATTGTCGTAGGCAGCTTCAAGATCCTCTTTTTCCGATTTTAAAGTGGGAAGCATTAAGAACCATTTAGAAAAACAGACTCGCTTTAAATGGTCCTCCCTGTACTTCACATATGCTGCTTCTTCCTCAAAGGATTGAACAAAATTCTTCAAAAATGCGTTGAAAGCATTCCTAGACTTTTTAGCTAACTTCCCATATCTTACATTTTCAGCATTGATTTATAGTGTAAATCTGCCTCAAATACCCTTTCATCATCTTCGTCCTCTTCCTCTTCACTTTCTTCTTCATTATTTTTATAACAAGCTAGTGCCTTATAAGTTTTCTAACAAGTCAGCATTTCCTCAGTTTTCTTACTCGCAATAGACTTTCTTGTCTAAACTCCAATGCCCGTTGTTTATTGAGCCTAGTTAACTCCAAAAACTTCTTTATTGGAGCAAAACCATAATAGGTCTAGCCATAAGCCAAAATAACAAATTCCTTACCAAAACATTCTTCTTATGGAAGTTGAGCGCCTTGTTCAGGCTAATCATATACAATTTCATCTCCCTTTCCTTCAAATCTTCCTAGATCCAATTAATTTCCCTATCAGTTCCTATCTACCTTCTTTATTTCATCCTCAACTTTCTTTGTCACAATTGGAGCTTTAATTTCTTCTTTCTTGGCAGAACTAGCACTGTTTTTAATAGTTTTGTTCCTGATGGTTGAGGTAGGAGTCTTTGAGCTTTCCCTCTTTTCAGGAGATTTGACAGAGTTTCTTTGAGGTTTTGGCTCCTCCAGCCTATATCATCAAAAAAAGAACAATTGCTATTACTTTTTCTTCATTTGAGAGATGTTTTCTCTTCTCTGTTTAACTTTTTCTTCAAGCTGTTGTAGTTTCTTTGAAGGTAACTGCTGTGATTTGGAGGTTTCTAAAATTTATTCTAAAAACAAAAATATTATTATTATACCTCTAGAATTGGAGCTTACAGATGTCTTAGGAGTTCTCGGCTTTGGTATTTTTGTTATTGGCTCGGGTTCATGTGGGATGGGCTCTATCTCCTTCTTTATTGGTTGCGCTAAAAATTAGAAAAAAACAAGGGAAATCTACGGATTTCGGTTAGGATCTGATCTGGAATGCTCTCGTCCTTGTCAATTGCCATTCTCGAAGGAGAAAGATCTGCTAAAATAGATTCTAAACCTTGAGGGCGCTTCTCTACGGACTTGAGACCATTGTCACAGCCAAAGCTATGATCTAGATGGCTATTGTGGAAAGTCTCAGGGGAATGGTTGTATCGATCAGTATTGGGGGTTTTATTGGGAGAGAACGAATAGTCATTATTCTTGATAGAAGAACGTTCGAAAGTGGCATTTATTATGTCCTTGGAATTATTCAAGCTGAATTGGTTGCTTCCGTTACCAAGATCCTTAGATGGCCTGCTTCTTCCAGTTAGGATATTTCTCTTTTCGACTGAGTCTATTTTTGATGGTGAATTAGTTCCACGAGGAGATATGATGTGATAGTCATTTTCTTTGTTAGCTTCTGGGTTGGACTTGGATTGCTTAATCACTGCAAGCCAGGCCTTAAAGATCCTGCGTTCCATTTTTATATCTTGTGCGATTAGTAGCTTAGTGATTTTGAGTTTATATTCATGCAAAATTGTCAGCAAGTTGATAAAGAAGTTTCTCTTCTCGAAGAGGCTGACATGTTTAATGACACTTTCGAGTTTCCTGTTGAATTTTTCGAGCTTCAGTTTGGTATATATTCTGGGATTGAAGGATTTCTTCTTTTCAGAGTCGAGAAGACCCTGCTCTTTAACTTTCTCATTTAGTGAATTTAGCTTTTGTCTATTCCTCTGAAGGTCCTGTTCGTATTTTTCCAATCTCTGCTCAAGACTAACTCTACTTTGCTCTCTGGTATGATTCTTGTAGGTCTTTTTTGGAGTTTCCCTTTTGATATCGCTTTTTGAGTCTGTTTTCAATAGACTAGATGTTTTATTCAGATTAGACAGAGAACTTGTCTTGGGGAGGGGACTGACGGGAGACCTTAATTTTGTATCCTTCTGGCTAGAACTTGAAACGAACTTTCCAAAAGATTGAGAGCTTTTTAAGCTGTTTGTGGGAGAGGGTTGAGTGATAGTCTTTGTCCTTGACATAGGGCTAATTGAACTAATTCTTAATGATCTCTCTTTGCTGTTTGAGGAATCCCTTAAGATTACATTATTCTTTTTGGTTTCTTTCCTCATAGGGGTTGTCAATGTAGATTCATGTGAAGTTATGCTCTTATTCATTGAAGAGTCTAAATCTGCATCCATGCTCCTATTGAATGCACCCTGGGAGCCTGCGGTAGACCCAGCATAATTACTTGATCTACTACTCCTTTCTGTCCCGTGGCCGTTGATAATAGAGTGTTTCTTTATCATATTTTTGTCGAGGGATTCATTCAATTTATCATTATTCAATTGTCTCAATTTGGTGACAGCCTTTGAGGGCACAGTTGGAGATTTGTTCAAAACGGGCTGTGAAATGGATTCGCGCTTCTTCTCGATATTTTGCTTCTTAATTGAGCTAAAACATAAGTATTAGAGAGTTCTGAATTATACTCTATTGCTTTTTTGAATTCACTTTCTATGTCATTTCCGTAGGTGGTCCTATGAGAAAGATTGTTCTTAGATGTTGAAGCTGATTTTCTGATTGGAACATAATTCGCCCATTTCTGTTCATCAGGATTATAAGATGAAATCGTGTTCAAGCGTGAATACCTAATAAATAAAGGATAGAATCAGAATAGCTACAATTTTGTCCTACTAGGGCTCTTATCAACAGAAGTTCCTTGCATTCAGTTCTGTAAATAAAATTTTCAATTTCACAATCTTTTCGTTAGCTCTTAATTTCATAAAATACATAAAATTTCTTGCGGAAGTAGCACTACAAAAGGCTAAAATAAAGATACTAAACACAACAGAACACAGTTCTATTATCCCAAGCCTACTTTGAACAAATTAATTTTTTCATTGAAGTTTCCAACACATATTTTTTCATCAGCTCATAGACGATCTTACACCCAGCTAGATTTGCTTCCAACAATTTATTGAAGTCACTGGGAGTTGTCTTGGAGCTCTTTAGTTCCATAAAACATACTTTATCTGTTTTAGGAAGGTAGGATATAACTAATTCACCATTTGCTTGGTTTTCTTCCAAATGGCTCAGATCTAAAATGTTCATGACATTTCTCAGGATTAATACCGACAAGGACTTCATAGTTAACCAAACCTGTAGAACAAGCAACCATGAAATCTTTCATGGCAATACCTTACTAAGTTAAACAGGGAAAAAAATCCATTTTACCAGCATCAAGCATGGCAAGGCATATGGCGTTAAAGATAGCGCTTTTAGTGCCTTGAGAATTAAGAGTTAACTATTTTCTATTTACTGCCATCAGATTGAACAATTGTCACTAATATATTGATTTGACTCTTAGGATAGGCTTCCTTGCAGACCAGACTTTCAAAGCTGACCCTAAGATTCTCAGCAAAATGACTCCATTCCCTATTATACTCAGAACAAAAAAGAAACCCATCTACTTGTCAGATTTGGAGATGGTCCTTCTATCGACTCCTGCAAAAGGAGCAACAGTGTATTCAATATTAATCAGATCGTCATTATCTTTCAGGGCCTAATGTTGTAACGATTTTTAGGACAGTCTCACTTGTTGGGGACCATTTAATGTGCAAACGATCTCTGTGATGCCCAATTTAAAATACGAGGAGCCATCAGCAGCGGGATTTACTCCTGTCTTGCATTCGATATTTCTGATTTCGTCATTCTTTCTTCCGTCAGTTCTCAAACCGATCAAGGCTTTAAGTTCTTGCTGCATTTTGCCAAGGATATTGGGAATTAAATAAAATTATTGTGCCCCGAAATTGCTCAAACAAGAATACAAACATTAATTCTATGCGTACACAGAGATTCTAACAAAACTATCATACATTATTTAAAAAGATTTAGCTTCCTGTTGTAGTTTTTCTGTCTCTTCTTTTTCTATTCTTCTCCTCTCCTCCACTATCTTTCTCAGGTTTACAACAATTTTATCAAGCTCCCTTGAATACTTAGCACTCATTCCTAGGACCTTGATGTCAACTTTAGATTGAAGATCCTGGATAATTTGCTCACTATTTTCAACCAAATCGATTTTATTCAGGACCAGAATACTTGGTTTCTTATCAAAGATCTCTTTGTTATACATGTCCAATTCTTTTTTAAGAACATTATACTCTTCAAGCAGATTCTCAGAAGTAATATCAAGGACATACATGAGCACTTTTGTTCTTTCGATATGTCTTAAAAACTCATGGCCCAATCCTTTATTTTGGTGAGAACCTTCAATCAGACCTGGAATATCAGCAATAGTCATGGTAAAGTCATCAACAAACTTAATCTTTCCAACCGTAGGCTGAAGAGTTGTGAAAGGATAAGGAGCTATCTTTGCAAAGGCTCTCGTTAATGTTGCCAGGATGGTTGATTTCCCCGCGTTAGGATATCCTACAAGTCCAATATCAGCCAAACTCTTTAGTTCTAAAAGAATATTGACGACTTCTCCAGGCTTGCCCTTTTCGGCTTCTTTAAGACCTCTATGCATGGCATTTCCTCTTCCTCCTTTGCCGCCTTTGGCAACAATAACTTCCTTTCCCTCTGTATCTAGATCGGCTATTAACTTTTTCTTTATGGCTGTATACTTGATTTCTCTTCCTTTTTGGATTTCAGGGGAATCATTTTCGAATTTTTCTCCTGTGTATTTCTCCACCGGCTTCAGTTCCCATATCAAAGTTCCTATAGGCACAGAATAATGCAGGTCCTTCCCATGTTTACCCATCCTTTTCAGTCTTCCACCATTCCTTCCTCTGTTACCCTCAATAGTAGGTCTTCTGATATGTCTCAAATCAGTAAAGAAGCTTGTCGCCTTAAAAATAACATTCCCTCCATTGCCGCCGTCACCTCCATCAGGAGCTCCTGATTTAACAACTCTATCCCTATAAAACGTGAAGGCACCATCTCCTCCTTTTCCTCCAGTAACTTTCATTTTGACTCTGTCAATAAATCTTCTCTCAGCAAAGTCTTCAAGATCTTCAGCTAAAACAAAGTCTCCTTTAACCCTTTCTTTATCTTCAACCTCTTCAAGATCACTCTCAGAGAATTCTTCTCCTGATTCTTCGGGTTCTTGACGATTTATGGTTGATCCGAAATGAAATCTTGGAACAGAGTGGAGTTGAAGGCCTCTAGTAAGGAAGCTAGAGAAGAATCTTTTTTGTAGATATGCTTTCATTTCAATAAATTTTATTCTCGAAGTAGATATCAAATAAATACAAGTAAGCATAGTAATAAATACTCACTTAAAACAGTCCAAACCCTTCAAAGTTTTCTATGGCACAACACAGTTTTTCTTTTAGTTTTTCCTTGGAAGAGTATTCAGGTAGTAGCAAATGATTAAAGCAAGTATGAGCTGAAGGAAGTCTAATCAAATCAAAACAAAATATAATCACTCCTTACATTTCTGAGTCCGGTCCATTGCGTGATATGATAAAAACCAAGCTACCGAGTCCTTTGATTGGGGCTCTATCACTTCCAGTACAGAACTTTAAGAATTTTCGCTTTTCTTGATCATTGAATGTATGCAGCAACTCCCAGAGATGTCTAATAATTAATCAATCAGACTATCTCGTCATTTTACATGATAATAGGAGAGTCTTTCGTGTACCCATCTTCATATTGAGTAGCCTTTTCAAGCTCGCAAAAGTCCAGACTAGGAGACCCACAAATTAATGTGTGTAGCTCCTCCCCAGTGAATAACTTTCATTTATAAGATAAATATTGGAAAATATACTCTAATCGCATCCCCGGTTACAACATTGTGAAAGCCTCTGTAGAAGGCTCTGAATTGCTTTTCAATGGATTTGTTCAAATACCAGTCCACATAAAGCTTCACATATTCGTGCTTATTTTCCTGGTTCACAAAGATTTGGTCACCATTGGGCTAGAATTTAGAGCTTAGAATTCTTGATTTACCTTCAGATCAAATGTGTGTGACTCTCCAAAGGCTTCGTAATTAATTTGGAAAGTCATGTAAAGGGTGTTTTCCAGATCGCCCTCATATTCCAAAATATGCTTTAGACTGCGATATAATTGCAGGTCAAAGCTTTCCAAGTCCTAAGATAATGAACGAATATAATTATCAATTACTGAAAGCCCAACAGGCTCATCTAATAATTTCTTGTACACTACAACTGGGAATTTCGGATCCAGATTAACGGAGTTATAGATCGCAAGGCCCAAGAGCATTCCAGTCAGCTCGAAATTCAGTGGAACTTCAAAGGAATGTGAGTTAAACCACAAGTATCTTTGATTCTAAACAATCAATATTCTTCTCTGTGCGTATTACTTCCTTAGGAATGAACATGCCGAATTCAGGAGTCAGCAACTGTTTACTCAACAATTGGAAAAACTCCTTCTTTACGCCACCTTCATCAACGCCTTGTTCTCCAATAAATTTGACCTAGACACTTTAGGTAGCTTGGAAAATATTTACTTTCAGAGGCTTTTTGTAATTAATATAGCTTTTGGATATTTGGTTCAGAGTGTCTTCTAAGAGATTTTCTCGTCTGACAGAAATTTTAAAGAAAATATTCTGCAGCGCATAAAGAGTGTCAATGGTTGGAGACAGCCCTGCCCCAAGGATGGCTAATACATCTGCTTTTATTTCTCTTTCCATTTCAAATCTGGATTCCTCTTCAAGGATTTTAGACTTGAAGGAACAATCTAAGATCCAAGGGTAATCCATATATGTAAATTCCTCTCTGTCTTCATATTTATTTTCCAGCCATCTGAGATACTCTTCCCTAGGATCTTCCTCTTCAGAAATCAACTCAATGTAAAATTTCTCGTAAGAAACCAAGTTAGATATCTTATTGGCTTCTACGAGAAACTTTAAAAAGAGAATCAAATTTCTGAAATATGCCAAATCACTTGTACACGACATAATTTGTGTTGTAATGAGGTTCTTTATATTCTCTACTATTCGTATGAAGCTTGGCTTGTCATAACTGGCCAGCCATGATATGATTCCCTTTTTAAATTCAGGCTCTAGGTTCAGGCAGATTTTCAAAACGGTGTTGAAAACAGCATTAAAATCACAATCAAATATTCTGGGAATCTCAAGCAAGAGAAGCAAGAATCTGATTTGAGCAAGCTCTCTGAGGTTATTTTGCTTCACCAAATTATTGAAGTGATCAAAAGTGGTTTTCTAAAATTCTATTTCAGAATCAAAAATCTTACTAAATTTCTCCTGATAGTCGCATATAATGTTTCTCTTTGACCTGTGAATTCGGTTTCAGTTGCCTGAATTAAATCAAAGAATTTTCTGAGAGATGCAAAACATATTCTCGGATCATTTTCTGTTATTTTTTGTCTTTTCTCAGGAAATCTCAAGAAACTGATATTTAGGCTTTCATAATTCCCGAATACTTCACATATTCTGTTAGAAAGGATGCTGACAAAATTTGATTTTTTAGAAGAGTCCTTTGTAAGGATTTGAATCTCTTGGAATTGTAGGGACTTGGGTGGGATTACTTCGTCACATATCCAATATCCTTTTGCAAAATTTTCTGAGGCTCTTGCCATGGCGTCTTGCTTGCTAACTGGGACAAATTCTATTTTCAGAAATAAATAATGAATGTTTTTACCTGGGTTGCTCTTACAAAATTTGCAAAAGCAATATTCCCTTCCACATCCCTCTAACATAATTTTGAACAACCGTTTGATGGCTTGCCAATCATTTGAAGGTTTGCCCGATACTAACATTAAATAAATTTAGTCAAAATGCACTTTATTTTATAAAAAACTCCTACTTCGATTCGAAACAAGATTCTTACCCTTACTTAGAATAAAATTGGATTATTTGTTGGCTCGAGTCTGAAATCATAACTCTTTTCACTAAAACAACAAAGTTACAATATACTCAATTTTAGTTTTTTCTTACAAGAGAAAATATTTATTTTCAGTTGAAAAACTGTCTCTGAGGTGGAGAAGCAATGGAATGACAAAGTGAGGGCTTGATAATGGAGAATGACGAAAAGACTGAATTGAGGTTATGAAGGTTGTGAAAAGGATCTGCTATCTAATTAAATTTATTTGTGTTCTGAAAGAGTATGTTTAAGACAGCTTTGCTTTCAGGCTTAAAATCTATCAGTTCTCCCTTTTCAGTGAACTCACTCTACAACACATCTAAATTCTTCAAATCCAAAGTCAAGAAGAGCAGAAAGGAAATAATCGAGAGACTTGAAAGAGATCCCAGATTCAAAAGAATTGCCAAGATGAAAATCCCAGATCTCAATGACCCAAATATCACATTCCCCATTAACATTCCCATTAAGTATAGATATGTCTATAGACCCACCAAGAACCCTCCCAAAATCAAACACCATGACTATATTGATTTTACCAAGATGACTGGAAATGAAATCCTCCTTAATCTTGAAAATTGCAAACATCTCAGACCTTCTGAGTTCGCCTCAGCTTTGTTTGAACTTTCAATCAAGCCTGGATCAGAAAGTATCCTACTTCTTTTGTAACTATAATTATTAGAAATTGACTGGAATGAGCATGATTGGATAAAGGAATGCGTAAACGATGCTATTAAGAGACTTTCTCAGTTCGATGCTCGTTCTGTTGCCACCTGTGCCTACGCCTTCCATAACTTAAGAATTAAGGAACCTTTGCTCTGGAGTACTTTGGAAAGAGAAAGCAACAAGACTATCCAGAAATTAAAGGCCAGGGGTTTCGCTATCACTTATGTGGCATTTTTATCTGACCCTGAGAGATGTTCTAATGAATATAAACAAAAACTGGCTGCTTCTTTGCCCATTTTCATTAGAAAGATGAATCCTGATATGATTACTAGATGCTTCGAATTGACCCAGCAAAGAGGATTAATGACTGAATATTTGTTCGAGCATCATTTCTTCATGCTCATTTGGAAGAGACTTCACTGGTTTGGAGCTAATAACTATGTCAAAATTCTTAGAATCTTCGCCGAAATGAAGTTCAATGTAAATCGAATAATAATAAAGTAAGTTTTTAGGAAGACCTTGAGTTCTGGAGCCAAGACTTCCTTCCCTCCTTCAAAAAGATTTTGGAAACAGCTGATGAGAATCAATGCAAAGCACTCTTGGAAGCTTTGACAGATGCAAAAGCAAAGATCCCAGAGATTGACATTGAAGAGACAGTCGATCTTATCAACAAGAGAATAGCATATATTAATACTAAGCTAAAGGCTCTTGAAAACTCTAAATTCTGGAACATTGTCTTAAATGACCTTCAATATTATAGAGAGAAGGAGAAGCTTAGAATTCTCAAGGAAAAAGGCCTTCAAGCTTAATGTGTATAATTAGAACCTGCATGTACCTATCTATATTCACTGAACTTGAAGTATATCAGCTGAAAATTTAGATATGCCTAAAACATAAATAAAATAAATTTCTCAGAAATGTTCGTACCATTTAAGAAGTCTAAGGCCTATTACGATTCTGATGATCTTAGTGCTTCCTCAGAGGAAGAAAAAGCACCCCAGAAGAAGATAACTCAGACTCCTCAGATGATTGAAAGTGAAGATTCAGAGATTGAAGAGATAAATTCAAATAATAAAAGCGCATTTAGTCCCGAAAGAGAAGATGAAGACAAAGGGTTTGATCCAACTCAACCAACAGAATTTTTTGGGAATAAATCTCTTCAGCAAATTTTTGGGGAGCCAAAATCTTCACAATCTGAAAAAGAAAAGGAGAAAAAAGCTTCACAGGCATCTTTGAAAAGCTCCAGAATAATTGAAGAAGAAGACGATATCATTATTGAAGGCACACCTAATAAAAATACCTTTAAGAATTGGCTAAGAGCTTGCAATAAGCAAGAAAAAATCGAAGTTAACACCGTTGGAGTGTACAATTTGGACGCAAGGGTTAATGAAAAGACTCTATTCGAGCTGTTTTCTAAAAGTATCTTCATTCCGATTCTTTGAATTCGCTAGTTGGAAAAATCAAGAGGCTCAAGCTCTTTAGAATATCATCACCAGAAATCCAAGGAAGTCAATATCTGCAATCTTTAGATCTAGGAGATGAGAATACTAGACCACATAAAGTAGATAGACATTTCTAATTGACTAACCTTTAGAAAAGAGCCGAAGTCGAATATCATGCTCCTAATTATGCTGAGAATGCTGTAGAAGTCTTTAATGGAATCAGTCTCTATGGAAGAGTAATAGCTATTTTGTTCTCTACTAAAAATTAGAAAATCTTTGTCCTCAAGAAATTAGACCACCAATTACCTAAAATTCAAATCATAAGGAAAAAGCGTAAGATCTGTTCCTGTTGAATAAACTTTTAAGACTCTTACAAGTGGCTTGATGAATATTTCTGCACAGACTACTTTTATAATTACACTAACTTTGTGAGAGCTTTCTGCTTCTCAGAAAATGACATTGTTGTAATTTTTATTCTATCTGCTTTAACATCTCAGAAACTCAAGATTATCTTTGCCAATGAAGAAGACTTTGAAGAAGCAAAGCAGGCAATTGAGTCTGAATTGTTATTCTTTGCAAGTGATCTCAAAATTCACTATTATCAAAATTCACAGAATCCGAATTCTTCTCCAAGAGAAGGTAATAAAATACAAATTAAGGGGATAATTATTTAGAGAGAAGAGCCAATAAACTTTTAACTTCTCCTCAGCAAACTTCTTACAACCAGCAAAATCAGCGTTACCCTCAACCTAATCATCCAGCCCCACCTGTACATCAAAAGGCTAAATTGATTCAAAGTGATGACAAGGTATTTGGTGCTAATGAATCATATAATGATAATATCTTGTTGAATTCGGCATTTTTTTATTCTTCTTAGAGTAAAATATGCATCACTATGAGAATTTCTCCTCTTCAAGAAGTTTCTAAGTATTAGTCAAGACTAAACGGATACATCCAGTCTGGCTTTAAATAGATAGTTATAATATATAGTTATAGGACTGAAATTTGGGGATTTCTCCTATTACTATTTGTCTTGGAAGACATAACAGCGTTTATGATGTTCTTTCAATTTATTTTATCTATTGTACTATAAATCCACTTGGGCTCTACATGAGAAGTTTTGTATTCAATGTATAAAAAATTCAAGGTAATCCAAAGATATACAAGACTTCCAATATTTATTTTGCTAAAATGAAATACTGTAGAAAAACTATCTCTCATAAATACGCTGCATTGACGTATGAGGAGAGGGAACGATCTGTGTAGCTTGGGCTGCTATTGTCAGTCTTTGAAATTTGTTGTTCCTACTGTGAATACTGAAGACTCTGAGCTAGACAGATCTGAATTCTATAAGATAAGTTGCCTGTTATCATGAATTATGATGCGTTCAAATATGATGTTTAGCATTTGCGCAAGAGACTCTCCTTGAATATCTATCAATGATCTTGCAGAGGGGATTTTCAGCTGGAAGGCTATATCAGAATCAAGAAAGGATGTGGGATATCCAGAGGAAAAGCATGGTATTTTGGTATAGAGGAAGATGAGGAATGAGAAATGTCTTCCACACCACTAAACACAATATTCTCAAATGGATTGAATTCACTTGTAGATAGATGTCTATTGTGTGTCTTGGGATATTATACGACAATAAGTTTATAATAACAAGCATGGATTTTTAGATATCCCCAAAACTACAATGACAATATCCGAAGGGAATAGATAATGAATTCTGGTGATATTTTGAGAGAATTAAGTGACTTAGTGATATGAACAGAATAAATATTTGATGCTTGAATGATTGAACTATTTGATCTTTCCGCTCTGGAAGACATTTAGTACTAAGGAGTTATCTTAAGATTTATTAAATTTATTAGCAGTTGCAGATTAAATAGTTCGG
>Ga0065720_1000063_pt1 | contig 53233 bp, 43 predicted proteins | sample Thericmetagenome_FD_59107 | JGI IMG/M metagenome (GOLD analysis project Ga0065720, IMG submission 59107) | Thermophilic microbial communities from the Joint Bioenergy Institute, California, USA of rice/straw/compost enrichment - eDNA_2 v2... | ecosystem: Engineered > Solid waste > Grass >... | reverse complement strand
AGACTGATCGAGGCGCTCAAACGGATACTCGGTCGGCTGCGGGGCGGCGGCGGGAACCGTCGGCCGGTGCGGCCGAATGGCCCCAGTCGGCAGGACCTACTGGAGGAACTGAGCCGTCAGGGGATCAAGCACAATCCAGACGACATCGTGCTCATCGGCAAGGACGGCACGGGAAAGATAATTTTCCTGGAAAACGGCAATTCCCGTGCTGGGCTCCGCCACATCATGGAACGGCATGCCGCTGACTTCGTCAACGTCGGGGTTCCCGAAGAGAAGATCGCAGACCTGGTGTTCTCGGCGGTGACTGAGGGGAAGGTGGTCGGAATGCAACGTACGCGACCGATATACGAGGTGGTCTTCGAGGGTAGGACATATCGGGTCGCGGTCTCCGNCGGCGACAACGGCTTCATCGTGGGGGCGAATCCGGTTGGGCGCTGACGTACCGATGCTCGAGCTCATGGCGGACTACGGCTGCTATCCGCTCTGGCTGCGTTCCGGAGGGGAACTGCGGAACGTCGACCCGGCGACCCTCGACATCTCGCCCGAGCTCCGTGACGCCCTGACCGGGTGGGCGGAGGAGTACGACGCCACCCTCGACACCAGTGACCCGGTCGCCTCGGGATTCGTCGACGGCGACGCCGAGAACGCCTTCTACGAGCGAGGCGACCGTCTCGCCAGGTGGTTGGCGGGCGAGGTCGGGGCCCGCTTCCGCGTCTCCTACTTCGACGCTCGCACCGGAGGTGCCCGTCTCGTCGAGTGAACGGACAGCGCCGTCTCCGCTCGGCACCAGCGCGCCCCGGCCGGCACCAGAAGCGCCGGGCACGCCTGCCGGGGACGGCGACTCTCGATGCCCACCTACCGTACCGGGCGGCAGACCAGCGCGGTGGGAGCGCCGGCGACCCGGGTGAGCACGACGCTCGCCGACTCCGGCCCGCTCAGGCGCAGGTCGCGGCGGAGCCGCTCCGGCTCCAGCGNCGAGCCCCGCTTCAGGATCTCCACCCGGCCGACCGCCCGCTGGCGCAGCCGGGCGCGCAGTCGTTTGAGCGAGAACGGCAGGATGTCGAGCACCTCCAGGCAGCGGGCGTACGGGGTCGGGGTGGGGGCGTCGGCGTAGACGTACGCGATCGTCGGGTCGGCGAGGCTCCCGTCCACGGTGGCGGCGAACTCGGCCACCAGGTGGGCCCGCACCACCGCGTCGTCGGGGTCGTACAGGTAGCGCCGCACCGGGCCGACCGGCGGGCGGTCGGTGCCGGTGCCGGTCAGCTCGTCGGCCGTCCACCCGGAGGGTCCCTCGGTCAACAGGGTGGCCCGACGGGGTACCTCGGCGAGCGGACCGGCCCAGATGGTCGCCTCGACCAGGNCCCCGGCGACGCTGACCCACTCGGCCTCGGCGCCGGCCGGCAGGATCTCGTGGGGGATGCCGGGTGCGATCTTGAGGACGGTCCGGGGGATCCGTTCGGCCAGGCCGACCAGGAAGTCCCAGGGCGGGGAGTAGGCGGCCGGGTCGAAGATCCGACGCCCGGTCCCGGCGTGGCGCCGCGCCGGATCGCAGAAGACGGCGTCGACCGGCTCCCCGTCGACCGTGGTGACGTCGACCCGGGTCGCGTCGGCGGTGCGGACCGTGAACCGGTCGGCCACCCCGGTCGCCTCGGCGTTCGCGGCGGCCATCGCCGCGGTGACCGGGTCGGCCTCCACGCCGTGGACCCGGATGCCGGCACGGGCGGCGGCGATCGCGTCCGCGCCGAGGCCGCACCCGAGATCGACCAGGGTGCGGACCCCGGCGGCGCGCAGCCGGGCCGCGCGGCGTCGCGCGACCACGGCGCGGGTGGCCTGCTCCAGCCCGTCCCGGGNGAAGTACATCCGGGCGGCGTCCGCGCCGAACTTGCCGGCGGCGCGGCGGCGCAGTTCGATCTGGGTCAGCGCGGCGGCGGCGAGACCGGCCGGCGTTCCGGCCGCGCGCAGCGCGGTGGCGGCGGCCAGGGGACCAGCGTCGGCCTGCTCGGCCGCGGTGGCCAGGGCGACCGCTCCGTCCGGGGNACGCAGGGCGGTGAACTGGTCGAGATTCACCGGGTCATTGTGGCGGTCCGGCCCTCGCCGGGGCGTGTCGGATTGGCACTCTCCTTGACTGAGTGCTAGCCACCGACATAATCTGCCGTTAGCACTCTCAGCCCGAGGGTGCCAGCTTTCGGGCCCTGCTCCGGAGGCTGAGACGCCAGGCGGACCGGCACCCGCGACGACGGCCCCGCCAGGTGGCATGTGGCAGATCACCGCCGGTTGGCGTACCGACCGGCACAGAAACCAAGTACCCCAGGAGGGTATGCCCGTGACTACCGCGACCAAGGTTGCGATCAAGCCGCTCGAGGNCCGGATCCTGGTCCAGGCGAACGAGGCTGAGACGACCACGGCGTCGGGCATCGTGATCCCCGNCACCGCGAAGGAGAAGCCGCAGGAGGGGACCGTCCTTGCTGTCGGCCCGGGCCGCGTCGACGACAAGGGCAACCGCATCCCGGTTGACGTCAAGGTCGGCGACACGGTCATCTACTCGAAGTACGGCGGCACCGAGGTCAAGTACGGCGGCGAGGAGTACCTGGTGCTCTCCGCCCGCGACGTCCTCGCCGTCATCGAGAAGTGATCTGACTGATCCAGTGACGCTGCCCCGGACCGGCCCTGCCGGGCCGGGGCAGCGCTGCGTGAAGGGACCCTGACAACCAATGGCGAAGATCCTGAGCTTCTCGGACGACGCCCGGCACCTGCTCGAGCACGGTGTCAACACGCTCGCGGACACGGNCAAGGTCACTCTCGGCCCGCGCGGGCGCAACGTCGTCCTGGACAAGAAGTTCGGCGCACCGACGATCACCAACGACGGCGTGACCATCGCCAAGGAGATCGAGCTCACCAACCCGTACGAGAACCTCGGCGCGCAGCTGGTCAAGGAGGTGGCGACGAAGACCAACGACGTCGCCGGCGACGGGACCACCACCGCGACCGTGCTCGCCCAGGCGATGGTCCGGGAGGGTCTGCGCAACGTGGCGGCGGGCACCAACCCGGCCGCCCTCAAGCGGGGCATCGACGCGGCCGCCGAGAAGGTCTCCACCGCCCTGCTGGAGAAGGCGGTCGAGGTCGGCGGCCGGGAGTCGGTCGCGAACGTCGCCACCATCTCCGCCCAGGACGCCNCCATCGGCAACATGATCGCCGAGGCGCTGGAGAAGGTCGGCCGCGACGGTGTGATCACGGTCGAGGAGGGCTCGGCCCTCGCCACGGAACTGGAGGTCACCGAGGGCCTTCAGTTCGACAAGGGCTTCATCTCGCCGCACTTCGTCACCGACAGTGAGGCGCAGGAGGCGGTCCTCGACGACCCGCACATCCTGATCACCACCCAGAAGATCTCCTCGATCGAGGAGCTGCTCCCGCTGCTGGAGAAGGTAATCCAGACGGGCAAGCCGCTGCTGATCATCGCGGAGGACGTCGAGGGTCAGGCCCTGGCCACCCTGGTGGTCAACTCGATCCGCAAGACCCTCAAGGTCTGCGCGGTGAAGGCACCCGGGTTCGGCGACCGTCGCAAGGCGATGCTCCAGGACATGGCGATCCTCACCGGCGGTGAGGTGATCGCGCCCGAGCTCGGCTACAAGCTCGAGTCGGTCGGCCTCGAACTGCTGGGCAGCGCCCGGCGGGTGGTGGNCGACAAGGACAGCACCACGATCGTCGACGGCCGTGGCCGGGACAGCGACGTGGCCGAGCGGATCGCCCAGATCCGCAAGGAGATCGAGGCGTCGGACTCCGACTGGGACCGGGAGAAGCTGCAGGAGCGGCTCGCGAAGCTCTCCGGCGGTGTCGCCGTGATCAAGGTCGGTGCGGCGACCGAGGTCGAGATGAAGGAGCGCAAGCACCGCATCGAGGACGCGATCGCGGCGACCAGGGCCGCGGTCGAGGAGGGCACCGTCCCGGGCGGTGGCGCCGCCCTGGCGCAGATCGCCTCCGTGCTCGACGACGACCTGGGCTTCACCGGCGACGAGAAGATCGGGGTCTCGATCGTCCGCAGGGCGCTCGCCGAGCCGCTGCGGTGGATCGCGCAGAACGCCGGACACGACGGCTACGTGGNGGTGCAGCAGGTCGCCGACAGCGAGTGGGGCCGTGGCCTCAACGCCGCCACCGGCGAGTACGTCGACCTCGTCAGCTCCGGCATCATCGACCCGGTGAAGGTGACCCGCAACGCGGTCGCCAACGCCGCGTCGATCGCCGGCCTGCTGTTGACCACCGAGAGCCTGGTGGTCGAGAAGCCGGAGAAGCCCGAGCCGGCCGCCGGCAACGGCCACGGCCACGGCCACAGCCACCAGCACGGTCCCGGTTTCTGAGGCCCTTCTCCGGCCTGACCCTTCTCCAGCCTGTTCGTCTCGGGGCCGGCAGCCCTGGGGCGACGGGAGGCGGACGCTCGGGGATCCGCGTGTCCAGGGGTACGACTGCGGCGCGCCGCCGGTGCGGCGACGCACGGCCCACCCTGGCCACGCGGATTCGCGTGTCGGGGGTGACCGGCGGCCGCGTGGGGAACCGACGCCCCCGACTCCTCTCTTTGGTCATCTCTCTGGTCATCGACGGGCTCACCGTCCGCCCGACGTCGCCCGACCCGCGTCACGGCGGGCGGGGCGCACCGGAGGCGAGGTCTGCTCGGTGAGCCGCACCTGTCCCAGACCCTCGGGCGCCGCCGGCGGTGTCCCCGCCGACCGGTTGCCGGCAGCCCGCCGCGGCGAGGACGACGCCGGGTCGGGCACCACCGGACGTGGCGCCGGGCGGTGGCGCGGGGACGATCCGTCGGGGTGGCGACGGGCCCGACCCCGGATTCCGTGGTGTCCGGCGTGCCGTCGGCCCACACGCGGGTGATCGCGACGTTCCTCCGTAGACGTCTTCGGTGGGGTGAATCGTCCAAAAAACTTGCTCTTCTCCCCCGGAAAGCCGTCATGATCATTCCTCTGCGTGTTCTCCTCAGTTGCGGAGAGGAGGAGAGCAGCGTGCGTACCGTGCTTGTCTGCGTCCGGACCCCGCTCGCCGCGCAGAGCGTCGCGGCCGCGGCGGCCCGGCTCGGGGTCGCGTCGGCGGTCCGTACCGCGGTGTCCGATCCCGAGGCGATGCTGCGGCTAGCCGAGCGGCCGGCGGACGTGGTGCTCGCCGACACCGCGCTCACCCGGCCGGACAGCGTCGGGTTCACCCGCCGGGTGCTGGCCCGCTCGCCCGGAGCGGCCATTCTGTTGATCGGTGCGGAGGAGCCGGCGGTGGCCGCGGCGGCGATCGCCGCCGGCGCCCGTGGCCTGATCCAGGGTGGTGACAACGACCTGGTGAGTGTGGTGGCCAAGGCGATCCTGCTGCTGGGCACCACCGGCCGGGCCGGCCGGGCCGGAGGGCCGCCGACCGCCGGGGCCAGCCTGGCGGGCGGCACCGTGTCCGCCGGTGGAGGCACGGTGCCCGGCGCCGCCGGCTCCGCCAGGCCCGGCGACCTCGCCGAGGGCGGCCCCGCGCCGGCGGGCCACCGCCTGGGGAGCGTGGTGCGGGTACCGGGGGAGCGGGGTTCCGCCGGTCCACCGGCGGACGGCGCGGGCAGGGACCAGGCCGGACCCGACGACCCCGGAGCGCGGGGCGGACCGACCGGGAGCGAGGCGCTCACCGGTCCCGCGGTGGTGCCCGCGCAGCGCGGTGACGACCCCGACGCCCCGGCGGATCCGGCCGCGCCCGGCGGCGCCGCGACCGGTCCGGTCGGAGCCGCCGGCGGACCGGCGGATCCGGCCGGGCGGGCGGCCCCGGACCCGCGGGGACGTGGCCCGGAGGCGCGCACCAGCGAAGCCCGGCCAGCCGGCCAGGGGGACCAGGGTCGCCCCGAGGAGCGTGCCGGGGTACCCCGGCGGCCGCTGCTGACCGAACGGGAGATGCAGGTGCTGATCGGCATGGCCGACGGCAAGAGCAACGCGGAGATCGGCCGGGAACTCTTCGTCTCCGAAGACACCGTCAAGACCCACGCCCGCCGGCTGTTCCGCAAGCTCGGCGCCCGGGACCGGGCGCACGCCGTGGCCGCCGGTTTCCGTGCCGGCCTGGTGGTCTGACCGCCGCGCCGGCCGAGCCACGGTCCTGGCCGGCGCGGGTGTCCCGGCCCGGTCAGCCGGGCCGGCGCGGTTGCCGGGGCGCCCCGGCAACCGGTCAGGACCGGTCGTCGCCCTCCTCCGCGGCCTCGGTCAGGGTGTCGTGGACGCCGTCGGCGTACCCCCGGGCGTACTCCCAGGTGACGTAGTGGTCCGGGTCGGGGTCGTACGCCGGCTCGTGTACCCGGGGCCGGCCCGAATCCAGGAGGTGCCGGAGGTTGGCCCGCAGCAGATCCCAGTCGAAATAGTGCGGTTCACGGCAGTCCTCGCACTCGATGACGAGGCCGCGTACCCCGACCGGACCAAGGAGTGCCTGGTAGATTTCCAGGTCGGCGAGGTCCTCCAGCACATCCTGCCGCTCGACGTCGCTGAGCGGGTCGATGCCGGCCTCCTCGGCCGGGTCGCTCAGGCCGGCGGAGGGATCGGCGGGGTCACCCTTGAACGGGTCGATCGGCTCCTCGTGCACCCCTCCACCGTAGTCCCAACGCCGCCCCGCGTGGTCGACCGTTGTGTCCTGCGCCGCCGGGCCGCCCGCGCCCGCGTCCCCGGGGCGCCGCACTGGGTACGATGAACCATCGCGCCGCCAGCCCGGGCGAGCCCTCGACGCGTCCAACCGACGAGCCCGTCCGACCGGTTCGATGCCGACGCCCCGCCGTCGGCCCAGGATCGACCCACACCAACTGCAGCCAGGGGACACATCGTGGAGAATCGACCCACCAACGACCTTCCGCTGGACACCGGCGCAGAGCAGCTCGCCGGGCACCTGCCCGAACTGCCCGCCGGCTCCGCCCGGGTGGTGCCGCTCGGGTTGACCTTCGACGACGTGCTGCTGCAGCCGGCCGAGTCCGAGATCATCCCCAGCCGGGTCGACACCAGCACCCGGCTCAGCCGCAACGTGAGCCTGGCGATCCCGCTGGTCTCCAGCCCGATGGACACGGTCACCGAGGCCCGGATGGCCATCGCGATCGCCCGACAGGGCGGTATCGGGGTCCTGCACCGCAACCTCTCGATCGAGGACCAGGCCTCCCAGGTCGACCTGGTCAAGCGTTCCGAGGCCGGCATGGTCACCAACCCGGTCACCTGCAGCCCCGACGACACGTTGCGGGACGTCGACGCACTCTGCGCCCGGTACCGGATCTCGGGCGTGCCGGTCACCGACGCCCGGGGGACCCTGGTCGGCATCGTGACCAACCGTGACATGCGGTTCGTCACCGACGGCAGCACCCCGGTACGCGAGATCATGACCCCGATGCCGTTGGTCACCGCGCGGGTCGGGGTGACCAAGGAGGAGGCGCTGGCGCTGCTGCGCCGGCACAAGGTGGAGAAGCTCCCGATCGTCGACGCCGACAACCGGCTTAGGGGCCTCATCACCGTCAAGGACTTCACCAAGAGCGAGCAGTACCCGAACGCCACCAAGGACGNCGCCGGGCGGCTGCGGGTCGCCGCCGCCGTGGGGGTCGGGGAGGACGCGTACAAGCGGGCCCGGACCCTGGTCGACGCCGGGGTGGACGTGCTGGTCGTGGACACCGCGCACGGGCACCAGCGGGCCGTGCTGGACATGGTCCGCCGCCTGAAGCAGGACACCCCGGTCGACGTGATCGGCGGCAACGTGGCGACGTACGCGGGGGCGCTGGCGCTGGTCGAGGCCGGCGCCGACGCGGTCAAGGTCGGTGTCGGGCCGGGTGCCATCTGCACCACCCGGGTCGTCGCCGGGGTCGGCGTACCGCAGATCACCGCGATCATGGAGGCGGCCCGGGCCTGTCGTCCGGCCGGTGTGCCGGTGATCGGCGACGGCGGCATCCAGTACTCGGGNGACATCGCCAAGGCCCTGGTCGCCGGGGCCGACACCGTGATGCTGGGCAGCCTCTTCGCCGGCACNGAGGAGAGCCCGGGCGAGCTGATCTTCGTCAACGGCAAGCAGTACAAGGCGTACCGGGGGATGGGTTCGCTCGGCGCCATGCAGTCCCGCGGCCAGGCCCGCTCCTACTCCAAGGACCGGTACTTCCAGGACGACGTGACCAACGAGGAGAAGCTGGTACCGGAGGGCGTCGAGGGCCAGGTGCCGTACCGGGGACCGCTCGCCCGGGTCGCCCACCAGCTCATCGGCGGCCTGCGTCTGGCGATGGGGTACGTCGGCGCGCAGNCCGTGCCCGAACTGCACCGTCGGGGGCAGCTCATCCGGATCACCGCGGCCGGTCTCAAGGAGAGCCACCCGCACGACATCCANATGACGGTCGAGGCGCCGAACTACCACACCCGCTGACACCCCGGGTCCCACCGCCACCACCCTCTTCTACCTTGGAGTGACCCATGCGTGACGTGGTCGAGATCGGGCTGGGCAAGACCGCACAGCGCGGCTACCACCTGGACGACATCGCGATCGTGCCGAGTCGCCGGACCCGGGACGTCGACGACGTCTCCACGGCGTGGCAGCTCGACGCGTACCAGTTCGGGATTCCCTGCGTGGGACATCCGTCGGACGCGACGATGAGCCCGTCGTCGGCGGTCGCCCTGGGCCGGCTCGGCGGCCTCGGAGTGCTCAACGTCGAAGGGCTCTGGACCCGCTACGAGGACCCGACCAAGATCCTGGAGGAGCTGTCCGGGCTGGAGGAGGGGCGGGCCGCCACCCGCCGGCTCCAGGAGGTGTACGCCGAGCCGATCCGCCCGGAGCTGATCACCGAACGGGTCCGGCAGATGCGGGACAGCGGGGTGACCGTCGCCGTCCGGGTCTCCCCGCAGCACNCCCTGGCGCTGGCGCCGGTGATCCTCGACGCCGGCGTCGACATCCTGGTCATCCAGGGCACCATCGTCTCGGCCGAGCACGTCTCGACCACCGACGAACCACTCAACCTCAAGGAGTTCATCGCCGACCTGGACCTGCCGGTCATCGCCGGTGGCTGCACCGACTACAAGACGGCGCTGCACCTGATGCGGACCGGGGCGGCCGGGGTCATCGTCGGCCTCGGCAGCGACGACGTCTCCACCACCGACCCCGTGCTCGGCATCCGGGTACCGATGGCGACCGCGATCGCCGACGCGGCCGCCGCCCGGCGGGACTACCTGGACGAGACCGGCGGCCGGTACGTCCACCTGATCGCCGACGGGGACATCCGCACCTCCGGCGACATCGCCAAGGCGCTCGGCTGCGGGGCCGACGCGGTGATGCTCGGCGAGCCGCTCGCGCTCTGCACCGAGGCGCCGGCCGGGGGTGCCTGGTGGCACCCGGCGGCGAGCCACCCGAAGCTGCCGCGTGGGGCCTACCGGGTGGCGGGCGAGCAGCTCGGCCCGATGGAGCAGCTTCTCTTCGGCCCGGCGGACGACCCGAAGGGACGGCTCAACCTCTTCGGCGGGCTGCGTCGGGCGATGGCCAAGTGCGGCTACCGCGACCTGAAGGAGTTCCAGAAGGTCGGGCTGGTCCTCGACCGGTAACGGCGGGCATGGTCGGCGACACGGTGCGGACGCGACGGGGCGCCCTGGCGGGCGTTTTGGTGACGGCGCTGGTGCTGGCGACCGGCGGCTGTGTCGACGACCGCCCGGCCGCCGAGGCCGGCCGGTTCCGGCCCGGTGCGGCCGGCCTCGGCGACCCGTACCTGCCGACCTCCGGCAACGGTGGCTACGACGTCGCCAGCTACCACCTGAAGCTGCGGTACGACCCGGGGGCACNCCTGCTCACCGGCGAGGCCACCATCGAGGCGACCGCCACCCAGAACCTCTCCCGGTTCAACCTCGACCTGACCGGGCTGACGGTCTCGTCGGTCCGGGTCGACGACGCCGAGGCCGGGTACCGCCGCGACGGTGCCGAACTGGTGGTGACCCCGGCCGCCGGGATCGCGGAGGGACGACGGTTCCGGGTCCGGGTCGACTACGCGGGCACACCGACCCCGATCGAGGATTCCACCCTGGGTACGGGTGGGATGCTCCAGACCGACGACGGGGCGATCGCGCTCGGGCAGCCGGAGTCGGCGAGCACCTGGTTCCCGGTCAACGACCATCCGCTCGACAAGGCGACGTACCGGATCGAGGTGACCGTCCCGGACGGACTGGTCGCGTTGAGCAACGGCGTCCCGGAGGGTACCGAGCGGTCCGGCGGTTGGACGACCTGGCGCTGGTCCGAGGCCACGCCGATGGCGAGCTACCTGACGACGCTGGTGATCGGGAGGTACCGGGTGCACACCGGCAGCCACGCCGGCCGGCCGCTGGTCACCGCGGTCGCGGCGACACTGCCGGTCGGCGGGGCGGCGGAGCGGTCGCTGGCCCGCACCGGCGAGATCGCCGACTTCCTGGCCAGCCGCTTCGGGCCGTACCCGTTCGGGGCGTACGGCGGGATCGCGGTGGCCGACGACCGGATCGACTACGCCCTGGAGACCCAGACCCGCCCGGTGTACGGGCCGGCGTTCTTCACCCGCGGGCCGAACCCGGCCGTGGTGGTGCACGAGCTGGCGCACCAGTGGTTCGGGAACAGCGTCTCCATCCGGCACTGGCCCGACCTGTGGCTCAACGAGGGCTTCGCCACCTACGCGGAGNGGCTGTGGACCGAGCACACCGGCGGGGAGTCGGCCCAGCAGAGGTTTACCCGCGAGTACGCCGCCACCGACTGGTCCCGGCCGGCCTGGCACCCCGGCCGGTCCGAGCTGTTCGGCCGGGCGGTGTACACACGGGGGGCGCTGACCGTACACGCGCTGCGGCGTACCGTCGGGGACGACGTCTTCTTCCGGATCCTGCGGGACTGGACGGCGCAGCGGCGGGGCGGCAACGCCGACACCACCGAGTTCGTGGCCTTCGCCGAGCAGGCCTCCGGCAGGTCGTTGCAGTCGTTCTTCGCCGCCTGGCTCACCGGCCGTACCGCCCCGCCCGTCCCCTGAGCCCGACGGCACGCGGCCGAACCGGTGTGACAGCCTCCGGGGGCCGGTCCCGCGGCCGGGTCGGACGGTCGCCGGGACGCGACGGCCGACCCGAGCACCGGCCGCCGGGGAACCGGCGCCGCCTACCCGAGGAGCGCGACGACCTGCTCGGCCGTACCGCGTGCCGAGGCTGGGTTCTGTCCGGTGACCAACCGGCCGTCGACGACCACCTGGGCCGTCCAGTTCGGCGCCGGCACGTGCGTGGCCCCGCGTTCGGTCAACCTGTCGGCGAGCAGGAACGGCACGNCCCCGGTGTATCCGACCGCGGCCTCCTCGTCGTTGGTGAAGGCCGCCACACGTTTGCCGGCAACCAGGTACGACCCGTCCGACAGGCGCAGGTTCACCAGGGCGGACGGCCCGTGGCAGACCGCCGCGACCACGCCGCCGCGCTCGTAGACGCCGGCGCCGAGCCGCGCCAGGCCGGGGTCGGTGGGGAAGTCCCACATGGTGCCGTGACCGCCCGCGTAGAAGATCACGTCATAGTCGGCCGGATCGAGATCGGCGGCACGGGGCGTGTTCGTCAGGTCGACCGTGCGGAAGAACTCCTCCTGGACCGGGTCGGCGGTGTCGCGGCCGTCGACCGGTGGCTGGCCACCGGCCACCGACGCCAGATCGACGTCGTAGCCGGCCGCGCGGAACACCGCCCAGGGTTCGGCCGCCTCGCCGGCGTGGAACCCGGTGGGGCGGCCGGTGTCCCCGAGCTTGTCGTGGCTGGTCAACGCGATCAGTACTCGTGTCATGCCCAGATACTGGCCGCGGCGGGACACGGGCGACAAATAGGGTTCGGCACCCCCGGCCATAGGATTTTTGATGTGTCGCTCTCCCTCGACCTGCTGCGCAGCTTTCTCGCCGTGCACCGGGCCGGATCCATCACCGCCGCCGCCGACCGGCTCGGGCTGGCCCAGCCGACGGTGACCGCACGGGTCAGAGCCCTGGAACGCCAGCTCGGTCGGCCGCTGTTCGACCGGATGCCCCGGGGCGTGGTGCCGACGGCCGCGGCCGACGAACTCGCCCGGCGGATCGCCGAGCCGCTGGACGCGCTGGAAGCGGCGCTGCTGGACGAGCCGTCGGCGCCCTACCCGACGACCGTCCACCTCGGCGGGCCGCCGGACGTCCTGTGCGCCCGCGCGCTGCCGGTACTCGCCGACCTGGTGGCGGACGGGCTGCAGCTGCGGGTCACCTTCGGGATGCCGGAGGAGGTGCTGCCGGCCGCGGCGGCCGGCCGGCTGGATCTGGCCATCACCGGGACACGGCCCCGCCAGCGCGGACTGGTCACCTCGGTGCTCTGCGACGAGGAGTTCGTGCTGGTCGCCGCGCCGGTCTGGGCCGAGCGGACCGCCGCGCCGGTCGGGCCGGAGACGCTGCGGCCCGTGCCGCTCGTCGCGTACGCCGAGGAGGCGCCGCTCCTGCGCCGCTACTGGCGGACCGTCTTCGGCGAGCGACTGACCCGGACCCCGGACCTCGTCGTCCCGGACCTGCGCGGGGTGCTCTCCGCCGTCCTCGCCGGTGCCGGCGCCAGCGTCCTGCCGACGTACCTGTGCGCGGACCCGCTCGCCACCGGTGCGCTGCGGTCGCTGATGACGCCGGAGCTGCCTCCGGTGAACACGCTGTACCTGGCGGGCCGTCCGGCGGCGTTGGCGCGGCGGGCCGTCGCGGCCGTGCACGACCGGCTCCGGCAGGGGCTCACCGCCTGATCACGAGTTCCGGGTGCTGCGCCAGGTAGGCGTCGGCCCGGCCGGCCAGCAGCTCGGCGATGAACGCCCGACCCGTCGCGGTGAGCCGTTCACCCCGGTAGGCACTGCCGGTGCCGATCCCGGCCCCCGGCAGGTCCACCAGGGTGATCGCCTCGGGGCGGAGCCGACTCAGCGCGTAGCCGAACTCGATGATCTCGCGGCCGTTGCCCTGGAAGGTGAGGGCGTCGTCCAGGGCGGTGACCACCTCGGTGAGCCGGGTCCGGTCCCGGGCCAGGTTCTGGTCGAGGATCCTGCCGATCAGCGCCTTGACGAGCTGCTGCTGGTGTCGCTGCCGGGCGTACCCGCCGCCGGCGATGTAGCGCTGCCGGGCGTAGTCCAGCGCCTGCCAACCGTTCAGCTTCCGGACGCCCTTCTCGTAGACCATCTGCGGCCCGACGTAGCTGCCGCCGCGCAGGTCCCGGTACGTCCCATCCGGCTTCCGGTGCCGGGAGACCACCCGCTGGTCGATGTAGAGCTCGACCCCGCCGAGCGCGTCCACCAGCTTGTCGAAGCCGCCGAAGGTGAGCACCGCGCCCGCGTCGAACCGCTCGATGCCGGTGTAGTCGCTGACCGTACGGGCCAACAGCTCGTAGCCCTGGGCGGTGCTCGGTTCCTCCGTGCGGCCCGGTACCCGGCTGCCGTAGCTCATCGCGTGGGTGAGCTTGGTACGCGCGCCGGGGAATCTCGCCTTCGGGAAGGCGGGGATGTCGACCACCAGGTCGCGGGGAAGCGCGAAGAGGTACGCCCGGTCCAGGGTCGCGGTCACGTGCAGGACCAGCACGGCGTCGGCGTGCGGTTCCCAGCCCGGCACGCTGACCCGGGTGTCCACCCCGACCAGCAGCAGGTTGAGCGGGCCGGTGAGGTCGGCGCCCGGCTCCGGAGTCGGGCTCGGCGTCGGCGTCGGTGTCGGCGTGGCGGTCGGGGAGGGCGCGGGGTGCGACCGGGCCACCGCCGCCAGCGGTCCGCCACCCCAGCGCCGGTGGGCGGCGTACGCCGTGCCGGCCAACACCACCGTGACCGCCAGCGTCGCGGACATCCAGATGACGGCCCGACCGCGCCGGGACGTGCCGGAACGTCCCGTTCCTCCGGTGCCCCCGTTGCCGCCCACCCTCCCACTTCCCTTCGGCGCCCACGGTCGATCACGACCGTCATGACCTTCACGACTCTTGCCGCCGCGTCGGCGTCGCATCGATGATGCGACATGGTGGCACGGATGGNCGCTCACCGTCGTACCGGCGCGGCAGGGGCTGCTCGGCCGATCACGGCCGGCCCGGGCAACCCGAGGGAGCGCGACCCGGTCGTGATCGGCACCACCCGCCCGCGAGGGGGCGGGGTCACGGTCTGCCACGGCGGTGACGGGGCGGGCGCGCGCCTGGGTAGGCTTCGTACACATGAACATGCCGCGCCCGGTCCTGGTGGTGGACTTCGGAGCTCAGTACGCCCAGCTCATCGCCCGTCGGGTGCGGGAGGCCCGGATCTATTCGGAGATCGTTCCGCNCACCATGCCGGTGGCCGAGATGCTGGCCAGGGACCCGGCGGCGATCATCCTCTCCGGCGGCCCGGCCAGTGTCTACGCGCCCGGCGCCCCCCAGGTCGATCCGAAACTCTTCGACGCGGGCGTGCCGATCTTCGGCATCTGTTACGGCTTCCAGGCGATGGCCCAGGCGCTCGGCGGCACGGTGGCGCACACCGGTGGCCGGGAGTACGGCGGTACCCCGCTGCGGACCCGCGCCGCGGACAGCGCCCTGTTCCGGGATCTGCCGGCCGAGCTGGCGGTCTGGATGAGCCACGGTGACTGTGTGACACGGGCACCCGACGGGTTCACGGTGACCGCCGAGTCGCCCGGGGCGCCGGTCGCCGCGTTCGAGGATCTCGCCGGCCGCCGCGCCGGTACCCAGTTCCATCCCGAGGTGGAGCACACCGCGTACGGCCAGCGGATGCTGGAGCGCTTCCTCTACGACGTCGCCGGGATCGAGCCGACCTGGACGCCGGAGAACATCATCGACGAGCAGGTGGCGCGGATCCGGGCCACCGTCGGCGACAAGGAGGTCATCTGCGGCCTCTCCGGCGGGGTCGACTCCGCGGTCGCCGCCGCGCTGGTGCACCGGGCCGTCGGTGACCAGCTCACCTGCGTGTTCGTCGACCACGGGCTGCTGCGGGCCGGCGAGGCGGAGCAGGTGGCGAGGGACTACGTCGCGGCCACCGGGATCAGGCTGAAGGTGGTCGACGCGGCGGACCGGTTCCTGGCCGCCCTGGCCGGGGTGACGGACCCGGAACAGAAGCGCAAGATCATCGGGCGGGAGTTCATCCGGGTCTTCGAGGCCGCGGCCCGCGAGGTCGCCGCCGCGGGGGACGTGGAGTTCCTGGTGCAGGGGACCCTCTATCCCGACGTGGTCGAGTCGGGCGGCGGTACCGGTACCGCCAACATCAAGTCCCACCACAACGTCGGCGGCCTGCCCGAGGACCTGAGGTTCTCGCTCGTCGAGCCGCTGCGGACGCTGTTCAAGGACGAGGTGCGCCAGCTCGGTCTGGCCCTCGGGCTGCCCGAGTCGATGGTCTGGCGCCACCCGTTCCCCGGCCCGGGGCTGGCGATCCGGATCATCGGCGAGGTGACCCGGGAGCGGCTCGACCTGCTCCGTGCCGCCGACCTCATCGCCCGGGAGGAGCTGACCGCCGCCGGCCTGGACCGGGACGTCTGGCAGTTCCCGGTGGTGCTGCTCGCCGACGTCCGCAGCGTCGGCGTGCAGGGTGACGGGCGCAGCTACGGACACCCGGTCGTGCTGCGCCCGGTGTCGAGCTCAGACGCGATGACCGCCGACTGGTCGCGGCTGCCGTACGACGTCATCGCCCGGATCTCCACTCGGATCACCAACGAGGTACCCCAGGTCAACCGGGTGGTGCTCGACGTGACGAGCAAGCCGCCCGGCACCATCGAGTGGGAGTGACGGCGTGCCCTGGTGCGGGCCGTCGCCTCACCCCGCGGGCGGCGGTCCGGCCGGTGACGGATCCGCCGGTGCGGCCGGTGGCGCCGGAGCGGGGCCCGGTGACCCGCCGGGTGCGTTCGGCGGCCAGACCGGGCTGTGGGCCGGTGCCGGGTGGGGCCAGGCGGGCGCGTCGGCCGGCTCCTGGGGGATCAGGAACCACAGCACCGGGTACGTGAGCAGGGCGAGGCCGCCGGTTGCGATGACGGCCACGGCGAAGATCACTCGGATCACGGTCGGGTCCACGTTGGCGTAGCGCCCGATGCCGCTGGCCACTCCGGCGATGATCCGGTCCGTGGTCGGCCGGCGTAGCTGCCGGTACGGAGGCTGGGTGAAGGTTGGCTGTGTCATGCCTCCACGGTCCGGCCGGCGGCTGTCGTCGTCCTCGGTGACCGCCCGGATCTTCGCCCTGAGCGGTCCCTGACGGGGGTCGGGGACACCCCGGGTGGGCCCGGTCTCCGGGCGCCCGCGGCGAGGCTGGTCCGCGGCGTCGTCGTCCCGCCGCTCCGGCCCGGCCGGTGCGTCGACCCACTGTCAGGAATCCGACTCTTTTCTCGGGCCGCTCAGTTGATCAATGGAGAATTCGGTTCCGTGACCCCCGCGCTGGAACCGATCCGCAGGATCGCGGCGTACGCGATCTGCACCGACGAAACCGGTCGGGTGCTGCTGGTCCGGGCCTCGTCCCGGTCCGGGACGCCCGGCGTGTGGTCGCTGCCCGGCGGTGCTGTCGACCACGGTGAAGATCCCAACCACACGGTGGTACGCGAGACGGCCGCGGAGACCGGCCTCTCGGTCTCCGTCGTCGGTCTGCACGACGTCCTGGCCGACATGAGGTCGCTGCCGCACCGGGGGGTCACCATCCACACCGACCGCCTGCTGTACCGGGTGTCGGTCCGGGGTGGGAGGCTCTGCGACCGGGTCGGCCAGCCGACGGACCTGGCCCGGTGGCACACCCTGGAGGAGGCCCGAAAACTGCCGCTGCGGCCGTTCACGGCCCAGGCGCTGGGACTGCCGAGCGGCCCCGTCGACCTGCGTCCGGAGGAGATCCCCGAGTTCCCCTCCTTCCACGCGGTTCCCGGACCCGACGGGCTGCCCCGGGCCCAACGATTCGCGGCGTACGCGGTGGCCACCGACCCGGACGGCCGGGTGTTGCTGACGCGGGTCGCCGACGGCTACCCGGGGGCGGGCTGCTGGCACCTGCCCGGCGGCGGCACCGACTACGGTGAGCAGCCGGGGACGGCGCTGATCCGCGAGCTGGCCGAGGAGACCGGCCAGCGCGGCCGGGTGGTCAGGTTGATCGGCGTGGCGAGTCACCGGGACGCCGCGTCGCTCGGCCCGGAGGGCTATCCGATCGACTGGCACGGCGTACGCGCGTTCTACCGGGTCGCGGTCGACCGTCCGGTACCGCCGGTCGTCCGGGACGTCGGCGGCTCCACCTCCGAGGCCCGCTGGTTCCGGCTGCAGGAGCTGGAGGAGCTGCCGCCGGAGCGNCTCACCGAGGTCACCGTCGAGGCCGTCCGGGCGGCCGGGTTGCTGCGTCCGCGGGTCGCCGTCGCGGGCTGACGCCGCGAACCCGNTCCACCGGCCGTCGATCCCGGTCGCGCCGTGCCGCCGACCCCGGGGCCGACCGCGCCCGGCCGGACCCGCATGATCGACAGGGTCGGCGGGAAGGGAGCGGCGTGGATCGGCGACGACGGATCGGGGCGTACGGGCTGTGCCGGGACGGTGCGCGGGTGCTGCTCACCCGCACCGCCCCGACGTCGCCCTTCCCGGGGTACTGGCAGCTGCCCGGCGCCGCGGTGGCGCACGGCGAGCACCCGACCGACGCCCTGCTCCGCGGGTTCCGGGAGGAGACCGGGTTGACCGTCGAGGCCGTCGGCCTGCGGGCCGCGGTCGCCGACGTGGCCCGGCTGGCCGGCCCGGCCGGTCCGGTCGCCGAGCACACCGACCGGATCATCTACGACGTGGTCACGACCGGCGGCGCCCTCCACCCAGATCCGGACGGCGACGGTCGCGCGGCGGCCTGGCTCACCCCGGTGGAGGTGGCCGAACTGCCGCTGATGCCGTTCACCGCGGAACTGCTCGGTCGCCCGGTACGGGCACTGCCCACCGGCAACCCGCCGCCGGTGCGGGACGCGGGACCGTCCGCCGACCGCCGCCAGCGCTTCGCGGCGTACGGCCTGGTCACCGATCCGGACCGGCGGATCCTGCTCACCCTGATCGCGGACGGCTACCCGGGGGCGGGCTGCTGGCACCTGCCCGGCGGCGGCACCGACCACGGCGAGCAGCCGGCCACCGCGCTGCTCCGGGAACTCGTCGAGGAGACCGGCCAACTGGGCCGGGTCACCGACCTGCTGCACGTCTCGCACCGGCACAGCCCAGCCGAGTACGGCCCGGAGGGGCGTCCGCTGGACTGGCACGGAGTACGGGTGATCTACCGGGTCGTGGTCGAGGCCCCCACCGAGGCGCGGGTCACCGAGGCCGGGGGATCGACCACCGACGCCCGGTGGTTCACGTTGGCGGAGGCCGCCGCGCTGCCCCGCACCCAGGTGGTGGACACGGCGCTGGCGCTGGCGGGCGACATCACCGGCTGACCGTCGCGGTGGCGGGTCGGCTGGAGTCCGCGCGACGACGACGATACCGTACCCGTCGGGCAGGCCGTCCCCGGATGGGAAGTCTGGGCGTCCGCGCGAGGTTTGGGACGAATACCCCCGACCCGCTATCGCGAAACCCCTCCATGTGTGCAATCGTGTAGGCCGCAGTCGGTCGCCGACCGATCCGCCCCGGTTTCCGCGGCCAGGGCTACCCGTGTCGCGGCGGAGGCAACCGTGGCGGACAGACACATCCGTGATGGAGGAGACGTGCCGAGAGCCCCATGGCGGCGGCGCCGTACGTCAGACAGCCCGCGCCCGGCGGGGCGCCGCTGGGCGGGGCGGTTGCGCCGCAGCGGCACGTTCGCCCGCCAGGTCCTGCTGGTCCGTGTCGGGCGCCGTGACCGCCGGGAGGAGAGTGCGAGCGCCCTGGGCCGCCCCGGACCGGGGTTCGCCGACGACATCCGGCCGGACGAGCCGTACGGGATAGGGCTGGGAGTTGGGGAGTTCGAGTCCGTGGTACCGGTGAGCCCGGCGGTCGGCCAGACCGAGGGTGGCGACGGGGCCGATCCGGCGATCTCCATCCCGCTGCTGCCCGGTGAGCGGACCCTGGCCCGCCGCGTCAGGTTCGCGGTGGTGAACGCCTGCACCCTCGCCAGCCTGACCCTCGGCCTGGTCGCCGTCTTCCTGGCCATGCAGGGCGACGTCCGGGTCGCCGCGTACTGCCTGATCGCCTGTGTGGCCTTCGACGGGCTCGACGGGGCGCTGGCCCGCCGACTGGGGGTGGCGAGCCCGTTCGGCGCCCAGATGGACTCGCTGGCCGACATGTGCTCCTTCGGCCTGGCGGCGCCGGTGGTGGTCTACGCCTCGCTGGCCGGTTCGGTCTCGACCCCGGCCGCCACGGTCGCCTGCGCGCTTGTCGCCGCGTGCGCCGCGATCCGGCTCGCCCGGTTCAACGTCTCCCCCAAGGACGGCCGGTTCTTCTGCGGGGTTCCGACCACCATGGCCGCCGCCGTACTCGCCCTGGGGGTGCTGATCGGTCTGCCCGTGCCCGGCACGGTCCAGGTCGCCGGCGTCGCGCTGCTCGCCTTCGCCATGGTCTCCAGCTTCCCGTACGCCAAGCTGGCCTGGCTGCTCAGGCTGCCGCCGTGGGTGTGGCTGGCCCCGGTGATCGGCNCCCTGATCGACTTCCGGCTCACCTTCCTGCTCGTGGTGGGCGGCTACCTGGCCAGCGGGCCGCTGCTCTGGCTGCGGCGGCGCCGTACNGCCTGAGCGTCGACGGCGGTCCGGACGCCGAAACACGGACGCGGGCCCGGCGACATCCGTCGCCGGGCCCGCGTCCGTGTCGGCACCACACGTCCCGCCCGACCGGCGTCCGGGGCGGCCGGGCCAGCGGCGCGAACCGGCGGGCCGCGTCGCCGCGATCAGCGCCAGCGGGCGATGACGGATGATCCGCCGATCACCCGGTCGCCCGGGCCGACCAGCGGCTCGGCGGCGTCGGCGGGCAGGTAGACGTCGGTGCGGGAGCCGAACCGGATCAGCCCGAACCGTTCACCGCGGGCGAGCAGCGCCCCGATCGGGGCCCGCTGCACGATGCGCCGGGCGATCAGGCCCGTCCGCTGGGCCNCCACCACCGTCCCGTGCTCGGTCTCCAGCACGGTGTAGGCGGCCACGTTGTGCTCGGCGTCCGGCTTCATCGCGGCGGCGAACCCGCCGTCGGCAACGAAGTAGTCGACCACCCGTCCGGCCACCGGGGCGCGGTTGACGTGTACGTCGAGGACCGAGAGGAAGACCGCGATCCGGAGGAACTCCCCGTCGCCGAAGCGTTCGTCGCGCAGCCGCTGTACCGACAGCACCCGCCCGTCCGAGGCCGCGACGATCGCCGACTCGTCATCCGGGATGTCCCGCTCCGGATCACGGAAGAAGGCGGCGATCGGGCCGGCGGCGAGGGCGGGCAGCAGCCAGAACCGGGACCTCGGTCGGATGATCTTGGCGGCGGCGGCGAGCCCCAGCGCGATGCCGGCGGCGGCGACCCCGTTGGAGTCGATGTGCATGCCGCGGGTCAGCGGAACGCTCGACGTACGGTAGGCGGGTGTCATCCGGGCCGCCACCCGTACGTCGGCCGGGGTGAACCGGAGACGGTGCACCCGGATCGGGGGTCGGTTGACCAGGACGAGGTCGCTACCGACGCCGAAGAGGGCGGCCTGCCGTTCGAGTTCGCCGGCCGCTCCGGGCGTCTGGCCGGGCAGCGCGTTCACCGCCACGCTCAGCACACCGCCGTCGGTCAGGTACTTCGCCAGTTCGTCCACGGTGGCCCGGGTGTCCTCGCCGTTGCCGGTCAACGGCTCGGCCGCGATCACCACCTCGGCCGGCTCGGCCTCGGCGAGCGAGTCGACCACGCGTACCCGCTGCGCAACCCACTGGCCGAGCGCCACGACGTGGTCCCGGAGCTGGTCCGGTGTGGACGTCACCGCCGGAACCAGGGTGAGCGCGTCGCCGGGCAGGAGCGCGTCGATCGCCGCGGCCAGCACGGGTGAGCCGGGGGTGGCCCCGACCACCAGGGCCTTCTTCGCCCCCTGGTGCCGGGACAGTTCGGTGGTGAGGACGCGGGCCGCGCGCTCGCCGACGTGCACGGGACGGCCGGGGCCGGTGCCGCGTACGGCGGGGGACTGGGTCATGTCGGGAGGGCTCCTCGAAGGGTCGGGACGAGCCTGGCCCGGAACCGGCGCGGGGCGGACGTCGTCCGGGTCCCCGTGCGGGATCGGCCGGCGGAGGCGGAAAGCTCCGCCGGCCAGTCTAGGCATCGCCTTCCGCGGCCGCACCGATCCTCATCGGGGCTGCTCCCCCGTGGCCGGCCCGCCGTGCTCGCCGTCGGTGCGCGGACCGGACGCGTCGTCTGCCGGGTTGGCGGTCGGGTCCGGCTCCGGCGGCCGGGCCGCCTCCGGCGCGGGCTGCGGCGCCGGGGTCCGGGCCGCCTCGGCCCAGGCGGCTGGGGTCTGGGTCGTCTCGACCTGGCTCGCCGACGTCGCGGCGGTGGGCGGCCGGGTCTCGGTGGCCTGCGCCGGTGACGTCCCGGCCGGTTGGGTCAGGTCGCGGTTGGACCGCAACGCACCCACCAGACCGAGGGTCCCGATCGCGATCAGCGCCACGGCCACGATCCACCCGACCTGGGGCAGCGCGAGGTGGACCAGTTGGGCCAGCAGCCACCAGGCCGCGACCGCGAGGAAGATCAGGGCGAAGATCAGCGACAGCCAGTCGGTGCGGTGCGTCCTCATCGGGTCACCTCCGCGTAGGCGGCGTTGACGCGCAGGGTGATCAGCAGCGACCCCCCACCCGGCCCGTCGGTGCCGGTGTCCCTGATCTCTCTGACGGGTCCGCCGGCATCGTTGAGCCGGTCGCCCAGCACGAGGGCCTCGCCCACGCTCACCTGTGGCACCACCGTCACGTCGACCTCCGGCGGTAGCAGTACCTTCACCTCGCCGAGGCTGACCTCCACCAGAATCCGGGTCTCCCGACCCCCGAAGTCGAGCTGGGTCAGGTCGAGCGTGGAACTGCCGAACCGGACCTGGTACCGGTCGGCCAGCGCGTCGTGGCTGGTCGGGGCCCAGACCACCGACTTCTCGCTGCGTACCGTCCGGTACGACTCCGCGGCGGTGGAGATGCCGAGAGCGCAGGAGGCGACCAGGCCGAGCGCGATCAACCAGCGGGCGCGACCGATCCAGGCGCCGACCAGCAGCCCGAGCGCGATGGTCACCAGGGCGGCGGCGAAGTAGGCGGAGGGACCCACGTCGATGGCGCCGGCGAGGTCCAGGAGCGCGACCACGCCGATCGCCACGAAGATCAGCGAGAACGTCGCGGCGCCCAGCCGGGATCGTTCCCGGGGCTTTCGGGGCGGCGCGGGTGGTCGGGCCGGGGAGGGTGTGGGCTCAGGTCCGGGACGGTTGCCGGCGTACGGCCCGTGTGGTGCGAACGGCGGTCGGTAGCCGGTCGGTGGGACGGGGTGACCGGGGGACGGTGGCCGGTAACCCGGGGGTGGCGCCGCAGCCGTCGGCGGCGTGCCGAGGCCCGGCGTGGAGCCGGGCGCTCCCGCCCAGCCCGCGGCAGGACCCTGGTACCCGGCCGCCGGGATCGGACCAGGCGGGGCGGTCGGCGCCGCACGGTAGCCGGCGGGGCCGACCGGGGTGGGCGGAGCCGACGGTGGCCAGCCTCCGCCCGAGGGCGGATTCGGCCAGCCCGGGGTCGCGGGTTGGCCCGGCTGGCCCGGCGAGGCGAACGGGACCGGACCGGCCGTCGCAGGAGGGTGGGCCGGGCTCGGGTGGCCACCGGGCGGCACCGGGTGGTGTCCGGCGTCCGGCGGGTGCTGCCCCGCGACCCGGTCCGACGGCCGGTTCAGCAGCAGGGCGCCACCGATGAGGACCGCCACACCGAGCAGGACGGCCCGGTAGGTGTCGGTCACGATGAAGCTGAACAGCACGACGACGAGGATGCTGAGGACGAGCACCGTGACCGGGGACATGCTCGACCGGCCACGGCCGAGCATCGACTCGATCGGGGAGGCGGTGTCGCCCTCGGCCGGGATGATCAGCCAGGCGGCGAGGTACACCAGGATGCCGATCCCGCCGAAGAAGCCGAGCACGGCCAGCAGGACCCGCCACAGGATCGGATCGCTGTTCGTGGCACGACCGATCGCGGCACACACGCCGGCGAGGTACCGGCCCTCGCGGGGCCGGACGAGCCCGTACCGGTAGGCGAAGCCGGGTTCCGGTCCGCTCCGGCCGGGCGGCGGCATCCTCCCCGGCCNCCCGCCCGGTTCTCCGGCACCCGGCGCGGCGCCCGACCAGCCCTCGCCGGCGGTCTGTTCCCCCGGCCCCGCGGCCGCGGCCGTCGGNNGTTCCCGCAGGGTGTCGTCGACCTGTTCCCGCAGGGTGTCGTCGGCGTCGTCCGGGCGGGCGGGGCCGTCTCCCGGACGCGGTGTTCCGCGGGCAACGGAGGCGTCGTCGGTCATGCTTCGAATCCTTCCCCCCGGGGCGCCGAGCGGCCTCAGGCGGCGACCCTGAGCTCACCCTGAGATAACCGTGGCCGGATGTCGGGGAAGTCCCGCTGGCCCGTGCCCGACCCGACGTGTGACCATCGAAGCGGCGACGACCGCCACGGACCCTGCGCCCTGCTCACCGCCGCGGACCGCGGACGTCGCCCTTTCGGGCCGGGCCGTGCGGGACGCGCCTCCGACGTGGCGGGACGGGCGGCGCCCCGGCAGGCGACGACGCGGCGACAGACGACGCGACGAAAGGAGCGAACCGATCCACACCGCGGCCGAACCACCGCGCCTCTACCGCGCCCGGCACCACCGCATGGTGGCGGGCGTGGCCTGCGGCATCGCCGGTCATCTGGGCATTCCGGTGGTGCTGGTCCGGATGGTGTTCGTCCTGCTCCTCGGGTTCAGNGGCCTGGGGCTGCTGCTCTACGCGGCGTTCTGGGCGGTGGTACCGCCGCACCCNGGCGGGGCCGCGCCGCCGCCACGGCGCAACGTCTTCCAGCTGCTGCCCTTCGTGGCCATCGGGCTCGGCGTCATCCTGATCGAGGCGCTGTTGCTGAAGTCCGACGGCGTCGCCGGTACGGCCGGCTGGCTGGTCGCGATCATCGCGGTCGGCGCCGGGGTGATCTGGCACCAGTCCGCGCCGGAACGCCGGTGGCAGTGGCGTGAGTCACTGCCCGTGCCGTGGCTTGAGGCGGTGGTGGAGGAGAGCGACCGGCGCGCCTTCATCCTGCGGTTCATCGGCGGCGGGCTGCTGGTCGCGATCGGGCTGATCGGCGTCGTGGCGGTGTACCGCCCGCAGGGCAACTTCGACGCGGTGATCAACGGTGTGATCTTCGCGCTGGTCGCGCTCGCCGGCGTGGCCGTGGTCGCGGCACCCGCGTTGTGGCGGACGTACAACCAGTTGCGGGCCGAGCGGGAGGGCCGGATCCGCGAACAGGAGCGTGCCGAGCTCGCCGCCATGGTGCACGACCAGGTCCTGCACACCCTCGCCCTGATCCAGCGCAACGCGGCCGACGTCAAGACGGTGCAGCGGCTGGCCCGGGGCCAGGAGCGCTCGCTGCGGAACTGGCTGTACAAGCCCACCGCCTCGCCCACGGAGCGGTTCGCGGCGGCGCTGGAGCAGGCCGCCGCGGAGGTGGAGGACACCTTCGCGATCACCGTCGAGACGGTCGTCGTCGGCGACCGGGAGACCGACGAGCGGGTCGCCGCGCTGGTGGCCGCGGCCCGGGAGGCGCTCGTCAACGCCGCCCGGCACGCCGGGGTGGCGACGGTCTCGCTCTACGCCGAGGTCGAGCCGGACCAGCTCAGCGTCTTCGTTCGCGATCGCGGCGTGGGATTCGACCCGTCTACGGTGGAGGACCGTCGGCACGGCGTACGCGGTTCGATCATCGGACGGATGCGGCGGCACGGCGGACGGGCCGAGATCCGTAGCGCCCCGGGAGACGGTACCGAGGTGCGGCTGTTCCTGCCGCTGCCCCGGGCAGGCGCGACAGCAGGGAAGGACAGGTAGCGATCATGGCCGAGACGACGGGCACGGTCGGGAGGGATGGGGCCCAGCCGCGGCCGCTGCGGGTCTTCCTCGTCGACGACCACGCGATGTTCCGCGCCGGGGTGCGGGCCGAGTTGGGCGCCCACGTGGAGGTGGTCGGCGAGGCGGGTAACGTGGCCGAGGCGATCNGCAGGATCACCGCCACCGTGCCGGACGTGGTCCTGCTCGACGTGCACATGCCGGACGGGGGTGGCCGGGCGGTCCTGGAGGCGGTGCGGCGTACCCACCCGGGAGTGCGGTTCCTGGCGTTGAGTGTCTCGGACGCCGCGGAGGACGTGATCGGACTCATCCGGGCGGGGGCCCGGGGATACGTGACCAAGACGATCTCACCGGAGGAGCTGGCCGACGCGGTCCGCCGGGTCGCCGAGGGCGACGCCGTCTTCAGCCCGCGGCTGGCGGGTTTCGTCCTCGACGCGTTCGCCGCGCGGCCGGACGCACCGGTCGCCGACCCGGAGCTGGACCAGCTCACCAACCGGGAGCGTGAGGTGCTCCGACTGCTCGCCCGGGGGTACGCCTACAAGGAGATCGCCAGGGAGCTCTTCATCTCGATCAAGACGGTGGAGACCCACGTCTCGAACGTGCTGCGCAAGCTTCAGATGTCCAACCGCTACGAGCTCTCCCGCTGGGCGGCGGACCGCCGGCTCGTCTGAGCCCGCCAACCACCTCGCACCGCCCGGGGGCGACCGGCGCCGGGTGACCGGGCCGGCGGCGGGCGGGGTGGTCAAATCGTGAGCGACCCGGCGGACGCGGATGATCGCACGAATCCGTCTCGGGGGGAATCCGACGTTGGGAGGCAGTAGCCCAAATGGCCTCATAGAGGGCGGTAACGGTGTGTATTTACTTGACATCCCAGTGCAGTGTACCTGGCGCGGGCTAGGTCACATCGGGCCGCGATTATATAGGTCTTCATCTATCAACGAGTTGGCGTTCGCGCTGGTCAGATGCATAATCGGTCGAGGTTGTGGCCGACTGTCAACCGACCGGAAACATAGTCAGCAACTAACGGGTTGATAACGGGACCTTTCCGCGCTCGGGGGCATGGTGTCACAGTGTCAGTCACCTCACAGTCCATCGTGAGTGCCCTGAGGAGGCTCTACACATGCGCGGGCATTTCCCGTTAAAGATGGCGGTCGGCGCGACCGCCATAATGCTGTTGGTGGCAGGCTGCGGTGGCGGTGGCGACGACTCCGGCGACGAGCCCTTCGTAGCCTCGATCGGCATCGGTGAGCCCCAGCACCTGATCCCGTCGAACACGACCGAGTCCAACGGTGCCGAGGTGCTCGCCGCCCTCTTCACGCCGCTGGTGGACTTCGACGCCAACAACAACCCGGTCCTGGTCGCCGCCGAGTCGATCGAGACGCAGGACAACAAGGTCTGGACGATCAAGCTCAAGGACGGCTTCACCTTCCACAACGGGGAGAAGGNCACCGCCGACAACTACATCAACGCCTGGAACCACGCGGCCTACGGGCCGAACGGTATGGGCGGCTCCTACTTCTTCGAGCGGATCGAGGGCTACGACGCCCTGAACCCGCAGGACCCGGACGGCGAGGACGGCCCGCAGAAGGCCCCGACGCCGGCGACGAACAAGCTGTCCGGCCTGGCGAAGGTCGACGACCTGACCTTCACGGTGACCCTGAAGGAGCCCTTCTCCGGCTGGCGTTCGGTGATGGGCTACACCGTCTTCTACCCGCTGCCCAACGCCGCCTGGGCCTCCGAGGGCGTCCTCAAGGAGGACTTCGAGGAGGCTCCGATCGGCAACGGCCCCTTCAAGATGAAGGGCAAGTGGGAGCACGACTCGAAGATCGAGGTCGAGAAGTACGACGCGTACCCGGGNGAGAAGCCGAAGGTCGACGGCATCCTCTACAAGATCTACCAGGACCAGAAGGCGCAGTACGCCGACCTGTCCAGCGGCGCCCTGGACGTGGTGACCTCGATCCCGATCGAGAACCTGGCGAGCGCCCCGACCGACCTGGGCGACCGCTTCAAGAAGAGCCCGAACTCCGTCTTCCAGTTCGTCGGCTTCCCGACCTTCCTCCCGCAGTACTCGAAGGTCGAGGTGCGCAAGGCCATCTCCATGGCGATCAACCGCAAGGAGATCACCGACACCATCTTCCGCGGCTCGCAGGCTCCGGCGACCTCGTTCGTCTCCCCGGCCGTGGCCGGCTACCGCGAGAACAGCTGCGGCGAGGCGTGCACCTTCGACCCCGTCAAGGCCAAGGCCCTGTACGAGCAGGCCGGTGGTCCGAAGCAGATCAAGATCACGTACAACGCTGACGGTGGCCACAAGGCCTGGGTCGACGCGACCTGCAACCAGCTCAAGACCAACCTGGGTGTGGACTGCGTCGGTGTCGGTGAGCCGAAGTTCGCGGACCTGCTGACCAAGCTCGAGAAGAAGGAAGACGTCGGCCTGATCCGGCTGGGCTGGATCATGGACTACCCGCTGATGGAGAACTACCTGGGCCCGCTGTACTCCACGAACGGGTCGTCGAACTACTACGGCTACAGCAACCCGGAGTTCGACAACCTGCTCAAGCNGGGTTCGGCGGCGCCGACCCCGGAGGAGGCCATCAAGTACTGGCAGCAGGCCGAGGACATCCTCGCCCGTGACATGCCGGTGATCCCGCTGCGGCTGGGCCAGAACGTCTACGGGCACTCCGAGCGGGTGAAGAACGTCGAGGTCGACCGGTTCTCCAAGGTCGATCTGCTGAAGCTCGAGCCCGCGAGCTGACCTGACGACCGCTGAGCGGCGAAACGGTCCGGTCCGGCCCCGGCCAGTCCGGGTCGGACCGGACCGTTCGTGCGAGCCTCACCGACCGGAACCCGGTCGGTGGGGCCGTGGTCGCCATCGTGCGCATCACCGTCCGCTGCCCCGCAGGCAGTCGCCGATGCTCGACTCGCAGAGGACTTGGGAATGTTCCGCTACTTCGTGCGGCGCGTGCTGCAGGGGGTCCTGACGTTCTTCGGGGCCNCCTTCATCGTGTACGCGCTGATGTTCGCCAACCAGACCGACCCGTTGCAGGCGTTGGCGGGTGAGCGGCCGTTGCCGGATAACGTCCGGCAGGCGCTCACCGAAAGGTACCACCTGGACGACCCGTTCATCGTCCAATATGGCCACTACATGCGTGGCCTGCTCACCGGCGACTTCGGTGTCTCCCTCACCAACCGCAAGATCTCGGAGATGATGTCGCAGGCCTGGCCGGTGACCATCCGACTCGCCGTGCTGGCCATGATCATCGCGGTGATGATCTCGGTCACCGCCGGCATCATCTCGGGGATCCGCCGGGGCGGCCCGTTCGACACCGTCACGCTGGTGATCACGCTGATCCTGCTCGCCCTGCCGATCGTGGTACTGGCGCCGCTGGCCCAGCTGCTCTTCGGAATCCAGTTGAAGTGGTTCCCGGCCACCGCCGGAGCCGATCCCGGGCTCTTCCAACTCATCCTGCCGGCGGCGGTGCTCGCCAGCCTGGTGATCGCCACAGAGATCCGGGTCACCCGGGCCTCCGTGGCGGAGAACCTCCGCGCCGACTACGTCCGCACGGCCCGCGCCAAGGGGCTGTCGAAGCGCCGGGTGATCGGCATACACGTGCTGCGGAACTCCCTGATCCCGGTCGTCACGCTGATCGGGCTCGANCTCGGCAACCTGATGGCCGGTGCGATCGTCACCGAGGGCGTCTTCAACATCCCCGGGGTCGGCTTCAACCTCTTCCGGGGAATCCGGACGGAGGACGGCCCGCTGGTGGTCGGGTTCGTCAGCATCCTGGTGATCGTCTTCATCGTCGTGAACCTGGTGGTCGACCTGCTGTACGCGGTGCTGGACCCGAGGATCCGCTATGAGTGAGCGGAACGACCGAACCAGCCGGCTCCGTGCGCGGAGTGAACGAGTGAGTCAGTACCGTGTCCGTGTCTCGGCGCGGCGCCGCGCGTGGCGAGGCGGCGGCACGGGTGAGCGAGGCGTCCGATGAGCAACGTCGAATCTGTCACACAGGCCGAGACTCCGGCCGCCGCGACCGCCCCCAACGGTGGTGACGGCGGCGCCGAGAAGCCACGCAGTCTGGCCAGCGACGCCTGGCGGGACCTNCGGCGCAACTGGATCTTCTGGGTCGCGGCCGTACTGGTCGTGCTGGTGGTGGTGATGGCCGCCTTCCCGGGCCTGTTCACCTCGGCCGACCCGAGTTTCTGCCAGCTGTCCCGCCAGCACGCGGGCCCGAGCGGCAGCGCCATCTTCGGCTACGACTTCCAGGGGTGCGACGTCTACGCCCGGACGATCTACGGTGCCCGCAACTCGGTGGCGATCGGTCTCCTCGCGACCCTCATGTCCGGGGCGATCAGCCTGGTCATCGGGATGGCCGCCGGTTACTTCGGCGGGTGGGTCGACGCGCTGCTGGCCCGGGGCATCGACATCGTGCTGGGCATCCCCACCCTGCTGGCCGCGATCGTGCTGGCCCGCCGCCTCTCCGACTCGGAGGACTCGGGCTTCCTCCCGGTGGTGCTCACCCTGGGCGTGCTGACCTGGACCACCGGGGCACGGATCATGCGTTCCTCGGTCATCGCGGCGAAGAGCCAGGACTACGTGGCAGCGGCCCGGATGCTGGGTGCCGGCCACGCCCGGCTGATGTTCCGGCACATCCTGCCCAACGCCGCGGCGCCGTTCGTGGTGGTGCTGACCATCCTGCTCGGTGCCAACATCGCCACCGAGGCGACGCTGACCTTCCTCGGTGTCGGTCTCAGGGGTGACGAGATCTCCTGGGGCATCGACATCTCCCAGGCCTCACAGTTCGTCCGGGAGGCGCCGGCGCCGCTGGTCTGGCCGGCGCTGTTCCTGGCCGCGACCGTGCTGGCGTTCATCATGCTCGGCGACGCGATCCGCGACGCCTTCGACCCGAGGCTGCGGTGAGTTGGCCATGACCGACATCAAGGCTGAGATCGACGTCCTTCCCGGGCTGGACTCCAGCGCCCGGCTGCTCGAGGTCGAGGACCTGCGGGTCGAGTTCCGCACCCCCGCCGGGGTCGCCAGGGCGATCAACGGGGTCAACCTGCACCTGGATCCGGGCGAGACCCTGGCGATCCTCGGTGAGTCCGGGTGCGGCAAGTCCGTCACCGCCCAGGCGATCATGGGCATCCTCGACTCGCCGCCCGGCTTCATCACCGGAGGGGCGATCCGCTACCGCGGCGTCGACCTGCTGAAACTCCCCGAGGAGCAGCGGCGCAAGGTCCGTGCCAACCACATCGCGATGATCTTCCAGGACGCGCTGTCCGCGCTGAACCCGGTCTTCTCGGTCGGGTTCCAGCTCGGCGAGCTGTTCCGGGTGCATCGTGGCATGTCGCGACAGGACGCGAAGCGGCGCGCCATCGAGCTGCTGGACATGGTCAAGATTCCCGCGGCGAGGCAGCGGATCAACGACTACCCGCACCAGTTCTCCGGCGGCATGCGGCAGCGCGTCATGATCGCGATGGCGCTGGCGCTGGACCCCAAGGTGCTCATCGCCGACGAGCCGACCACCGCGCTGGACGTGACGGTCCAGGCACAGATCATGAACCTTCTCGCCGAACTCCAGCGGGAACGGAACATGGGCCTGATCCTCATCACCCACGACATGGGGGTGGTCGCGGACGTCGCGGACCGGATCTCCGTGATGTACGCCGGCAAGGTGGTCGAGGAGGCACCGGTCCTGGACATCTACGCCCGGCCGGCGCACCCGTACACCAAGGCGCTGCTGGAGTCGATCCCGCGGCTTGACCTGAAGGGACAGAAGCTCAACGTCATCAAGGGCCTGCCGCCGAACCTGACCCGGATTCCGGCCGGCTGCCCGTTCAACCCGCGCTGCGCGTACACCAGGGACGTCTGCCGCGCCGATCCGCCGCCGCCCCAGTACGACGTGGCGCCCGGNCGGACCGCGCGGTGCCATTTCTGGACGGAGGTGGCAGGCAATGAGCCNGCCGTCAGCTGACGCCGAGGTCGTGCTGGAGACCCGGGGTCTGGTCAAGCACTTCCCGATCACCCGGGGCATCGTCTTCAAGACGAAGGTCGGTGCGGTACGTGCGGTCGACGGGATCGACCTGCAACTGCGACGGGGTGAAACCCTGGGCGTGGTGGGCGAGTCGGGTTGTGGCAAGTCCACCCTGGCCAAGCTGCTGGTCGGGCTGGAGAAGCCGACCGCCGGCTCGATCAACGTCCGCGGCCAGGACATGCCCCGGCTCTCCGGTGCGGCGTTGCGCCGTGCGCGCCGGAACATCCAGATGGTGATGCAGGACCCGTACACCTCGCTGAACCCGCGGATGACGGTCGGCGACATCATCGGCGAGCCGTTCGACATCCACCCGGAGGTGGCGCCGCGGGGCGAGCGGAAGCGACGGGTGCAGGAACTGCTGGACCTGGTCGGGTTGAACCCGGAGCACATCAACCGGTACCCGCACCAGTTCTCGGGCGGTCAGCGGCAGCGGATCGGGATCGCGCGGGCGTTGGCGCTGCGACCGGAGATCATCGTCTGTGACGAGCCGGTGTCGGCGCTGGACGTGTCGATCCAGGCGCAGGTGATCAACCTGCTGGAGAGCCTGCAGGACGAACTGGGCCTGTCGTACATCTTCATCGCACACGACCTGTCGGTGGTGCGGCACATCGCCGACCGGGTGGCGGTGATGTACCTGGGGAAGATCGTCGAGATCGGCACCGAGGACCAGATCTACGACTCGCCGACGCACCCCTACACCCAGGCGCTGCTGTCGGCGGTCCCGGTTCCGGACCCGACGCTGCGGGGCCAGCGGGACCAGATCGTTCTTGAGGGCGACGTGCCGTCGCCGGCGANCCCGCCCTCGGGCTGCCGGTTCCGGACCCGCTGCTGGAAGGCCCAGGAGATCTGCGCCGAGCAGGAACCGGCGCTGACCGCGCGGGAGAAATCGGCGCATCCGAGCGCATGCCACTTCGCGGAGGAGCGCAACGTCGTACACGCGGTCGAGTAGACCGCCCAGGCGCCGGCGGCAGCCTGACCCGGCCGAGCCACCGGTGACGTAGAACGCCTCCTCACCGCCCGGGGCGCGGGCCGCCATCCATGCGGCCGGCGTCCCGGGCCCGCGTCGCGGCACCGACGGGTGACCGACCGGCGCCCGTCCCGGCCCGGGTGACGGGCCCGGCCGCGCTGCGGCCGTGCGCGGCCCGCCCGGCCGGTCGCCGGGGCCGGAGGGCGGGTGCGACGCCCCGGACNCGCTCAGAGCGGTCCGCGGCCGGCCCGCAGCAGGAGCAGGGCGAGCTGCACGCCGTCCGAGCCCAGTTCCTGCCGAAACCGCTCCAGGATCTCCCGCTCCCGGGCCAGCACGAGCCGGGTTCCGCCGGACGCCATCCGGGTNCGTCCCACCTCCTGGGAGATGGTGGCGCGCTCCTTCCAGAGTGCGATCAGCTCGCGGTCGATCTGGTCGATCCGCTTCCGTAGGCCGGCGATGCGCTCCGCCGCGGCCGGCTCACTGGTACCGGTCGCGCTGGCGGCGGATGACCCGAGCGCGGTGGCGGACTGCTGGGCTAGTTCTGCGGCCATGGAACCCTCCCTGGCGGTTGGTTCCCCGGTGTCCGGATCCCGACGCGAAACGCCCCGGGCTTCTGGAGCCCGGGGCGTTTCGTAGGTCATTGCTCAGGCGCGACCCACGGCTACCGGACTCCCGGAGCCGTAGTAAAAGAAAAAGCACGCCTGACGAATCACGGGTCGAGTATGCCCAGTCCGTGGTGCTTTGGCAAGCGGTTCGCCCGAGCCGGGGCAGGCGGCCCCGCCCTGGTCACGGGCCCGGCGGCCCGTCCGATCCCGGCACGTTCCGTGACCCCGGCCGCCGCCCGGCCGCGCCGTACCCCGGCCCAGCCCGACCGCGCCCGTCCGGGGTACCGCACCCGGGCGGCGGGGGCGGACGTCGCCGTCGCCGCGCCGTGCGCGGGCCCCGCTGTCTGCCCGGCGGCATACACTCGCGGGCGATGCACGCTCTCTTCGACCCTCCGCCGCCCGCCGCCCCGCCGGCTCCGGGCCCGGCCCGACACCGTCCGGACGTTCCCGACCCCGAGGCCCTGCTGGCGGGACTCAACGGTCCGCAGCGGGAGGCCGTGACCCACTCCGGCTCCCCGCTGCTCATCGTCGCGGGCGCCGGCTCGGGCAAGACCCGGGTCCTCACCCACCGGATCGCCTACCTGCTCGCCGCCCGCGACGTACACCCCGGGGAGATCATCGCGATCACCTTCACCAACAAGGCGGCCGGCGAGATGAAGGACCGGGTCGCCGCGCTGGTCGGCCCCCGGGCCCGGTTGATGTGGGTGTCGACGTTCCACTCCGCCTGCGTCCGCATCCTGCGCGCCGAGCACGAGCACGCCGGCCTGAAGTCGACCTTCTCCATCTACGACGCCGACGACTCCCGGCGGCTGATGCAGATGGTCGCCCGGGAGCTCGACCTCGACCCGAAGCGGTATCCCGCCCGCGGGCTGGTCACCCAGGTCTCCAACCTGAAGAACGAGCTGGTCGACCCCGAGGAGTTCGCGAGCCGGGCCAGCGGGCCGAACGAGCGGGTGCTCGCCGAGGCGTACACGCTCTACCAGCGGCGGCTCGCCGAGGCACACGCGCTCGACTTCGACGACCTGATCATGACCACGGTGCACCTGCTGCAGTCGCACCCGCACGTCGCCGAGCGCTACCACCGCCGCTTCCGGCACGTGCTCGTGGACGAGTACCAGGACACCAACCACGCGCAGTACATGCTGGTCAAGGAGCTGGTCGGCGGCAACGACGGCATCGAGCCGGCCGAGCTGTGCGTGGTCGGCGACGCCGACCAGTCGATCTACGCGTTCCGGGGCGCGACGATCCGCAACATCCTGGAGTTCGAGCGCGACTTCACCGACGCGCGGACCATCCTGCTGGAGCAGAACTACCGCTCCACCCAGACCATCCTCGACGCCGCCAACGCCGTCATCGCGCGCAACACCTCACGCAAGCCGAAACGGCTCTGGAGCGAGCAGGGGCCGGGGGAGCCGATCGTCGGGTACGTCGCCGACACCGAGCACGCCGAGGCGGACTGGGTCGGCCGGGAGATCGACCGCCTCTGCGACGCCGGTCAGGCCAGGCCCGGCGACGTGGCGGTCTTCTACCGGACCAACNCCCAGTCCCGGGTGTTCGAGGAGGTCTTCATCCGGATCGGGCTGCCGTACAGGGTCGTCGGCGGGGTCCGGTTCTACGAGCGCGCGGAGGTCCGCGACGCGCTGGCGTACCTGCGGGCGGTGGTCAACGAGGACGACACGGTGAGCGTCCGGCGGATCCTGAACACCCCCCGGCGCGGGATCGGAGACCGTGCCGAGGCGTGTGTGGAGGCGCTGGCCACCCGGGAGCGGATCTCCTTCGGCGCGGCCCTGCGCCGGGCGGCCGAGGCCCCCGGCATCTCGCCCCGGTCAGCCAACGCGATCGCCGAGTTCGTCGCCCTCCTCGACGAGCTGCGCACGCTGGCCGCCACCGCGCCGCCGGAGGAGGTGCTGGAGGCGNCGNTGACCCGNTCCGGATACCTCGCCGCGCTGGAGGAGAGCCTCGACCCGCAGGACGCCGGCCGGATCGAGAACCTGCAGGAACTGGTGAGTGTCGCCCGCGAGTACTCCGAGCGGGCCGAGGCGCAGGCCGCCGACGGCGGCCCGGGCGCCACCCTGGCCGGCTTCCTGGAACAGGTCGCGCTGGTGACCGACGCCGACCAGGTGCCGGCGGACGATCCGGAGCACCAGGGCGTGGTGACACTGATGACCCTGCACACCGCCAAGGGTCTGGAGTTCCCGGTCGTCTTCCTGACCGGCCTGGAGGACGGCGTCTTCCCACACCTGCGGGCGCTCGGCGACAACCAGGAGTTGGAGGAGGAGCGGCGGCTGGCCTACGTCGGGATCACCCGGGCACGGCAGCGGCTCTACCTCTCGCGGGCGGTGACCCGGTCGGCGTGGGGTCAGCCGTCGTACAACCCGCCGTCGCGGTTCGTGGACGAGCTGCCGGCCGAGCTGGTCCGCTGGGAGCGGACCGACACGGCGTACACGTCGTGGTCCGGCAGCGGCGGTGGCGTGGGCGGACGCGCCGGCGGCGCGGANCGCGCCGGGGTCCGGTCCGGNGGCTTCACCGGGGCGACGCCGAGGGCCGTCCAGCTCGCCCAACGGTTGGGGGTCGACGCCAGTCGGCTGAGCACCGCGAGCGAGCTGAGACCGGTGCCGAAGGTCGCCGTCGGGGACCGGGTCAACCACCAGCGGTACGGCCTCGGCCGGGTGCTGGCGGTCGAGGGCCACGGNCCCGGCGCCCGGGCGCAGATCGATTTCGGTGACCAGACGCTCTGGCTGGTGCTGCGGCACGCCCCGATCGAGAAGCTCTGACCGGCGTCCCCGACCCCGGTCGCGGGTGGCGGCGTCGTCTGGCCGGTTCCGGCCCGGCGCGCGGGGACGGCCAACCCGCCCGGCAGCGCACCCGCCGGGCTCCTCAGCAGCCGAGATCCACCCCGCGTTCGCGCATCCACGGGGCCGGGTCGAGCTGGTTCCACATGCCCTGGTGCACCTCGAAGTGCAGGTGCGGGCCGGTGGCGTCACCGGTCGCGCCCTCGTATCCGATCACCTGGCCGGCGGTGACCCGCTGGCCGACGCTCACCACGGTCTCGCTCTGGTGCGCGTAGTGCGTCAGGTAGCCGTTGCCGTGGTCGATGACCACGGAGATGCCGTACCCGTCGAAGACCCAACCGGCCTCGACCACGGTGCCGGCACCGGCGGCGCGGATCGGCGTCCCGGCCGGCATCGCCAGGTCGATGCCGGCGTGCAGAACGCCCCAGCGCATCCCGTAGCAGGAGGTGACGGTCGCCCCCGGCATCGGGTGGACCCAGGCCGGGCGCGGTGGTGGGGCCGAGGTCGTCCGGGTGGCCGTCGCGGTCTTCCGACGGGTCGGTGCGGTGGTCGGGGTCGCCGACGGGGTGACGGTCGGGGTCGGTACGGCGGTGGTGGGTGTCGGTGCAGCGGTCGGGGGTGCCGCGCGCACCCCGCGGTCGGCACGTTCCGCGGCGGCGACGCGCGCCGACTCGTTGCGGGCCAGCGTCGCCGTGTCGGGCACCTCGGCGCCGCCGCCACCGACCGCCACCGCCGCCNGTACGCCGACGGCCGCGATCCCGAACAGGGCCACGACGCCGACCACCCGTCTCCACAGCNGGCTGGCCGGGGCGGTGCGGCGCCATCGTCGGCCGTCCGCNGCGGTGCCGACCGGGACACCGGCCTCGGTCGGGCCGCCGTCCGGTCGGNTCGGATGCCGCGCCTCGGTCGGGTCGGTCGGGTCGTCAGCCGCACCAGCCCTGCCCCGGTCGACGGCGGTCCGGGGTGCAGCCGCATCGCGTTCCGGCACTGCGGGCTCCTTCACGTCGGGGCATGGACCAGGCCATGGTGTCGGGCCCGGGACCGTCCCACCGCGTTCGGGTCGGCCTGTGGCACGTGCCACGGGTTCCGCGGGGCGGACCGGTGCCGGAATTCGGAAGCGCTGACCGGTACCGCCGCACCCGGCGGACGTGTCGTTGGTCACATCTGCGGATGTGGCGGAAAACACTTTCGGCCGCTCGGGGCACAGAAAAACCGCCCAACCCACGGGGATCGGGCGGTGAGCCGGCGCGACGGCGGGTCAGGACGTGGCGAGGTCGGCGTACAGGTCGTCGACCTGCAGCGCGATGTCCACACCCCGTTCCTTCAGGAAGGGGATCGGATCCGTCGGCTTGCCGTTGACATGCAGTTCGAGGTGCAGGTGGGAACTGTAGGAGTGGCCGGTGCTCCCCACCAGGCCCAGCTTGTCGCCGGCCTTGACCTCCTGACCCTCGGCGACCAGCAGCTTGGACGAGTGGCCGTAGATCGACTCGGTGCCGTCCGGGTGTTCGACGATGACGCAGTACCCGTATCCACCGAACCAACCGGCCTTGGTCACGGTCCCGGCGTGAATCGCGTGGTACGGCGTCCCCTCGGGCGCGGCCAGGTCGATGCCGGGGTGCAGCTTGTCCCACCGCACGCCGTACGGCACGGTGAAGTCGTATCCCTCCAGCGGGAGTCGCCAGACGTCGGGCGCCTCGGCGAGGGTCGAGGCCAGCTCCTGGCGGTCGCCGCTGCGGGACGCGCGGTCGGCGTCCTGGGCGCGGTCGGCGAGATCCTGGCTGGTGGCGGTGGCCTTCTCCAGATCCGCGAGGGCGGACGGGTTGACCGCCTTGGCATCCGGCAGCGCTGCCGCGCCGAGCGCGACGACACCGGCTCCGACGAAGGCGGTGGTGACGACGGCGGCGTAGCGGCTGCGCGGGGGGGTGGGGACGCGACGTCGCCCTCGGTAGCGATCGGGCTCGGACAACAGGCGCTGGCGCACGCACACCCTCCGTTGTCGGATCTGTCTGCGGCCGTCGCCGGGATCCGAACGATCGACGTGAGTTCCGGCTGACCGCGTCGCCACCGGGTTGGAGACCTGATGACAACCGTGGGCCACGGTAACGAACCCCTGAGTCCGTCACAAGTCGCAGCGCCAAATTGGCGGGTCGCTTGTGCGGATGTCCGTTGCGGAATGCCATATCTCGTAACCTTTTGTGGCTGCCCTCGTTAGTTGCGCTCAGTTACTTTCCGTGTAGCGGAGGGTCATGATCTGGCCTGATCNGATCGCGGCTCGGGGAGGAACCCCTAGGGGTCCGACGGGATGGGGGATCCACTGACGTGGATCGGTCGTGGTCGCCGGCCGGGTCGGAGGTTTCGTGTCCCCGCTGATCGGGTTACCGTTCGTTAAGTAATCCGAGGTGGTGACCCCGAGAAGGTGTTGCTCTGATGAATTCGCGAATCCGGGTCGTCGTCGCCAAGCCCGGCCTGGACGGGCATGACCGCGGCGCCAAGGTGGTGGCACGGGCGCTGCGGGACGCGGGCATGGAGGTCATCTACACCGGTCTGCACCAGACGCCCGAGCAGATCGTCGAGACGGCGATCCAGGAAGACGCCGACGCGATCGGCCTGTCGGTGCTCTCGGGCGCGCACATGACGCTGTTCCGCCGGGTGCTGGAACTGCTCGCCGAGCGGGACGCCACGGATGTCGTGGTCTTCGGTGGCGGCATCATCCCGGACGCGGACATCCCCGAACTGGAGCGACTCGGGGTCGCCCGCATCTTCACCCCGGGAGCGACGACCGCGTCGATCGTGGAGTGGGTCCGGGCGAACGTGGGCCAGCCGGTTGCCGGTTGAGCCACCGGGGCCGGGCACGCCCGGCCGGCGGGTACGCGTCGTAAGGGGCGCCCGCGGTCACCGGCGCCGGGGAAGGGGAGAGGCCGGACGCACCCCTCACACGCCCGGCCTCTCTATGCACGATGCCCCGCCGCCACCCCTCGACCGACAGGGCATCGGCCGCTTCCGTCGCCGCTCAGCGCGCCGACACCACTCTCAACGACCGCCCCCACCTCGGGTTACGTCGGCCGCGGAAACTTTTGCCCGCCCGGGTGAATCGGCTGTGCGCTACCGCACACCGAGCACCCACGTGGCTGCCCCCCGTGGTCACCTCGCTAGGCTGCGCCAAATGGCGCCTGTTTGCACCGACGGGCAGGTGTCATCCCAACAACACGCTGGCGGCGGTGCGTAGGCGCGCCGCGGAGACGGGACGGGACGCGCAATCGTGGACCTGTACGAGTACCAGGGGCGCGAGCTGTTCGAGCGGCACGGATTGCCCGTGCTGTCCGGCGGCGTCGCGACAACCCCCGAGGAAGCCCGCGCCATCGCCGAGCGCCTCGGTGGCCGGGTGGTTGTCAAGGCGCAGGTGAAGGTCGGCGGCCGGGGCAAGGCCGGTGGGGTCAAGCTCGCCGAGGGCGTCGACGAGGCGGTGGCGCGGGCCACCGACATCCTGGGCATGGACATCAAGGGCCACACGGTCAAGAAGGTCATGCTCACGGTGACCGCGGACATCGCGGAGGAGTACTACCTCTCCTACCTGCTCGACCGGGCGAACCGCACCTTCCTCTGCATCGCCAGTGTGGCGGGCGGCNTGGACATCGAGCAGGTGGCCGCCGAGACGCCGGAGCGGGTGGCCAAGATTCCGATCGACGCGAACGTCGGGGTCGACGAGGCGAAGGCGCGGGAGATCGTCGCCGCCGCGAAGTTCCCCGCCGAGGTCGTCGAGCAGGTGGTGCCGATCGCCGTACGGCTGTGGCAGGCCTTCATCGCCGAGGACGCCACCCTCGTCGAGGTGAACCCGCTGGCCCGGACCACCGAGGGGACGGTGCTCTGCCTCGACGCCAAGGTCTCGCTGGACGACAACGCCCGCTTCCGGCACGCCGACCACGAGGCGCTGGTCGACCGGGCCGCGGTGGACCCGCTGGAGCAGCGGGCCAAGGAGAAGCACCTGAACTACGTCAAGCTCGACGGCGAGGTCGGCGTCATCGGCAACGGCGCCGGGCTGGTCATGTCCACCCTCGACGTGGTCGCCTACGCCGGTGAGTCGTACGGCGGCGTCAAGCCGGCCAACTTCCTCGACATCGGCGGTGGGGCGAGTGCCGCGGTGATGGCCAACGGACTGGAGATCGTGCTCTCCGACCCCTCGGTACGCAGCGTCTTCGTCAACGTCTTCGGGGGCATCACCGCCTGTGACGAGGTCGCCAACGGCATCGTGCAGGCGCTGGCCCTGCTCGCCGAGCGGGGCGAGAAGGTCGACAAGCCGATTGTCGTCCGGCTCGACGGCAACAACGCCGAGGCGGGGCGGGCGATCCTCGACGCGGCCGGCAACCCGCTGGTGGAGCGGGTCGACACCATGGACGGCGCGGCCCGGCGGGCCGCCGAACTCGCGGCTGCGGGGGTCTGAGATGGCAATCTGGCTGACCAAGGACTCGAAGGTCATCGTCCAGGGGATGACCGGTTCCGAGGGCATGAAGCACACCAGGCGGATGCTGGCCGCCGGCACCGCCGTCGTCGGCGGGGTCAACCCGCGCAAGGCCGGCCAGAAGGTCAGCTTCGACGTCAACGGCGGTACGGAGCTGCCCGTCTTCGCCACCGTCGCCGACGCGATGGCGGCCACCGGCGCGGATGTCAGCGTCATCTTCGTACCGCCGCAGTTCACCAAGGATGCGGTGATCGAGGCGATCGACGCCGGCATCCCGCTCGCCGTGGTCATCACCGAGGGCGTACCGGTCCANGACACCGCGGCGTTCTGGGCCTACAACGTGGCGCAGGGGCAGCGGACCCGGATCATCGGACCGAACTGCCCGGGCATCGCCTCGCCCGGCGCGTCCAACGCCGGCATCATCCCCGCCGACATCACCGGCCCGGGCCGGATCGGGCTGGTCAGCAAGAGCGGGACCCTGACCTACCAGCTCATGTACGAGCTGCGCGACATCGGCTTCTCCACCTGCGTCGGCATCGGTGGCGACCCGGTCATCGGCACCACGCACATCGACGCGCTCGCGGCGTTCCAGGCCGACCCGGAGACCGACGCCATCGTGATGATCGGTGAGATCGGCGGCGACGCCGAGGAGCGGGCCGCCGAGTTCATCAAGGCCAACGTGACCAAGCCGGTCGTCGCGTACATCGCCGGCTTCACCGCACCTCCCGGCAAGACGATGGGGCACGCGGGCGCGATCATCTCCGGTTCCGCCGGTACCGCCGCGGCCAAGAAGGCGGCGCTGGAGGCGGTCGGGGTGAAGGTCGGCAAGACGCCGAGCGAGACCGCCCGGCTGATGCGCCAGATCATGTCCGGCAGCTGAGCCGGCCGACGAAGCGGGGTGGGTCGGCGGGGCCGGGTCCGTACCGTGGTGTCGTGACCCGGCCCCACCCGCGCCGTGCCAGAGTAGGCAGCGATGCCACCCACCTTTTCTGACCGGCCCCGCCGTCTCGACCCGTTGCAGGGTGAACCGGAGGCTGACCGCGACGTGCGGCTCGGCGACCGGGATCCGAACGACCGAGGCCCGCGGGGTGAGGAACCCGAACGACCCGGGGCGCGCCCCGACCCGCCGGGTCGGGAGCGGACCGGCTCCGCGGCACAGGTGCCCGACCCCGGGCCGGACGGAGACGAACGGCCCCGGCGGGCGCCCCTGCCGGTGGCCACCGCCGTGGCCACGCTCTGGGCCGCGCTCGTCTCGTACCTGCCGGTCGCCGTCGTCCTGGGCGCGACCCGGCTCGCGGAGCACGACACGACGTTCGTCGGTGCCGCCCGGCTGGGGCTGGCGGGCTGGCTGCTCGGCCATGGCGTCCCGGTGCAGACCGACGCCGGTCCCGTGGGCCTCGCGCCCCTCGCTCTCACCATGCTCGCGGCCTGGCGGCTCATGCGGGCCGGCGTTCACGTCGGCCGCACCGTGGGGGTGCGNCGTGATCCGACGCTGGGCCGGGCCCTCGTCGTCGCGGCGGCGGTCGGGACCGGATACGGCATCCTGGGGGCGCTCGCCGCACTCGCGCTCGGCGGCGACGGGCCGACCGCCGCACCGCTGCGCGCTCTCCTCACGCTGGCNGTCTTCGGTGCGTTCGCCTCGTTCGCCGGCGTCCTGCGCNGCAGCGGCGCGTTGGGGTCCGTGGCCCGGCGCACCCCGCCGGTGCTCCGGCACGGCGTCCGTACCGGGGTGGTCGCGGCCGTCCTGCTGCTCGCCGCGGGTGCGGGTATCGCGGGCTTGGCGGTCGCCGTCGGCGGCGGCGAGGCCGGCGGCATGATCGGCGCGTACCGGACCGGAATGGTGGGCCAGGCGGGCATCACGGTGATCAGCCTGGGGTACGCCCCGAACGCCGCCGTCTGGGCGGCGAGTTTCCTGCTCGGCCCGGGGTTCGCGGTCGGTACCGACACGGTGGTCCGGACCACCGAGGTCTCCATCGGGGCGCTGCCGGCCGTACCGTTGCTCGCCGGACTGCCCGAGGGTCCGCTCGGCGGCGTGGGCGGGGTGGTGCTTGCCGGGCCGGTGCTGGCGGGCATGGGCGCCGGATGGCTGCTCGCCCGCCGGATGCTGCGCACCNCCGCCGGGCGGCAGGCGGCGCCGCCCGGCTGGGCCACCCTGCTGTGGGCGGCGGTGGTCGGCGGACCGGTGGCGGGGTTGCTGATGGGTGTGGCCGCGTTCCTCTCCGGCGGCCCGTTGGGCGGCGGGCGACTCGCGGAGATCGGCCCGAGCTACTGGCAGGTGGCGGCGGCGGCGACCGTCGTCGTGCTGGTCGGCACCCTGATCGGTGCCGTCGCCGGGCGGGTGGTGACCCGGCGCTGACCCGGGNCGGGGCGCCTCGTGGGGACGAGGCGCCCCGTGACCGGATCGGTGTGGCGTGGCCGGCGGGGCACCGCGGGACCGCGGTGTGCCGGGCCGGCGTGGGCCCGCCTCACGGCGTGATCATGAACGAGCCGATCTGCAGGAAGACGACCAGGATGATCCAGACCACCGAGATGAGGATCCCGATGGCGCCGCAGATCAGGCCGGCCATGGCCACACCACCGTTGCTGGCCTCGCCCCGCTTGGCCTTGCCGTGGCCGAGGAAGCCGAGCACGACGGCGACGAGCCCGGCGAGCAGACTCAGCACGGAGCAGCAGAACGCGAGCGGGATCGACACGATGCCGGTGATCAGTGCGATCATGCCGAGGCTGTTCTGCGTCTGGGGCCCGGCGGCCGGNTANCCGGCCGCCGGGCCGTACGGCTGCCCCGGCATGGGCGGCTGGGGCGCGTACGGGTCCTGGTACGGCGGCGCCGATGCGGGTTGCCCGTACGCGGTCTGACCCGGTGACGCCGGCGGGTAGGGCTGCGTGTACGGGTCCTGGTACGGCTGCTGGGCGGTCGGATCCGGGGGCGGCTGCTGCCCGTACGGGTCCTGGCCGGGGTAGCCGGGTTGCATGGCGGACTCCTAACCGGTGAACGAGCGTCGGTAGACCGCGGCGGTCTAGGCTCCGAGGCTGAAGGTGACGACCAACCAGATGACGCAGCAGACGAGGCAGAGCCCGTACCACGAGAGGCCGATGATCAGGGCCAGCTTCGACCACTTCTTGGATTCTGCGGCGGCGGCCTGGGCACCGGCGTAGTCGCCCTGCTGGAGCAGCGTGTTGACCTTTGAGGCGGCCATGATGGCGGGGATCGCCAGCGGCCAGAAGAGGAAGATCGCGACGATCGACATCGTCATGTTGTTATCGATCTGTTGCGGCGGCTGTGAGGGGTAGCCGGGGTAGCCAGGCTGCATCGAGGATCAGGCTCCTTGAAGTCATACGCACCGCGACATTGCGGTAACGGATGGTTGACTCACTGCGGCTGGTGGGTGCCGCAGGCGTCGGCACTGTACCTAACCGGCGCGACATCGGTCGTCTGCCGCGCCCCACCGGTCGGTGACGTTCGACTCTCCACCATGCCCCAGGGCCGTTCGGGCCGCGCCCCCGGGCGACGACGCCGAGCTGCCCGATAGGGTGCGGGAGTGACTGAGCCCGTGTCACCGGCCCGGATCGTCGTACTCGTCTCCGGATCCGGAAGCANCCTGCAGGCACTGCTCGACGCGTGCGCCGACCCCCGGTACGGCGCCCGGGTGGTCGCCGTCGGCGCCGACCGGGACAACATCGGCGCGCTCGACCGCGCCGCCGCCGCCGGCGTGCCCACCTTCGTGGTGCCGGTCTCGGCGTACCCCACGCGCGAGGACTGGGACCGCGCGCTCACCGCGCGCGTCGCGGAACACCAGCCGGNCCTGGTCGTCTCCGCCGGCTTCCTCAAGCTGGTCGGCGCGCACTTCCTGGCCGCGTTCGGCGGCCGGTACGTCAACACCCACAACTCGCTGCTGCCCGCGTTTCCGGGCATCCACGGCCCACGCGACGCCCTCGCCTACGGGGTGAAGGTTGCCGGGGCCACCCTGTTCTTCGTCGACGCCGGGGTGGACACCGGGCCGATCGTGGCCCAGGTGGCGGTGCCGGTGCTCGACGACGACGACGAGGAGTCCCTCACCGAGCGGATCAAGGAGGCCGAACGTCGGCAGCTCGTGACGTACGTCGGCCGGCTGGTNCGGGAGGGATGGACGATCACCGGAAGGAAGGTCACGATCGGAGTGAGCGACACGAGTTCCGCCGCCGAGGGNCGGCGNCCGATCCGGCGCGCCCTGGTCAGCGTCTACGACAAGACGGGNCTGACCGAGCTGGCCCAGGCGCTGCACGCCGCCGGGGTGGAGATCGTCTCNACCGGCAGCACGGCGGCGACGATCGAGGCGGCCGGGGTGCCGGTCACCCCGGTCGAGGCACTGACCGGGTTTCCGGAGACGTTGGACGGCCGGGTCAAGACGCTGCACCCGCGGGTGCACGCCGGGCTCCTGGCCGACCTGCGGTCCGACCGGCACGCCGCGCAGCTCGCCGAGCTCGGCATCGCGCCGTTCGATCTGCTGGTGTCCAACCTGTACCCGTTCGCCGAGACGGTGGCCTCCGGCGCCGACTTCGACGGGTGTATCGAGCAGATCGACATCGGCGGGCCGGCGATGGTNCGGGCGGCGGCCAAGAACCACGCGTCGGTGGCGGTGGTGACCTCGGTGTCGGCGTACCCCTCGGTGCTGGCGGCCCTCCGCGACGGTGGGTTCACCCTCGCCCAGCGGCGGGAGCTGGCCGCCCGCGCCTTCGCCGACATCGCCGAGTACGACGTGGCGGTGGCGAACTGGTTCGCGGGGCAGGTCGGGACCGGGGACCGGCAGTGGCCACCCTTCACCGGGCAGGCGCTGAAGGTCGGCACCTCCCTGCGGTACGGCGAGAACCCGCACCAGCGGGCGGCGCTCTACGTCGATCCGTCGGCGCCGGCCGGGCTGGCCCAGGCCGAGCAGCTGCACGGCAAGGAGATGTCCTACAACAACTACGTCGACGCGGACGCGGCGTGGCGGGCGGCGAACGACTTCGCCGACCAGCCGGCGGTGGCCATCATCAAGCACGCCAATCCGTGCGGCATCGCGGTCGGCGCCGACGTGGCCGAGGCACACCGCAAGGCGCACGCCTGTGACCCGGTCTCCGCGTTCGGCGGTGTGATCGCGGTCAACCGGCCGGTCTCGGTGGAGCTGGCCACGCAGATCGCGGAGGTGTTCACCGAGGTCGTGGTGGCTCCGGACTACGAGCCGGGCGCGGTCGACATCCTCCGCGCNAAGAAGAACGTCCGGCTGCTCCGGGCGCCCGCCTGGGCGCCGTCGTCGACCGAGTGGCGGCAGGTCAGCGGCGGTGTGCTGGTACAGACGGCCGACCGGATCGACGCGGCCGGTGACGACCCGGCCTCGTGGCGGCTGGCGACCGGCGAGCCGGCGGACGAGCCGACCCTGCGCGACCTCGCCTTCGCCTGGCGGGCGGTCCGCGCGGTCAAGAGCAACGCGATCCTGCTCGCCGCCGACGGTGCGACCGTGGGGATCGGGATGGGCCAGGTCAACCGGGTCGACTCGGCGCACCTCGCGGTACGCAGGGCCGGGGCGGACCGGGCCCGGGGCGCGGNGGCGGCCTCGGACGCGTTCTTCCCGTTCCCGGACGGGTTGCAGGTGCTGATCGACGCCGGTGTCCGGGCCGTCGTCCAGCCCGGTGGTTCGGTACGCGACGAGGAGGTCGTCGCGGCGGCCCGGAAGGCCGGAATCACCATGTACCTCACCGGCACCCGGCACTTCTTCCACTGACCGTCCGCGCCGTCACCGGTGGTGGCGGTCCGGGCCCGCGGGCACCGCGGGCCCGGACCGCTTCCCGGCACGCCGGGCCCGGCCGGGCCGGTCGTCCGCCGGCCGGCCGGGCCGGAGCCAGCCCTGGCCGGCGTGCTCAGTCGGCCTGGCTGACAGCCTCGATCCTGGTCAGGTCGACGACCTGGAAGAGGTCGACGTCGACGTTTCTGACCCGGGCCGAGTGGGCGAAGACGTTCTGACCGAACCGCAGCGGGATCACCGGCATGTCCCGGGCCAGGATCTCCTCGGCCCGCTGGTACTTCTCGATCGCCTCCTCCGGGGTCGCCGAGGCGGTGCCCTCCGCGATGAGCCGGTCGAACTCCGGGTTGCTGTAGCCGTAGTAGTTCGACGAGCCGTTCGTGGAGTAGAGCGGTCCGAGGTAGTTCTCCATGGACGGGTAGTCCATGAGCCAGCCCAACCGGATCAGGCCGACCGGCTGCCTGTTNTCGATCTTGGTCAGCAGGTCGGCGAACCTCGGCTCGGCGACGCCGACACAGTCGACGCCGAGGTTGTTCCTGAGCTGGTTGCAGGTCGCGTCGACCCAGTCCTTGTGCCCGCCGTCGCCGTTGTAGGTGATGGTGAGCCGGGCGGGACCACCGGCGGCCTGGTAACGGGCCCTGGCCTTCGCCGGGTCGAACTCGCACGCCTCGCCGCAGGTGCCGTCACGGTAGCCGGCGACCACCGGGGAGACGAAGGAGCGGGCGGAGACCTGTGACTCCCGGAAGATGGACTTCACGATCTCGTCGCGGTCGATCGCCATCGAGATCGCCTTGCGGACCTCCGGGTTGCTGAACTCCTCCTGGTAGGTCGGGAAGGCGATGAACTGGAACGCCGAGTTCGNGCTCCTGTGGAGCCGGTCGCCCAGGTCACCCTCTGCGCTGCGCAGACTCTCGGTCGGAACGTTGACGATGACGTCGAGGTTGTCCGACAGCACGTCCGCGTAGGCCGCGGTCAGCTGCTGGTAGATCCGGAACTCGACGCCGTGGACCTTCGGCCTGTCCAGCGGGTACGCGTCGTAGCGCTCGACCTCGATCTTGGCGTCGTGCTGCCAGGTGCCCTTCATCCTGAAGGGGCCGTTGCCGATCGGCGCCTGTTCGAAGTCCTCCCTGAGCACGCCGGGCGACGAGAACGCCGCCCGGGGCAGCGGGTAGAAGGCGGTGTAGCCCAGCACGGCCTTGAACTCGCTGTACGGCTTCGACAGCGTGACGGTGAACGTCAGGTCGTCGACCTTCCTCAGTCCGCGGAGGGTCGTGGCCTTCGGCTTCTGGGCCCGCCGCGGGCCGTCGCCGTCCGGGTCCACCGCCTGCATGTCGGCGTAGCCGGCGATCTTCTCGAAGAAGTAGTTGTTGCCCTGGCCGTNCGGGCCGTACGCCCCGTAGTTCCAGGCGTCGATGTAGCTGTCGGCGGTGACCTTCTCGCCGTTGTGGAAGGTGAAGCCGTCCCTGAGCCTGACCGTCCAGACCGTGTTGTCGCTGGACGTGATCGATTCCGCGGCGACCTCGTACGGCTTGTTCTGGGCGTCGAACCTGACCAGCGGGGTGTACAGGGCGCTGAGCACCTGGTTGCCGCTTGCGTCGTTCGTGTTGGTCGGGATCAGGTGCTGGGGTTCCCCGATCTGGATCGACACCACGGCGTTCGTGTCTGCTGCCGAGTCCTCGCCGCCGCAGGCCGCNAGGCCGAGGGCTGCGGCAAGGAGCGAAGCGGTACAGGCGGCGNGCCTACGAACCCGCATCGAGCCTCCTTATTTTCCTACGTTGAGTAGTCGTCCCCGGATTGCGGTGACGCTGAGCAACTCCTGGCAAAAGTAGGCCGCGGCCCCGACGTTGGGCCAGGTCGTCGCATTACGGCCTAGTAACACCGCTGGTAGACGGGGGTAGCCTCGCTGGGATGAGATGAGACGGTTTGCCCCGTATCTGGGTGTCCGGGGTGGCTGCGTGATGCCCGGAATTTCGCAGCATCTCACGGAGAGTGAAAGTCGAGACGATTACTCCCGGTCACCGTTCGGTCTCGACCGGCCGGGGTGGCCGGGTGGCCCGGACGATCTGTCGCCGCCCCGCCGGGTGGTGGCTCCCACCGGGGCGGGGCGTGAGACGATCTGACTGTGACGGCCAGCCTTCTCGACGGAAAAGCCACCGCGGCACAGATCAAGGACGAACTGCGTGACCGGGTCAAGGCGCTCGCCGACCGGGGCGTCGTTCCGGGGCTCGGCACGGTGCTGGTCGGGGACGATCCCGGCTCCCGGGCGTACGTCGACGGCAAGCACCGGGACTGCGCCGAGGTCGGCATCGCGTCCATCCGACGCGAGCTGCCGGCCGACGCCACCCAGGCCGACCTCGAGGCGGNGCTGGCCGAGCTGAACGCCGACCCGGCGTGCCACGGCTACATCGTGCAGCTGCCGCTTCCCGGCCACCTCGACACGCAGCGGGTGCTGGAGCGGATCGACCCCGAGAAGGACGCCGACGGCCTGCACCCGGTCAACCTCGGCCGGCTCGTCCTCGGCTACCCCGGTCCGCTGCCGTGCACCCCCCGTGGGATCGTCGAGCTGCTGCGCCGGTACGACGTGCCGCTGGCCGGCGCCGAGGTCGCGGTGGTCGGCCGGGGCAACACGGTCGGTCGGCCCCTGGGCCTGTTGCTGACCCGGCGGAGCGAGAACGCCACGGTCACCCTCTGCCACACCGGCACCCTGGACCTGGCGGCGCGTACCCGGGCGGCCGACATCGTGGTGGTCGCGGCGGGCGTACCGGGGCTGCTCACCGCCGAGATGGTCCGGCCGGGGGCGGTGGTGGTCGACGTCGGGATCACCCGCGTGGTCGGCCCCGACGGCAGGGGCCGCTACACCGGGGACGTCGACCCGGAGGNCGCCGAGGTCGCCGGCAAGCTCGCGCCGATGCCGGGCGGCGTCGGCCCGATGACCCGCGCGATGCTGCTGACCAACGTCGTCGAGCGCGCCGAGGCGATGCTGGGGATCACCGGCTAGCGGGCATCCCGGGCCGCGCCGGCCCGGAGGTGCTCCCGCGTGGCGGGGCATCTCCGGCCCGAACGGGCGTAACGGGGGGCGGAATCCGCCCCTGGCCCGACCCGGTCCTCCCTGGCTGATACCGTCCGGAAATAACCCGACCGGTATCAGGAAGTGGGACGACCATGGGTAAAAAGGTCACCGTCGTCGGCGCCGGTTTCTACGGCTCCACGACCGCGCAGCGCCTCGCGGAGTACGACATCTTCGAGACGGTCGTGCTCACCGACATCATCGAGGGCAAGCCCGAGGGCCTGGCGCTGGACCTCAACCAGTCCCGTCCGATCGAGGGCTTCGAAACCAAGGTCGTGGGCGTGACGACCGGCAAGAACGGCGAGGGATACGAGGCCATCGAGGGCTCGGACGTGGTGGTGATCACCGCCGGCCTGCCCCGCAAGCCGGGGATGAGCCGGATGGACCTGTTGGAGACCAACGCCAAGATCGTGCGCCAGGTCTCCGAGAACGTCGCGAAGTACGCCCCGAACTCCGTCGTCATCGTCGTGTCCAACCCGCTCGACGAGATGACGGCGCTCGCGCAGATCGCCACCCAGTTCCCAAAGAACCGGGTGATGGGCCAGGCCGGCATGCTCGACACCGCCCGGTTCAGCCACTTCGTCGCCGAGGCGCTGTCGGTGCCGGTGGCCTCGGTGAAGACGCTGACACTCGGTTCGCACGGCGACACCATGGTGCCGGTGCCGTCCCGCAGCACCGTGGACGGCAAGCCGCTGCGCGAGGTGATGCCCGCCGAGCAGATCGAGGAGTTGGTCGTCCGGACCCGCAACGGCGGCGCCGAGGTGGTCTCGCTGCTCAAGACCGGGTCGGCGTACTTCGCCCCGTCGGCCGCCGCGGCCCGGATGGCCCGGGCGGTCGCCACCGACTCCGGCGAGATCATGCCGGTCTGCGCCTGGGTCGACGGCGAGTACGGCATCTCCGGGGTCTACCTGGGGGTCGAGGCCGAGATCGGTCGCGAGGGGGTTCGCCGGGTCATCGAGACCCCGCTCGACGACGACGAGATCGCGAGCCTGAAGGCCGCCGCCGAGGCGGTCCGCGCGAAGCAGGCGGACGTCGCGAACATGTGACCCGCCGATCAGGCATCCCGACCGGGGGCCCGGCCCACCCGTGGACGCGGTGAGCCGGGCCCCCGGCCGTGCCGGGGCTTCATGCCGGCGGCCGCGTCGGGCAGCCGGGCCGTGCCGGGACCGGGCCGGACACCTCGGGCCGGCCGGCTTCCGGCTGGCGGCCGCACCGGTCCCCGGCCGTCGTCGACACGTCGGACCGGTCGTCCCCCAAGCCCGGCCGGGCTCGCGTCCGGCCGGACGGTGGCGTCAGCGCAGCGGGAACGAGTCCTGGTGGTCGTCGACCGCGTAGACCGGGCCGGCGGCGGCCCGCGCCCGGGCGGTGGCGGTGACGGCCGGGGACTCCTGACTCACCACCGAGATCCCGGGCCTGCCCGCGAGGACCAGGAACTCGGCGGCGGTCCGGACCGTGGCGTTCTCCGCCCACACCGTGTCGACCAGCCGCAGTGAACTGAGCATCCGCTCCCGCGTCACGTCGCAGACGACGTACCCGCGTTGGTTGTCGATGTACTTCCAGTGCGGGCTCTCCGCCATGATCGGGTCGTACGTCCGGTGGAAGGCGGCGGTGTCGGGGTTCCCGCCCGAGGAGATCGACGTACCGGTGATCTCGGCGCCGACCACCGGCGAGGCCGGGTCGTCGAAGTCCGGCTTGAGGTCACAGACCCAGGTGCAGTGCCGGTCGCCGGTCAGCACCACCGGGTTGGCGACCTGACCGGAGCCGAAGAACTCCAGCAGCCGGCGGCGCTGGACGCGGTAGCCGTCCCAGTTGTCGAGGTCGAAGGTCCGCCCCGNCCCGGCCTGGCGGTCGTTGGAGGCCCACATCACCTGGTTGGCCAGCAGGTTCCACCGGCTCCCCGAGGAGCGGAGCCCNCGGATCAGCCAGCGTTCCTGCTCCGGTCCGGTCATCGACAGCTCGGGGTTCTCCGCGTCGGCGAGCGTCGCCGGCTGGTCGCTGCGGTACTGCCGGGTGTCCAGGACGTGCACGCTCGCCAGGTCGCCGAAGCGCAACCGTCGGTAGAGCCGCATGTCCAGGCCGCGCGGCAGCGCCGACCGGCGGAGCGGCATGNGCTCGTAGTACGCCTGGAAGGCGGCCTTCCGGCGGGCCCGGAACGCCTCCGGGGTCTGCTGGTCGGGGTCCTGGGGGATCTCGTCGGCCCAGTTGTTGTCCAGTTCGTGGTCGTCGAAGGTGACGATCCACGGAAACGCGGCGTGCGCGGCCTGCAGGTCCGGGNCGGTCTTGTACTGCGCGTGCCGGTTGCGGTAATCGACCAGCGAGTACGGCTCGTCGCTCCCCTCGTGGGTGCGGTACGCCGCGGTGTTGGGCCGGCTCTCGTAGATGTAGTCACCCAGGAAGGCGACGAAGGCCAGCTCCTCCTGCGCGAGGTGCCGGTGCGCGGTGTACGCCCCGGCCTGGAAGTCCTGGCAGCTCGCGAACGCGAAGCGGAGCCGGCCCGGACGGGCGCGGTCGGCCGGGGCGGTACGGGTGCGGCCCACCGGGGAGATCTCTCGACCGGCGCGGAACCGGTAGTGGTACTCCCGGTCCGGCCGCAGGCCGGAGACCTCGACGTGCACCGAGTGGCCGAGGCCGGGATGGGCGATCGCGGTGCCCCGGGCCCGGACGCGTCGGAAGCGTTCGTCCTCGGCGACCTCCCACTGCACCGGCACCGGCCGCTCCGGCATCCCCCCGCCGGTGAGCGGCCGGGGCGCGAGCCGGGTCCAGAGCACCACGCCGTCGGGGAGCGGGNCGCCGGAGGCGACACCGAGGGTGAAGAGGCCGGTGGGGAGCGGGCCGCCGGCGGTCGACGGAATGTGCGCGGCGGCGCCGTCGGGGCCGAGGAGCATCGGCCCGACCACGAGTCCGGCGGTGGCGGCGCCGGCGGCCGAGACGAACCGCCGGCGGCTGAACGGGTACGGAGAAGTCATGAGTCGACGATCATCGCCGGCGGGCGAACGGTGCCACCCCCGTCAATCGACCTGACGTCGTATTGCCGCCGAACGATCGGTGTACTCCGGTGGCGCCGTGAGCCGGTTCGACCGGCGTCGACCAGGTCGTAACCGACGGGCGGCCGCGCACCGTGCCGGGCCGTGCACGGACGTTCGGCGCCCTCCAGTACGCTCGTACTGCTAGAGCACGTGTCCGCGGAGAGGAGCGCCGGCCGATGGCGAAGATCAAGGTTAAGAACCCGGTGGTAGAGCTCGACGGCGACGAGATGACCCGGATCATCTGGAAGCAGATCCGCGAGCAGCTGATCCTGCCGTACCTCGACGTCGACCTGCACTATTACGACCTCTCGATCCAGCACCGCGACGAGACCGACGACCAGGTCACGGTCGACGCGGCGAACGCGATCAAGCAGCACGGCGTCGGCGTCAAGTGCGCCACCATCACTCCCGACGAGGCCCGCGTCGAGGAGTTCGGCCTCAAGAAGATGTGGCGCTCGCCGAACGGCACCATCCGGAACATCCTCGGCGGCGTGGTCTTCCGCGAGCCGATCATCATCTCGAACGTGCCGCGGCTGGTGCCGGGCTGGACCAAGCCGATCGTCATCGGCCGGCACGCGCACGGCGACCAGTACAAGGCGACGGACTTCGTCGTTCCCGGTCCCGGCACGGTCACCATCACCTACACCCCGGACGACGGCTCCGAACCGATGCAGTTCGAGGTCGCGAAGTTCCCCGGCGGCGGCGTCGCGATGGGGATGTACAACTTCGACGACTCGATCCGGGACTTCGCCCGCGCCTCCTTCCGGTACGGCCTCGACCGTGGCTACCCGGTCTACCTGTCGACGAAGAACACCATCCTGAAGGCGTACGACGGCCGGTTCAAGGACATCTTCGCCGAGGTCTTCGAGACCGAGTTCAAGGCCGAGTTCGACGCCGCCGGGCTCACCTACGAGCACCGGCTGATCGACGACATGGTCGCCGCCGCGTTGAAGTGGGAGGGCGGCTTCGTCTGGGCCACCAAGAACTACGACGGTGACGTGCAGTCCGACACCGTGGCGCAGGGCTTCGGCTCGCTCGGCCTGATGACCTCGGTGCTGATGACCCCGGACGGCAGGACCGTCGAGGCCGAGGCGGCGCACGGCACGGTCACCCGGCACTACCGGCAGTGGCAGAAGGGTGAGAAGACCTCGACCAACCCCATCGCCTCGATCTTCGCCTGGACCCGCGGCCTGGCCCACCGGGGCAAGCTGGACGGCACCCCCGAGGTGACCCGCTTCGCCGAGACCCTGGAGCAGGTCTGCATCTCCACCGTCGAGGGTGGGCAGATGACCAAGGACCTNGCGCTGCTCATCTCCCGGGACACCCCGTGGCTGACCACCGACGAGTTCATGGCCGCGCTGGAGAGCAACCTGGCGAAGAGGCTCGCCGCCTGAGCGGACGGACGCTCGTCCCCGGTATGTGAGGCAAAGCCGGAGAGTCCTGCCCGTTCGGTGGTGACGTGCCGTCACCGTCTCGTGACCCGGCTCGTTGAGCAGGTGGACGTGATGCCAGTCGCGTCCAGGAAGACCGGTCCGGTCGAGGCCGCCGCGAGAGGCCCGTTCCGGTAGGACGGTCTTCCCGGCTGTTGCGCACAGCCGGCCGTCCCTTCCCTGCGGGGGGCCCTGTCCCGGGCCCCCC
>Ga0065720_1002953_pt1 | contig 53288 bp, 52 predicted proteins | sample Thericmetagenome_FD_59107 | JGI IMG/M metagenome (GOLD analysis project Ga0065720, IMG submission 59107) | Thermophilic microbial communities from the Joint Bioenergy Institute, California, USA of rice/straw/compost enrichment - eDNA_2 v2... | ecosystem: Engineered > Solid waste > Grass >... | reverse complement strand
CTTCGCCGAGGTCTCCGCGGCGCTGGGCAGCAAGCTGCGCTACGTGCGCCAGCCCAACCTGGGCGGTGCGGGCGGGTTCACCCGCACGATCTTCGACGCCACCCGCGGCCCGGCCGAGGAGCACCGCGACGTCCTGCTCATGGACGACGACGTGCTGCTGGAGCCGGAGATCCTGGTGCGGCTCACCGCGTTCGCGGCGTGCACCACGCACCCGACGATCGTCGGCGGGCAGATGCTGAACCTGCTGCACCCGGCCTACCTGCACATCGCTGCCGAGTACGCCGACATCGAAACCCTGCGTGCCGGGCTTCCCATACCTGGCGCGCTCAAGGAGGCCAACCTCCTGGGCACCGACAAGCAGGGCCGACCGATCGTCCAGGAGCGGCGCGTCGACACCGCGTACAACGGCTGGTGGGCGTGCCTGATCCCGGCCGAGATCGTGCGGCGGATCGGTTACCCGCTCCCGATGTTCTTCCAGTGGGACGACGTCGAGTACGGCTACCGGGCCCGCGCCCACGGCATCCCGACGGTCGCGCTGCCCGGCGCCGCCGTGTGGCACGCCGACTTCGGCTGGAAGGACTGGGACGAGTGGCACCGGTACTTCAACATGCGCAACGCCCTCATCACCGCTGCGCTGCACACGCCGTTCACGGGGCACCGCACCGTGAAAGAACTGGCGACGCTGCTCGGCCACTACCTCGTCGCGATGCACTACGGGCTCGCGGCCACGCTGATCAAGGCCGTCGAGGACTTCCTCGAGGGTCCGAAATCGATGAACGACGGTTCGGTGGCCGCGGCGGCGGAGATCCGCAAGATCCGTTCCGCCTATCCGGAGACGGTGATACACGCGATGGCGGAGCTGCCCGAACACACCCGCGACTTCCGCGACACAGAGGTTGTCCGGGACCGCGGCACGCCCGGCATGCCGCGGGCGACCTGGGCGAAGCGGGTCGCCTACCAGCTCGCCGGGATCGGCCGCGACAGCGCGTTCGTGCCCGCCGGTGACGCGCACTGGTGGCACGTCTCGCTGTTCAAGCGCGCGATCGTCACCGACATGTCGGAGATGGGCTTCCGAGTCCGCGAGCGCGACGCGGCGAAGACCAAGGACCTCGCCGCGCGCGGCCTGAAGGCGCTCAAGCGCCTCTACAAGGAGGGCCCGGCGGTGGCGCAGCGCTACCGCGAGGCGGCCGGCGAGCTGATGTCGCGGGGGAACTGGGCGCGGCTGTACGGCCTGGACGACTGAGGGCACCGGCCTCAGCGCCCGCGGTGTAGCCCGGTACGCGGGTTGACCGCGGACCACAGCTCGTCGATTCGGATGTCGGTCGTACTGAACTGCATCCAGATCTGCGATGATGGCGCCATGGTGGCGCACGTGGCGGACGACGGCGACCTCGCCAAGAGCGACGAGATCGTGCTCGCCCTGCAGCGCCGCATCCTGCTCGGGGAGCAGCCGGTGGGTTCCTGGCTGCGGCACGCGGCACTCGCCGAGGAGTTCGGCACGAGCCGCACCCCCGTCCGGGAGGCACTGCGGGTGCTGCACGCGCAGGGCATCGTCACGATCGTCAAGAACCGCGGCGCACGGGTGAACGGGCACTCCAGCCGCGACATCCGCGAGCTCGGCGAGCTCCGCGCCGAGCTGGAGGGGTTCGCCGCGTTCCTGGCCGCCCAGCGGATCAGCGACGAGCAGATCGAGCGCATGCACGCCGCCTGGCGCAACTTCGACCCCGCCCCGGGGGCACCCGACCGCGGCCGCCGCTGGGCCGAGGCCAACGACGCGTTCCACTCGGTGATCGTGGAGGCGTCCGGGAACCGGCAGCTCGCGCAGAGCCTGCGCGACATCCACTCCCGGCTGCCCGCCAACATCAGCTACGCCGCCTACGACGGCAACACCCGGCTGCTGCAGCGCAACCTCGCCGAGCACGAGGCCATCGCCGACGCCATCACCGACGGCAAGGACACGCAGGCGCGGGAGCTGATGGCCCAGCACGTCCGCTCGTCCCTCGACGCGACGATCCGGTGGGCCGAGGAGCACGACCTGTTCCGGATGCCGGACGACCAGTAGCTCACCAGGTCTTCTCGAAGACCCGCTTCACCCACTCCTCGCGGCTGGTGAGCTGCGGCTGCGCCGCCCGGTACTGCGCCCGCAGCTGCGGCCAGCGCTTGCCGATCACCCGCAACTGCTCGAACGAGCGGCGCAGCATCGAGCGGAACAGCTCCGGGTCGCGGCGGCGGAACGTCACGCTGCGCCCGTCGGGCGTGGTGACCGTCGCCGAGTCCAGCTGAGAGAGCACGAACCACTGCGCCTGCCGGTGCGGCACGTTGCGCTGCGGCACCTCGCGGTGGGCGGGGTTCACCGGGCGCAGGTTCCGCAGCACGCTCTTGACCAGGCCCTTCGCGATCGGCAGCTTCCCCGTGGGCGGGTCCGGGAACGACTGCGCGGCCAGCGAGTCCAGCTCGGAGAGCGGCACCTGGGTGGCCGAGTCGAGCGGGCGGCCGTCGTCGTACTCCGCGCGCTTGGCCCGGATCTGCGGCAGGATCGTGCCGATGTTCGCGAACAGCTCGTCGGGGCCGGCGAGGAAGTCGCGCAGCGCCATCTCCTGCAGCGCCACCGCCGAGTACTCCATGAGCATCAGGTGGCGCAGCGTGCGCTTGAAGATGTCGACGAGGATGGCCCGCGGGTTGTCCGGACCGTGCAGCGCGGCGGCGACCAACCGGTTGCGGTAGTGGAAGTACGCCTGCCAGTCGCTGGTGTCGTCCTTCTCCAGGAACGACATGTGCCAGATCCCGATGCCCGGCACGGTGGCGGTGCGGTAGCCGGCGGACCGGGCGCGCAGCCCGTACTCGACGTCGTCCCACTTGATGAAGACCGGCAGCGGCATGCCGATCTTCTCCACGACCGTCCGCGGGATCATGCACATCCACCACGCGTTGTGGTCGACGTCGACGCGCCGGTGCAGCCACGGGGTCTGGCGCAGGGTGCGCTCGGCGAAGTCGTGGTGCGGCTCGGTGCCGGGGGCGTTGCGCCACAGGAACGCGTTGCGGTCCACGACCTCGCCCATCGTGGACAGCTGCGACCGCGACTGCAGCGACAGCATCTGCCCACCGACCAGCGTGGGCGTGCGCGCGTGCCGGGAGAACGCCAGCGCCCGCAGGATCGAGTCCGGCTCGAGCAGGATGTCGTCGTCCATGTAGAGCAACTGCTCGAAGTCGGTGTCGAGCGCCTCGTGCATGGCGCGGGCGTAGCCGCCTGCCCCGCCGAGGTTCGGCTGCTCGATGAGCGTGAGCTTGTCGCCCAGCAGCGCCGCGGCCTGCTCGAACCCGGCCTGGTCGCGGACCTTCTGCGTGCCCTGGTCGACCACGACGACGGCGACGACGGCGTCGAGCACGAGCGGCTCGGACGCGAGCGCGGTGAGGGTGGCGACGGCGTCGGCCGGCCGGTTGAACGTGGGCATGCCGACCGCGATGCGGGCCGGGACGGCCGGCTCGGAGTCGGCGTACCAGCCGCCGCCGTGCAGGGTCAGCTCATCGGCATCGGTGGTGAGGTCGAACCAGTACCAGCCGCCGTCCTCGAACGGCCGCAGGTCCAGCTCCATGTCGACCTGGTGGCGGCCCGGGCCGTTGAGCAGCTCGCTGCGCTCGAAGATCTGCGAGCCGTCGGCCTTGGTGCGGTAGACGTCGACGCGTCCGCCGCCGGTGAGGTCCAGCCGCAGCCGCACCTTGTCGAGCGTCGTCCAGCGCCGCCAGTACGACGCCGCGAACGCGTTGAAGTACGCGCCGAAGGACACCTCGCTGTCGGCGTCGATCACCGCGGACGTGCGCGAGGTCGCGTGCAGCCTGCGACCGCCGCCGACCGTGGACCCGGTCAGGTGCACCGGCTTCACCGGCAGGTCGGTCGGCAGCGCGGTGGTGGTGGTCAGGCGCAGCCCGGTCCGCTCGTCCACGTACAGGGCGCGCACGCTCATCGGGTCACCGAGGCGCGGCAGGATCACCCGCTGCAGCAGTCCCTCGCGGGGCAGCTCGCCCGGGGCGGGGGCGGCCGCCGGCGCGGTCTCTGCTGCGGTGGTGGACACGGTGGTGGCCTCCGGGTGGGTCGGATCGGTCGAGGTCAAGATCAGTCGTCGTCGCCCGACTCGGTGCCCGACAGCGGGGTGCCCTTCGTGAAGAACGGGACGAGCCGGTTGTTGTACATGGTCAGCGCCGAGCCGATCGCCATGTGCATGTCGAGGTACTTGTACGTACCCAGGCGGCCGCCGAACAGCACGTTCGCCGTCGCGGTCTCCTTGCGCACCAGCTCGCGGTAGCGCAGCAGCTTCGCGCGGTTCTCGGGCGTGTTGACCGGGTAGTACGGCTCATCGCCGGGCTCGGCGAACCGCGAGTACTCCCGGACGATCACGGTCTTGTCGGTGCGGTAGTTCCGCTCCGGGTGGAAGTGGCGGAACTCCAGGATGCGGGTGAACGGGACCTCGACGTCGTTGTAGTTCATGACCGAGGTGCCCTGGAAGTCGCCCGTGTCGAGGACTTCGCGCTCGAAGTCGAGCGTGCGCCAGGTGAACTCGCCCTCGCAGTGGTTGAAGTAGCGGTCCAGTGGGCCGGTGTAGACGGTGGGGGTGCCCGGCGGGATCTCGTCGCGCACGTCGAAGTAGTCGACGTTCAGCCGGACCTCGATGTTCTCGTGGTCGGCCATCCGCTTGAGCCACGCGGTGTAGCCGTCGACGGGCAGGCCCTCGTAGGTGTCGTTGAAGTACCGGTTGTCGAACGTGTACCGCACCGGCAGCCGCGTGATGATCGAGGCGTCGAGCTCGCGCGGGTCGGTCTGCCACTGCTTGGTGGTGTAGCCCTTGATGAACGCCTCGTAGAGCGGGCGCCCGATCAGCGAGATCGCCTTCTCCTCGAGGTTCTTCGCGTCCTTGGTCTCCACCTCGGAGGCCTGCTCGGCGATGAGCCTGCGGGCCTCGTCGGGGCTGTAGTACCGGCCGAAGAACTGGTTGATCAGCGACAGGTTCATCGGGAACGTGTAGACCTGGTCGCCGACCCTGGCGAAGACCCGGTGCTGGTAGTTCGTGAACTCCGTGAACCGGTTGACGTACTCCCACACCCGCTCGTTGGAGGTGTGGAACAGGTGCGCGCCGTACTTGTGCACCTCGATGCCGGTCTCCGGATCGGGCTCGGAGTAGGCGTTGCCGCCGATGTGCGAGCGGCGTTCCAGCACGAGCACGCGCTTGCCGAGCCCGGCCGCCACCCGTTCGGCGATCGTCAGGCCGAAGAACCCGGACCCGACGACGACGAGGTCGAACGAGTCGAACGTGGCCGGTTTGTGCGCGTCACCCACGACTCCCGAGGGTAGCGACGCCGTCCCTCCGCGCTGCGTCGGCCCCTCGCCGGGCTCCGCCGAGCGGGTCAACCGGTGTACACGGCCATGGTCAACGTCGCCACCCACAGGACGGCGAGCACCTGCAGCACCCGGTCACGCAGGGCGATCTCGTCGGGGGCGCCGCCGTTGCCGCTGTCGACGTCGACGGAGTAGCGCAGCACCGCCACGACGAACGGCACGATCGAGATCGTCGACCACACGGTGTTGTGGTGCTCCTCGCGGATCTCGAACGCCCACAGGCAGTAGTTCACGATCAGCACCGTGGCCGCCAGCGCCCACACGAACCGCAGGTACGACGCCGAGTACGACTCCAGCGACTTGCGGATCTTCGCGCCGGTGCGCTCGGCGAGCATCATCTCGGCGTAGCGCTTGCCGGCCACCATGAACAGTGAGCCGAACCCGGCGCACAGCAGGAACGCCTGCGACAGCGGGATGCCGGTGGCCAGACCGCCGGCGACCGCGCGCAGCAGGAACCCGGACGCGACGACGCAGATGTCGAGCACCGGCTGGTGCTTGAGCCCGAAGCAGTAGCCCAGCTGCACCGCGAGGTAGACCGCGATCAGCGCGACGAGCTGCCAGGTGGCCAGCACGCTGACGGCCAGGGCCACCACCATCAGGGCGCCCGCGGCCACGTACGCCAGCCGCACCGGCACGACCCCGGCGGCGATCGGGCGCCACCGCTTCTTCGGGTGCACCCGGTCGGCCTCGACGTCCTTCGCGTCGTTGACCAGGTAGATCGCCGACGCGGCCAGCGAGAAGGCCACGAACGCCACGGCCAGCTGCAGGATCGAGCGGCCGGTGAACAGCTGCCCGCCCACGAACGGCGCGGCCAGCACCAGCACGTTCTTGACCCACTGCTTGGGCCGCATCGTGCGCAGCAGGCCGAGCGCGACCGTCTTCGGGGTGCGGGCGACCACGGGTTGCTCCCCGGTGACCGGGGTGAGATCCGTACTGGTCATCGGTCGACCTCCCGACGGGTCACCCGGCCGGTGAGCAGCGCGACCGCCGCGCCCAGCGCGGTGCCGGCGGCGACGTCGCTCGGGTAGTGGACGCCCAGCACCATCCGCGACAGCGCCATGGGCGGCACGACCGCGGCGGTGAGCCGGGTGCCGAGCAGGCGGCCGTAGAGCACGGCGGCCGCGGTGGTGGAAGTGGCGTGCGCGGACGGGAAGCTGAGCCGACTGGGGGTGCCGACCAGTACCTGCACGGCGGGGTGGTCGGGACGGCGGCGCCGCACCACCCGCTTGACCGCGATCGATGCCCCGTGCGCGGCGGCGACCCCGGCGGCGGCGGTGAGCCAATCACGGCGGCGCCCGCGGTCCACGGCGGCCCCCAGGAGCCCCAGCGCGAGCCAGCCCGCGGCGTGCTCGCCGAACAGCGACATCGCCCGGGCGGTGCGCACGACGGGCGGGGTGGCCAGCGCCTGCTGCACCGCCTCCAGCGCGCGGACCTCAGCGCCGGCGGGCGGTGCGATCGCGGCTTCCGCGGCAGGCGCAGCGGGTGACGGGCCGGTGCGGTCGAGGAGCTCGGCCACGGTGCGGGCCTCCCAAAGGCGGCACGGCGTTCGCGCTCGCGCGGCCGGTCGATCGTCGATGGACGTCTGCTGATGTTACGCCCGCGGCGGCGCTGGGGCCGGATCGGGCCGGTGCCGAGGGCTCCGGGCGCAGGGCCAGGAGTAGGGCCGGTGGGGGTAGGGCACAGGCCGAGGCACAGCCTCACCCGGACGCAACGAACGGCACTCTCGTCCACTCCTGGTGGACGAGAGTGCCGTTCGTTGCCGTCAGGCGGGCGTTGCCATCAGGGCTCATGGGTGGGGGTCAGAACCAGCGCTCGAGCACCAGCGCGACCCCGTCCTCGGCGTTGCTAGCGGTGATCTCGTCGGCGACCGCGCGCAGGGCGGGGTGCGCGTTGGCCATCGCCACCCCGTGCCCCGCCCACTGCAGCATCTCCAGGTCGTTGGGCATGTCGCCGAACGCGATCACGTCCCCGGCCGGGACGCCCAGGTCCTCGGCGACGGCGGCCAGCCCGCTCGCCTTCGTCACGCCCGGGGCGCTGATCTCGACCAGACCGCGCGGGTGGGAGAAGGTGAGGTCCGCGGCGTCGCCGATCACCGGGGCGAGCGCGGCGACCATGGCGTCGCTCGACAGGGAGGGGTTGCGGACCAGCAGCTTCACCGCGGGCTCACCGAGCAGCTCGGACCGGTCGACGACCGCTCCGGCGGCCTCGTCCCAGGCGTTCCGGTAGCCGGGTTCGGCCAGGAACGGCGAGGGTCCGTGCGCGCTCCTGCCGACCCGCTCGACGGCGAGCCCGCTGCCCGGCAGCGTCTCCAGCACCGCGCCGGCCAGCTCGGCGAGCGTCGCCGCGGGCAGGGCGCGGTCCCACACCACGCGGTCCTCGACGGCGTCGTAGAGCAGCCCGCCGTTGGCGCACACGGCCAGCCGGACGTGCGCCAGCTCGGCGAACACGGGCGGGATCCAGCGCGGCGGGCGGCCGGTGACCAGCACGAACGGCACGCCGGCCGCGACGACCTGCGCGACCGCCGCGGCGGTGCGCGGGGTCACGTGTTCGTCGGGATCGAGCAGCGTGCCGTCGACGTCGGTGGCCACCAGGCCGGGAGCTTGCACGTCGACCAGCGTACGGTTCAGCCGAACTGCAGCGACCGCTTCGCGAGCCCGTACCAGTAACCGTCGACCTTCGTCCGGGCCGGGCCGTCGTCGGCGCTCGCCCCGAGCGTGACGAAGAGCGGGGCGAAGTGCTCCGTGCGCGGGTGTGCGATGCGGGCGGCCGGGGCGGTGTGGGCGAAGTCCAGCACGGCGTCGACGTCGTTGCGGGCCAGCGCCTCGGCGCCCCACTCGTCGAACTCCCGCGACCACGCCGGCGCGGGTGCGTCGGTGCGGCCGCCGACCTCGCGCAGCGCGTGCAGGTTGTGGGTGAAGAAGCCGCTGCCGACGACCAGCACCCCCTCGTCGCGCAGCGGGGCGAGCCGGCGGCCGAGCGCGTAGAGGTGCTGCGGATCGAGCGTGGGCATCGAGATCTGCAGCACCGGGATGTCCGCGGCCGGGAACATCTCCTTGAGCGGCACGTAGACACCGTGGTCGAGGCCGCGGGTGGGCTCGTCGCGCACGGGGGTGCCGACGAGCTTGCGCACCTGGTCGGCCAGCTCCGGCGCGCCGGGCGCCGGGTAGGTGACCCGGTAGTAGTGCTCGGGGAAGCCCCAGAAGTCGTAGACGAGCGGCACGGTGGTGGTCGCGCCGATGGTGAGCGGTGCGTCCTCCCAGTGGGCCGAGACGACGAGGATCGCCGACGGTCGCGGCAGCTCGCCCGCCCACGCGGCGAGCTGGCCGGGCCAGATCGGGTCGTCGGCCAGCGGCGGGGCGCCGTGGCTGAGGTACAGCGCCGGCATGCGGGACATGGTCGAGCCTCCAATTATGTGAACTCTCAACCATCGTACGGCCGCGACGCCGCGTCGAGAACGAACTCATGGTGATCAACAGCGCTTTTCGATCACCACAGGTTCGTTCTCGACGCAGTACCCCGCACTCAGATGATCGCGACCGCGACGACGGTGCCGATCGCGATCTGCGCGGCCGCGATCACCCACGCCTGCGGCAGCAGCTCCTCCGCCTTCAACACCTCGCCCACGTCGATGCCGGTGACCCACTCGAGGATCCGCACCGCGGCGACCTGGGCGATGATCCCGACCAGGCCGAAGATCAGCGTCTGCAGCAGCCCCTCCAGGAGGGTGCCCGACGACACCGAGATCGCGGTGACGATCACCAGCGCCATCGCGAGCAGCCCCGAGGCGGTGACCAGCACCGATCCCGGGTTGCCGCCGCGGACCATGCGGATGAGCGGGCCGGGCGTGGTCACGTCGACCGCCCAGAACCCGATCAACAGCAGCAGGAGGCCGAGCAGCGCGTAGAGCAGGATCGCGCCGATCCCGATGCCGATCAGGCCGAAGAAGTCCGGACCGATCACGGTCTGGTCCACACCTACCTCCAGGGGAGCTCACGTGCCGAGCGGCGGGGGACCGCTCACGACTGCGGGATGCGGTGGGGCACGAACGCCGCGCCGTCGTCCGTCACGAGACCGGCCGACTCGCGGATGCCCAGCCCCGCCGCGGAGTCACCGACGATCCAGGCGCCGAGAACCGGACGGTAGCCGTCGAACTCGGGCAGCGGGGCGAAGAGCTGGTAGACGTACCCCTCCTCGCCGTGGACACCACCCGTCCGGTGCTCCATGCCGGGCGCGACGATCGAGATGTTGGCGCCCTCGCGGCCCAACCGGGGCTTGCGGACGTACTCGGTCAGCAGGCCGGGCTGATCGAGGAAGGCGGGCAGCAGGTTGGGGTGGCCGGGGTGCATCTCCCACAGCACGGCCAGCAGCGCCTTGTTGGAGAGGATGCACTTCCACAGCGGCTCGATCCACAGCGTCTCCGGCAGGTTGCGCAGCACGTGCTTGCCGAAGTCGTCGTTGAAGATCCACTCCCACGGGTAGAGCTTGAAGACCGTGGAGATCGTGGCCTCCTCGAGATCGGTGAACCGGTCGAGCGTGACGTCCCAGCCGATGTCCTCGATGGCCAGCCCGATCGTGTCGAACCCGGCCTCCGCGGCGGTCTCCTGCAGGTAGCTGACCGTGACGTGGTCCTCGCCGGTGGTGTCGCCCGCGGACCAGGTGAAGTACACCTCGCCCGACGGCAGCCGGTTCTTCAGCGCCCGCCAGCGCTCGACGAGCTGCTCGTGCAGCGAGTTCCACTGGTCGTCGCCGGGGTGGGTGTCCTGCAGCCAGTACCACTGCAGGATCGACGCCTCGAGCAGCGTGGTCGGGGTGTCGGCGTTGTACTCCAGGAGCTTCGCCGGCCCGTTGCCGTCGTAGCGCAGGTCGAACCGCCCGTAGACGTGCGGATCGGAGCGCTTCCACGACGCCGCGACGGCTTCCCACGCGAACTCCGGGATGGCGAAGTCGCGGAACCGCCCGGCCGTGACGACGTGGTCGACGGCCTCCAAGCACATCGAGTGCAGCACCTCGACGTCGGCCTCGAGCGCGAGGACCTCGTCCATCGAGAACGTGTAGTGCACCGACTCGTCCCAGTACGGGCGCGCGACGCCGCCGATGCCGCGGCCGGGGGTGTTGAAGCACATCCCCTGCTCGCGGATCGTCTGCTCCCAGCCAGGACGCGGGGTCCCGGTGCGTCGTTCCATGTCCCGCCCCGCTCAGCTGCCGCTGGACTTGCTCGACGAGCCGCCGGACTTGCTGCTGCCGCTGCTGCTCTTGGCGCCGAGCCCGCCGCGCACCGAGGTCGAGCCCGAGCTGGAGCCCAGCGACGGCCCGTCGCCGGACGACGACCTGCCGCCCGAGATCGTGCGCCCGGAGGTGTAGGTCTTGACCTTGGTCTTGTCGCTGGGGAGCGTGGTCGTCCCGCCCTTGACCCGCTCGCCGAGCGTGCCCGAACCGCCGTACGTGTAGTGGTACTGGCGCCCGCCTGCGCCGATGAAGATCGGGTACGGGTACGCCCCGGAGGGACCGCTGCTGCTCGCGACCGGGGTGACGCAGTTCGAGTCGTCGACGATCACGCCGTCCTCGTCGGTGCAGTAGGCGGTCTCCTCGTCGCCCGACGTGATGAGGTAGCCGATCCCGATCACGGCGGCCAGCCCGACGGTGACCCCTGCCCCGTTCATGATCCGCCTGCGGATGCGCTGCTTGCGCTCGGCCTCCTCGGTCTCGCGGCGCGCCTCCTCGGCCCGGCGCCGCTCGGCCTGCTCGCGGGCCTTCTGCTCGGCGAGGGTGGGCTCGCGCGGCGGGGTGGTCCCGTCCTGGAAGCGCATGCTGCCCGGCCGCGGCTCCTCGGGAACAGGTCCCTCGGTCACGGACGCCCTCCTTCGATCAACGCTGCCGCCGATCAACGCTGCCGGACGGCACCGTACCCGCTGATCGGCAGGACCGGTCCCGTCGACCGAATCGCAGGAGAACCGAAGCCCGATCGTGACGTTCGCAGCACGGCGACGACCGATGGTCGCTCGGGCGGCGCGGCGCGGCGCCCTCGGAACATCACCCCGGGGCATGATTGTGCCGTCATGACACGCTCCCTGACCGCTCCCGGCCGGGCGGACGCTCCCCCACAGACGACCGGCCGGCACGGCGCTCCCCCCGCCGCCGTGCGCCCCGCGCGATCCGCGCAGCCCCCGAAGCTGCCCGAGTCGCGGATCGTGCGTCGGATCGTCGCCGGTGTGCTGGTCGGTGCCTTGACGATGTTCGGCGTCGCCACGCTGGACACGCTCACCGGCGCCCAGGTGCCGGTGCTGGGCACGCTGGCCTCGCTGCCGGTCCCGGAGGGCGAGCGCGGCCGCGCGGTCGACGCCGAGGTCCCGCCGCCGACCCCGGGCACCTGCCTGACCTGGACCCGGGTCGACGCGGCCGACGCGACCGTCGTCGAGTGCGCGCAGCCGCACCTGTTCGAGCAGGCGGGCGCGGTCATCCTGGCCGACCAGGCCGTGCTGCCGGACGACCGCAAGTGGCGCCAACTGGTCTCCGAGCGGTGCACGCCGCTCGTCAAGCAGTACCTGGGCAAGGAGCTCGACCCGAACGGGAAGTTCCGCATCGGCGCGCTGAAGCCCTCGGCGGCGAAGTGGGAGGACGGCGACCGGGAGCTGCGCTGCGGGCTGCAGAGCGCCTCCCGCTCGGGTGCGCTGTACCCGTTGGTCGGCCGCGCCGCCGAGGTCGACCAGTCCAACGTGTTCCAGCCGGGCACCTGCCTGGGCATCGACGGCAAGACCGTCGGTGACCCGGCTGACTGCGCCGGTCCGCACGCCGTGGAGACGGTCGCGATCGTCGACCTGAGCACGAAGTTCACCGGCAAGTACCCGTCCGTGGACGACCAGGACGCGTTCCTGCAGCCGGAGTGCGCCAAGCGGGCCGCCCAGTACGCCGGCAGCGAAGAGGCGATCTCGCAGAAGAAGCTCACCGTCTACTGGGACAACCTGACCGAGGAGTCCTGGAACGCCGGCTCCCGCAAGGTGAACTGCAACCTGGCGGCGCTGCTGCCCGACCGCAGCGGGTTCGCCCCGGTCACGGGCTCGGTGAAGAGCACGGTGCAGGTCGGCGACCAGCCGGCTCCGCCCGCGGAGAACAAGGCCGGCACGCCGGTCCTGCCGCCGGCGATCGACGGCCCGCCCGCGCACGCGCCGCTGCCGGGTGAGGGCCCGGACAACACCACCGAGCCCAGCCCCGACGCTGGTCAGACGCCGGCGCCGGAGCAGACCCCGGCGACGACCGAGTCGCCCACCGCCACCCCGTCGGCGGCGGCTCTACCGTTCGGGTTGTGAGCCTTCACCTGCCCCGCCGGCAGTTCGAGGAGCTGGTCGCCGACGCGCTCGACATGATCCCGCCGGAGCTGACGGCGGCCATGGACAACGTCGTCGTGCTCGTGGAGTCCCGGCATCCCGACGACCCGGAGCTGCTGGGGCTGTACGAGGGCGTGGCGCTCACCGAGCGGACCTCGTCGTACGGCGGGGTGCTGCCCGACCGGATCACGATCTACCAGGACGCGATCTGCGACATCTGCGCCGACGTGGAGGAGGTGGTGCACGAGGTGGCGGTCACGGTCGTGCACGAGGTGGCCCACCACTTCGGCATCTCCGACGAGCAGCTGCACGAACTGGGCTGGGGCTGACCGCTATTCAGCGGGTCCGCCCGCGGTGACGTCGCCCGGCTGGGGCACGGTCTCGTCCACCGACTCCAGCTCCCACCGGCCGTTCGCCCGCGCCCGCAGCACCACGAGGCCGGTGTTGGGCAGGTAGCCGGGCAGGGTGGGGCGCCCGACCATCGCGCCGGCGACGATGCGGATCGCACCGCCGTGGCTGACCAGCACGACGGTGCCGGACGCCTCAGCGGTGATCTCCTCGACGACCGGCCGGAACCGGGCCCACACGTCGGCGGCCGACTCGCCGCCCGGCAACCGCACGTGGGACTCACCGCGGTGCCAGGCCGTGTCGGTGGCGTGGAAGATCTCGCGGGCGGCGTCGTCGGCGCGCTCCTCCAGATCGCCCACGTACAGCTCGTGCACGCCCTCGACGACGGTGACGTCGAGCGAGTGCGCGGCGGCGACCGGAGCCGCGGTCTGCTGCGCGCGGATCGCGACGGAGGAGTACACGGCGGTGACGTCGGCCCCGGCGAGCCGGGCGCCCAGCGCCCGCGCCTGGGCCCGCCCCAGCTCGGTCAGCGGTTCACCGGGAGGCAGGCTGGACAGCCGCTTCTCGACGTTCGCCGGGGTCTGGCCGTGCCGGGCGAGGACGAGCTTCACGCGCCGGTCCCCGCTCGCAGCGACTCCACCCACGCCCACGACGCCTCGTACGCGCGGTCGTCGGCGTCCCCGAGCGGGACGACCGTCCGCGGCGGCGTCTGCCCGCTGGTCCCGTTGCCGGCGCGGGGGTAGGAGCCGAGGAACCGCACGCGGTCGCAGCGGCGGTGCAACGCCGCGAGCGCCTCCCCCACGGCCGGTTCGGCGACGTGCCCGGCGAAGTCGAGGTGGAACCAGTACTCGGCGTGCCGGTCCTTGATCGGGCGGGACTCGATGCGGGTCAGGTCGATCCCGCGCACCGCCAGCTCGGTGAGCACACCGAGCAGCGCGCCCGGCCGGTTCTCGGTGGTGGCCGCGATCGAGGTGCGGTCGTGCCCGGTCGGCGGCGGGGGCGGCGAGCCGGGTCGGCGCACCAGCGCGCAGCGGGTGACCGCGCCCGCGGTGTCGGCGACGTCGTCGGCGAGCGTGTCCAGCCCGTGCAGCTCGGCCGCCAGCGGTGCCGAGATCGCGGCGTCGATCTCGCCGCGGGCCACCTGGGCGGCGGCCTCCGCGGTCGACGGCGAACTGACCACCTCGGCGTGCGGGAGGTGGTCGGCGATCCACCCACGGGTCTGGGCGATCGCGTGCGGGTGGGAGCCGATCGTCCGCACGTCGTCGACCTTCGTGCCGGGCCGGACCAGCACCGCGAACCGCGGCGCGACCAACGCCTCCCGCACGATCACCAGCGGCGGGTCCACGACCAGCCCGTCCAGCACGGCCGGCACCGCGCCCTCGACGGTGTTCTCGATCGGCACGCAGCCGGCGTCGACGCTGCCGTCGCGCACCGCGTCCAGCACCGCGAGGCTGCCGACGCACGGCACGAGCTCGGCGCCGTCGGCCTCGGGGAGCGAGCGCAGGGCCTGCTCGGTGAACGTGGCCCGCGGGCCCAGGAACGCGATGCGCAGAGTCATCGGGCCAGCAACCCCAGACGTGCCAGCCGGGCACCGGGCCCGGAGTCGGAACCGAGCTCGACCCCGCAGTGGGCGATCAGCTGCCGCACGCCGGTCACCGCGCGCTCGGACAGCGCCGCCAGCTCGGCGGCCAGGGCCGTGGCGTCGGTGGAGGCGAGCGCGCCGCGCACGTCGCCGGAGGTGATCGCCCTGGCGACGGCCACGACGAGGTTCAGCAGCCCGTGCGCCGCACCGTTGCCCGCCGGGCGGACGACGTCGGCGACGCCGAACGCGGTGAAGCCACTGCCGGACTCGACCGCCACCTGGACGAACTGCTCGACCTCCGCGTCGTCCGGCACGTCGGACACGCGCGGTCCGCCGACCCGCAGCCGCGGGGTGCAGCCGTGGTCGGCGACCCGGCGGACCGCGTCGAGCCAGGCCGCGGTGCCGGCCTCGTCGCCCACGTGCGGGCGGCGCGGCTCCACGACCGGCACGACGTCCTCGGGCACGAACTCCGACACCCGCTCCAGCCACACGGCGTCGACGTCCGGTGGGGCAGCGGTCTCGACGCTGCGCGGGGTGAGCAGGTTCGGCCGGGACAGCACGGTGGACAGAGCCTTCGGCACCGCACCGAGCCCGGTGTCGACGACGAGGGAGAGGTCCACGGGGCGGTCGAGCCCGCGGCGGGCCAGGTCGGCCACGAGCTGGGGCAGCCGGGAGACGGGGCACACCAGGTGCCCGACCAGGCCGCCGTAGCGGCTGTCGTCGCGTGCTGCCAGGTACCGCTCCACCACGTCCTCGACCGGCTCGGCGGTGGCCCGCGGCCGCAGCAGAGCAGTGTCGTCGACCAGATGGGCGAACAGCGGCGGAATGCCGACCTCGCCCGTGCCGTCCGCCGTCACGGACCAGACGCTAACCGGTCGGCCCGAGCGGCCACGCAACACCCCTGGACAGCCGACTGGCGAGCAATATAACTTAGCCTCACCTAACTGGAGGTGAGGAACGCTTGGCTGCGACCCGAACGCGCCGCCCGCCGGCCCCGACCGGCGCCGAACGAGCGCGCAGCATCGCCGCCCGGGGTGGGCAGGCCAGCATCGTCGGAACGGGTACGGCCCCGACCGTGCCCCTGGTGCACCACGTGCGCGCCGACGGATCCACCGCGATGCTGCTGCCCGACGACGACCCCCTCCTGCAGCGCGTGCGCGCCGCCGGCAGCGACGGCCACGCCGTGATGCTGGAACTGACCGACCGGGCCCCGGTCGACCTGCGCGAGCCCGTCCGCGGCCTGCTGTGGATCACCGGCATGCTGCGGATGCCCACGCCCTTCTGCGCGCGCCGGATCGCGGTCGGCATGGCCGAGGCGATGCCGGACCCGCGGCTGCTCGACCTCGGCCACGGCGCCACGCTCGTGCGGCTCGATCCCGGATCGGCCGTGCTCTCGGACGGCGAGGGCACCGCCGCGCTCTCCCCGCTCGACCTCGCGGCCGCCGTCCCCGACCCGTTCTGCCGCTACGAGACGAACTGGCTGGCGCACCTGGAGTCCGCGCACCCGACCGTGTTCACCGCCCTGCACCGGCACCTGCCGGCGTACCTGCGCGACGACCGCAGCGCCCGCATCCGCCCGCTCGGGCTCGACCGGTTCGGGCTGCGGCTGCGCGTCGAGACCCACGACCAGGACCACGACGTCCGGCTGGCGTTCGAGCGGGAGATCCGCACCCTCGACGAGCTGCGCGAACAGATGAGCAAGCTGGTGGGGTGCCCGTTCGGGCGGGCCCACCGGCACGCGAGCTGAGGCTCGGGGTCAGTCGGCCTCGAGCGGGCTGCGGCCCGCGTGGACACGGGCCGTGACCCGGCGCTCGGCGAAGAACGACGCGAACGGGATCGTGCCGGCCACCAGCACGACGAGGGCGTCGAGCGGCTTCCAGCGGGCGCGCTCGGCGAGCAGCAGCGTCACCACGATGTAGACCATGTACAGGAAGCCGTGGCCGACGCCGACCACGGCGACCATGCCGGGCTGGCCGAAGAAGTACTTCAGCGGCATCGCGATCAGCACGAGCACGAGCAGCACCACACCGGTCACGTACGCCATGACGCGGTAGGCCAGCAGCGCGGTGTCCGTGTTCAGCGATGGCGACACGCCGTTCTCACTCTCCCTCTCGGGCGGCGAGGCGCGCGGCGATCTCGGCCAGCCCCTGGTTGTACGCGGCGAGCCGCCGGTCGTCGGGATCGTCCTCGTCCAGCTCCGGGACGACCGCGGTGGCGGGCCGGGGGCCGAACGGCGACGGTCCGTCCGGCAGCGGCCGCGGCGCCGCCGGCACGGTGGGCCGTGCGGTGTTCTGGGCGGTGGTCTGAGCAGCCGGTGCGACAGCGGCGGGCTCGCCCTCGGTGGGTTTCTCGGCGTCGGTGCTGGATCCGTCGGTGCTGGATCCGTCGGTGCTGGATTCCGTGCCGGCTTCCCCCTCGGCCAGGCGCGCGGCCTCCATACGCAGGAAGCGCCACCACATGACCCCGAAGAAGACGGCGAAGAGCGGCCACTGCAGGCCGTAGCCGACGTTGAGCGCGCTACCCATGGCCGACCCGGCCCGGCCCCACTGCCAGGCCGCCAGGAACCCGCACGTGACCATGGCACCGAGGGTCAGCAGGTGCCACAGGATCCACCGCGGGGTGAAGATCAGCCGTCGCACAGTCCCACGATACGCGGCCGGTAGCGTTCGTTCCCGTGAGCGGGACCGGTTCCGGTGTGATGCGCGGCTGGCTCGCCCCCCAGCGGCCGGGCCGGGTGGCCGTGCTCACCGATCCGCGGGAGCGGCGGCTGGCGGCGACCGAGATCCTCGTCGTGCTGACCGTGACGCTCGGGCTGCGGGCGCTCTCCAGCGGGCTGTCGCTGATCGAGGCGGCGCTGCAGCCCGTGCCGCTCAACGAGCAGCAGGTGGCGCTCAACGCGCCCGCCTCCCGGAACGAGCTCGTCGACCTGGCGTTCCAGCTGGTGCGGGTGCTGCAGCTGGTCGGCTGGGGAGCGCTGGGGGCGTACCTGCTGGTCAGGGCGGGGTTCGCGCTGCGGGCCGTGGGGCTGGACGCGAAGCGGCCGGGCAAGGACGCGGTGTGGGCGGCGGGGATGGCGGCGCTGATCGGGATCCCCGGACTCGGGCTGTACCTGGTCGCGCGGGCGCTCGGCGTGTCGCTGACGATCGCCCCCTCGCTGCTGACGGACACGTGGTGGCGCATCCCTGTACTCGTCGCCTCGTCCGCCGCGAACGCGTGGGCCGAGGAGGTGGTGCTGCTCGGCTACCTGCTCACGCGACTGCGGCAGCTCGGCTGGTCGGAGAACCGCGCACTGGTGCTGCAGGCGGTGGTCCGTGGTGCCTACCACCTCTACCAAGGGCTGGGAGGCTTCGTCGGGAACCTCGTGATGGGACTGGTGTACGGCCGCTTCTGGCAGCGCACCAACCGGCTGTGGGTCCTGGTGCTGGGCCACACCCTCATCGACGTCGTGGCGTTCGTCGGCTACGCGGTCCTGGCCGGGAAGGTGGGCTGGCTGTAGCGGACGGGACGCAGGACTCGCCCGCCGAACTGCGGGACTCGCCAGGCGAGGTGCGGGACTCGCCGCACGAATCGCAGGACTCGCCGGACGGAACGGGGACTCGCCGGGCCCGGACCCGCGAGCCGTGCGTTCGGGCCGGCGAGTCCTGCGTCCAGACCAGCGAGCCTCGCGGTTCGGCCGGTCGGTTGTGCGTCCGGCCGAGCCCGGGATCACCGCAAGGTGACCTGCTTGCCCGCGATCACGTCACGGGCCCGCCGCTCGGCGTCCGTGAGCGGGGTGTCGTCGGCCAGCGCGGCCTCCAGCCGCTCCGCGAACGCTGTGACGGCGTCGGTGTACTCCTTCGCGTGCAGCTCCCGGTCCACGTCCCACACGGGGACGAGCAGGCCGTGCGCGCGGAACGAGCCGGCGTACTTCGTGCCCTCGCCGAGGGTCAGCCGGCCGCGGGCCTGCAGGCGGGCGAGCGCCGCGGTGAGCTCCGGCTCGGGCTCCGGGCGGACCCAGCGGATGTGGGCCTTGCTGCCGGTGTCGACCCAGTACGCGCCGCGCACGCCGTCACCGACGGCCTCGGTCGGCATGATCACCGCGTTGGCGCGCTCCAGCATGGCCGTGACCTCGGCGGAGGGCTCGCCGCCGTCCTCGGCGGGCGGCACCCACCAGCCGAAGTCCTGGTGGAGCGTGAGATCGAGGTGGGCGGTGGGGTCGACGACGTCCTGCAGGCGGACGAGATCGACCGCGGTGCCGGGCCCGACCACCGGCAGCGACGTGCCCGGCTCGGCGTCGAGCGCCCAGCGCAGGGCGCGACCGAGGTCGGCGGACAGGTCGCCGGACCGGGTCTGCACCTGCATGCCGAGGAACACCTCGCCGGTGTCCCGCACGAGCGCGGCGACCGCGCCGGGCAGCACCGTGGCGAGGGTGACCGGCCGTTCCGCGGGCTCGCGCAGCGGCAGCGGGGCGGTGGCGGACGGCAGGAACTCGCGCATGGCGATCAGGTCGGGCTCGATCGCGAGGCCCTCGAAGGGGCGGGTGACGATGACGTCGTCACCGGCGCCGTGGCAGGCCTTGTAGCGCTTCCCTGAGCCGCACGGGCAGGGGCGGCGGGGGTTCTCGCCGGGTGCCGCGGAACGGGTGCGGTCGCGTGTCTTCTTCGCCATGGTGGCGTGAAGGGTAGCGGCGGGGCGGATGATGTCGTGTCGTGGTCCCGTTCGATCCGCGTGACGAGGCGTTCCTCGCCGACCCGTACCCGACCTTCGCGCGGCTGCGCGCCGAGGCGCCGGTGCACGACCATCCGCTGCTGGGGATGCCGGTGGCGGTGTCGCACGCGGCGTGCTCACAGGTGCTGCGCGGGCGGGAGCTGGGCCGGATCTGGAGGGACGCCGAGCCGGCGGAGTCCTTCCGCGCGTTCAACCTGCTGCACCGCAACTCGCTCCTGGAGCGGGAGGGCCCCTCGCACGCGCGGCTGCGCAGCGCCGTCGCCGGGGCCTTCAACCGCGGCCACACCGCCCGGCTGGCGCCGTGGGTGGGCGCGCTGGCCGACCGGCTGGCCGGTGAGCTGGCCGCGGCGATCGACGAGCACGGCTCGGCCGACCTGATGTCGATCCTCGCGGCGCCGCTGCCGGTCGAGGTGATCGCGGAGCTGCTCGGCGTGCCGGAGCCGACCCGCTCGCGGATGCGCGGCTGGTCGAACGCGATCGTGGCGATGTACGAGCCGGATCCCGGCGAGGCGCGGCGCGCAGCCGCGGAGCGGGCGGCGGCGGAGTTCGTGACCGAACTGCGGGCGTTCGCGGCGCACCGCGCGCAGCATCCCGGTGACGACCTGGTGTCCGACCTGCTGTCCGCCGATCTCGATCCGGACGAGCTGGTGGGGACGGCCGCGCTGCTGCTGATGGCGGGCCACGAGGCGACGGTGAACGTCATCGGCAACGGGGTGCTGGCGCTGCTCACCCACCGCGACCAGTGGAACCGCCTGATGGCCGATCCGGAGCTGGACGAGCGGGCCGTCGAGGAGCTGATCCGCTTCGACGCTCCGCTGCAGCTGTTCGAGCGCACCGCCGTCGCCGACACCGAGGTGGCCGGGTACCCGGTCCCGGCCGGCGCCAAGATCGCGGTGCTGCTGGGCGCGGCAGCACGGGATCCCGCGGTCGTGGACCGGCCTGACGAGCTGGACGTCGGCCGGCACCCGAACCCGCACCTGGGGTTCGGGCTGGGCGTCCACTACTGCTTGGGGGCGCCGTTGGCGCGAGTGGAGGTGGCAGCGGCGTTGGCGGCGCTGCGGTCGCGGCTGCCGGACCTGGAGCTGGCCGCGCCGCCGGTGCGTCGCCCCGACTTCGTCATGCGGGGGTTGCGGGAGCTGCGGGTGACCCGACGCTGACCAGCACTTCCCGCCGGGTCACCCGGAACGGCCCGAGCAGCTGCGTGATCCGCGTGACGTGCACGGCGAGCAGAGCCGCGGAGAGTGTGGCGGCGAGATCGACGAGCGCGTGCAGCACGACGCCGTCGGCGCGGGCCTGCACGCCGGGCAGGAGCAGCCACACGACGGCGAGCACCGCGAGCACACCGTTCGCGGCCCAGGTGAGCCACCAGGCCAGCAGGAGCCGGGACGGGCGGGGCCGCTGGTCGCGCGGCCGTTCGAGCACGGCGTGCTCGACCTCGGCCAGCACCGCCCCGGGCACGACGAGGTTCAACCCGGGCACGATCCAGCCGAGCACGATCTCCCGCGCCGTGCGCGCCGGCCGCACCCCGGCGTGGTCGGCGGCCGCCTCGCAGACGCGCAGCGTCCACAGCACGGTGGCGACCCCGGCGACGAGCGCGAGTACCGGGGCGACCCATCCGGCGGCGGCCACGAGCGCGTCGGAGGCGGCGACGGCGGGCGGGGAGAGCGCCTCTCCGCGGCTGATCAGCAGCAGCGCGTAGCGCCACACCTCGGCGCCCGCGGCGATGGCCGTGACGACCGCGGTCGCCCACAGCAGGGGCACCACGGTGCCCGCGAGGGCCCGCGCCGTGTAGAGCGCAGACGGTGGCTCGGGCGCGTCGTCCTCCGGGTCCCGCCACGGCACGGGCGGGAAACCCCAGCGCGGGATCCAGCGGTAGAACGGCGCTCCCCGGTACGGCTGCCGAGGTGGGCGCGGCGCGGCCGGTGGGTACACCGAGGACGGCGGTGCGGCCACCCACTCCAGCGGCGCGGCCGCGAGGTGCCGCCCGCACCCGGGGCAGTAGGGGCCGCCCGCCGGTCCGGCGTACCCGCAGTGCCGGCAGCGAACGCCCTGCGCACCGGCCTGGCTCACGGTCCTACGCGACGGTCGGTTCGGCGCCGGGGACCTCGGCGACCATCGGCCGGCCCGCCAGCTGCCACGCCTGCATCCCGCCGTCGACGTTGATCGCGGAGTGGCCCTGCTGCGTCAGGTACGCGACGACGCGCGCGGATCGGCCGCCCGAGCGGCAGATCACGAACAGCGGATCGGCGTCGGGGAGCTCACCGAGCCGCGCCGTCAGCTCGCTCATGGGGATGTGCTGCGCAGTGGGCGCGTGGCCGGCGGCCCACTCGTCGGCCTCCCGGACGTCGAGCAGGACGGCGTCGTCGGGCAGCTCGTTCACCCCGACAGCGGGGACAGGACCGGTCATGTCCTCGATCCTGCCATGGCCCAGGTCATGCCCGGGTGAACGAGCAAGCGCCTCTACCCGAGAACGGCGAGGGTGGAGATGGCCGCGGCGGCGCGGACCGGGCGCTGGCGCATGCGGAACGCCAGCACGTCGCCCATCGTGAACCGGCCGGTGCTGCGCAGCAGCTCCGCGACCAGCAGCAGCGCGACGAGCCACGCGACGAGGAAGCCGATCGAGTACAGGAACCCGTCGTGGCCGGCGAGCGCGATGGCGCCGGCGATGCCGCGGAACGACGCGCCGCGAGGTGGTCGCCCGCGATCGCGACGCCGTTCTGCGGGCCGGTGAACATGCGGCCCGCCGCGTAGTGTCGCCCGCGGTGCGGTTGGTGCGGCTCTCCCGGTCGGCGAGCACGGGGGTGATCACCACGACCACCCCGACGATGCCGACGTTGAGCCAGCGGTTGCCCATCAGCTCGGGGCCGCCTGGGCCGAGGCGGTGCTCACGAACGCTCCTCTCGACCGCGGTGCGGATGCGCTCGGCGAGCGGGTCGATGCGGCGCTCGGCGTAGCGGACGGTGAGCGCGAGCGTCGTCACGAACTGCATCAGCCCGACGAGCGCCGACGTCGACGTTGCCCGCCACCCGGATCGCCATGACGTCCGGCGCGTACGACGCGAGCCGGATGGAGGCCAGGTACCAGAGGAGGAACGGGGTGCTGGCCGGAAAGACGAACCGGCGCAGTCGGCGACGCAGCACCCGGAAGTCGGGCTGTCCTGGATCTCCTGGTGGACAGTGCCTCGCGAACGTTCCCCGGTCGTGATCATGCGTGTCCCCTCCGGGTGCCGACATCGCTCGTAGGGAGCGGTTTCNGCAGCGATGNGGGCACGGAGAGCACCCCGATCGTGGTATCGCCCATGGCCGGGTGCCGGAGTCACACAGGGTCGCCGTAGACCGGACGGACCTCCGATGGACGGGTCGTTCGGGGTANGCACCGATCGTCGCACCACGACGGGGCGATCACGCACAGTGATCACCGCCGTCACCTGAGCTCAGGCCCCTCGCTGCGCTGCTGAGTGAGCCGGTCGATGGTCAGGCCCAGCCGCTCCGGCGCGTGCAGCTGGAGCAGCACGCCGTCGACGTCGCCGGGGACGGACTTTCCGGTCAGCTTGCTGACCACGATCGTCACCAGGAACGCCAGCGGCACGGCGACCACGGCGGGGCGGGTGGCCAACGTGCCGATCCAGCCGTCGGGCAGCGGCGCGTACAGGCTGGCCAACGAGGCCGCCCCGGACAGCACGCCGCCGACGATCACGCCGGTGATCGCGCCGGGGGAGGTGAGTCCGCGCCACCAGATGCCCAGGATCAGCAGTGGGCAGAAGGTCGACGCCGCGACCGCGAACACCAGCGGCACGAGCAGGGTGAAGTCGGCCCGGGGCGTGGTCAGCGCGACGACCAGCGGAACGACGGTCGCGAGCACCGCAGCCAGCCGGAAGTTGCGCAGCTTCCCCTGCAGGATGTCGGTGAACAGCACGCCCGCGAGGCTCACCACCAGCCCGGACGAGGTGGCGAGGAACGCCGCCGCCATCCCGGCCGCGATCAGCCCGACGAGCCCCCAGCCGACGGGGTTGTCCCCGAACGCGGCCGTGGGCACGAGCAGCACCACCGCGTCGGACGTACTCTCCAGCAGCACCTGCGGGACCAGCCGCCGGGCGAGCGCGCTCAGCAGGATCACCATCAGGTAGAAGCCGCCGAGCATGAGCAGCACGACCACGGTGGTGCGGCGGGCGGCGCGGCCGTCCTCGTTGGTGTAGAAGCGCACGAGGATGTGCGGCAGCCCCATCGTGCCGAAGAACCCCGCGATCAGGATCGAGTAGATCTCCAGCAGCCGCCCGGCCCCCGGGGTCGGCTCCAGCCACTCCGAGTCCGGCGCCGAACCGGTCGGCACCGGCACCTCCGCGCCGGCTGGGAACACCAGCTGCGTCCCGGACTCCACGGTGTGCTCCCCGGGCTGCCACTGCAGCTCGCCGGCCACCTCCGCCCCGTCGACGACGCCCTCGGCGGTGACGGTGACCGGTTGCTCCACCACCATCGTCACGCCGGTGCGCACGGTGACCGTGGTCCGCTCGGCGAAGACCTCGCCTGCCGGGCGAGCGGTCCCGGTGGGTGAGAGCAGCAGGCCGAACAGCGCGGCGAGCGGCACCGCGATCGCCGCCACCTTGATCCAGAACTGGAAGGCCTGCACGAAGGTGATCGAGCGCATCCCACCGCCGAGCACCGTGAGCAGCACGATGATGCCGGTGGCGGCGACCCCGCTCCACGACGGCAGCGCGGTCAGCGCGGTCAGCGCGAACCCGGCGCCCTGCAGCTGGGCGAGCAGGTACAGCCAGCCGATGAGCAGCACCGTCACGGCGCAGACGCGGCGCAGAGCGGCCGAGGACAGCCGAGCCTCGGCGAAGTCGGGCACGGTGTAGGCACCGGATCGGCGCAGCGGTGCAGCGACGAACAGCTGCAGCGCGAGGAACCCGATGAGGGCCGCCACCGGCCACCACAGTCCATCGGCACCGCTCGCGACGATCATGCCGGCGATCGCCAGGAACGACGCCGCCGACAGGTACTCGCCGGAGATGGCGGCCGCGTTGGTCAGCGGGTTGACGGTGCGGGACGCGACGAGGAAGTCCGAGGTGCTGCGGGTGACCCGCACCCCGAGGACGCCGATGATGGCGGACGCGATCGCCACGAGGGCGATCGCGACGAGGGTGACGACACCGGTCGTGGTCACCGCGCGGTTCCTTCGACGAGCATCCGATCAACCCTGCACGTGGTCCGCGAAGCCCTTCTCGACCTTCTCGGCCGTGCGGGCGTGCCACCACCCGAGCCCGAACAGGAAGGGGTAGATCAGGCCGCCGAGCAGCAGCCACGGCAGCCGGATCCCCAGCACCGAGACCCGGGCGACCTCCGGCAGGAACGCGAACGCCAGCGGCAGCGCGATCAGCACCACCAGCGCGGCGGCCGCGAACCCCAGCGCCACGTTCAGCTGGGAGCGGATGAGGCCGCGGCGCAGCACCTCACCGACCCCGGTGCCCTCGCGCACGTCATCGACGGTGCGGACGGGCCGGGCCACCGACCGGCGCTCGGCGAGCACCACGCGGACCCGCTTCGGCGGTTCGGGCTGGGGCTCGCCCGGCTCCGATGACGACGAGACCGTCGGCGCACCCACCGCGGCGAGCGGGGTGGGCGTGGTCTGCGACGTCGGCGTGCTCAGCGCGACGGCCGGAGCCGCCGTCGCGTCGGCTGCACGCTGCTTCGCGACCTCGGCGATCGCGGCCTCGAGCTCGGGATCGCGGAAGTCGGCGCCGTCGGCCGTGTCCTCGTCGTAGTCCCCGTCGTAGTGCTTGTCGTAGTCCCCGTCGTCCTCGTCGTCGTAGTCCTCGTAGTCGACGTAGCGCCGCGGCGGGGCCGGCTCCTCGGGCGGTCCGGCCGCGGGCGCGGCGGGTGGCTCGGTGCCGGTGTCGGTGGAGCCACCGCGCTGCGCGGGCACCGCGACGATCCGCCCGTCGTCGGTCTCGGTCGGCGGGGTGGGGGTGCGAGCAGCGGCGGTCCCGCCGGTCGCGGTGCCCGTGAGCGGGATGCCGGTCGGGGTCGACGGCGGACTGGGCGGCGGCGAGAGCAGACGGGCCGCAGCCGGTCCAGCGGGCGGCACTGGACGGCCGGTGCGCACCTGGCCGCCGAGCACCGGCAAGCCGGGACCGCCGGGAGCAGCCTTCGCGGCAGGCGGCTCGGCGCGGCGCAGCTCGGCCCCCTCGTCCGACCCGGTGGCGCTGCTCTCCTCGCTCGGCTCGGCCTCGGCCGGGGCGGTCGCAGCGGCCGTGCCGGGGATGCCGGCGAACGCGCGGCCCGCAGCGGCGCCGTCGCGGAACGCCGCCGACGCCGCGACCGGGGAACCCGCCCCAGTGCTGCGGGGCGCCTGGACGCCCTCCGCGGGCTGGGCCTGCTCCGCGTCGTCGGCATCCGGGGTGGCCGGCACCGGTGCGGTCGTGGCCGGGTCCCGCCGGGTGGCGGGGAGATCGCCGAGCAGCGCGGGATCAGCGAACGCCGGGCGGCGGGCCGGGGCGCCGAAGCCCTGCGGCGCCTGTCCGCCCAGTGCCGGGTGCAGCACGGCCGGATCGCCGTAGCTGGTGGCCGGCGGCTCGCCGGGAGGCACCGCCGGGGTCGGGCGGGTCTCCGTGGCGGCGGGCTGCGGCGCGGTCGTGTCCGGGCTGGGCACGTCGAAGCGCCGCGCGCGCGAGGGCGGCACCGCCCCGGGCGGTGTCGAGCCGGGTGCCGACCCAGGTGTCGAGCGTTGCCTCGAACGCGTGCGGGGCGGCAGCGGCGTCCGCACCGGGTAACCGGGCGGTGGCCCGGGGGTGGCGTGCCGCGGGGCGCCGTGCCCCGGCACCAGACTGGGGCCCGGGAAGGTCGACGGCGTGCCGCGGCGGGCGTGCCGCGCTCCACCGCCGTCCGCGGCGCGCGCGGCCATCCGGCGGCGGATCTCCTCCTGCAGCCAGTCACCGCTCTGCTCGCCGCTGTTCCCAGCGGCCGCAGCGCGCTCCCGGCCGTCCGGGGATCCCGGAGGGTCCTCGGGCTCCGGGCTCACCGACGGCGGGGCGCCGTCGGTGAAGGTGCTCACCGCACGCCCTCGCTACCGATGCTCATCGCTGGCTCCAGGCCTGCTTGGTGGCCCTGACCAGGCGGTCCTTGAGCTCCCGGGTGTGCCGGCGACTCACCGGCAGCTCGGCGCAGTCCGGGCCGCTGCCGACCCGCACCACGTAGCCGGAGCCGGACAGCCGCAGCTCGGTGACCAGCGGCAGGGCCACCAGGAACGAGCGGTGGATGCGCACGAACCCGGCCTCGCGCCAGCGGTCCTCCAGCACCGAGAGCGGGATGCGCACCAGGTGGCTGCCGTCGTGGGTGTGCAGGCGCGCGTAGTCGCCCTGCGCCTCGACGTAACGCACCGCCGAGCGCGGCACCAGCTTCGTGGTGCCCGCCAGCTCGACGGGGATGACCTCGTCCTCGTTGCCCTCATCGCGGGCCGGTTCCGCCGCGGCGGCCTTGCGCCGGTCGATGATGCGGGTGATGGCCGCCTGGAGCCGCTCGGCGCGCAGCGGCTTGAGCAGGTAGTCCGCCGCACCGACCTCGTAGGCGTCCACGGCCCGGTCATCGTGCGCGGTCACGAACACGACGTCCGGCGGCACCGCCATCGACGAGAAGACGCGCGCGAGCTCCAGCCCGTCGAGGCCCGGCATGCGGATGTCCAGGAAGACCACCTGGATGTCCGAGCGGTCCGCGACCCGCACGCCGGTCATCGGGTTCGCCATCGCACGGCTCTGGCCGGCGGCGGCGGCCTCGCGGACACCCTGACGCCCGTTGAGCACCCGGAGCGCGTCGGTGGCGTTGGACGCCTTCAGCACGGTCCCGACGCGAGGATCCTCGCTGAGCAGGTAGGCCAGTTCTTCGAGAGCCGGTTCCTCGTCGTCCACCGCCAGGACGACCAGGCCGCCGGAACTGTCGTTGCTGTCCACGATCTCCTCATCCTGCGTCGCGATGACCGCCGGGGATCTCCCCCTTCGATCACCACCTGATCCCGCCGCCGCGACCATGGTGACGGTCAATCCCTGTGAGTGCCAGACTCACACACCATTCGGATTCATCCGATCACGGTCTGCTACAGACCGTACCGCGCCCACGCCGCGCGGACCTCCACCGCCTGGACGAGCGCCAGCAGGAGATCGGCCCGTGCGTCGTGCCGCGCGGCCGGCGCCGCACCCAGGCCCAGCCTGGCCAGAAGCGGTTTTCGTTGATCCACCGTGACCAGCTCGGCATCCGGGTAGCGCTCGGTGAGCACCCCGCGCGCCGTACCCACCCCATCGGTGAGGCCGAGCTCCACGGCACGTGCTCCGGTCCACACCTCGCCGGTGAACAGATCGGCCGAATCGGTGAGCTTGTCGCCTCGGCGGGTGGTCACCCAGTCCTTGAACATCCCGTGCAGCTGGTCCTGCATGCCGCGCAGCCAGTCGACGTCCTCCGGCTTCTCGGGCAGGAACGGGTCCAGGCGCGACTTCGACTCCCCCGCGGTGTAGAGCCGCCGCTGCACGCCGATGCGCTCGATCAGCCCGTCCATCCCGAAGCCGGCGCTGATCACCCCGATCGACCCGACGATCGACGTCGGGTGGGCGTAGATCTCGTCGGCGGCGCACGCCAACCAGTACCCGCCGGACGCAGCGAGGTCCTCGCAGAACGCCAGCACCGGCACCTTCTTCTCGTCCGCGAGCTGCCGGATCCGGTCGGCGACCAGCGCGGACTGCGTGGCGGACCCGCCCGGCGAGTTGATCAGCAGCGCGACCGCGGCGAGCTTCTCGGGCGCGAACGCGCGCTCCAGCGTCTTCTCCACGACCTGCGCGTTGATCACCGCGCGCGGCAGGGGCCCCGCGGTCGCCGTGATCACCCCGTGCAAGCGCACCATCGTGACGACCGGCTTGCTGCTGCGCTCGCCGAGTCGTCCGGGTAGCCGCTGCGTGAGGGACTCGGGGATCCGCAACGCGTCCATGACCTCACCGTACGCGGCAGATCAAGATCACGTCGAGGTCACGGAGCACACCTTGCGATCGACCCCGCTCCGGGTTCCACCCTGCTAGGCGCGCACACCCGCCCGGTACTTCGGGATCCGCAACGTGATCTTCATGCCGGCCCCGGGCGCGGTGTCCACCACGAGCCCGAAGTCGTCGCCGAAGGTGGAGCGCATCCGGTCGTCGACGTTGCCCAGCCCGACGTGGGCGCCGGACATGTGGGCGTCTTCGAGGTCCTCGTGCAGGCGCGCGGGGTCCATCCCGATCCCGTCGTCCTCGACGATGATCACGCACTCCGCGCCCGCGTTCTCCGCGGTGATCGTGATCGTGCCGCCGTTGGGCTTGTTGGCCAGGCCGTGCCGCACCGCGTTCTCCACCAGCGGCTGCAGCGCGAGGAACGGCAGCACGACGGAGAGCACCTCGGGCGCGACCTGCAGCTTGATGTTGAGGCGGTCGCCGAAGCGGGCCTTCTCCAGCCGGATGTACCGGTGGATGTTGTTGAGCTCCTCGGCCAGCGTCGTGAACTCGCCCGCGGTGCGGAACGAGTAGCGGGTGAAGTCGGCGAACTCGATCAGCAGCTCGCGGGCCCGGTTCGGGTCGGTGCGGATGAACGAGGCGATCGTGGTGAGCGCGTTGTAGACGAAGTGCGGGGAGATCTGCGCCCGCAGCGCCCGCACTTCGGCCCGGTTCAGCCGCGCCCGGGACTCGTCCAGCTCGGCCAGCTCCAACTGGCTCGACACGTAGCGGCCCACCTCGGCGGTGGCGCGCATCAGCACCGGCCCGGCCGTCGACGTGGTGAGCGCGCCGAGCGTGCCGATGATCTTCCCGTCGGACTCCAGCGGCACCACGAAGATGCCGCGGACCTCGCAGTTGGGGTGGTCGCAGCGCAGGTTGCCGTGGGAGAGGACCTGCTGGCGGCCGGTCGAGATGACCTGCTCGGCGAGCGCCCGCACATCCGGCTCGTGCTGGTCGGCATCGCCGTCCCAGGCCAGCGTGTTGGCGTTCTTGTCGGTCATCGTCAGCGCGCACGTGTCGAGCAGCGTGCGCAGGTACGGCAGAGCGAACGCCGCGGACCGGGGCGACAGACCGTCGCGCAGCGCGGGTGCGGCCAGCGCGACCGTGTGCAGGGTGCCGAACGTCGCCTTCTCCAGCGGGGTGGCGAACTTGTTCCGCCGGTTGCGGATCACCAGCACCGCGATCGTCAGCACGAACAGCGCCAGCAGCGCCACGGACACGGCCGTCATCGGCGACGCGAACACCGTCGACTCCATCACCGTCACTCGCCTACCTGACCAGCCGCGACAACCGCCGGTCGGCGAGCGGCCTGCCGCCGGTCTGGCAGCCGGGACAGTACTGGAACGACTTCGTCGCGAAGGACACCTCCCGCACCGCCTCACCGCAGACCGGGCAGGGCAGCCCGGTGCGCGCGTGCACGCGCAGCCCGGCCCGCTTCTCGCCCTTCAGCTCGGCCGCCTTCATACCGACCGAGCGCTCGACGGCGTCGGTCAGCACCGAGCGCAGCGCCGCGTACAGCGCGTCGATCTGCTCCTCGGTGAGCCGGCCCGCGGTCGCGTACGGGGACAACTTCGCGGTGTGCAGGATCTCGTCGCTGTAGGCGTTGCCGATCCCGGCCAGCACCGACTGCTCGACGAGCAGGGTCTTCAGCCGCTCGGAGCGCCCGGCGAGCAGGTCGGCGAACTCGTCACGGGTGATCGCCAGCGCGTCGGGCCCGAGGTTCGCGATGCCGGGGACCTCCTGGGGATCGCGCACCAGGTAGACGGCCAGCCGCTTCTGCGTGCCGGCCTCGGTGAGGTCGAACCCCGGCCCGCCGACCTGGTCCAGGTGCACGCGCAGCGCGAGCGGGCCCTTGCCGGGCTTCGGCGGCGCGGTGGAGGCGCTGTCGTGCCAGCGCAGCCAACCCGCTCGCGACAGGTGCGTGACGAGGTGCAGCGGCTCGTCCGGGCGATCGGCGAACTCGACGGCGAGGAACTTGCCGTAGCGCGCGGCCCCGGTGACCACCCGGCCCACGAGCTGCTGGATCGGCGGGTCGACGGTCTTCACCGCGCTCATCGACGCGACGTCGACCCGTGCGACCGGCCGGTAGACCGCGTGTTCACGCAGGTACTCGGCGAGCGCGGCGACCTCCGGCAGCTCTGGCATCAGCTGATCGGCTGCAGGGGGCTGTCGATGTGGCCGGGGGTGCCCTGGGTGCGCAGCCGGCGCACGATGATCCGCATCTCCTCGGCGGCGCGGGTGTTGCCGCGCACCATGCCGGTCCACCGCTCGGCCGGCAGGTCGTAGCTGCCCTCGGTCTCGGCCACGATCGTCCACGGCCTGCGCAGCAGCCACCGGATGGGGAAGAACAGCAGGAAGCCACCGCCGAGCACCAGCAGGTACCACGGCACGTGGACGTGCTCGGGGAACCACAGCAGCACGAGCAGCCAGAAGACGAACAGGCCGGACAGCACCATGACCGCGGCCCCGCGCCCGCCGTCGACGTCGTGCTCGAAGTCGTCACCGATGGCCGGCAGCGACCACTCGATGTTCCGGCGCACCGACCACTCGCGTGAGTCGACGCCGATGACCGTCTTCGCGCGCATCTCTCCCGCCGTCCCGACGGAACCGGTACCCGTCGTCGTCCAGTTTCCCACAGCTCGCGCTGCTGTCGACGATCTCGGCGAGCGCGGCGCGCGTCACGAACCGGTGGCTCCGGTGATCACAGACCGAGGTCGAGCGCGGCCGGCAGCACCCCCTCCAGCGCGAGCAGCCACTCCTTGGTGGCAAGGCCGCCGCCGAAGCCGCCGAGTCCGTCGGCGGCCAGCACCCGGTGGCACGGCACCACGACCGGGATCGGGTTGCTGCCCATGATCGTGCCGACGCCGCGGGGGCTGTCCAGGCCGCCGCGCGCCGCCAGCTCGCCGTAGGTGACCACCGCCCCGTAGGGGACGGTGGCGTGCAGCGCCTGCAGGACCCGCCGCTGCGCCCCGGGGTGGGTGAGCCGCCAGTCCAGCGGGAGATCGAACTCGCGGCGTTCGCCCGCCAGGTACTCGGCGAGCTGCGCGACCGCCGCGGCGCTGCGCCCGCTGCCCGGCTCGTCGACCAGGAGCCGCAGGTCCAGCCGCTCGGCGGCGCGCCGGGCCCGCCCGGGTTGGGCACCGAAGGCCACCAGCGCCAGGCCCGCGGCGGTGACCCCGACGGTCAGCGCCCCGAGCGGCGCCGGCGCCGGGAGGACAGCCGCGGACAGCTCCACCCGTGCACTGTCCCACGGGCCACCGACAGATCGGCATCAGCCGGGGAACAGGTCGGCCGTCAGGTGCCGGGTGGTCCACGCCGTCCAGTCGGCGACCGTCCAGCCGTTCTCACCGACGAGCAGCCCGTACGCCTCCTGCGACAGCAGCGCCCCGACGATCTGCGTGGCCCGTTCCAGAGTCAGCTCGAGGGTGAAGCCGGGACGCAGGGCCAGCTCGTCGACCACGGCCGCGTGCCACGCCCAGGCGGCCTCCCGCGCGGCGGCGAGCAGCGCGGCGGGCTCGGGATCGGCGGCGGCCGCGGCCAGCACGGCCGCCAGCCGGCGGCGGCGTTCCAGCACCTCCGCGGTGGCGGCGACGTGCCGCGCCAGCGCGGTGGGCCCGTCCGGTGCGGTGGTGACCTGCTCGCGCCACCCGTCCGGCTGGTCCGGCCCGGTCCCCCGCCAGACGGCCTCCAGCACGGCACCCTTGCTGCCGAAGGACAGGTAGAGGGTCTGCACCGCGACGCCGGCGGCCTCGGCGAGCGCGGTCATCGTGGTGTCGAGGTAGCCGCGCTCGGCGAACAACTCCGAGGCGGCCTCGACGATGCGCGCCCGGGTCGCGGCTGCTCGTTCGGCGCGGGCGGTCCGCAGCGCGGTGCGACCGGTCATCAGCTCCCCTCATCCCACTGGAACACCGTGCTGGAACGTCGTTCCAGCACGGTGTTCCAGAATCACGCTCTCATGATCAGATACCGGGCGGAGCGAGACGGTACACCGCGGGCGCCGAGGCGTCGGTGATGTAGACGGCGCCGTCCGGACCGACCGTCGCGGCGACGGGCCTGCCCCACCGCTTGCCGTCCGGGAGCTGGAAGCCCGAGACCAGCGTCACCTGGTCACCCATCTTCCCGTCCAGGTACGGGAAGAAGGCCACCTCCGGGGCGAGCGGCGGTTCCCGGTTCCACGAGCCGTTGAGGCCGATCAGCGCACCCTCGCCGAACGGGGCGGGCAGCGTCACGAACGCCATCCCGAGCGGCGCCGCGTGCGCTGGCATCCCCTGCTCGACGGGGGCGAGCGCCGCGCAGTCCATCTTGGTGCCGTCCGGGTTCGTCTCCACGTCGGCGACGAACCGCATGTCCGAGTAGTCCAACGCGGTACCGGCCACCCCGGGCTCCACGTCCGGGTCCGGGTTGCAGTACGGCCAGCCCAGCTCGCGGCCCGGGGTGAGCTTGGCGAGCGGCTCGGCCGGGTGGTCGTTGACGTAGGCCTGGATGACCGCCCCGCGCCGCGCGCTCTGGTCGTCCCCGTACGGGGTGTCGTACGGGTACTGGATGTTGTCCCGGTGGTTGACCGCCGTCCACACCGCCCCGTCCGGCGCGACCGCCAGCCCCGTGCCGTTGCGCACGCCCNTCGCGAACACCTCGGGAGCACCGCCGCCCGGCGGGATGCGGTAGATCGCGGCCCGTTCGGGGTTCTTCTCGCGGTCCTCCGGCGAGGCGTTGCCGTTCGACGCGACCGAGAAGTAGATCGCGCGGTCAGGGCCCACCACGACGGTCTTGAGGGGGTGCCCGTACTGCCCGCCCTCGCCGGCGGTCCGCGCGTTGGGCAGCCCGTCGACGAGGACGCGCCGGTTGGTCACCCGGCCGTCGGCGTAGTCGTAGGCGTTGATCCGCGAGCTCTCGGCGACGTAGAGCGTGGAACCGTCGAACGCCAGGCCGTGCGGCTCCTCCATCCCCTCGAGCAGGGTCGCCGAGGTGGCCGGCCCCGCACCGTTCGGGGTGAGGATGTCGACCGCGCCGTGCATCGGGCGCGAGACGAGCAGTCTCCCGTCCGGGGTCCACGCCATGAGCCGGGCGTTCCCGGTGCGCGCGATCACCGACATCGACCAACCGCGCGGGACGAGCACGGTGCGTGCCTGTTCCAGCTCGCCCTCTCGCATCTCGTCGGGCACCGTGAGCGGCACGGACACCAGCTCGGCGCGCACGGCCGGGGTCTGGGTCGGCGCCGCGCCCTCGCTCGTCGCCGGAGGAGCCGGCGCGGCCGCGCACGCGGTCGGTACTGCGGCCACCGCGGCCAGCGCAAGGAAGCGGATGAAACGACCGAATCGCATGCCCGGCATCGAACCCGGCGACGATCACAAGCCGGCACCGCACCGATCACCCTCGCGCTGCATCTTTGACCGCGCAACTACCGCTCTCGATCCGCCCGCCGTGGCTGCTGAACGAACCGGACCGCAGTGGGCGCCCACCGGCCGAGCACCTCGGCCGTGGCCGCACGGTCGCCGGAGCGGCGCCGTCACCCCTCGGCCGGGTACGGGATACCCGTGGTGGCGTGGCAGCGGTAGCCGTTGGGCACCTTCGCCAGGTACTGCTGGTGGTACTCCTCGGCGTAGTAGAACGGGCCGAGCGGGGCGATCTCCGTGGTGATCGGGTCGAACCCGCGTGCGGCCAGCACCTCGCCGTAGACCTTCTTGGACTCCTCGGCCTGTTCGCGCTGCTCCTCGGACGTCCAGTAGATGGCCGACCGGTACTGGGTGCCGATGTCGTTGCCCTGGCGCATGCCCTGGGTCGGGTCGTGGCTCTCCCAGAACGTGGCCAGCAGGCGCTGGTAGGTCACCTCCGCCGGGTCGAACACCACGAGCACGGCCTCAGCGTGCCCGGTCCGGCCGGTGCAGGTCTCCTCGTAGGTGGGGTTCTGGGTGAAACCGCCCGTGTAGCCGACGGCCGTGGTGTAGACGCCGGGGATCTGCCAGTACAGCTCCTCGGCCCCCCAGAAGCAGCCCATCGCGAACACCGCGGTCTGCATGCCCTCGGGGAACGGCGGCTTCAGCGGATGGCCGTTGACGTAGTGCGCGGCCGGCACCGGGATCGGCGTGGAGCGACCCGGCAACGCCTGGTCGGCGGTGATCATCTTCGTGGAGCGTCCGAACAGGCCCATGCGGTCCAGGCTACGCCGACCAGCGGCCGATCAGAGGCCGGAACGAGCTTGCGATCCTGCCGTCGACCACGCGGATCCGGCCTTCAGAACGCCGCGGCGCCCCCGTACCCGCTGCGCCGGTCGGCGGCCGCCCGCAGCATCCCGCCGCCGCGGCCCACCGCGCACATGCGGCCCAGCGTCCAGCCGCCCGCCACCGTCACCGCGTGGCCGCGGCGGCGCAGCTCCTCGAGCACCTCGGCGCCCAGCCGGTCCTCGGCCACCATCCCGCCGGGCGCCCAGCTGCGCGGCGCGAACGACGACGGGAACGCGGTCGAGTGCCACGCCGGGCTGTCGATGGCCGCCTGCAGGTCCAGCCCACCCGCGGTGTGCGCGAGCCAGAAGCACAGCTGCCACTGGTCCTGCTGGTCGCCGCCGGGGGTGCCGAACGCCAGCACGGGTTCGCCGTCGCGCAGCGCCAGCGTCGGCGACAGCGTGGTGCGCGGCCGCTTGCCCGGCACCAGCGACGACGGCAGGCCCTCCTCCAGCCAGGTCATCTGCGCTCGGGTGCCCAGGCAGAACCCGAGCGCCGGGATCGTCGGCGACGACTGCAGCCACGCCCCGGACGGGGTCGCCGAGACCATGTTCCCAGCCGCGTCGACCACGTCGACGTGCACGGTGTCGCCGCGGGTGCGGCCCGTTTCGGCGATGGTCGGCTCACCGAGGCCGAGGGCGCTCACCCCGTCGCCGCGGACCCCGCCGGGAGCGGCCTTGGTCGGCAGTGCCGGGGTGCGCCCGCCCGGGCTTCCCGGCCGCAGCTCCCACGACGCCTCCGCGCCGATCAGTGCCCGCCGCCGGGCCGCGTACTCGGGTGCGAGCAGATCGGCGAGCACCCCGGGCGGAGCGTCGTCGCCGTACCAGGCCTCGCGGTCGGCGAACGCGAGCTTCGCCGCCTCCACGACGGTGTGCACGGTCTCGGCCGTCGGGCGCCCGTCCACGTAGCGGACCTCGGGCAGCAGCTGCACCAGCTGCCCCAGCACCGGGCCCTGCGACCAGGCGGCCGGCTTCACGACGGCCCAGCCGCCACCCGCGTCTGCGACCACCGGCTCCTCGTACGTGGCCGACCAACCGGCCAGGTCGTCGGCGGTGAGGCGGCCGGCGTGGGCCCGGCCGGTCTCGTCGACGACCGGGGTGCGGCAGAACCTGTCGATCTCCTCGGCGACGAACCCGCGGTACCACGCGGCACGGGCCGCCTCGATCTGCGCGACCCGGTCGGACCCGACCGCGGCGGCCTCCTTCAGCAGCCGCTGCCAGGTCTGCGCCAGCACCGGCAAGCGGTGCGTCTCCCCGGCGGACAGCCACGTCTGCGCCGATCCTGGCCAGTGCGCGCGGAAGTGCGCCGCCACGACGTCGATCGCCGCGCGGGTCTGCGGCAGCACGGGGAACCCGCCTGCCGCGTAGCCGATCGCGGGCTCCAGCACGTCGGCGAGCCGCCACGTGCCGTGGTCGCGCAGGAGCACGAGCCAGGCGTCCCACGCGCCGGGCACGGTCGCGGGCAGCAGCCCGGTACCCGGGACCTGCTCCAACCCCAGCTCGTCGCGCAGGTGCGCGATCGTCGTGCCGGCCGGCACCACGCCCTGCCCGCACAGCACCCGCGGCGTCGGGTCGTCGGCGGTGACGAACACGATCGGCACCTCGCCGCCCGGCCCGCACATGTGCGGCTCCACCACCTGCAGCACGAAACCGGCCGCCACGACCGCGTCGAACGCGTTGCCGCCGCGGGCGAGGACCGCCATCGCGGTGGCGGTGGCGAGGTGGTGGGTGCTGGACGCGGCGCCGTGCGCGCCCCGTCGTTCGAACGCCGTCGGAGCCATGCCGTGATCCTCCCTCAGGATCGCCGCCCGCTCAGAGATCGGCGGCCAGCGGCACCTCCTCGACGGCGGGCGAGGTCATCCAGGTGCGCAGGGCGTGGGTGGCCGCGACGTCGTCGGAGTTGTACGTGAGCAGGCGCCGGCGCTGCTCGAGATCGGGCGGCTCGCCGTCCATCCCGACGGCGGCGCGGTACCAGCGCATCGAGTTCTCGCCGCCGGCCTCCGGATCGTGCCAGGAGAACCCGGCGACCGGGGCGATCCGCTTGAGCCCCTTGCCCTGGGCGCACAGGAACCACTCGTCCACCACGGCGTACATGTCGACCCAGCACGGATCGGCGATGAACGCCTCCACCTCGGCGACCGAGGGGATGCCGGGTCGGCCGGCGAAGCGGCGCGCCGAGTCGAGCAGCCAGCGGTTCTCGGCCTGCTCGTTGTAGCAGTACGCGGCGAACGTGCGACCGGTCGCCTCGGCGTGCGCGCGCACCCCGGTGAACCACTGCCAGAACTCGGCGAACGAGCGGGCCTCGTCCGGGGTGGGCAGCGGGTCCCACGTGACGAACGCGCGGTAGCCGGGCGCCTCGTCGCCCGGCCGGACGCCGCCGGGCAGCGTGAGCAGGGTGCCCCACAGGTAGGCACCGGATTCGCCGAAGCTCTCCATGTCGACGTCGATCTCGACGTCAGCGCGCGGCACCTCCACCCGCGGCACGCGACGCACCACGGACAGGCCGCTGCGCCGGGCGCGGGCGAGCCCGACGAGATCGGCGAACACCGGTTCGGGCAGCGGGATCGGCACCGGCTGCGCGGGGTCCAGCGCGGCGAGATCGGCGACGGTGGTGACGTCGATGCCGCGCAGCATCGTGGCCACCTCGCCGCGGGCGATGAGGCTGACGTCGTCGGCGGCGACCAGCTCCGCCTCGCACCGCGGCCACCACGGGCAGCGGCGGCACTCGGTGATCCGCGACGGCAGCGCGAGCGGCGGAGCACCGGTGCGGGCGGCCTCGGCGACCGCGATCCGATCGGCGAAGCGCACCCGGTACTCCTCGAGCGTGGAGCGCACGCCCTCGCCGTCGGCGGGCCACAGGCCGGCGGTCAGGTCGTGCCAGACGACGACGTCGGCGTCCATGCCGATCACACCGCCGGTCAAGGCACCGGGCTGCGGCTGCGCGCCCCAGCCCTGCTCGGCCAGCAACTCGTGCAGATGCGCCAGGCGCATGAGGTCGCGCGGCTGCGACCGGACCCGGCGGCGCGGATCGGGGGCGGCGGCCAGCGGGCTCGGCTGCAGCAGCGGGGACGTGACCGCGCCCTCGCCGGGATCGCTGATCCGGTGGCGCACCACGATCACCGGCACGTACCCGCCCTCGGGCAGACGCACGAGCAGCTCGGCGCCCCCGCTGCGGCCGCCCGCGGTGGGCAGCGCGGCGTTCCAGATGTAGGCGGCCTCCGCAGCGACGGCCGCCGCGGTGGCCGCGACCCGCTCGGCGTGCGGCCCGGGCGGCACCGTGACCCAGCCGGGCAACCCGGCCAGCTCGGCGCCGATGCGGGCACGGTGGGCGGCGGCGTCGGCCTTGCGCTGCTCAGCGGCCGGATCGGGCGGGGCCTGCGGGCTGTCCGCGGCGGACGGATCGTGGTCGAGGTGGATGCGGCGCCTGCACCGGGTGAGCGCCGCCGCGTCGAGCACGACCTCGCGGGCACGCGAACCCGCCGAAGCAGCGGGCTGCGCGTCGGTGGTCGTCACGCGCCCGAGCGTAATCACGGGGTCCGACAGCTCCGCGCCTGCTCACCGCGCCGACCTTCCCTATGCTCTGCCCCCAGCACGCGCGCACCGCGCGGTGGAGGAGGAGTCGAGGCGATGGGCCTGTTCAGGCGCTCTGCGGATGCACCGTCCCGAGCGGATCGCCGGGCCGCGGCGAAGGAGGCGAAGGCCGCCGAGCAGCTCCAGCAGGCCGCCGCGAAGATCGGCGCCGTGGAGGAGGACGCGCAGGAGGCCGGCCGCCGGACGGCGCGCCGGGCCGAGAAGGCAGCACAGAAGGCCGCGGAGCGGGCGGCGAAGGCGCAGGCCAAGGCCGACGCCCGGCAGGCGAAGCGGGACCGCGAGGCCGAGCGCGCCCGGGCCGAGGAGGACGCCGCCCGGGCCGCCCGTGCGGAGAAGGAGGCCCGCGCGGCCGCCAAGGCGGAGGCCAAGGCGGCGGAGAAGGCCGAGAAGGAGCGGGCGAAGGCGGAGCAGGCCCAGGCCGAGGCCGAGGCGAAGGCGGCCCGGAAGGCCAACTCGCGCCGGGCCCGCCGCGCCGCCGCCCGGCAGGCGAAGCGCGAGGCGAAGGCCGCTGCCGCCGCGGAGGAGGCGGCGGCGAAGGCGGCCCGCAAGGCGGAGCGGAAGAGCACGTCGCGCGCCGAGCGCCGGGCGGTGAAGAAGCAGGCCGAGGCGGAACTGAAGGCGGCGGCGGAGGCCGAGGCGGCGAGGAGAGCCGCGAAGAAGGCCGGGAAGAAGGCGGAGAAGAAGGCTGGACAGCCCGGCTCGGCGAACGGAGTGGGGCCCGAGGTGAGCGAGTTGTCCGGACGGGCCGGGCGCAAGGCCGCGAAGAAGGAGGCCAAGGCGCTGGCCGCCGAGGAGAAGGGCCGCGACAAGGCGCTGCGCCGGGCCCGGAAGGCGGCCAAGAACGGGGCCGAGCCGGCCGCGCTCATCGCGGCGGTCGAGGCAGCGGTGCCCACCCGGCAGCCGCTCACCGCGAAGAAGGTCAAGCGCGCGCTCGGCATCGGCAAGGTCGTCCTGCCGGTGGTGGCGCCCTACGCGCTGACCGCGGCGAACGCGGCGCGGGCCGCGTGGGACAACCGCAAGGCCGCCCGCCTCGGTGTCGCTCCCGACCAGCTGGGCGCCTACGCCGGTCCCGGTGGCGCGCTGCACGCCCGCATCTCCCGGATCGCCGACACGCTCACCCGGATCGAGGAGAACGGCAAGGGCACGAAGGAGTTCGTCGGCGGCTCCCGCGCCCGGATCGCCGATCTGTCCGTCGCGGTCCGGGCCGCCGAGCAGATGCCGGCCCAGCGCCGGCGCGCGGCGTTCAAGGCGATCGGCCACGAGCTCGACACGATCGAGGCTCAGGTGCTCGACCACCTGGGGGTCTCCACCACCTGATGGGCACCGCGACGCGGGTCCGGTCCGCCACACCGGGGCCCACCGGCCGGTGACGACCAGCTACGGTCTGTCCTCATGCGGAACGGGAGCGTGGTGCGCGGTTGCGCGCTCGCCGCGCTCTGCGCCGTCCTCACCGCCGCCGGGCACGTCGCGGGCGGGGGCACCGTCGGCGACCTGACGCTGCTCGTGGTGCTGCTGCCGCTGCTGGCGGCCGGGTTCACGTCCGCGGCCGGGACGTGCCGCAGCCTCGCCGGCACCACGGCCGTGCTCGGCGCGGGCCAGGTGGTGCTGCACCAGACGATGGTGCTGCTGCATCCGCCGCACGTCGGCGCCGCGGTGAGCGGGCGGAACATGCTCGTGATGCACGCCGCCGTCACGGTCGTCACCGCGCTGGCGCTGCGGCACGCCGACCTGGCGGTCTCGGCGCTGCTCGCGGCGCTGCAGCGGGTGTTCCCGCGCCGGCTCACCCCGCCGCCCGTCGTCGAGGTGCGGCGCGCGTGCGGCCGTCCCGTTCCCCCGTCGTTCCGGCTGCACGCGGCGGTGCTCGCCGCGTCGGTGCTGCGGCGCGGTCCTCCGGTGCGCTGCTGACCGTCCGTCACACCGTTTCGCCCGTCCCGGGCAACGGGACGTCCACCGGAGAGATCGTCATGTCCAGATTCCCCCGGCGTCTTGCCCTGCGCGCAGGAGCCGTCCTCACCGCGGCCGCAACGGCCGTCCTCGTCACCGCCGCACCCGCGTTCGCGCACGTCACCGCCCAGCCCGGTACCGCCGAGCAGGGCGGGTACGCGGTGGTGACCATGCGCGTGCCCAACGAGTCCGCCACCGCGGGCACGGTGAAGCTCGAGGTGTCGCTGCCGGCCGACACCCCGTTCACGTCCGTGCGCACCACGCCCATCCCGGGCTGGACCGCCACCCTCACCACGTCGCCGATCAACCCGCCCGTCCAGGTCAACGGGCGCACCGTCACCGAGGCCGTCACGCTGGTGACGTTCACCGCTGCACCCGGCACCCGGATCGGGCCGGGCGAGTTCCTCGACTTCCCGATCTCGCTCGGCCCGATGCCGACCGACCGGGACTCGGTGTCGTTCCCGGCGAAGCAGACCTACGACGACGGCCAGGTCGTCGCCTGGGACGAGCCGATCCCGGCCGACGGTTCCGAACCGGCGCACCCCGCCCCCACCGTGCAGCTGGTGCCCTCCTCCGGGGCCGGCCACGGCCACGGCGGCGAGAATGCCCAGGCAGCCGCGAACGAGCCGACCGACACGACCGCGCGCTGGCTGGGCGGTGTCGGGCTCGTCGTGGGCGCACTCGGCCTCGGCGTCGGTGCGGGCGCGCTGGTGCGGGCCCGCAAGCAGGGCGGTGGCTCGTGAAGGCGCTGCTGCGGGGCGGCCTGCTGGCCGTCGTGTGCGGCCTGCTGATGCTCCTGGTCGCCGGTCCGGCCGCGGCGCACGCGCGCCTGGAGAGCAGCGACCCGCCGGACGGGGCGAGCCTGTCCACGCCGCCGTCCACGGTGTCGCTCACGTTCAACGAGCAGATGCAGGACGGCTTCGCCACCGTGACCGTGATCGGGCCGGACGGCGCGCCGTGGCACGACGGCGAGACGCAGGTCGACGGCAACACGGTGCGCATCGCCGTCAAGCCGCTCGGGCCCGCCGGCGTCTACCAGATCGGCTACCGGGTGATCTCCGACGACGGCCACCCGATCACCGGCAGCGTCTCGTTCACGCTGACCCAGCCCGGGCCGGGCACCACCACGAGCGCCCCCGCCCCGACCAGTGCCCCCGCCACCACCGCGGTCCCGCCCGCGGCCGCCCCGCCCACCGAGGACGGCGGCACCCCCGTGTGGCCGTTCATCGTCGCGGCCGTCGTGGCTGTGGCCATCGGGGCGGCGTTCGCGCTGCGCTCCCGGCGGAGCTGACCGGTGCCGACCGCGTCCCCGGCCGACGGCGCCCGCCGGGCCGGGTCCGGCCGGCTGGTGGTCGTGGTCAGCACCCCCGTCGTCGTGGCGTTCGCGGCGAGCGTGCTCGCCGGGGCGCTGGCTGCGACGACCGTGCCGGTGCTGGCCGGCACCACCGCGACCCGCGCGGCCATGGACGTCGCGGGGATCGCGTGCGTCGGGGCCGGGCTGGTCGCGGCGCTGGTGCCGCTCGGTGCGCCGGGTCGCTCGTACGCGGCGGAGCGGGCCGCGGTCGCGGTGCACCACCGGATCGACCGGGTGCTGGTGGTGGCGGCGGCTGCGTGGCTGGTGGCGGTCGTGCTGGGCACGGCGTTCCGCACGGCCGACGCCTTCGGCCGCTCCCCCGCCGAGCTCACCGGCGCCGAGCTCCTGGCCTGGACGACCCGGCTCGGCGCCGGCCGCGGGATGGTCCTGACGCTGGGCTGCGCGGCGGTCGTGCTGGGCTGCGCGCTGGCCCGGCTGCGCGACCCCGCGCTGGTGCAGGTGCGGATCCCGCTGGTCGCAGCGCTGCTGGGCGTGCTCACCCCGGCCGTCACCGGGCACGCGGGGAGCGCGCCCAGTCACGAGATCGCGGTCGTGTCGGTGGCGCTGCACGCGGGCGGTGCAGCGTTGTGGGCGGGCGGGCTCGTCGGGCTGCTCGCGCTGGTGGCCCCGCACCGGGAGCTGCTGGCCGCAGCCCTGCCCCCGTTCTCGACGCTGGCCGGGGTGTGCCTGGCCGCGGTGGCCGCGTCGGGGGTGGTCAACGCGCTGGTGCGGGTGGACTCGTGGGCGGCGCTGGTCACCACCGGCTACGGGTGGCTGCTGCTGACGAAGGTGGCGGCGCTCGCCGCCATCGGGGTGTTCGGCGCGCTCGCCCGGGCGCGGCTGCGGGCCGGCCGCACCCCGGTGCTGCGCTGGGCGGGGTACGAGGTGGGGCTGATGGCGGTGGCGATCGGCCTGGCCGCGGCGCTGACGCAGAGCGGCTGAGCCGCGGGAAGCCGCGGCGTTGACTGCGCCCGGCTCCGTCGTCGCCGGATCGCGCTCGCGCGCCCGCCCGTCAACTCCGGTAGGCCTCCAGCAGACGAAGCCACACCTCGCTGATCGTCGGGAACGCGGGGACGGCGTGCCACAGCCGCCCCAGCGGCACCTCCCCCACCACCGCGACGGTGGCCGAGTGGAGCAGCTCGGCGACGTCCGGCCCGACGAACGTGGCGCCGACGATCACCTCCCGCTCGGTGTCGACGACGATCCGGGCCGCGCCGTCGTAGCCGTCGGCGTGCAGGGCGGAGCCGGAGACGGCGATGGGCAGGTCGACGACCCGCACGGCGATCCCGGCGGCGCGGGCCTTCTCCTCGGTGAGCCCGACGGCCGCGACCTCGGGATCGGTGAACACGACCTGGGGCACCGCGCGGTGGTCGGCGGTGGCGGCGTGCTCACCGAAGGGTGAGGTGTCGATCGGGTGACCGGCGGCGCGGGCCGCGATGGCCGCGCCGGTGATGCGGGCGGCGTACTTGCCCTGGTGGGTGAGCGGAGCTCGGCCGGTGACGTCGCCGGCCGCGTACAGCCACTCGCCGGGCACGCCCTGCACGAGGCCGGAGTCGTCGGTGGCCAGTGCCGTGCCGGGTTCGAGGCCGACGGTCTCGACGCCGACGTCGTCGCTGGCGGGGCGGCGGCCGGTGGCGACCAGCAGCCGGTCCACGACGACCGCCTCGTCCCCGACGGTCAGCGCGATCCCCTCGGGATGCGGTGCGACGGCGTCGACGCCCTGGCCGAGCCGCACGTCCACGCCGTCGGCGCGCAGGCCCGCGGCGACCCGCTCCCCGGCGAACGGTTCGGCGTTGGCCAGCAGCCGCTCCCCGCGGTGGAGGAGGGTCACCTGGGAGCCGAGCCGCTGGAACGCCTGCGCCATCTCACAGCCGACCACACCGCCGCCGAGCACACCGAGCCGGGCGGGCGCGGACTGGGCGGACGTGGCGTCCCGGGAGCCCCACACCTCGACCTGGTCGATCCCGGGGATCGGCGGGCGGACGGGCACACTGCCGGTGGCGACGACGACCGCGTGCCGGGCCGAGAGCGTCGGCCCGTCGTCGACGGTGACGGTCTTCTCGCCGGCGAGCCGGGCGTGTCCGCGGATCACGGTGATGCCGGCGCCCTCGGCCCACTCGACCTGGCCGGCGTCCTGCACCGCGGCGCCGCGGCCGGTGAACGCGTCGCGACGGGCGAACACGGCGGCGGGATCGAACTCGGCCTTCGTGCCGGGCAGCCGGCGCAGCGCGGCGACCGCGTGCCCGGTGCGCAGCAGCGCCTTGGACGGCACGCACGCCCAGTACGAGCACTCCCCGCCGACCAGCTCGGCCTCCACCAGCGCGACGGACAGCCCGCCGCGGTGGGCGTAGTCGGCGGCGTTCTCCCCGACCGGTCCCGCCCCGATCACGATGACGTCGTAGGTGCTCATGCACCGGCCTCCCCTGCGTCGCCCCGCGGTTCCGGTGGACCGTAGCGGTTACCGGTTCGGGCGGAGGGTCCACCGGACGACCATCCGGGTGGTTTCGCGGGCATCGGTGTCGCTGATGCCGACCGTGACGGTGAACTCGGGACGCTGTCCGCCGGCCAGCTCGGCCAGCACTTCCTCGGCCGGGCGCGTCAGCTCGGCGACGGCGGTGAGCGGCCCGCGGGCCAGCCGGTGGTACGCGATCTCCGAGGAGACGACGAGCGGGGTGGCGCGGTCCATGACCGAGCCGAACGCGGCGAGCCCGACCGCCCCGGACGCGGTCTCCCCCAGGCCGAAGATCATCGCCGCGTGCGGCCCGCCCACGTGGTTGTGCAGCTGCGGATCGTCGGGCAGGTGGGCGACCACGCGCCGGGCGGTGACGTCACCGAACGTGATCCCGACGGCCTTCACCCACGGCACCCGCTGTTGCATGGCCGGGCCGACCCAGCTCGTGTCCTCGGTCATGACCGCGGACTCTACTCGCCGGTAACAACCGATTCCGATTTGCCCGTTTTCTCAACAGGTGGAGAAGGCGTGGTTGTCGCGTGGTGCAGCTCGCACTGCAATCGGAACCGGACCGAACACTGCCTGGAGGTAGCCGGTGAAAGCCGTCCGAGTGCACGCCTACCACGAGGATCCCAAGATCGACGATATACCGGAGCCCACGATCCAGGGCCCGATGGACGTGATCGTGAAGATCGGCGGCGCCGGGGTGTGCCGCACCGATCTGCACATCATCAACGGTGACTGGGCAGCGGCGATGAACCCGGAGCTGCCCTACGTCATCGGCCACGAGAACGCGGGCTGGGTCCACGAGGTCGGCCCGGGTGTGACCAACGTCCAGGTCGGCGACACGGTGATCCTGCACCCGCAGCCGTCCTGCGGCCTGTGCCTGCCCTGCCGCCGCGGCAAGGACATGCAGTGCGAGGACGCGTTCTTCCCCGGCCTGTCCAACAACGACGGCGGCATGGCCGAGTACCTGCGCACCACCGCGCGGGCCTGCATCAAGCTCGATCCCAGCACCAACCCGGCCGATGTGGCGGCGCTCGCCGACGCCGGCATCACGGCCTACCACGCCGTGCGCAAGGCAGCGCCGGACCTGTTCCCCGGCACGACGGCGGTCGTGCAGGGCGCTGGCGGCCTCGGCCACATCGCGATCCAGGCGCTCGCCGCGATCACCGGCACCCGCATCGTCGTGGTCGACAAGAACCCCGACGCGCTGGCGCTGGCCAAGCAGATCGGCGCCGACGAGACCGTGCTCGCCGACGGCACGCACATCGACGCCGTCAGGGACCTCACCAACGGCCGCGGCGGCGACGTCGTGTTCGACTTCGTCGCCGAGCAGGGTGCCGAGCTCGACGCCTGGGCCATGACCGCACCCGCCGGATCGCACTACGTCCTGGGCTACGGTGGCGAGTTCCGGGCACCGACGCTCGATTTCGTCGGCGGCGAGAAGAACGTCATCGGAAACATCGTCGGCACCTACGCCGACCTGACCGAACTGATGGTGCTCGCGCAGGCCGGGAAGGTCACCCTGCACACCAAGCAGTACCCGCTGGAAGCCGCCCTCGACGCCCTGAACGACCTGGACAACGGCCGTGTCCGCGGCCGGGCGATCCTCGTCCCCTGATCCGATCCCGTCCCGGTAATCCTGCTGACGAAAGGTTCCCACCACATGTACGAGAAAGACGGCGAGAAGTACTTCATCGTCGACTCCCACAGCCATTTCTGGGACGCCAGCCGGGAGAACTGGAAGCCCGGCGCCGAGCAGTACGCGAAGGGCTGGATCGACTGCTTCTACGGCTACCACCAGCTCGGCCCGCCGGAGACCCACTGGGACTACGAGAAGTACCTCAAGGTCACGCCCGAGGACTTCGAGCGCGACATGTTCATCGAGGGCCACGTCGACTACGCGATCTTCCAGTCGACGTACCTCAAGGAGTGGTACACGAACGGCTTCAACACCGTCGACCAGAACGCGCAGCTGCTGGAGCGGTTCGGTGACCGGCTCATCGTCAACGGCCGGTTCGATCCGCGCGACGGCGACGAGGGCCTCAAGCAGCTCGAGGCCGACGTCGCGAAGTACCACCTCAAGGGCGTGAAGCTCTACACGGCGGAGTGGAACGGCGACTCCCGCGGCTACAAGCTGTCCGATCCCGAGGCATACCGGTTCCTCCAGGCCGCGCAGGACCTCGGTATCAAGAACATCCACGTCCACAAGGGCCCGACGATCTGGCCGCTGGACAAGGACGCGTTCGACGTCGCCGACGTCGACCACGCCGCCACCGACTTCCCGGACCTGAACTTCATCGTCGAGCACGTCGGCCTGCCGCGCATCGAGGACTTCTGCTTCATGGCGGTGCAGGAGCCCAACGTCTACGCCGGCCTGTCGGTCGTCATCGGCGGCCTGATGCACGCCCGGCCGAAGTTCTTCGCGAAGGTCATGGGCGAGCTGATGTTCTGGGTCGGCGAGGACAAGATGCTCTTCGGCGGCGACTACAACATCTGGACGCCGAAGTGGCAGATCGAGGGCTTCGTCGACTGGCAGATGCCCGACGAGGACCAGTTCTCCGACTACTCGAAGCTCACCACGGCCACCAAGAAGAAGATCCTCGGCCTCAACGCCGCGAAGCTCTACGACATCCCCGTGCCGCCGGAGCTGCAACTGCCGACCACGGCGGACGAGCCCGCAGCGCCCGGCCAGGAGCTGGTGGACAACACGGCGGGCCCGCGAGCATGAACCTCCGGCCCGCCGTGTGGGCCGCCTTGGCGACGGTGCTCGACCCGGAGCTGGACGAGCCCATCACCGAGCTCGACTTCGTCGAGACGTGCACCGTCTCGCCCGACGGGGTGGCGAGCGTCGTGCTGCGGCTGCCCACCTTCTTCTGCGCACCGAACTTCTCGTGGCTGATGGTCGCCGACGCCTACGACGCGGTGTCGGCGGTCCCCGGGGTGACCCGGGCGGACGTGAAGCTGGCCGACCACCACGCCGCCGCCGAGATCAACGGCGGGGTCGCGGCGCAGGCCGGGTTCGTCGAGGCGTTCTCCGGCCAGGCCGTCGCGGAGCTGGACGAGCTGCGCAAGCAGTTCTTCCGCAAGGCGGCGCTGGCCGGCCAGGACCGCGTCGCCCAGCCGCTGGTCGACGCCGGCGCCGGGCCGGAGGACCTGGCCGCCACCACCCTCGGGCAGCTCGACCCGTCGCCCGAGCTGGACCGGATGCGCAAGCGCCGGGCTGCGCTCGGGCTGCCCCACGGCGACGATGCGCCGCTGCTCATCGACGCCGAGGGCAACGCCATCCCGCCCGAGGCCGTCCCGCTGCACCTGCGGCGGGCGCGGCTGCAGCGGGTCGGGATCGAGACGAACGGCGCGTACTGCAAGGACCTGCTGAAGGCGCGCTACTCGCACCCGGCCACGCGCACCAGCTAGTCCGGCCGGGAGGGACCCGGGCCGGGCGTTGCAGAACGACCGCGTTCCCGCCGTTTCCCGGCGGGAACGACGCTCCGGTAGGAGCGATCCACCTCTGCAGCGCCCGGCCCCATACCCGAACTGCCCTGCAGCACTGGGGCCGCGAGCACCGCGCGAGCGGCCGTCGTCGACTCCGGGGCGTGCGAGCCGCGATCCGGCGACGAGGAGCCGGGCGCATCGACGCTGTGGCTCTCCTGGCGTCCGGCTGCCCTGCTACCCGGGTCGACATCCCCTGCCCGTCAGCACCCGGAACCGGTTGTGCAGCACGTAGCTCCCGTCCGGCTGCGCGAACTCCGCGCAGCGCTGCAGCACCGCTTCCCGCACAGCCCCCGGCCCGGCCCGGTTGATCGCGTGCCGCCCGATGCCGGTCTCGAACAGCGGCGCGACGAGGGCGTCCGCATCCTGGTAGTGGAACGGGCACACCACCTCCGCCAGCACCGGCTCGCCGAGCCCCGCGAGGCGCGCGAGCTGCAGCAACCGGTCGGGATCGGTGACCGGCGGCGGCCCGGCCGGGGGTCGTCTCGGCTGCAGCCACGGGGCGAGTGCCTCACCGAACGCGCGGACGTCGCACTCGGCCTCCGTCCCCCATGTCGTCACACTGACGAGAACTCCGCGCGCGGCCGCGGCCCGCAGCACCACCAGCGGGTTCGCCGCGTGCATGAGCACCTGCACGGCGGCGACCACGTCGAACCGGCCGGGCGGGGGATCGTGCACGTCCCCGACGGCGAACGTCGCTGACGGCACGGTGGCAGCGGCGGTGGCGACCGCGGCGGGGTCCCGGTCGATCCCGGTCAGCACCGCTCCCCTGGCGACGGCCGCGGCGGCGAACTCCCCGGTCCCGCAGCCGAGGTCGAGCACCGTCGTGCCCGGCCCCACGCGGGCGTCGTCGAGTACTCGGGCGTGCAGCGGGGCGCCCCAGCCCCGTGGCCCGTCGGTCGGCATCCGGCGAGCCTACGGTTCACGGGCCCGCCGCGCTGCGCCACCAGTCGAGCAGGGCAGCGGGGGCGCCGCCGAGGGCCAGGCCGACGGTGCACCGGCCCTCCTCTGTCCACACGAGCGCGGCCCGGTCGTCCTCCTGCACGCAGCCCAGCACGCCCGCCGTCCCGTCCGGGCGGGTGTAGCGGGCCGAGCCGGAGAACCCGGCGGGTTCGGACCGGCAGTCCGCCGCGTCACCGGGGCCGGCACCGCGGTAAGCCGCGAACCGGCGGGGATCGGCGAAGCGGAACCAGAAGATCGCGCGGGCGCCCGGGGCGGGGCCGCACGCGATCGCGGCGATCCCGTCGGGATCCCCCACGTTGGCGACGACGAACTGCCGGTCGAGCCGGCTGCAGTCGATCCGCGAGGCGTCGGGGACGTCGGCGAGCAGCGCGGCCTCGGCTCGATCGGGGAACGGTGGATCGGCGGCGGCGTTCGCGGCGCCCACGATCGCGGAGATCCACGGCCGCTCCATCAGGTGCCTCACCCGCCACCGCTCCAGCTCGGCCGCGTCCGGCCCGGTGGCGGTGCCGAGCAAGCGCAGCCCGTCGATCGTCCAGATCGTGGTGGGCGGCCCGGACCAGCGGTCGCACAGCACGCTGCCCAGGTACGTGCCGTGCACCTCCCACGGCGTCTGCGCCCGCTGCGGCGGCGGGTCCGCGCCGCACGGGGTGTCCGCGACCGGGGCGAGCACCGCCACCCGCGACCGGTACGCCGCCCCCAGCGCACCCGCGTCGGCGTAGCGGCGGTAGCCGATCGTGGTCACGCCGGGCCCGTCCGGGGCGCAGTCGACGGCGGCCACCAGCCCGTCGGGCCCGCCCAGCTCGACGCCGGGGGCGGTGCGGCAGCCGGGCAGTCCGATCGTGGCGACGAGATCGGCCTGCGCCGCGGCCTCGGCCTCGTCCGCTCGCCGGTCCGGCAGCGCCACCATGCCCGCGACCAGCACCACCACGACCAGCAGTGCACCGGCCGCGACCCGCGGGAACCGGCGCAGTGGTTCCTCCTCTGCAGCGGGGATCGGGCGCCGCAGCCGGGCCAGTACAGCTTCGCAGGACGGCGGCCGCTGCGCGGGGTCGGCCCGGAGCGCCTTGTCCGCGACCGCGGGCACCTCGTCCGCCCGGGGCGGCTGCCCGGTGAGGCAGACGTGCAGCAGGGCACCGATCGCGTAGACGTCGGCAGCGGCCGTGGGATCGGCCCCGCGGCGCACCTCGGGCGCGACGAACACCGGATCCGGCTCCGGCGAGCCACCCGGTTCGCGCACCCCGACCGTGCCCTCCGCGAGGTTCAGCAGGATGGCTCCCGGGCTCAGCCGGCCGTGGACGACGCGCGCGGCGTGGGCGGCGTCGAGCGTCGCTGCGGCCTGGCCGAGGATCTCCGCCGCGGTGCCGACGTCGAGGGGCCCGTGGACCGCGAGGTAGCGCGCCAGGTCAGCGTCGTGCGTGCGGCGCGTCGTCGAGCGCTCCATGCGTGCCCTCCGGCCGGTCGTCCCCGGTCGCGCACGCTAGCCCGCCGCCCCGTCCCCGCGGGGTCGATTCGGGGAACTACCCCCAGACGTCCTGCGCCACCTGCACGATCAGCTCCAGCTTGGCGCGCTGCTCGTCGAGGGTGAGCTCGTTGCCCTCCACCGTGGAGGAGAACCCGCACTGCGGGGAGAGGCACAGCTGGTCGAGCGGCAGGTACCGGGAGGCCTCGTCGATGCGGCGCTTGAGCTCGTCGGGGTCCTCCAGCTGCCCGGACTTCGTCGTGACCAGACCGAGCACGACCAGCTTGCCGGGTGGCACGAACCGCAGCGGCGCGAAGCCGCCGGAGCGTTCGTCGTCGAACTCGCAGAAGAAGCCGTCGACGTCGAGCCCGCCGAAGACGGCCTCGGCCACGAAGTCGTAGCTGCCTTCGGCCGCCCACGACGAGCGGAAGTTGCCGCGGCACATGTGGGTGGTGACCCGCAGACCCTCCGGCCGGTTCGCCAGCGCGGCGTTGATGCCGGCGACGTAGCGCTCGTGCAGGTGGTCCGGATCGTCGCCGCGGGCGGCGACCTGGGCCCGGTGCGCGGGGTCGTTGAGGTAGGCGAGCGACGTGTCGTCGAGCTGCAGGTAGCGGCAGCCGTGGTCGTACAGGGCGGCGATCTCGGCGGCGTAGGCGGCGGAGAGATCGGCGAAGAACTGCTCGGGATCCGGGTAGACGCTCCGGTCGAGCATCGAGGTGCCGCCGCGGAAGTGCACCATGCTCGGCGACGGGATCGTCATCTTCGGCGTCGCCGTGGTGACGTGGGCAGCGAGGAAGTCGAAGTGGTCGGTGAAGATCGGCTCCTCCAGCCGCACGGGCGAGGTGACCGCGATCCCGGACGCCGTGAACGCGCCGGAACCGCGCCGGTTGCGCATCGGGACGGTGATCTGCTCGTCGGTGCGCACCACGCCGCCGAGCCGGTAGATGAAGTCCATGTGCCACGACGTGCGGCGGAACTCGCCGTCGGTGGCCGACTGCAGACCCACCGACTCCTGCATCGCGATGGCCTCGACGATCGCGGCGTCCTCGGCCGCCCGCAGCCCGTCGGCGTCCAGCTCACCGGCCGCGGCACGGGCCCGTGCCTCGATGAGGGCGGGCGGACGCAGGAGGCTGCCGACGTGGTCCGCCCGGAACGGAGGTTCGCTGCGCTGCGCCATGCCGGCACCGTACTGCGCGGACGCCGCCTTCGTCCCGGTCCGCGGACATGACAGGGTGGCGACCGTGGAACACGGCGTCGTCACCTTCCTCACCGACTACGGGATCTCCGCCGTCGAGTTGGCCAGGGCCACCGAGGAACGCGGGTTCGGTTCGCTCTTCCTCACCGAGCACACCCACATCCCGGCCGCGCGGAAGACCCCGTGGCCGGGCGGGGCCGAGCTGCCGAAGAGGTACGCGCACACCTTCGACCCGTTCGTCGCGCTCGCGGCGATGGCGGCGGTGACCGAACGGATCGCGCTGGGCACGGCCGTGTCGCTGGTGTGCCAGCACGACCCGATCGTCTTGGCCAAGCAGGTGGCGAGCCTCGACCGGATCAGCGGGGGCCGGTTCGAGCTGGGTGTCGGGATGGGCTGGAACCGGGAGGAGATGGCCAACCACGGCGTCGATCCGCGGACCCGGGCCCGCCGGATGCGGGAGCACGTGCTGGCGATGCAGGCCATCTGGGCCCAGGAGGAGGCGAGCTTCGACGGCGAGTTCGTGAAGTTCGACCGGATCTGGTCGTGGCCGAAGCCGCTGCGCCGGCCGCCGATCCTGATCGGGGGCGGCGGGCCGGGCGTGGTCGATCGCGTCGTGGAGTTCGGGGACGGCTGGATCCCGCTGCGGGTGCGGCGCACCGAGCTGGACGCGCTGCGCGAGCGGATCAGCGAGATGCGCGGCAAGGCCGCCGAGGCGGGACGCGGACCGGTGACGGTCACCGTGTACGGGGCGGCGGCGACACCGGAGGCGCTGGAGTCGTACGCGGCGGCGGGCGTGGATCGGGTGCTGTTCGAGCTGCCCGACGAACCGGCGGACGGTGTGCTGCGCCGCCTCGACGAGCTGGCCGCGCTGTCGAACGGCTAACGGCGGTCGGCGGTGTGCGCGGCGGGGCGTTCACCGGCGCGGTCGGCCGCGGCCCGCACGTGCCGTTCCAGTTCCCAGCGGCGGGCGCCGAACTCGGTGCGGCTGACCGAGACGCCGAGCGCGCCGGTCACCTCGCCGTCGGGCCCGTGCAGGGGTGCGGCGACCCCGGCGACGCCGGGGGCGAGCTCCTCGACCTCCACGGCGACGCCCTCGAGCCGGACCCGCATGAGATCGCGATCGAGCGCGCGCCGGTCGGGCGCGGTGTGCGGGGCGAGCCGGACCATGCCGGCCGGACCGAGCAGCTCCCCCACCCGGGCCGGCCGGACGGACGCGAGCAGCACCTTGCCGGCGGCGGCCGCGTGCGGGGCGACGGGTTCGCCGACGCGGACGTCGGGTGGGAGGGGGTGCTCGGCGCAGGCGTCGGCGTGGGCGACGACGACGTCGCGGTCGCGGAACACGGCCAGGTAGGCCGCGGCGGCCGCCTGGACGTGCAGGTCGTGCATCGCGGCGACGACAGCGGCCGGGGGGCGGAGCGCGTCGACGAGGCTGCGCTGCAGCTCGGCGATGCGGTAGCCGATGCCGTACCCGCGGACGTCGTCGAGCCGGACCAGGTAGCCCTCCTCGACGAGGACGGCCAACGCGCGGTAAACCGTAGGCAGGGGACATCCCAGCCGGCGGGCGATGGCCTTGGCGGTGACGCCGTCACCTGCGGTGCCGACCACCTCGAGCACCCGCAGCGCCCTCCGCATCGACGTCGCCATTTCGTCAGTGTTGGGTAGATCGGAGTGGCGGGCAAGGGAGCAGACATGGACGAGCAGGAGATCCACCGCAGGATCGGCGAGCTGGTGGCCGAGGAGCACCGCCTGGAACGGGCGCACGTCGGCCAGGAGCTGTCGGAGGATGAGCAGCAGCGGCTGCGGGACCTGAGCGTGCAGCTGGACCAGTGCTGGGACCTGCTGCGGCAGCGGGACGCCCGCCGCCGGGCCGGCCTGGACCCGGACGACGCGCAGGTGCGGCCGGCGAACGTCGTGGAGGGGTACCGCCAGTAGTGCCGAGGGTCCAGCCGACGACGCCGGACGGGCTGGCCGACGCGGTGGTGGAGCGGGTGCTGGCCCACCCTGGCCGGACCCGGGTGCTGCTGGACGGGCCGCCACCGACCGGTCCCGAGGAGCTGGCCGCCCGGGTGGCCGAGCGCCTGCGGGTGGCCGGCCGGGCGGCGCTGGTGGTGTCGGCGCAGGACTTCCTGCGTCCGGCGTCGGTGCGGCTGGAGCGCGGCCGCACGGATCCGGACTCGTTCCTCGACGGCTGGCTCGACGTGGGCGCGCTGTGCCGCGAGCTGCTGAGGCCCGCCGCGCCGGAGGGTTCGGGCCGGGTGCTGCCCCGCCT